>Ga0181518_10002186_pt1 | contig 19047 bp, 24 predicted proteins | sample PEATcosm2014_Bin_28_FD_119751 | JGI IMG/M metagenome (GOLD analysis project Ga0181518, IMG submission 119751) | Peatland microbial communities from MTU Mesocosm Facility, Houghton, MI, USA - PEATcosm2014_Bin01_60_metaG | ecosystem: Environmental > Terrestrial > Soil > Wetlands > Peat | place... | reverse complement strand
GGATATTTCATCACCGCATCCACGATCTGCGACGGCGATTGGCTGGCGATCTGCCTGCCGCAAATCCAGCAATGCGGCGTTCCGGCGCGGGCGAACAACACGCGCAGATAATCGTAAATCTCCGTGGTGGTCGCCACGATGCTGCGCGGATTGGAGGAAGCCGACCGCTGCTCGATGGCGATCGTCGGCGGCAAGCCCTCGATCTCGTCAATGTCCGGCTTCTGCAACTGCTCCAGGAATTGCCGCGCGTAGGCCGACAACGATTCGACGTATTTCCGCTGACCCTCGGCATACACGGTGTCGAACGCCAGGGTCGATTTGCCCGATCCGCTGATTCCCGTGACGACCACAAGCTGATCGCGCGGAATGTCCACGTTGATATTCTTGAGGTTATGCTCCCGCGCGCCCTTGATGCGGATGTATTTCAGGCTCATGGTCGGCGTACCTGAGTTGCTGAGGAAAATCGAACGAGTCATTGTAGGAGAGGCGGCGGGGGAGGGCAAAGGAATCACGAAACGGGTAGTAGGTCAGTTTGAAAAAGAGTGGCCGAAAGCGAATCGATTATTTAGAATTCCATGCGACGCCTTCGCGCGTCGCGAGCCACAGAGGGTTATCATCTATCCCGTATGAAAATGCAGTCGCTCAGTCCGGAGACCCTTCGGCGCGTGAACCTGCTATTCGAGGAAGGGGATCGCGCCAGCGCTATCGCAATGCTTACTCAAGAATGTGGGAATAATCTTCCGCTGCTCGGAAACGCCGATATGTTCGCACTTGAACGGTTTCAATTCGCCGCACTAAAGCTGAGCAATGGCACGCTGGTCGGGTTGACCAAGGCGGTGTCCCTTGCGAAAGAGGACTGGCGCGACCTACTTATGTCGGCTGGCTTTGGCGACGTCACCGCCCATAAACGTTGGCTGCCGACCGGACATGCGGAATAACCATTTGTTGCCATGAGCTGATTTGCGTTGCGGTCAATCCAGCAACTTCACCAATTCTTCAATCTCCCAAACACGATGGAAAGGAGGAACGGTCCTCGGCATTGTGCGGCAGAGGAAGTACAATATGGGAACGACAAGAGGTGTAGTATGACCGTTGGAACGCTGGAAATTGACGGCCGCAAGTTCAGGATTATTCCGGAAGATGAGTACAAAACCATCCAGGCGGCCATGCGCTGGCAGCAGCGTCAGGCCAAGCAGGACGCGGCCGACATCGCCCAAGCCCAACGGCGGCTCAAAGACCCCAAACGTAAAACCATTTCATTGGCCCGGCTCAAGGCCGAGTTGCGGCTTTGATCATGCCACACTACGGATGCGGTGTGATAGCGATGATTGTGATTTCGCCCGGTTTCGGGCCGTAACACCAGAAAATCCGGTAAGCGCCCGGAGTGCGGTTTTGAGCGTAAGCCTCGAAGACGGGAGCGTTCGGATCGTAAGGATGCTCAAGGGAATCGTACTTGTGCGTCCGCAAGCCTGGATGGCGGGGATTGTTCAGAAGTTTTTGAATGCAATCGTGAAGCTGCTTGAAAAGGCCTTCCGCCTTGCCGGCTTTTTGCTTCTTGTTTTGTTGGCGGGAATCCAGAGAGGACTTGGCATTTTCGCGGAGCTGCGCGTACTGGGCCGCGGCTTCCTGCGTCCATGCGGCGTTGAAGGACATGGGCTATTCCCGCAGTTGGTCCGCCAACTTCTTGTCGGCGGTGAGGCTTGGCCCTTTGCTTAACTGCCCGGCGCGAGCCTGCCGAAGGCCGTTTCGCACCGATGCCAGGGCTTTGGGGTTTTCGTAGAGCCAGGCCTCGTCTTCCGGGATGGCCCGGACGAGCTTCAGAACGTATTCGGCCTCGGTGACTTTGGTGACCGAGATCAGGCGGTTGGCGATCTGCGGGCCGATGGTGATCCGGCCCTTGGCATCGGCGGTCTTGGTAAGTGTAGCGCCCATGGTAACCTCGTTGGTGGGATATTCCCACTATCGCATATTTCCCACAGATACTTTAGCAAGGATTTGGACTGTGGCAACCTTTTTCCGTAAAAAGCTTCCATGCGGCGCGGGAAATCTGATCCAGATTGGCCGGCGATCGTCAAAAGCTGGAAGGAAACGCAATTGGCGCTACGCAAGAAAATGCGGATCGAGCCGCTCGATCCGCTGCCGCGGTTCGTGGCCGGGGCGGATGCGGCGTTCTCGGAGGACAGACAAAAGGTTCTGGCGGCGGCCGTGGTTTATGATCGGATTGAAAAACGAATCGTCGAAGTTGCTCATGCGACCCGGCCGATCGAGTTTCCCTACGTTCCGACCTTCCTCAGTTTTCGCGAAGCTCCGACGGGCATGGAAGCGGTGGCAAAACTTAAACACGAGTGGGGTGTGATATGCCTGGATGGTCAGGGATACGCTCATCCGCGCCGGTGCGGGCTGGCGGCGCATATCTCGATTCTCCTGGATCACCCCGGCTTGGGGATCGCCAAGAGCAGGCTCATCGGCACCTTCGATGAGCCGGCGGCTGGCGCCGGATCGGCCTCGCCGCTGATGGATGGAGATGAGCAAATTGGACTGGTTCTGCGGACTCGCACCGGGGTTAAGCCGGTGTTCATCAGCATCGGACATCGGATCGACCTGAAATCGGCGGCCGATCTGGCGATGGCCTGTGTGGGCCGATATCGCATTCCCGAACCGACCCGTCAGGCGGACATCGAGGTCGGGCGATTGAAAACAAATGTCCGATAACCGCCCATTCACGTTATTGGACGAGCGATACTATAATCCTTTGGTTTCAGAAACCCCGGATGCCGCGACGATATTTCCCAGTGCGGAGGCAAAGCCTTCCGCTAGCGTGCCGGATTGGAATGAACTGGAAGATCGGGATCATGGTTCTCGCAGCCGGTTTGGTGGGCGGTTGTTATTCGCCGGATCCCAAATCGCTCACCAGCGATTCCACGCCCAGCGCGATACCGGCCATCAAGGACGCGGCCGACCGGAACGACCGCACTTCCATCCCCCGGCTGGTTCACGATTTGGACGATAAAGACTCGGCCATCCGTTTCGCGGCGATCTCAGCCTTGAAACGCATGACCGGCCAAGACCTGGGCTATCGGTATTACGACGGCGAATACGATCGTCGCGCGGCCGTCGAGCGTTGGCGGCAATGGTTGAAGGATCATCCATCGCCCTAGTCGGACCGCTGATACAGATCAATGCGGCGTGCTTATGACCAAGCAATGGAAAATCACCAGCCACCCGGCTAATCTCCGCCAGGTCCGCAAGGAAATGGAGGGATTCGCCAAGTCCATCGGCATGGCCGATGAACGCTCCCAGGCCGTGGGATTGGTGTTGAACGAAGCCCTGGCCAACATCATACGGCATGGCTACGGCGGGGCGGTCGATAAGCCGATCCTGGTGACCGCCGAGCAAGGCGAGAAGGAACTGCGGGTGGTGATTCGCGACTGGGCCAAGCCCTTCGATCCTTCGGCGATCAAGCGCAAATGTGAAGACGAGTTGACGCCGGGCGGCCTAGGATTGGTTTGCATCCGCAAATTGATGGACGACGCGAAGTTCGAGTGTTTGCCGGATGGGATGGTTCTGACGCTGACGAAGAAGCTGGTATGACGATGGCGCATGCGAAATGGAACACGGACGTGGTGTCGGCCCCGCGAAGGGAGGGCGACGCCGTGATTGCCGAAGCGCGCGGCGAGATCGATTTGCAAAACAGTTCGGAGTTTCGCTCCGCGGTCCTGTCGATGCTCGACGGCGGCGCTGCCAAGCGATTGATCTTGAATCTTTCTCGGGTTCCCTACATGGACAGCAGCGCCGTGGCGGTGCTGGTCGAGGCATTGCAGAAGCTGCGTCCGACCGGGGGACGGGTGATGCTCGTCGGCTTGCAGCCGCGCGTGAGAGGTCTTTTGGAAATCGCCCGGCTCGATTCGATTTTTATCCTGGTGGCCAGCGAGCAGCAGGCCCTGGCGTTTTGATTCGCCCTGACGTTTTTTATTCGCCCTGACGTTGTGATTTGCCGATGAACGTCGTTTTGCGACCGCTGGTTCTCGCGCTGAGCTCGACGGCCGGATTCTTCCGGTTCATCGGGGACCTGACGTACCTGATCGGCGACGCCGCCGCCGGGGTGGGGCGATCGCTGTTCCACAAGCAGGGGCGCCGGCTCGGCTGGGCCAATCTCTGGGCCCAGATGAACCGCGTCGGCGTCCGCAGCATCCCCATCGTCTGCCTCGTCACGTTCTGCATCGGCGCAATTCTGGCGTTGCAGATGGCGCCCATCCTTCGCGATTATGGCGCCGGCGACCGGGTCGCCGACATCATCTCCATCGCCATCGGGCGCGAACTGGGACCCCTGATCTCCGCGGTCGTGCTCACCGGATTCGCCGGCGCTTCCATCGCCGCCGAATTGGGAAGCATGGTCGTCTCCGAGGAAATCGAGGCCCTTGAAGCCCAGGCCATCGACCCCATCCGTTTCCTGGTCGTCCCACGCGTCCTGGCGACCACCGTCATGATGGTCTGCATCTGCGTGGTCGGCGATCTCGTCGGCGGCATCGGCGGGATGGTGGTTTCCCACCTCGCTCTCGGCACCAGCGCCATCCAGTATTTCCATCACAGCTTCGATGCCCTGAAACTCAGGGATTTCATCACCGGACTGGTCAAGGCCGGGGTCTTCGGCCTGCTCATCAGCGCCCTGGCATGCCGGCTTGGACTGGGCGTGACCGGCGGCGCGCAGGGCGTCGGCGTCGCCACCACCCGCACCGTCGTCCTGACCATTGTTGCGGTGATCTCGGTCGATCTGCTCTTCACGGCCGTATTTTATGCGGTGGGTTGGTGAAGCCATGTCCGAGGGCCAAGCCACGTCCGAACCCGTCATCCAGGTCATGCACGCCAGCAAAACCTTCGACGGCCGGGGCGTCCTCGACGCCATCCGCCTCGACGTGATGCGCGGCGAAACGCTGGTGATCCTCGGCGGCTCCGGCTCCGGGAAATCCACCCTTCTGCGCCTGATGATCGGCAACGTGCAATGCGACGGCGGCGACATCCTGGCGTTCGGGAAAAGTCTGAGAACCATGACGCCCGCCGAGTTGGACGGTTATCGCAAATCCGTCGGGGTCTTGTTCCAAAGCGGCGCGCTGTTCAATTCGATGACGGTCGCCGACAACGTCGCCCTGCCGCTTCGCGAACACACCGCCTTGGCCGAGCACACCATCGACATCATGGTGAAGATCAAGCTGGAACTGGTGGGGCTGCGCCAGCACGCCGACAAAATGCCCGCGATGCTTTCCGGCGGGATGAAAAAGCGCGCGGGACTGGCGCGGGCCATCGCGCTCGATCCCAAGGTGCTGTTTTACGACGAGCCTTCCGCCGGCCTCGATCCCGTCACCAGCGCCGAGATCGATCAGCTCATCATGGACCTGAACAAGAAGCTCGGCGTCACCAGCGTCGTGGTGACGCATGAAATGGGTTCGGCGTTTCGCATCGCCGACCGCATGGTCCTGCTGGATCGCGGCAAATTCATCGCCGAGGGAACGCCCGAGCGGATGCGGACCCATCCCGATCCGCTGGTCCATCAATTCGTGTTCGGATTGGCCGAGGGCCCGCTGACGGACCGGCGGCGGGCCGGCGGTTACGAAGAGGATCTCCTGGGACCGCTGGAAGGTATTTAAGCCATGGCCAAACAACGCAACGCGCTTCGCGCCGGCATATTCATGATCCTCAGCCTGGGGCTGATCGTTTTCGTCATTGTCGCCATCAGCGGCGCGGCCAGGTTCACCCAGTCGTTCCACACCTACTCCGTCGCGTTCTCGCTGCAGGACGACCTGGGCGGCCTGCGGCCGGGGGACGACGTTCGCATCGGCGGAGTGAAGGTCGGCAGCATCCGCGACATCCGCATCGACCGCGATCGCTCCGCCGTCGTGGTTCTCATCGACGTTCCCGCGAAATTTCCCCTTGCCAAGGATGCCGGCATTCGCGTCCAGCACGGCCTGACCGGTTCGTCGTCGATCAATATCGACAGCTTCGGTACTGGATCGCCCCTGGCCGCGGACGATTTTCTGGCCGGCCAGCCCGATCAGGTCACGGGATTGGTGCACGAACTGGCCGCGATGAAGCCAGACGTCATCCAAATCCTCGGCAATTTGAAGATCGCATCCGGGAAGCTGAACGTCGATCTCGACAAGCTGGCGGCGACTTCCGACTCGCTGACGGCGAGCGGATTTGAAATGACCTCGACCGTCCAGGGCCTGCGCGTCCGCGTGCCGGAAATCATCGACCGTTACCAGAGCGCCGTGGACGCCGTCGTGCGCATGCTCGACGCGGTGCGCCAATTCGTCGGCCCGTCCAGCGGTGATTTCCATCAGACGCTGGCGAATTTGAATCACGTCAGCGGCGATCTGCGCGGCCGTCTCCCGGAAGTCCTGGATCGGCTACAGACGGTGCTGGGCAAGGCCGGCGTGGTCGTCGATCGCGCCGCCAACGCCATGCAGGACATCCAGGCGGCGGCGGCCAACCTTCATTCGGCGACCGGAGCGCTGCAATCCATCCTGGCCGACAATCGCAGCCGCCTGAACGGCATCCTCGTGTCGTTGAAAACCACCAGCGACAATCTCAAAGACGCCAGCGTGGAGATTCGCCACAGCCCCTGGCGATTGCTCTATCAACCCAAGCCCGATGAGGTGGCCAATCTGAACATTTACGATTCGGTCCGTCAGTTCGCCGAAGGGGCCGACAGCCTCGACGACGCCGCGGCCTCGCTGCGCGACGCCCTGAAGGACCCCAACGCCGATCCCGAACAGGTGAAGCGCTTGATGCTCCACCTGAACGACAGCTTCGCGCAGTTCCAGCAGGTGCAGGACAAGCTTTGGAAGGAGATTAAGGAGTAAGAACGCAACGTTCGTCCAAAGTGAAGAAGTCGTGCTATAATCTGCCGTATGGCTACGCCATCCCAGTCCATTGAGCTTCCTTTGACTTTGCACGTTTCCGAGCAGACAAAGGATGCGCTTGTCGAGCGCGCCGCAGCCAGCGGTACCGATCTAGCGGGCTACCTATCCGTCATCGCCGAGCAGACCGTCCAGAGGCCAATGTCTTTGGAACAAATTTGTGGCCCGGTTTATCAGAACTTTTTGGACAGTGGCATGACGGACGATGAGTTGAGCGATGTTTTGGAAAGAGAGAAGCATCTCGCGCGCGCCAAGCGCCGCGCTGGTCACGCGCCATGAGTGCCGCCAATCGCCAGCGAGTCGTTTACGACTGCAACATCTACGTTTAGGCTCTTTTGAACCTGAAAAGCCCGGCTGGCACGTGCATCCGGTCAGCGCTGGAAGATCGGGTGCGTTTGTTCGTCAGTGAACCGCTGCTTTCTGAAATACGTGACGCGCCGAATAAGCCCACCCCCGCCCGGCTTGGCGTGACGATCGAGCGAACGGAAACGCTGATTGAAAATATCCTGAAGGTCGCAACCGTCGTAACAGAGGTTCCGGTCGTTTTTAGGTACGATCGCGATCCGGACGACGCGCATTACGTGAACTTGGCCCTGGCGGCCCAGGCCAAGCTTATAGTCTCGCGGGATCGCGATTTGCTTGACCTGATGGACGAATCCCGCCCCGAGGCCAGAGGTTTTCAGCAGAGATTTCCGTCGCTTCGTATTTTGGAACCGGTTCAATTTTTGCGCGAACTGACCCAGGAAAAATCCGAAGCCCCGGATGTAAATCCGGGGCTCCGATGACCAAAAATTATTTACAAATTCCCCCGCGAATCACGCAATATCGCCATGCGACTTGGCCAAATGCCGCTGAGCGCTGGCGGCTTTCCGGGCGGCGGCCTTGCGAATTCGGCGCGTGCGGCCGACCGTCTGCTGTTCCACGGTGGCCTTCCGGGTGGGATTGGCGTTGGCGGCATGCACGGCATGGGCGCCGTCCGGCGCGTACAGGTCGGCGCCGATTTCCTCGGCCAAGCCCTCGGCACGCTTGTAAATCCCGCCGCAGCACATCACCTGCATCTCCGGGCAACTGTTGACCTCGCGGAGATAGTCGATCAGTCTCCGCACCGCCGGCACCCCGCTGGACAACGTGCCGAACAACACCAGCAGATTGGGCCGGTATTCACCGATCAGTTTCAACACCTCGTCATCCGGCACTCCGCCGCCGGCAAACCGCGTCGTCCAGCCATCGGCCTCGAAAAGATCGGCCGTGATCTGTCCGCCGAGTTCCTCCGGCTCATCCGCCCCGCAAAAGATCAGGACTTTGCGGCCGTTGGCGGGCTGGCGCTCCAGATGCGATGACACCTGGTCGGTGATGCTGCGATTCAGGCGCGTAGCCAGATTCAGCGTGCTTTGCGTGATCCGGTCTTCACGGTAATGCGCTTGCAGCATTTCCATCGTCGGCCAGAGTAATTGGGTGATCAATTCGTATGCGGTTGCGCCTTCGAAGAAGGCGTGTTCGATCACCTGCCTGCATTGGCTGCGGTCGCCCTCAAGCAAAGGCTTCACGTATTGTTCGGCTCGAGTGACACTGGGTGTGGATAAGCTCATTGGCAAAGGCCTCGCAAAGTTCCCCGCCGTCCCAGACGCTGGGGAATCACCAAAAAGGGTAATGGAAGCGTCCTTGCCGCCAACTTAGTTATCTCGCTCGCATGTTAATTTGGATAATATGCGATAATGGGAGTATCGGTATCCCATATTATTTTTCTTTACTATTTTAACATTCCCAAGGCGCAAGAATGGCGTTTATTGATGTATGTCATTATAATAAATGGGCTTATATTAATTCAATTACGAATGTGTTCGTGCGCTCAACTTTATCGTCGCCGGGGATTTGAAAGCATGCCACGTTATTAAGAAGATGGGGCGAGCATGAGTGTCCGCAAGGAATATCTTGGATCGGTCCGCAACGTCGTGGCGAAACTAGGCACGCAGTTGTTGAGCGATGACAGCGGTCGGCTCGATGCGGCGTTCGTCGCCACGGTCGCCGCCCAGATCGCCGAACTACGGTCAGGCGGCATCCGCGTCACGATCGTCAGCTCCGGCGCCATCGGCTGCGGATTGAGCGTGCTGGGGTTGCCCCAGCGGCCGACCGATTTGGCCAAGCTCCAGGCCATCGCGGCCGTCGGCCAGCGCCGGCTCATGGACGTTTGGGCCGATGCCTTTGAGCCGCATCGTCTCCCGGTTGCCCAACTGCTGGTGACACGGCAGGACATTGACGACCGCACGCGCTTTCTCAATCTTCGTAACACGATCCTGGCCGTCCACGAAATGAATTCCGTCCCGATCGTCAACGAAAACGATTCGGTCAGCACGGCGGAACTGGTCAAGATCAGCTTCGGTGACAACGACATCCTGGCGGCGCTGCTGGCGCACGCCCTGCGCGCGGATTTGCTCGTGCTGCTGACCGTTGTCGATGGCCTGCTGGACGAGGCGGACAAGCCGGTGCGGTTGGTCAAGCACGTCCACGAAGGCCGCGGCTTGGTGCGGGAGAAGATATCCACGCTGGGCAAAGGCGGGATGGATTCCAAGCTCCAAGCTGCTCAGATGGTCAACGATGCCGGCGAAGTGGCGATCGTGGCCGACGGGCGGATGGAGCGAATTCTTCCCCGCCTGCTCGCCGGGGAAGAGTTGGGCACCCTGTTCGTTCCCGAAGCCAGCAAGAAGAGATCGTCCCGCAGCCGATGGATCGGCTCCGTCCGTCCTGCCGGCACTGTTTTCGTTGACGACGGCGCCCGCCGCGCCCTCGCCGAGCACAACAAGAGCCTGCTCCCGGCGGGGATTGTCAAAGTGGAAGGCGATTTCGCCCGCGGCGACGTCGTCGCCGTCGCCGATTCCGACGGCAGCATCATCGCCCGCGGCCTGAGCAACTATTCCGCTTCACAGATGGAAATCATTCGCGGAAAAAAGAGCAAACAAATCCGCGAGTTGCTCGCCGATGCGGCGTATGATGAGGCCATCCATCGCGACAACCTTGTTCTGGAACGAAATTCGTGAGCGAAAGGCGCGACGGAATTCCGCCTCGGCTCCCCCGCGGGGCAAGTCGGCGGCCAGAATAATCTTAACGGCCTATCAATCCGGTATTTACAACTTGCGTCTTTCGCCGCTTCCCGTCGCGTTTCTAATCTGAGGACATTTGAAAGAAAGGAGCTTGCCATGAAACGCCTTGCGCTGCTTGTTGCTTCGGGGTTGATTTCCGGTTTGCCGGCCGTCGCCTCGGCGCATCCGAATTTCTTCTTCGGCTTCCGGTTTGGGTGGCCGTTTCCAGTGCCCGTGGTAGTCGCGCCGCCGGTGATTTTGCCGCCCGTGCCGGTGGTCGTGGCGCCTGTGATCGTGGCACCGGCTCCGGTTGACTGCGCTCCGCCTGTCATCGTTTACGCGCCGGCGCCCGCGTATCGCTATGTCTACACGTATCCCGGCCCGCGCTACGTTTATCACTACGGCTGGGGGCCGAGGTATTACGGGCGCTACCATCGTTGACACTGATCTATTTGGGTGCCGACGCCCCGGAGGGTGGGTCTCCGGGGCCTTTTTTTTCTCCGTCGCGCCGCGGCTCGTCAATTCCGATGCGCTGGCGGACGATGTACAGCGGCCTCTGTTTCACCTCTTCATAAATCCGTCCGATGTATTCCCCCAGAATGCCCACCGAAATCAATTGCACGCCGCCGAGGAAAAGAATGCAGACGATCTGGGTGGTGAATCCGGAAATCTGTTTGTGCCAGGCGAAGAAGGTGACGACGTAGAAAATCGCCAGGAGGAATGCGGCGACGGAGACGAAGAATCCAAGCCAGGTGGCAGCGCGAAGGGGCTTGTTGCTGAAGCTGACCATGGCGTCGACGGCGTAGCGGATCAGGCGCGTCAGCGATTGCTTGGGGCTTCCCGCCGCCCGCTCCGCGCGGTCGTAGGCCAGGGCGGTTTGCCGGAATCCCAGCCAGCTTCGCAGACCCGGAATGAATCGGTTTCGTTCGGGCAGGCGGTTGAATTCCTCGACCACGGCCCGGTCCATCAACCCGAAAATTCCGGCATCCCGGGCATCGGGGAGATCGGTGATGCGCCGTAGAATCGGATAGAACAGGCGGAACCCGATGCCGCGCACGCCCCCGTCTGTTCGGCTGGCGCGTTCGCCGAGAACCACCTGAAATCCCTCCTTCCACTTGCGGATCATTTCGGGAATGACTTCTGGCGGGTCCTGGAGATCGCCGTCGATGAGCACCACGCAATCTCCGCGGGCATGATGGATCCCGGCCGACACGGCCGGCTGATGCCCGAAATTCCGCGAAAGCGTCACCACCTTGAATCGGCCGTCCTCCTGGTGAATTTCCCTCAGGATTCTGGGTGAATCGTCCCGGCTTCCATCGTCCACCATGATCGCTTCCCAGTCCTGCCCGCCGCCGTCCATGGCCTTGGTCAACCGCCGGCGAAGCTCCGGCAAATTCTCCTGCTCGTTGAAGATCGGGATCACGATGGAAATCATGCGGCGATGATATTACCTCCGGCGGGCGTCGGCGAAAACGCCCGGCTTTGCAAAAGCGGCCGGACCGCCCGAGAATTCCAATATGAACCCAATCCATCAATCCTACGTCGAGCAGCACATCGCCCTGGCGCAGCGTGTTTCCGCCGAGCTGCTGCCCAAGATCAATGAAGTGGGAAACCTGCTGTGCGAATCCTTCGGACGCGGGGGCAGGCTGCTGACGTTCGGCAACGGCGGCAGCGCGGCGGATGCGATGCACCTGGCCGAGGAGATGATCGGAAAATTTCTCCGCACCCGCCGGCCCCTGCCCGCAACGGCGCTGTGCGCCGACGGCCCGGCGATGAGCTGCATCGCCAACGACTTTGGTTACGCCGAGGTTTTCGCCCGACAGGTGCTGGCGCTGGCCCGGCCCGGCGACGTGGTTTTCGGAATCAGCACCTCCGGCAATTCCCCCAACGTCTTGCGCGGCCTGGGGGCGGGGAAGGGAAAATCCGCCGTGACCGTCGCCCTCCTCGGCCGCGACGGCGGCAAAGCCGCTTCACTGGCCGACCACGCCATCATCGTTCCCGGCAACGTCACTTCGCTCGTCCAGGAAATGCACGTCATGATCGTGCATCTGCTATGCGACATCGTTGACCGCTGGGCCGCCGGAGCGAAATAACGGCCCAATCACCAGAAGATCAGTGGGCGGGCAAATCGCCAGTAGGTCCGGAGGATCGGATTGCCGATTCTGCGGAGGGTTTGGCTGCGAAGCTCGGGCAGGTCGATTTCACCGACGAACGGGCGGAGGAACTGGCGGTCGCCGATGCGCCGTCGTCGCTGCGCCTGGCGCCGGCGGCGCAAGAGGCGGGAGAGATTTGGCGGCGAGGCGAAGAACGCGCACGCCGCCAGCTTTTGACCGAGCACCCGGTTTCGCCAGGCGAAATAGAGTTGGCCCATTTCCATGGCCAGGATTGCCGGCAACAGAAGCAGCAGCGTCGGCGTCTTGTAATACGTCGCCAGCAGATACCAGCGGTTTCTCTCCAGATAAAAATAGAACCGGAAATCGCGGTGAAAGGCGTATTGGTGCCAGATGACGGCGTCGGGCACGTACTCGATCCGATGGCCAAGCTGGCGCAGCTTCCAACCCAGTTCGGCATCCTCGAGATAGAGGAAAAGCAGGTCGTCGAAAATTTCCCCTTCGCCGAGGGCTTGGGCGCGGATCAGGACCGCCGCTCCGGAAGGGAAATCAATTTCGCGGCTCTGGTTGAATGAGCCGTCGTCGAGCTGGCCATAAGCGGTGACCAGGCCGAAGCCGAGGAAATGCGAGCGGTTTCCCGCTGTATTGAAGCGGTCCTTTTGGGGCCAAAGCAAGACCTTGGGCTGAACCGCGGCGGTCGAGGGGTGATCGCGCAGATGTGACGCCAGTTTCGCCAGCCAGCCGCTTTGGGCGATGATGTCCTGGTTGATCGCCGCGACGTATTGCAGGTCGGGGAACTTGCGGCGGGCGTATTCCCAGCCGGCATTGATCCCGCCGGCGAAGCCGCGGTTGTCTTTCAGGCGGATCAGTTCGACCTGGGGGAATTGTCGCTCGACGAAATCGGCGCTGGAATCGGTGCTGGCGTTGTCGATGAGGATGATGGAGGCATCGACGTCCGAATCGCGCGAATCCAGCAGGGAGCGCAGGCAATCGCCCAGACACTCTCGGCCGTTGTAGCAGGCGATCAGAATCGCGACCCGCATCATATCAGGGTTGCACGGTATCGGAGGAGGGCGCCGGGGTGGCGTCGGCCGCGAAGGCTTTGCCTTCCATAGCGAAGGCTTTGCCTTCCATAGCGAAGGCTTTGCCTTCCGCGCCGAGCCGGTCGCTCATGCCGTGCTTTTCCATGAGGATGCCGACGATCTGCGCCAGCGCGGAGATTTTGCGGTCCTGAAGGCTCACGATGGTGAGCAGCTCGAAAATCACCAGTATGAAAAACCCCGCGACGCACAGCAGCCCAACCGTCTGGTATTGCACGTGCATCTTGAGGGCAACCCACCCGACCGCCGTCGGCCAGATCGACAACGCCAAAAACGGCAACCCCGTGAAGAGGAATATCAGCATGTGCCGTTCCTTGAGGCGATAGGCTCGCATCCGGCGGATCGCGATAATCAGGACGGTGACTCCGAAACCCAGGAGGATGAAACGGGCGATCATAAAAACAACCTCGAAATCGGCGTTCACGGCAGGCCGGTCTTCACGGCGAGCCACCTTTCACGGCGAGCCGATTTTTCCGCTCGGCCACGGCTGGCGAATCATGTCCAGAAGCAGACACACGCTCACCTTCAGAACGTAATACAATCCGCGGATCAGGCTGATGCTGCTCTTGCCGTACATCCGGCGGCGCATGCGCACGGGGATCTCGATGACCTTGAATTTGGAGCGATGGAGCAGGAGGACGACCTCCGGCTCGGGATAATCCTCCGGGTACCAGTGGGCGTAGGCGCGAATGACTTTGCGGTTCACCGCGCGGAATCCGCTGGTGCAGTCGGTGATCTTCAGGCCGCACAGGATGTGAATCCAGCCGCTCAGCATTTTGATGCCGGTCATTCTCGTGAACGACGGGGCGAACGTGGTCGATGCCAGGAATCGCGATCCAACCGCCAGGTCGGCGCCGCCGCCGACCAGCGCGCCGACGAGTTTTTCCACCTCGCATGGGCGGTGCTGGCCGTCGCCGTCCACCTGGATCGCGATGTCGTATCCGTGACACTCTGCATAGCGATACCCGGTTTGCATCGCCCCACCGATCCCCAGATTGAATGGCAGGCTGACCACCGTGGCGCCGGGGGGAATTTGCCGGGCGGTGTCATCGGTCGAGCCGTCGTCGATGACCAGGACATGGCAATCCGGCAGCGCACGGTGCAGCCGATGCACCAGCTTCGCCACCGACCTGCCTTCATTGAACGCCGGCACGATGATGAGGCACTTGAGCCTCTGAAACACGGACTGCGGCTGCGGAGACAGCGTCGCGCTGGCGGGCAGGTTCACCTTTACCGGCAATATGTGCTGGATCGGATCAAGAGTTGTCCGCAATCTCATCATTCACCCGTTCTTATATTGCCGTCTCGATGTGAATTAGTCCAACAAAATGACATAACTCCGGGTATGGGAACATCCCCCGGCGATAGCAAAAAAGCCGGCGGACGGCGGGTCCGGGGGCATTTTCGGCCGTCGCCTATTGCAGAATCTCATACATCGCCCGCGGGGGAAATCGCAACTCGACTCCGGCGCCGTCCGGCGCAAGCGACGATTCTTTCGCCAGATAGCCCGCCGCGTCCAGGGCCGTGGCTTTGGTCAAACGGGTGTTCCGGATCGTCAGCGTCACGTCCGCATTCTCAATCATCCACGGCGGCTTGCCGATCTTCACGATCCGGAACCCGTGGTATTGCTTTTTATCGTTGCCGCCGAAGTCGGCCGGCTCCTGCGTCCAACCCGACAGGCGTGACGGCGTGCCGACCTGAACCAGAATCCTTCGCGATTCGCTCAGCGCCTGGCCGTCCAGGGAGACGACCAGAACGGACGCCTGCCGGTTGCCGCTGGCGATGTCGATCGTGCTCAGGTGTATGTTGCCCGCATGATTCAAAAGGCCGGTTGCGCCCTGGGCGCAAGGGGCGTCGATGGTGCACATCCCGATGTTGTAATCCAACCGGATTTCGCCGGTGTTGCTGGAGACGATCTTCTTTTGGCGGTCGACGAAACCGGAGAGATCGGCAACCGTGTTTTGGCCGGCGACGCCGTAGTTGACCGTTACCGGCCCGACCAGAAACGCCAGCGGGTCGGCGCCGGTTTGCGCCTGCGGCTGTTGTGGCGGTTGGCCCGGCATTCGGTTGGGATCGAATCCGGCGCTTTCAGAGATGAGCGGCGGACGGCGGTTCCACAAATCCGCAAGCGGTCTGTTTTCCACCACGACCGGCTGCCCACGCTTCAGATATCCGTTGCGATACATCAGCGCGGCGGCGGGGAAACCGCCCATCAGCGCCGGCGTTGAGCACGTCCATTTGAATTGCGGATGCTCGCCGTTCACCTCCACAAATGGGAAGCACGGATCGTCGTCGTATTGTTCCGCCTTGGCGGTGAACCAGTAATATCCCGCGATCCCCGCCAGCGATTCGTATGCGCTGACCAGGAACGGCGCCTCATCCTGGTAATCCATCGGGGCGACCCAGGTGCTTTCCGTGACGATCATCGGATGGCCCACGACCTGTTTCAGGTTCGTCGGCAAATCCCACGGGTTCAGTACCCCTGGATGATCCGTGAAATGGTCGCCGGGGTCGATGCGCCAGCCGGTGTTCGCCCCGTCGTGAACGGAATTGAAATATTTGTTGACGGCCATCACGTCGGCGGCCGTATTGGTGTAGCGCTCCACGTCGTTGAGCCGGACGACATCGGCCGTGAGCCAGTTGCTGGCGTTGATGAGTTGCCGGCAACCGAGCTCGTCGCGATAGAACCTGACCATCTGCTCGTAAAACCCGCGTTGGGTCTCTGCGAAGAACCGGAGCTGATCCGCCAATCGCCGGGCCATCCCGCCATGCTGGGGGCGGGTCCATTGCCAGACCGGCAGGATCGCCACCTCGCCGGCGGGAAAATCGTCGCCCGGCTGGGTGATGTAGTCCCAGGCATCCCAGGCCTTATCCAGCGAGCCGTATTGTGCAATCAGCCAGGCCGCGAATTCTCGGCCGAGCAGGCGCTTCTGCGCCGGCTTCATCCCATCCATCGTAAAGAAGAACATTCCATCTTCGTTCTGGACCTGGATGATCGCCACCGCCGGATCGCGCGCCAGCGGGATGCCGGTGTAAGGATTGGTTTCGGCGTACAGCTTGCGGACCCACGCCTTGTATCCCTTTTGCAGCGTCGGGTTGAAAAATAGCAATCCCCACAAATCGCCATGATGCTCATATCCTTCGATCCCCCATCGCGTGGCCGGCCGGTCCAGCGCCCAATACGGCGAAATGGTGACGTAGATCCCCTCCCGCTTGAACGCCGCCACCGCCCGCCAGATGCCGTCGATCTGCTTTTGATTGACATCGGTCAATTCCGGCGTTTTGCTGTCCGAGCCGATCTGAGCGTGAAGCCGAACCATGTTCACGCCCAGCTTGGCCAGGAACCTGGCATGGCTGGCGAGTTTCTTGTCGTCGGCGAGATACAACTCTGTTCCACAGGCCCAGAATCGAATGGGGGTCCCATCGCCGCGCACGAATCCGCCATCACCGGAAACTCGCACGAATCCGCTCTGCCCGGCCGTTGCTTCGTTCAGCCCGCGCAGGTCGAGCATCGCATCGCCGCTGAAATGGTCCTGCGGATGGACGAACGGCCAAGACCCTTGCGAATCCGTCGCCGGCGCGCTTGCCGACCAAGCCAGATTTTCTACCGCGAAGAGCGCGAAGAGCGCGAAGGGAAGAACGGCGGAAGGTCTTGCTTTCATCTCCTTTCAGCATATTTCACGCTGACTGACGAAGCTAATGCCAGTGCAAGGATGTCTTCTTCGCGCACCTTCGCGTCTTCGCTTCTTCGCGGTAATCTTTTGTGAAACGCCATAGAATCAACCGGCGATTTTCAGCGGTTGATGGAGGAACGAATCGATGCCTTTGGCCAGCAACCTGAACGTCGGCAGGTTGTCCGTCATGCTGCGCACCGCCGGAGTTCTGTTGGCATCGTAAAGAACGACCCGGCCATCGACGATGCCGTAATCGAACTTGCCGAAATCGAAGCCGAGCTCGCGCCGCATCTTCCGCAGTTCGTCCGGCACCTGGGCTTCCTCAATTCGCACGGCGACTTTCGATTTGATGATCGGCTGGTTGGCGTACATGAGATTATTCTCCTCGGCATCGCCGAGGAATATCCACGATCTCATGCAGTAAAACCCGTCGCGGCGTTCGGGAAGAAATCGGTCAACTATCAGGTCCGGATTGTGCCAGACGGCCCGCGGGAGCTGACTCACGGAATCAAAAATCGGATATTCCCAAACGTCCAACTCGGCGCGCAAGCTCCAGGGCAACCGCCGGCGTAGCGCCCGGGCGTATTTGGCAAACCAGGACGACTGCTGCGCCATCTCCGCTTCCCGGCCTCCGCCGTAGTTGCGATTGGTTTTGACGATGACCGGCCCCTCGTACCCGTCGCCGCGATGGACGAGGTTCGCGCTGATGTGCCGCTTGGAAATGTCCTTGACGGTCGGATTGATGGCCACCGGATATAGCCGCATGAACTGAATGTATTCGTCCGGCACGACAGTCACGTCGACGTGCAGGATGGCCAGATCAGCTTCCACGCGCGGCCCGACTCCGCGCAGCACGGTCACCTTGATCCCATTTTCACGCCAGACTTGGCAAACCCCATGCAACAAATGAGTCATTTGATCGAACTCATCATGCTGATGCGTCAGGATAACGATGTGATGCATAAGTCGTGGTCCGGATTGAACGTCGGCTTTCGGTTGCATCGGCATGACAGGGGGGTGAGCCTGCGATGAAATCCGCGCGCCTATCGCCATCCGGGCATGAGACAGAATGCGACAAAATGCGACACTTTATGGGTTTTGATTAGTGTACGCTAGGTTTTGTCAAAGTCATATTTGCTTGTGCCATAATCGGTTATCGCAATTTGTGGGGGCATCTGTTTCCGATGGAAGGGAATTGTGTCTCACCGGGCTCAACAACGATTTTGTTGCCATAACGTGGCATATTTTATCGCGAAGTTGCGAAGCGCGAACGAAGCGGATGCGGGATTCAAGCACGTTCACTGCGGCGAGCCATTTTGCGAATCCCTGCAAACGCCTGTTGAGCGGGCCGCGTTCGTGCCCGCTTCACATCTTCCAAGCCGCGGCGAATGCCCTTGACCGCTTGGTCGTAGTCAATCGATTCCAGCAACTTCTGATAGGAGGCGGCATCCTGCACGACCAGTTTGGCCTTGCCGTTCACCGTCAAGACCATCGGCTCGCCGCTCTCCTCCATGTGCTCCATCAGCTCGCTGGTGTTCCGCTTGAAGTCCGAGGGGGATCGAATGTCTTTGCTCAAGTCCATAGTTTTGCCGGGCATTCAATTTGGATCAAATTGAATGTAAGGCTCGCTTTGAATTGGCGGCAACGGAGCCTGATGGGTTGCCCCTATAAAAGACCGCAGTCTGGAAATTGGTAGCTTGATTTCACGACCGCAAGAGGTCGGCCGGCTGTACGCTCAAGGCTTTCGCCAGCTTATCCAAAGTGCGCAACGTGAGATTTTCTTCTGCCCGCTCAATAGCCCCAACGTATGTGCGATGAAGGTGGCATTTGGCGGCGAATTCTTCCTGTGACCATCCCCGCTCCTTCCGTAGACGCCGCACTTTTTTTGCCACGATAAAAATTGACTCTCGCCCTTGCACGAGAGCAAAATGCCGTTACGATGGGAATACCTCTACAGGCTATACCTAGCATTTTAGGCGTCGCCGACTGGGGGCTTCGTTCAAATCAAATCGTATTCTGCGAAGGGATGGCGGGCGATGAAAAGCAATCCGGTTCGATTTCCTGTCCTGCGCCCCGAAAATGTCCCAGGTTGATGATATAGAATCGCGGCCCGGAAAGGGCTGTGATGAAGAAGCGATTCACCGAAGAACAGATTGTGGCCATTCTGCGTG
>Ga0181518_10002182_pt1 | contig 19081 bp, 11 predicted proteins | sample PEATcosm2014_Bin_28_FD_119751 | JGI IMG/M metagenome (GOLD analysis project Ga0181518, IMG submission 119751) | Peatland microbial communities from MTU Mesocosm Facility, Houghton, MI, USA - PEATcosm2014_Bin01_60_metaG | ecosystem: Environmental > Terrestrial > Soil > Wetlands > Peat | place... | reverse complement strand
GAGACCCAAGCGGTTTTCCAACGACAGGAAGCGGACGAGCTTGAGTCGGTGTCCGAAGCGCAGTTAGGCCAGGCCATCCATAACATCGATACGGTTGACACTCTGATGTCCCTGCGCGCGGCCAAGGCGGCGAAGGTGGATGAGGCGCGGCTCGACCTGGAGCATTGCCGGGTGGTTGCCCCTTTCGATGCCTATGTCACCAATATGAATATCTCAGTAGGCGCTTACGCGCATCCCGGTGCGCCGATGTTCACTCTCATCGATGCGCGTACCTGGTGGGTGGTTGCCAACTATCGCGAGACGAAGGTTAAGGCGATACGTAATGGCAGCCCCGTCGACGTCTACCTGATGGGGCATCCGGACAGAAAGTTTCATGGGGTGGTGGAGAGCGTCGGTCACGGTGTCCTTCCGGAGGATGCAAAGATCGTCGGCGGCCTGCCGGACATCGAACGCACCCTCAACTGGGTACATCTCTCGACACGCTTTCAGGTACGCATCCGGATTCTGGATCCAGACCCGGAACTCTTTCGCATCGGTGCAACCGCCGTTACCGTGGTGAGATAGAGCATGCTTACAGATGCCCCCTTGATGATGCAGGATTTCTGGCGGGATCAGCAGGCCTCACCGGAACGGATTAAATGCGTGCTGCGCATTGCTCTCGCCTCCGTCATTACGCTCGTGTGCATTCTTGTCTGGCAGATGTTGTATTTGCCGCTCTGTCTTTACATCCTCTTCTTCGTCGCCCATGAAAGCCCCGCCATCTGTTTCAGATTCAACATGCTCATGTTGGTGACGGGAACCGTAGTAATAGTCATTTCGCTGCTTGTCATAGGCTTCTCGGGCAACGATCCCATGGCTCGTGTCCTCAGTGTTGCGGCGATTGGCTTCGTCTGCGGACTGGGAATCCAGGCGTGTGCCATCCCCTTTCTTTTTGTGGGCGGGGGATTTGTATACGTCACAGTGATTGCCATGTGGGAACTTCATGTGCCCGCAGACACTCTCGTCAAGAACTCTCTCTGGTTTATTGCCACTCTTTCCGTATCGCTCGGCAGCTCACTGGCTGTCGAGTACCTGTTTGGCGCGCGCAATCCCGCTGCCGATTTGCGCAAACAGATCGCGATGCGGTATCGCGCGCTCGAAAAACTGTTCAGTCTCTATGCCGAAGGAGGCGTAACCAGCGAGTGGCCGCAAGCCGTGTCGCAGGTTACTCGCTTCGCTGCTGCCGGCCCGAGGGAAGTCGAGGTACTATATGAGTCCCTCGTGGCCCGCAACCTCGACCCTGGGGATCTTCGAATTGGAACAAAGGTTCGCATGACGCTGGGATTGCAGCTGCTGGATCTTTCTGCAGCCTTTGCCGCCCAGACTCCGGAAACCTTCGACCCGGAATTGCGCGGCCGTTGCGCCGCCATCGCGGCCCACTGCGGCGCCTTGGCGGATTTAAAGACCACAGTACCCAGCGAGGAGGAATTGAAGCTGAGGCCAGGCTCGCCTTCAACATTGCTGGACCGTATTGAGGAGACGCTGCATGAACTTCTCGTCATGCCGCGCAACATGCCCTCTCTGCCAAACAAGGAACTGGCAGCACTGCCTGCCAGGAGAATAGAGTTTATCAACAAGGCGGCTCTGACCAACAAAGACTCCGTCGCCTTTGCGCTCAAGCTGAGCCTTTGCGCCACGCTTTGCTACATCTTCTATTTTGCCGTCGACTGGCCCGGAATCTCCACCTGTTGCGGGACCGTCCTGATCGTCGGGCTCACCAATTCCGGCGCAATGAAGCAGAAGTTCTTGTACCGATTTATAGGTTCGGCTCTGGGCGGAGCTCTGGGACTTGTGGTCGAAAGCTTTCTTCTTCCCAACATCGATTCGCTCACTGGAGTTGTGCTCATCGTGGTAGCAGTGGTATTGGTCACGGGATACGTCGCTCAAGGAAGACGATTCAGCTACATTGGCATGCAGATGTGCTTCTCCTTTTATCTAGTTGCGATTACGGGGTCACACGCGCCTACGGAACTGGCGCCGGCGAGGGATCGCCTCATTGGCATCTTGATTGCGCTGTTCGTTATGTGGGTTGTCTTCGATCAGTTATGGCCGGTGCGCACCGTTACCGTCATGCGCCAGGCGCTCGCATCGGCCTTGCGTGACGCAAGCGGCCTATTTCAGCTATGCAAGGATGGTCGAAGGTATAGCGCCCTGCTGCGCCGTGCGGACATTCTGCGCGAGGAATTTGGAAAGAAAATCGCCAACCTCCAGACCCTGAACGACACAGTGAAATACGAATTCGGGAAAGATCGTGAGCTGTTTGTCCGCCAGAGTGAAACCATCCTCAGAGCTTCGTTGGCTGCGGTCGCTCTTTTCTGGAACGAACTGGTTGTCCTCAATACTCCGGAGGGCGATGATTTCTTCAGAGATCCTGAATTGATCGCGATGCGCCAGGCCATAGCAGAACACTTGGCGGCTATGGCGAGTATCGTGGCAGGTTCGCTTCCTGTTCCCGTGGTGAGTCCTACCCTATCTGTCAGTCCGAAGCTGGTCGGCAGTCCCCGGTTTAGGGAGTACGTCCAGAATGCACTTTCACGCCTTGGAGAAGTTAACAACGTCATCAATGAACTAGACCTACAAGCTAGAGGCCTTGAAGCGAAGAGTGGAGTTACCCCTTTGGCGGACGCGAACTGTGGTGCAGGGAGGGCTTGGTGACTTCTGGAATCGATGACGGTCTCGATCTCCGGCGCGCACAAACCGCGCAGGAGGAATTGCAGCGCCGCAACGACCGGCTTGAGTTTCTCCTGAATCTGACAGAGCAGATCACATCGAACCTGGACCTGCGGGAGGTCTTGCGCTCGACATCCGCTCATATCCGTGAAGTGATGCGTGGAGACGTTGCTGCCGTTTCGATAGGCGACAGAGAGTCTAGAGAATTAAGGCTGTTCGTCATCGATTATCCGCAGGGCAGGGGATTCGCACGGGAAAACTTGTTGCTCACGCAAAGCGACTCCGGGAGAAGGGCTTTCGAAACGCTGAAGCCTGTGATCGCAAACCTTAACGATATGGACCAGATTTCTCCTGAGGTGCGGGAAGAACTGGCGTGTATTGATGGGGCCAAGAGCATTTGCCTGGTTCCACTCGTGAATCGCGGCCGCGCCATCGGCATTCTGTCGGCCGTAAGAACGACGCAAGAGCCGTTCACCCCAGACGAGGTCGAGTTCCTCAGCCAAGTTGCAGGCCCGATCGCCATCGCCATCGAGAACGCCCTGGCCTATGAAGAGATCTCCCAACTGAAAGACAAGCTCGCCGAGGAGAAGCTCTATCTCGAAGAACAAATCCGCAGCGAGATGGGGTTCGAGCAGATCATTGGACAGAGCCCGGCGCTCAAGCACGTGCTGCAAATGGTGGAAACGGTCGCCCCCAGCGACTCCACTGTCCTGCTGCTCGGCGAAACCGGCACGGGAAAAGAATTGATTGCTCGTGCAATCCATGAGCACAGCCGGCGCAAAGGCCGGACATTTGTGAAGATAAACTGCGCGGCTATTCCCACGGGGCTCCTCGAGAGCGAACTTTTCGGGCACGAGAAGGGAGCATTCACCGGTGCAATTTCTCAGAAGGTCGGGCGCATGGAACTCGCCGACCAGGGCACGCTGTTCCTTGACGAAGTCGGAGATATCCCCCCCGAAATCCAACCAAAACTGCTGCGGGTCCTGCAGGAACGGGAATTTGAACGTTTGGGAAGCACGCATACCCGCAGAGTAAATGTCCGAGTGGTGGCGGCAACCAACCGCGATCTCGAAAAGATGGTTACGGAACGCGAATTTCGCGCCGATCTGTTTTACCGCCTCAACGTGTTCCCGATCCGCATCCCACCATTGAGGCAGCGAAGAGAAGACATCCCCTTGCTCACCAAGTACTTCGTTGAGAAGATCGCCAACCAAATGCAAAAGAACATCGACTCCGTTCCTGCGAGTGTGATCAAGGGGCTAACAGCGTGGGACTGGCCGGGAAATATTCGCGAACTGGAAAACTTCATCGAGCGCGCCGTGATCCTGACGCGAGGCAGGACACTCGACGCGCCCCTTTCGGAACTGGACAAAGTGGAGACCGCTCAACTTGCGCAGCAACCCGCAGCAAAGGAGGAAGAAGAGATCGCGCGGATCGTGAAGGATACGATCAGTTCGCTGCACGGAAAGCGTGCATTGAATGAACATGAAATGAGGCAGCGCGACGAGATCGTTCGCGTACTGACCAATTGCAAAGGCCGGGTCGGAGGCGCGGACGGGGCTGCGGCACTCATGGCGATCAGCCGCACAACCCTCATCTCCCGAATAAAGAGGCTTGGAATCAATCCTTACGATTACGCCTGAACCCGCATCCTCAAACGCCCCAGATTTGCGCCCCGACGGAGATCGTTCTGACTCTCGACGTGCTCGGACATACTGCGTGTCGAAGGTGCTTCGCCAATTTCGACAATTCATTTGGGACTTACGCAATACCCCCTTTTCCAGTCAACGACTTGCACGCCGCAAAGTCTGGCACACGGGATGCTTCTCCCAAGGTGGCAAAGTTAACAAGCAGAAGGTGGTTGTTTACACCTGTTTGCAAGCGCGAAGGAGAAGGAATGAAAAGCGCGCTCCGGTTCCACAGCAACCAGTTCAAGTTAATTGAAGAAGACACTTGCGCGACAACCGACGATTTCCAATGCTTATTCGCAAGAGAAATGACAGACCTCTTTCGTTTGTCGCTGCAACTTACCGCAGACGCCGAGAAAGCGGAAAGCTGTCTCATCCTTGCCATGAGGGAGTGCTTTACCAACAGCGCCGTTTCAAAAAGATGGGCTCTTATCTGGGCTCGCCGGTTGGTGGTCCGCAACGCGATCCGTCTGGTTCCGGTCACGGAACCCGTGATGTCCAACGACACCTGCAGCGAACCAGGACCTGATTTGCAGCCCTGCGAGTATCTGATAGAAGCGCTGCGGGGGTCACCCGCGATTCTGGCGCTGCCCGACTTCGACCGCCTCGTTTTTGTGATCTGCGTTCTTGAGCGATATTCCATCATGGATTGTGCCCTGCTCCTGAAAAGGTCGCCGAAAGAAGTCGACAATGCGCGCGTGCGCGCCATCAACCAAGTCGCTTTTGCCGAAGAACTGTACCGGCACGAACCCACAACAACACTTTCAACCAGTCCGTATGGCGGCTGCAGCAATGGAACAGGCGGACTCGATGGTTCATGTGGGTCACTTTCTGACTAGGACCCAAGAGGCTCGAGTAGATGCGGACCATTGCCCTGGAGCTTGGCCACGCGCCATGCCTTCATGTCTTCCGCTGGCCATGTGCGCACCAGGTCAATGGGTAGATGAGACGGCTCGGTGGGCGCCAGCCATCGCGCATAGTCGTCTGGTTTGATGATGAGTGGGCATCGGTCGTGAAAGCGCTCGAGAAGTTGGTTGGGATCGGTGGTGATAATGCTGAAGCTCTCAACAACGATCTCGTTTTTCCGTTCGTCCTGGCCTTTCCATCGGTCCCAGATGCCGCCGAAAGCGAAGAGGCGCTCGTCAGGAAGTGAAACGGCCCACGGTTTGCTGATCTTCTTTTTCTCCTCGTCCTTGGTCGGCGGCTCCCATTCGTAAAAAAAGTTGGCGGGAATGAGGCAGCGGCGATGCTTCCATGGCTCGCGCCAGGCGCCGCTCAAAGTGAGCTTGTCAGCTCGCGCATTGATGGAACTGAAATTGGCTCTCGCCGTTTTCGACCAATAGGGCACAAGGCCCCACTTCATGAGCGCGAGCACGCGGTCGCCGCTATCGCGGTCGAGCCGCACCACCGGTTGCATACTCTCGGGAGCGATGTTGTAGGAGGGCGTGAAGTGGACTGCTTTGGTCTCGTAATACTCTGCGTTGAAGACATCGGTGTCGCGAGTGCGAAACCACTCCGCAATCCGCTGTTTGTCTGCCCGGCGTCCGTAGCGGCCACACATAGCCCCAAGTCTAGCGAATAAAACAAAATAAGCCATTGGATTTCATGAGTTTGGCACGAGTTTGCACACGGATTGGTGCAGGCAGGGCTTGCAGGCTGCCCTCGAAAAGGCGAATATAAGGCGAAACTATCGCGCCATGCCTGCCGCCTCCGCAATCCGGCTTCAGATCGAGTCTGCCCTCGCCGCGAGGATCCCTGCGGCACTGACGCCAGCCCCTAGGATCGTTCGGCCGGTTGCGGCCACGGGTATTGACGCACTGGATGAGGTGTTGCGCGGCGGCCTGCCCGTGGGAGCGCTGACCGAACTCGTGGGTCCGGAATGCTCGGGGCGAACCACAGTTGCGCTCAAATTTGTAGCCAGCCTGACGCGGGCCGGGCGCGTCTGCGCGTGGATCGATGTTTCGAATGCACTCGACCCGGCTTCGGCAGCGGCGGCCGGCGTGGACCTGGAACGGTTGTTGTGGGTGCGGTGCGGAGCGGCGAAACCCGCGACGTCGCACGCGCCACAGCGTTTTTCGTTGCCGGAAAAATATCTGGCGCCCGCGCCGGTGATGAAAGGACTGCACGGCGGCGGCTGCGGCGGTCACCCGCGCGGCGAAGTCAAGGGACTCGCCCGTGCCGTGAGCGGACTTCTGCGGCCGGAGACGCCAGCACCGAGGAATCTCGCCCCGCGATGTGCCGAGCCGCAGTCTCGCAGAACCATAAGACAAGATGTGCCGTCTTTGCGCGAACCACCTGGGTGCGAGCCGGTTTTGAAAGGGCACGACTTTAGTCGTGCCGATCAGGCCAACAAAATGAACGGGGCTTTAGCCCCTGAGGGGCGTTCTTTCGGCGCGTTTGGTGCACGCGAACGCAGGAAACACTCTGGCACGTGGGCGCAACTCGACCAGGCGCTGCGCGCAACCGATCTCGTACTGCAAGCAGGAGGATTCAGTGCGGTTGTGCTGGACCTGGGCGGCCTGACGCCTGAGTTTGCCTCGCGCGTGCCGCTCGCCACGTGGTTCCGCTACCGCGCAGCCGCAGAGAAAACGCAGTCCTGTATTTTGCTTCTTGCCCAGTACGGCTGCGCCAAGAGCAGCGCGGAATTGTCGTTGCGGCTCAAGCCGGGCGATGCGCTGCGCGACGAAGCTACGGTATTCACCGGCATGGCGCACAGCGTCGAAGTGGTGCGGCGGCGCTTTATGTGCGCGGCAGAAAATGTAGTGCCGCTGCGCAAGCCTCCGCAAAGAACGAACGCGGCAAACTTGCAGAGCCGCGCCGCATGGGCGGCCGTGCGATGACGGCCGAATTGTATGCATGCCTGTACGCGCGGGAGTTTCCCGTGCAGGCGCTGCTGCGGCTGCGGCCTGAGCTCAGGGAGCAGCCGTGCGTGGTGATGGAAGGCGATGCGCCGCTCGAGCAGGTCTGCTCCTTGAATACGAAGGCGCGATTGCAGGGGATGGTGCTCGGCATGACGCGCGTGGAGGTGGACACCTTTCCCGCATCCGTCGTGCTGGCCCGCTCGCTGAAAGAAGAAGCGGCAACGCGAGCCATTCTGCTCGAATGCGCAGGCGCGTTCTCACCGCGCGTGGAAGAACGCAGCGAAGACACAGCCTTCGTTTGCGGAATCGATATTGCAGGGACGCGAAGTTTGTTTGGGCCGCCTGAGACGCTGGCACGGAAACTAGTCGAGCGGGTTCGAGCCGTGGGCATGCGCGCCTGCGTGACGGTAAGCAGCAATCTGCATGCAGCCGTGTGCATCGCACGGGGTTTGCCGCCAAGCGTAACCGTGAAGGCGATTCCGCAGGGTGAGGAAGCCGCGGCGTTGGCAGAGCTGCCCTGCGCCGCTCTGGACCCAACCGAAGAACAAGCCGACACCCTTGCCGCGTGGGGCCTGCACACGCTGGGCATGCTCGCAGCGCTGCCGGAAAAGAATCTCGTCGCGCGTATGGGGCAGGAGGGCCGCCGGCTTTGGCAACTGGCGCGCGGCGAGCGGCCGCACCTCTTTCAACCTGCCGAGCCGATGTTGGCGCTGGCCGAGCAAATGGAGCTCGATTCTCCGGTGGAACTGCTCGACTCGCTGCTCTTTGTTGTTGGAGCCATGCTCGATCAGCTCATCGTTCGCGCCAATGCACGCCTGGTTGCGCTGGCCGCAGTCACCATTACGCTCACGCTCGACCGCGGCGGCACGCACGCGCGCACGGTGCGGCCGGCGCTGCCGGCCAACTACAAGCAGCTCTGGATCAAGCTGCTGCATTTGGATTTGGAAGCGCACCCGCCGCCGGCCTCAGTGCTTGCGGTCGCGCTCAATGCCGAGCCAGGACCTACGAGCAAAGTGCAGTTGGGGCTGTTCTCGCCGCAACTGCCTGAGGCTTCGCGGCTCGACGTCACGCTGGCGCGCATCCGCGCCGTGGTCGGCGAGGAGAATGTCGGACGCGCCGCGCTCCTGGACACGCATGCGCCCGAAGCATTCCGCCTGGAGCCGTTCCATCTCGAAGCGTTTCGCGTGACAGACAGTGCAGCCGAGACCACAGCTTCAGCCGAGTTGCGCGCCGCGGCGCGGCAACTGCGTCCGGCAGAGGGCGTAACCGTCACACTCGAAGCGCAAAGGCCGTCGCAGTTCTATTTTCGCGGGCAAAGCTACAATGTCGACCGCGCCTACGGCCCATGGCTCGCCTGTGGCGACTGGTGGCAACCGACCTTGTGGGGTCACGAGCAGTGGGACATTGTCGCGCGCGCCGGCGACAATTCCCTGCTCCGCTGTTGTCTGGTCCGCGATCGGATGCACGGCGGCTGGCAGATGGCGGTGCTCTATGACTGAGCGCTACATCGAGTTGCACGCGGCCAGCGCCTTCAGTTTTCTTGAAGCAGGCTCGCAGCCGGAGGCTTTGATCGAGCGCGCGTCCGAGCTGGAGATGCCGGCCATGGCCATTGCCGATCGCAATGGCGTGTATGGCGCTGCGCGCTTCCATACCAGCAGCCAGCGCAGCGGCGTGCGCGCGCACATTGGCGCGGAGGTTGCGGTCAAGAGCTTTGGCGAGCGACTGAAGCCTCCGGCATGGCTGCCGCACCAGTGCGCACCGGAACCGGCACGCCTCACCCTGTTGTGCGAAACGCGCCAGGGCTACCAGAACCTTTGCCAGTTGATCACGCAATTCAAGATGCGTGAGACGACTAAGCAGGAAGGCGCGGCAAACTTCGATGATCTAGAACAATACGCATCCGGCCTCGTGTGCCTGACCGGCGGCGACGAGGGTCCGCTGGCAGCAGCGCTCACGCGCGGCGGCGAAGAGGCCGGGCGCAAGGCTGTGGAGCAGCTCACACACATCTTCGGCCCACGGAATGTCTACGTCGAAGTGCAGCGGCACTGCGAGCGCGAGGAGGAATGGCGCAATCAGGCGGCGATCCGCATTGCGCGCGCGTTGCATTTGCCGGTGCTGGCCACGAACGGCGTGCGCTACGCCACAGCGTACGATCGCGAGATCCTCGACCTGTTTACCGCGATCCGCAATCACACGGAACTGGACCGTGCGGGCCGGCTGCTGGCCATGAACAGCGAGCGCCATCTGCGCCCAGCGCACGAGATGACGACGCTGTTTCGCGATGTGCCCGGAGCCATCGACAACACCATCGAACTTTCGTCGCGGCTCGTGTTCGGGCTGAGCGATCTGGGCTACGAATTTCCGCGCTATCCCGTGCCCGACGGCGAAACCATGATGAGCTTCCTGCGCAAACGCGTCGCCGAAGGCGTCGCCCGGCGCTACGGACTCAAGAATGATCGCAATCTGATGGAGCGCGCGAAAAAACAAGTGGAACACGAGCTCAAGCTAATTGCGAAGCTCGGTTTCGAAGGCTATTTTCTGATCGTCTGGGACATCGTGCAATTCGCCAAGCGCAACGGCATCCTGGTGCAGGGACGCGGCAGCGCGGCGAACTCGGCCGTGTGCTACGCGCTTGAGATTACGGCCATCGATCCCGTGGGGATGGAGCTGCTGTTCGAGCGCTTCCTGAGCGAAAGCCGCGGCGAGTGGCCGGACATTGATCTCGATCTGCCCTCAGAGGCGCAACGCGAGCAGGCCATCCAATATGTGTATCAACGCTACGGCGAGTTGGGCGCGGCCATGACCGCCAATGTCATCACGTATCGCGGCAAGTCCGCGGCGCGCGAGACCGGCAAAGCGCTGGGGTTCTACGAGGAGTCGCTGAGCCGGCTGGCCAACCTGGTGAGCCACTGGGAGTGGCGCGGCGAGAACGATACCATGGCGCACTCTTTCAGGAACGCGGGCTTCGACATCCGGCATCCGCGCATCGCCAAATATCTTGAGCTGTGCATGCGCATTCAGGATCTGCCCCGTCACCTCGGCCAGCACTCGGGCGGTATGGTCATCTGCCAGGGCCAACTCAATCACGTCGTCCCAATGGAACGCGCGTCCATGCCGGGCCGCACCGTGGTGCAGTGGGACAAGGAGGACTGCGCCGACCTCGGCATTATCAAGGTGGATTTGCTGGGCCTCGGCATGATGGCCGTGCTCAAAGACTGTCTGGAATTGATTCCCGCGCACTACGGCGAGCGCGTGGACCTGGCGCAGTTGCCCGAGAACGACGAAATCTACCGCGTGCTGCAGAAGGCCGATACGGTGGGCATGTTCCAAATCGAGAGCCGCGCGCAGATGGCGTCGTTGCCGCGCAATTGCCCTGAACGCTTCTACGATCTTGTGGTGCAGGTGGCCATCATCCGGCCGGGGCCCATCGTGGGCCAGATGATGCATCCATATATGAGGCGCAGACAAAAGAGAGAGCCGGTCACGTATCCGCATCCCTCGCTCGAGCCGGTTTTGCGGCGCACGCTGGGCGTACCGCTGTTTCAGGAGCAGTTGCTGCGCATTGCCATGACGGTGGCGAACTTCTCTGGTTCAGAAGCCGAAGAGCTGCGACGCGCTGTGGGCATGCGGCGTTCGTGGGAACGCATGAAGAATCTGGAATCGAAGCTACGAGTGGGCATGACGGCCAACGGTATGGACGTCGAGACGCAAGACAAAATCGTGCAGCAGATAAGCTCGTTTGCGCTGTACGGATTTCCCGAGTCGCACGCGGCAAGCTTTGCTCTTATTGCATACGCCTCAGCTTACTTCAAAGTAAAATTTCTGGCCGCGTTTACCTGCGCCATCCTGAACAACCAGCCCATGGGCTTCTACTCGCCGGCGGTTCTCGTGAAGGACGCGCAGCGGCATGGGCTGCGCGTAAAGCCTATCGACATTCAGGTGTCGGCGTGGGAATGCACGGTGGAACACGAACCCGATGGAGCGCGATCCATCCGCCTGGGGCTCGGTTATGCCAAGGGGTTGCGGAAGCAAGCGGCGGAAGCGTTGCTCACTGCGCGCATGCAGGATGGCCCATTCCGTTCCGCGGACGAGCTTACACTTCGCGTGCCTGAACTCAACCGCAAGGAGCTGACACTGCTGGCGCGGATCGGCGCATTGAACCGAATTGATGAGATTGCGCACCGGCGCGACGCCCTTTGGCAGGTGGAGTGGGCGGGCCGTCCGGAGGGTCCCCTGCTGATCCAAAACAACCTGCCCGAGGACGATCGCAGCCTGCCGCTCCATCAAATGACTGTAGAAGAACGGCTCGTGGCCGACTACGCCGGCACTGGTCTGACAGTGGGCAAACATCCTATGCACTACCGGCGCAGTGAACTCCGCGCGCAGGGCATTTTATCTTCAGAAGACATGCGGCATTGCCGCGACGGCGTATGGGTGCGCGCGGCGGGCTGCGTTATCGCGCGCCAGCGGCCGGGAACGGCGAAGGGCTTCATTTTTATCTCCATGGAAGATGAGACGGGAATCGCCAACGTCATTGTGACGCCGGATGTTTACGAACAGAACCGCCTGGTAGTGACGCGAAGCAAGTTTCTTCTTGTCGAAGGTGCGCTGCAGAATCAGGATGGCGTAATTCACGTGAAGGCCGCGCGGCTGGCGCCGCTCACACACGGCGGCCTCGAACTGCGATCGCACGACTTCCACTAAGAATCTGCAGAAACAACTCTGGGATCCGGTTGCGACTTTGAAAGGGCACGGCTTCAGCCGTGCCGATCTCGGCTCCATTAGACGATCGGGCCTTTAGGCCCTGAGGGATGGGGTTCGGCCGGCAAAAAACATCCCGCAGTGGCTAAAGCCACTCTCGTTTCGGGCAATTGACGGCACGGCTGAAGCCGCGCCCTTTCAAAGCCCCTTCTAATCGCTCACTCGCTGACTTGCTTCCTACGCGCCGCAACACTGCTTGAACTTCCGCCCGCTGCCGCAGGGGCAGGGCCCGTTGCGTCCAATTTTGACGCGGCCGGTTTTGCCCTGCCGCGCGCGCGCATCCACCTCGGCCACCCAGCGCATCACGTTGGCCGGCGCACGTTGCGCCGCCAACTCTGCCGCCATAAACCGCATGGCCCGATCGATGTGGTGAAAGAACATCTTGTAGCCGGCACATAAATAATTTAGCCCCGGCTCTCCGTCGGGAGTAGTCAGAAAGCGATGCTTCGGACACTCGCCGTTACAGGCAAAACGCACATCGCACTCGCGGCAGTAGCGAGGCAGCATGGATTCCTTCGCCTCGCCGAAGCGCTGCTGCTGTTTCGAGCCGGCCAGCGCAGCCAGCGCCGAATCCATGATGTTGCCCAGGCGGTTTTCGGGATACACAAAATGATCGCAGGAATAGAGATCGCCGCTGTGCTCGATGGCCAGCGCCGCGCCGCATTGCTTGCGGAAGATGCACAAGCTGGCTTCCATCCCAGTCCACAGCTCCAGGCTGATGTCAAACAATTGCACAAAGGTCCGGCCCACATCGCGGCGCACCCACTCGTCAAAGATGGTCGAAAGAAATCTGCCGAACTGGCGCGGCTCGACAGACCAGGGCGCAACCTTGGCAGGGCCGGCAAAATCCGGCGAGATCAGGCGCAGGCCGTCCTCGGTTACTTGATGCGCAATCCGCTCCACGATAGGGATGAACTGCATGTAACCGCTGCCGTTGTCCCTCAAAAAGCGATAAACCTCCAGTGGTGAATCGGCGTTGGCGCGGTGCACCGTGGTTAGCGTGTTGAAGTCGACCTTGTGGCGCTGCAATGTCTCGATGCCGCGCATTACGCGATCGAATGTCGGCTGGCCGCCCTTGTCCACCCGATAGGCGTCGTGCAACTCGCGCGGGCCATCGATGGAAATGCCGATCAGGAATTGATATTCGAGAAAGAATTCCGCCCAGGCGTCGTTGAGCAGCACGCCGTTGGTCTGAAAGGCGTTGGCGATCTGCTTGCCGTTGGCATAGCGCTTCTCGAGCTCGACCACGCGGCGGAAAAAGTCCACGCCGAGCAGCGTCGGTTCCCCGCCCTGCCAGGCAAAATTCACCACCGGCGTGTCGTGGGCCTCGATGTATTGCCGGATGTAGCTTTCCAGCACCTGGTCGCTCATGGCCCACTTGTCGATATGCGGATCTGGCTGCGGATAGAGCGCTTCCTTTTCGAGATAGAAGCAGTACTTGCAGTCGAGATTACAGATGGGCCCGATCGGCTTGGCCAGCACGTGGAAGTTGGAGGTGCTCATCGATGGACCTCAGAGAACGAGCGGCCGGGGAAGACGACCGCAGCTTCCATTATGACGCGCGGGCCGGCGATTCTCTTCGTTTGTGGCGTCCTGACTCAAGAGCTCGCACTAACAATAACGATGTCATCCTGAGCGAAGCTTGGCCCGTTTTCGGGCCAAACGGAGTCGAAGGACCTGCACTTCAATGCTCAGACTTACGCAACAAGCGTCTGGAAGCCTTGCTAAAATCTCTTCCACATCTCCGCGGCCGCTGCGCGGGATTTGGCCATCACTTCCTGCTCGTCAATGGCAAGAAACTGCCTCGAGTCCATGACCATCTGGCCGCCGACAAGGACCGTCTCTACAGCGCCTCCAGTAAATCCGAAGTGAATGTGGCCGTTGAAATTGGCCGCGCTCATCGGCGTAGGTGGATCGTAGTTGACCAAAATAATGTCCGCGTAGGCGCCGGGAATGAGCTTGCCCACGGGACGGCCGAAGCAGTCCGTTGCGATCCGGGCATTTTCCTGAAAGAGCATTTGCGGAGGCTCGGCCCATGCGACGCGCGGATCGCCTGCGTGATGTTTTTGCAGCAGATTGGCAGCCTTCATCGACTCGAACATGTCAGGGGTGTAACCATCTGTCCCCAGGCCCACGCGGACGCCGCGCCGCAGCATCTCCAGAACCGGCGCACAACCTACTGCGTTTCCCATGTTGGACTGCGGATTGTGGATCACGTTGGTCCGGGTCGCGCGCAACAACTCGATTTCGTGATCGTCGACGTGGACGCAGTGCGCCGCAAGAGTTCGGCTGCCGAAAATGCCACGACAGCTCCATCGCTCTACGATGCGCATTCCATGCTCTCGCCGGCAGCTCTCCGCGTCCGATGCCGCTTCCGCAGTGTGCACGTGAAAGCCCGCGCCGAAGTCCGCCGCCACCTGGCCGCATTGGGCAAGCGTCTCGTCGCTGAGCGTAAACGAAGCGTGCATTCCAAAAAGCCCACGCAGCCGGTCGTCGCCTGAGTCCTTGCAGTGCTGCAGAAACGTACGATTCTCCTCGATGCCCTGATGCGCAATCTCGGCGCCGTCGCGATCGGAGACCTCGTAGCAAAGGCAACTGCGCAGGCCGGCTTGGCGCGCCGCCTTGGCAATGCGGAACAGGCTGCCCGGCACGGCGCCCGGGCTGGCATGGTGATCGAAGATCGTGGTGACGCCATTGCGGATCGAGGCGATCATGCCCACCATGGCGCTCCAGTACACGTCGTCGAGCGTGAGCGCCTTGTCGAGCCGCCACCACAGCCGCTCCAGAATCTCAGAGAAGTTGCCGGGCGCGTCGTCTTTCAAGGCCATGCCGCGAGCAAAGGCGCTGTAGAGATGCGTGTGCGTGTTGATGAGGCCCGGCATGATCACGCGGCCGTGCGCATCGATGAATTTCGCGCCGGGATGAGCGGCTTGTAACTGCGCAGTCGGGCCGACAGCCGCGATCAGGCCGTCACGAATCGCGACGCAACCGTTGTCCAGAAAAGGCTGGCGGTCGTCGTGGGTAATCAGGCGGCCGTTACCAACCAGCGAATGCGCAGACATCTCCATGGTGCAATGGATTCTAGCCAAATCAGTTGTTCAAGTGTTGTGATTCAAATCACATTGGGGCGGACGGGACCTGGCGGACAATCTATCCACGCGTGGCTGCGCGCGATTTTTCCCTCAAATGGCTGCACTGCAGTCACAGGCGGGATTCAACTTTGATGGCGGGATGCCGGGCTCCATCGACTGGCATTCGGAACCTCGGTTGACCGGAAAGCACGATGGCAAATCTTCAAGTCAACATTTGCGGGCTGGAGTTCAGGAACCCCATTCTGCCGGCGGCAGGACCTCCGTCGAAGGACGGCGCCATGTTGCAAGCCGCTGCTAACGGCGGTGCGGGCGGACTCGTAACCAAAACCATTTCCGTGCAGCCGGCCGAAGTGCCGCGGCCCTGCATGGCCGAGATTCGCGGCGGATTTCTGAACACCGAGCTGTGGTCGGAGTTGTCGAAGGAGCAGTGGATCGAAAAAGAGTACAAGCTAGCGCGGGCCACGGGTCTTCCCGTCATCGTGGGACTGGGCTACACGGCCGCGCAGATTCGCGAGCTGGCGCCGCTGGTCAAACCGTTTGCCGATGCCCTGGAACTCTCCACGCATTACGTGGGCAACAACATCACTCCTATTATTGATGCGCTGTGCGCGGCCAAGGAAGCCGTGGACGTGCCGGTGTTCATGAAACTGAGTCCGCACCCCAATATTCAGGAGATCGCCCTGGCCCTTGAAGATGCCGGCGCAGATGCGCTGGTGATGATCAATTCCTTCGGACCATGCCTGGGCATCGATCTTGAATCCGGGCTGCCGTTGATGGGCAGCAAGGATGGGTTCGGTTGGCTTTCGGGCGCGGCGATCAAGCCTTTGGCATTGCGGTGCGTGTACGACGCGGCGCGCGTGGTAAAGATTCCCATCTTTGGGGTGGGCGGCATCAGCAACGGCCGCGATGCCGCGGAAATGCTGATGGCCGGCGCATCGGCGGTGCAGGTGTGCACGGAGGCGATTCTGCGCGGGCCCACGGTATACGCAAAGATTGCCGGCGAGCTGAACAAGTTTCTCGATGAGCACGGCTATGCCTCGGCGGACGAGATCCGCGGCCTGACGGTGCGGCTCATGCGCCGGCGCGGAGCGCCGCACTCCGACGGACCGCCCGAAGTGAATAGGGAGCGCTGTTCTCTGTGCGGCATCTGCGAAAAGAGCTGCCCATACGGCGCCATTCATCAGGACAAGGAAGCCAGGATTCTCGAGATCGACGAGGAGAAATGTTTTCATTGCGGGCTGTGCGTGACGCGCTGCAAGCTGCGCGCGATGACTATGGCGCTGTAGGGCCGCAAACCGAGACGCGCAAAGGTGGAGAGAAACGGATGCACGCTCACAGGACTCAATACGCGACTGGCCTCAAATGCATTCATTGCGGGCGCAGGTATTCCACCGAGGAGGTTGACTACTACTGCCCCGCCTGCGGCTATCACGACGGCATTCTGGATGTGCAGTACGACTACGAAGCCGCGCGCGAGGCACTCAACGCGGAGGCGCTCGCAAACAATCGCGAGCTCTCCATGTGGCGCTACAAGCCGCTGCTGCCCGTCTCATCGCCGGAGCTAATCCCACACCTGCAGGTGGGATGGACGCCTCTTTACGAAACGCCGCACCTGGCCGGCGAACTGGGTGTTGCGCAATGCTGGGTGAAGGATGAGGGCCGCAATCCGACAGCATCCTTCAAAGATCGCGCCAGCGCCGTGGGCGTGGTGAAGGCCCTCGAAAAAAATGCCGCGCAGATTACCTGCGCCTCCACGGGCAACGCCGCTTCGTCGCTGGCAGGATTTGCCGCCGCTGCGGGCATTCCGGCCACAATCTTTGTTCCCGCGCGCGCCCCCCAGGCCAAGATCGCGCAACTGCTGGTGTACGGGGCACGCGTTTTCTCCGTCGAAGGAACCTACGATGAGGCGTGGGAACTCTGCATGAAGGCCAGTGCCGAGTTTGGCTGGTACAACCGCAACTGCGCCATCAATCCCTATCTCATCGAGGGCAAGAAGACAGTCTCTTTGGAATTAGCCGAGCAGTTTTCGCGGCTCACGCCGGGCCGTGCGCCGGATTGGGTCGTGGTTTCCGTCGGCGACGGGTGCACCATTGGCGGCGTATGGCAAGGGTTGAAGGAGATGCACACTCTGGGCATTCTCCCTCGCCTGCCGCGCATTCTCGGCGTGCAGGCCGAAGGCTGCCAGCCCTTCGTCACCGCGTGGCAGGATCGCAGCAGCCTCGTGCCGTGCGCAGCCAACACCCTCGCGGATTCCATTGCCGTCGGTCATCCGCGCAACTTCGCCAAAGGCATGCGCGCGGTCACCGAGTCGAGCGGCGCATTTGTCGCCGTCGCGGACGAAGAGATTCTTGAATCGATCACTCTGCTGGCGCGCAAGGCGGGTGTTTTTGGCGAACCGGCGGGCGTGGCCGGAGCGGCCGGGGTGCGCCGGGCGGTCGCGACAGGCATTATTAGCCACAGCGAAAGCGTAGCCCTGGTGATGACCGGAAACGGCCTGAAAGACATTCAAAGCGCCATTCGCGCGGCGGGCCACGCCATCAGCGTGAAACCCGAAATTGACGAAGTGCGCGAAGCCGTGCTGGCGGCGGTTGCAAGTTGATGTGTTGAGCAAGAAAAGGAAGGAAAGTTCGATGGCAAAGATTCCCTTTGGTCCCAGTTATAACGAAATGCTCGATCCGGGCCTGATCGACAAGGATGTGCGCGCGAAAGCTCTCGCGGCCTTGCACGACAATGAGCTCGACCCGATCAATTTGTTCAATATCACCTGGAAAGATGCGGCCAACAAGGTGCGCAAGGTGGTACTGCCACCCGCGCTCACAGGCATAGAAGCCAACGTGGTCGCAATGCTGGGCAGCGGATTCCCTTCCGGCTCGCACAAGGTCGGGCCCGCTTACAGCACGTTGATTGAAGGCCTGGTGGACGGCGAGATCGACCCCGCCGTGCACACGATTCTCGGCCCCTCGACAGGCAACTTCGGCATCGGCACCGCGTATATTTCCAAACTGCTCGGCTTCAGGGCCATTGTGATCATGCCCGACAACATGAGCAAGGAGCGTTACGCGCGCATTCAGAAGTATGGCGGCGAGTTGGAGCTGACGCCGGGGTCTGAGTCCGACGTGATTCTGACCCTCGAAAAAACACGCGAGCTGATGAAGAACCCCAAGAACAAGGCACTGGCACAGTTCGAGCTCTTCCCGAATTACCGATTTCATCGTCATGTGACCGGCGGCAGCGCGATTGATGCCGTAAAGGGTGTGGGCAACGGGCGCATCGCCGGATTCACATCGGCGCCGGGTTCGGCGGGAACCATCGCGGCCGGAGATCAGATCAAAGCCGCGTTTCCTGAGGCGAAGATTGCGGCACTGGAGCCGTATGAGTGCTCGACGCTCGCTAACGGCGGCTGCGGGCAGCATCGCATCGAGGGCATCGGCGACAAAATGTGCACGCTGATTCACAACGTGCTCTCGACCGACTTCGTGATCCTGATCAAGGACGAGGAAACCGTGCAGGGCGTGAAAATCTTCCACGACGGCGCGGAGTCGCTGGAGAAACTGGGCGTCGCGCGTGAAGTTGCACAGAGCCTGCGGAATCTGTTCGGGCCTTCCGGGATCTGCAACGTGCTGGGCGCGATCAAGTTGGCGAAATACTTGCGTCTGGGGCCGGGCGACAACGTGGTCACCGTGGCCACGGACGGCATCGATCGTTATCACTCCGTACTCGACGAAATGAACCATCGTTATCTTGATCTGGCCGGGCCGGTTCTCGACCGCTGGGCGCACGACATCTTTCTCGGCGCGTCGACCGAGCACGTTTTCGATTTCCGCAAGCCGGAGACGAAGGAGCGGCTTTTCCAGCAGAAAGAACACGACTGGCTGAAGTTCGGCTATACCAAGGAGTTTCTCGATTCCATGCGCAGCCAGAGCTTCTGGGACGCGCAATACGCCAAGGTCCAGAACTACGACCAGAAGAT
>Ga0181518_10002178_pt1 | contig 19094 bp, 13 predicted proteins | sample PEATcosm2014_Bin_28_FD_119751 | JGI IMG/M metagenome (GOLD analysis project Ga0181518, IMG submission 119751) | Peatland microbial communities from MTU Mesocosm Facility, Houghton, MI, USA - PEATcosm2014_Bin01_60_metaG | ecosystem: Environmental > Terrestrial > Soil > Wetlands > Peat | place... | reverse complement strand
TTGGAACTTGGGAGACCCAGTGGACCCCCGCCGCACCCACTACGGGAGCCAAGCGGGAAGGCCGGCTCAACGACGAGGAGAGCTGACGCTCAGAAAGCTGGGAATCAGATGGGTCCATAATGACTCGCGGCAAGGCCCTAGCGGCCCCGAAGCGAGCGAAGGGGCCAACACCTCAACACCGTTCGCACAGGAAACCAACGCCGTAAGAACGACGGCACCTAACTGGCCCACCTCACTGCGGACCCGAGCGAGTTGGGGTGAAGAGCTCGGTGCGGGAAAACCGCTCGCCGGCATCTGTGCGGGGGGCGTCGGGCAACCGGCATCCCTACCGCGATCCCAGGGCAGGGCGGGGCGGTGAGACGGGGGATAAGTCCGAAATCCGAGGACCGATACGCGAAAGAAATCCGAGACCAAAAGGCCCGAATCCATAGCCACCCCGCCTGCCAACGACCCGGTTGGGCTACAAGCCTTCATGTCGTCCGTCACCCATGCACGATGTGTTCGGGCTAAGCTTCCCTTCCTCGTTGGCAGGCTAGCCCAGAAGGTCGTGGGAACTGCGGCATCAGGCCGGGCGCGGCTTGGATAGCATCCTCGGCAAGCCGTTGAGCATCAGCAGCCCAGCGATGTCCAGCAGGATACCCAATGCAATCACGGCCAGGGCTCGGGGCATATTGGGGGATATGGGACGGAGCGCTGGTACTGCGCGGTCCACGATTTCAACCAACTTCGCGTTGGGCAAACTCGCATCGACCTTCTCGCTGGCAATCTTCATGTCGAGAATCTGGCGGAAGCGCTGCAAATCCTCCAGTTTGCGCTTAGCCTCGAAATAGGGCTGGGTGCGGCTGGCTTCCACTGCGTCATTGGCCTTCACATGCGCGACTTCCTGATTGAAACTGTCCAGGCTAGTACTTAGCGAGAGCACCCTGGCTTCCAGGCCGAGCATGATGCCATTGATCCGCTCCCTGATCTTGCGCTGCAGGGTCTCGATCTGACTCTTCACTTTCACGACCGCGCTGTGATCGGGTCCGTACTCTTTCGACAGCGAGGCAAGCTGCTCTTCCGCCGTGGCCAAGTGCTCTAGGAGGGTGCCCAGCAGCGTGTCCGGAACCGCGGTCGGGACGGCTTGGGCCAGACCTTCCGGGCCAAGTTCTTTCCCGAGTCCTTTCAAGCGGTCTAAGAGGGCTTGCTGGCGGTCATGCTCGGCCTGGCTTTCAATGCGCAGGCTTTCGAGCTTGCGCAGGGTATCCCCCGTTATCAAGGGTGAGGGGCCTTCTCCACTTGCCATCGCATCCGAAACATGCAGGTCGGCACGCAGCTTATCGACGGCCTCCTGGGCCTTTTTGACCTTCTCCTCCTGCTCCGCGAATCGTTCTTCCAGCGCCTTGATACCATCCTTGTTCAATGCCATGTGCTGCTCGTAACGAAGCGCCCGGTAGGCTTCGGCAATCGCGTTGGCGATCCTGGCGGCTTCGTCGGGCTTCTCGCTAGAGACGCGAATCTCAATGAGGCTGGTGTTGCGCACGACGCGGAAATCGAGCCTCGACTTGAGCAAGGCAAGGGTTTCCGCGGTCTTTAGGCGGTCGCTGCTGGCATGCTTCCCGCCCCATTTGCTGTTCAGATCGAGGTTATTGATGACTTTGCCCAGGACAGCTTCAGATTGGAGCACTTCGAATTCTGTCTGGATGAAATATGGGTCATAGCCAAGCGACCCCCGCTGGTCTGCCGGGCCGTCCGGCTGCTCCCGCTCCACACGAATGCGAGCCGTCGCTTGGCAGGTCGTGGGACTCAGGGCCAGTCGGACCCCCAGGATAATGACCAGCAGACCGACTCCCAACAGCGCCAGGCCACTCAACTGCCGGATGCTGACTGCCCCATTCTCACTCGACACTCCGAGCAGCCGGCGAATACGATTCAGCAGCGAGCCGCCGCTCGCCGCAAATGCCAGGTCTGGCAGCTCGCTGCGAAGGCCTTCCATCGCGGCCAGGGCGCGCGCGTACGCCAGGCGGTCGCCGCACGCTTCGATCACCAGGTCGTCGCAACAGTTCTCCCGCTCCTCGCGTATGCATCGGGAGATCCACCACGCGACCGGGTGGTAGAACATCAGCGTTTCCACCAGGCACTGAAAGGCGTTAACCAGGTAGTCGTGCCGGCGCACATGGGCCAGTTCATGAGCGAGCACGGCCTCCAACTGGCGTGGGGTCAGCCCGCTCAAGGTGGCTAAGGGCACGAGAATGACCGGGCGCAACCAGCCGATTACCGTTGGCACTTCCACCAGCGCGGATTTCAGAAGCCGGACCGGTCGGCTCACCCCAAGCCGGAGCCGCAAGTCGTTGAGCGTCTCCAACCATGCCGCTTCGAGCGGCACGTTGTCCCGGAGGCGGATGTTCCTCACCCACCAGCAGCTCCTCGACAACCTGGCCGAGAAGAAGGCCACCCCCAACAACCAGGCCGTTGCCAGCACCGGGGCGACCCGTCCCAGGAAGTCCGCGCCCCACTGCGAAAATGAATAAGCGCCGCTCCCGGCGTACTCGCTTTGGAGCCCCGCGGAGCTGAATCTTGGCAGGACAGCTCCCGGAACTGCTGACATCATCGAAGACACGGAACCTGGCGTGGTGGAAAGCGTTGGCCCGCCGAGCAACGTCAGCACCGGGGCCGCCAGCAGAAACCCGAGGCTGAGACAGCCGGCCAGGTAGCGCGCGTTGGCCGAGCGGCGCCGCAGTGCAAATCGCAGCAGGGCGAAAACGGCCCCGACCAGCGCCCCCTGCCAAAGCGAGTGCAACAAGGCCCAGCCGATTTGATGTGGGAGCGGAGAATTCGCTATTCCCAATAACGTGTTCACCGGGAACCTCCTTCCATGTTGTCCAGCAGTCTCCGAATCTCCGCCAGCTCAGCGGGCGTGGCTTTCTTGGCCGCCAGCGCCTGCATCACCAGCTTGGGTGCCGAGCCGGAGAATAGGCGGTCCAGCAAATGGCCGACCACCTGGCGCTGGGTTTGCGCCTCGCTGCGGGCCGCACGGTAAACATGCGAGCGGTCCGTCTCGTCGCGGGCCAGCAGGCCCTTCTCCACCATGATTTGCATGGTCTTTAATACGGTGGTGTAGCCGGTGCCCTGCTCCGGGTTGAGTTGTTCCCATACCTCGCGGACCGTGCTGGGCCCGCGCTGCCAAAGCACACGCAGGATCGCCAGCTCGGCATCAGTTGGTTTGGGCGGTTTGGACGGGTTAAGCTTGTGCATACAAGGTCATAGACAGCAATCATACGAAAGTGTTCGTACTATTCGACGAAAACCTTCGTAGGGCTGATCCCGCCGGTTATTTCACCCCAATGTTGTGTTCGGCCAGGGTGGCGCGGACGGCCAGCGCCAGCTCGCTCCGGATCTGGGACCAGTCCTCAGTCTGGTTGGTCCAGGCCCGGAGCTCGAAACTCATCGAGTCGCCGCTGAAACCGCCAAGCAGGGCCTGAGGCGGCGGATCCTTGAGAATCCGTGGTTGCCCGGCCGCCGCGCCGGTGAGCAATTCCATGACCCGGCGCGCGTCGGCCGGACCTCCCACGGCGACGGACAGGTCAATCCGGCGGAGACGGTCCGAGTAGGTCCAGTTGGTCACCGTCTCGGAGATCAAACTGCCGTTGGGCACGATGTACTCCGAACCGTTCGGGGCCTCCACAATGCTGGCGCGGATGCCGATGTGTTTGACCACCCCTTCGTTGCCACCCAATTGGATGACATCGCCGACTTTGATTGGCCGCTCGAAGAGCAGGATAAGGCCGGAGACGAAATTGTTGATGATATTTTGCAGGCCGAAGCCCAAGCCCACGCCGAAGGCACCCACCAGAATCGTCAGGCGTGTCAGGTCGAATCCCAGTACATAGATGCCAATGAAAAAGCCGATGACCAGGATCACGTAATTGACCATCTTGGAGATGGAATAGTGAAGCCCCGGAGCCAGTTTCAACCGGGCATATACCTCCTCTTCCAGGACAAAACGCACCATCCGCGAAACGAGAAACGACGCCCAGACCGTGATGCCGAACAACACCACGTCGCCCGGGGAGATTTTGAACAAGCCCACCCCCCAAGAGGCCGTCAGCACCTCGCGGAGGTTCAGGAACACCGGCGCGCGCAATGACAGCGCTTCCAGTACATAGGCCGCCCAGAATAGAACGGCCGCCCATGCCACCACGCTCCGCAGCCGGCTGCGCAGCAAGTCCTGATGCCGCTTCACCAAACCCAGCCGCGCCAGGGGTGGAACACTCAAAGCGCTCAAGAAGAGTCCATCAATAATCCGCACGACGGCGTATAAGATCAGGGCCATGTAGGCGCTTTGCAGCAGGGCGTGGCCGAGGAGTTTGCTCAAGCTCACGTAGCCCAGCGCGTCGGCGAGAAAGGCCACCGCAAACCAGCCCAGCGCCACCCCGCACGCTTTGCCAATGCCCTTCCAGAAGCGGTCGTCCGCCGGCGCGGCGCCAAACCGGCCCGGCCGCAGCAGCCAGACCGCGAACAAAGCCCCGCCCAGCATCTCCGTCATGAGCAGTAATCGCGACAAGACGGCCTGCGAGGCGGCGACGACCCGCAGTTGATCTACAAAGTAAAAGACCACCAGGGCGTTCAGGACCGGAAACAGGCGCCGGTCAATGAGCTTGCGCACTACCAGGATGGTCGGGATCATCGCCGCGGCGCCGGAAATGGCCAGGAACAACGGTGGCGCCTCGGGGTAAATCCAACTGCTTGCCAGCAGGGCAAGCACCACCGCCGTGGCGACAGGAGAGTCAAACACCCGCGCGGCATGGCTCGCTTCGTCTCCTCCCAGCCTACGCAGGGTTCGGCGCGCTCCGATCAGCCCGAACAAGATTGCCAGGAACAGGACCCCCTGCAGAAACAGGCTGCCGCTTTTGCGCTCGAGGTATCCGCGCAGAGCCTGAACCTGTCGCACCAACGAATGATGGCTTTGCACCACGAGGTTCTGCGCCGATTCCGACCACAGTTCCGCGCTCCAGACCGGGGAGCCATCCCGCACAAATAAGCGGCGGATAAACGCCTCACGCGCCCGCTCGATGGTATTGAGCGTGTGGATCGCCCGGCCGTCCAGCTCCGCCACCCTGGTTTGCAGACTCAACACCACCATTTGTTGAGCCTCCGCCTTGTCCTGAGTTCGCTTCACCGCCGCCAAGACGTGCTCCACCTGTTCCAGGACTTCCGGCGGCATCTTCGACTCCAGCACAGAAGCGTGCGTGGCCTTCCAGACCTGCTCCAGTTGGGTCAGCCGCGCCCGGTCTTCGTCCAGTTGCGTGATGCGCTTCGTCAGGCTGCGCTTCCATTCCGCCAACTCCTTACGAACCCCCTCCCACTCCCCGTTCGACCGGTGCAGCGTTTGCAGCGAGGGGTTGGACGCAAGCCTCTTTGAGTTTTCTTCCAGGCGCGCGCTCGACTCCCGCGTGAGAACAGGCAAATCCTGCTGAATCGCCAGGGTGGCTTGGTCGGCAGACAAATTGCCTTCGATGGACTGGAGGCTGGCGAAGGTCGCTTCGGCCTGCGCCGCCACTTCCGCCAGCGGTATCGCCGCCACGTTCGTGCCCGCGGCTCCCGCGGCAACACCCTTGCCGGTGTCCTCCGGACTCGTCTCCGCCGCTGCAACGAGCCGTGCACCGCCGCAAAGCAGCAGCGCGGCGCCCATCACCAGCACCCAGTAGTTAGCCAGCCGCCGCCGGTTGTCCATCAAACGCACTCTCAGTTCCAATCGTTGCATAATAAAGCTCCCAAGATCGTAAGGATATACTCAGACGGCGCCTGGATAGCAAGAATTCGACAACGAGGATTCTACGAATGTGACGAAGCAGGGGATACTGGGGATGGGACGCGAGGGATCACGGATAAAGCGAGTCAGATTTCACTGGCAATCGCGATATGAGGGCTTAGGATTTGGAAGACGGGAACAATAATAAGTGGGAGAAGCGAATGAAACGAGAATCCCTTTTCACGGTCATGCTGTTGGTTTCCCTCGGCCTGGCGGTCAACGCGCAGGCCCAAGTACAAGCTCCGCCTCCTGCGCCGGAGGCGCAACTGCGCTCCGCCGCCGAGCTGGACCAGATGCTTGGCCCCATTGCGCTTTACCCGGACCCGTTGATCGCGCAAATCCTGCCGGCGGCGACGATGCCCCCTCAAGTCGTCCTCGCGGATCGGTACGTGAACGGCGGTGGCGACCCGAACCTGATTGACCAGCAACCTTGGGATCCGAGTATTAAGGCGCTGGCAAGATACCCAACCGTGCTCAAATGGATGGACGATAACCTGGCCTGGACCACAGCCCTGGGGCAGGCCTTTCTTTCTCAGCAGCAGGACGTGATGGATTCCATTCAACGGCTCCGCGCCCAAGCCCAGGGTCTCGGGAACCTGCAATCCACGCCGCAGGAGAATGTCGTTACCGACAACGGAGCTATCGAAATCGTCCCAGCCGATCCGCAGTTCATCTATGTGCCCGTATATCAGCCTGGTGTGGTGTATTTCCAGCGACCCTTTGGCGCCCCCTTCATCACCTTTGGCCTGGGCTTTGCCGTGGGCGCCTGGCTCAACTGCGACTTTGATTGGCACAACCGCCACATCATCGTCTGGGGCCATAACCAGCCGCGTCCGGCCGATTGGTGGTATCGCCGCCCCAGCGAACGGCCCCGGGTGGAGGTGACCCACGCCACCGTCTGGCACCCGAGCAACCATCCTGGCCCTGCCGCTCAGAGCTTGGACCGCGGCTATGACTCTCGCCCGGCCCGCAGCACGGTAACTGTAGTCGGGGGACAACCCAGGCCGGCAGAAGCGCCCCGCTCGCGGCCGGCCAACGTTGCACCAGCGCGCAGCACGGTAACTGTAATCGGGGGCCAATCCAAACCGGCGGCAGCGCCCCGCTCTCGACCGGCCAGCGGCGCGCTAATCGGGGTCCAGAGCTCGCACCAGACCCAGCAGTTTAGCAGCCGGGGCCAAGCAAGCCGCCAGACGATTACATCCCACCCGGCGGCACCTGCCGCCCGTGCATCCGCGCCCGCGCGTTCGGCGGCTCCGAGCCGCCCAGCCAGCACCGGAAAACGCTGATCCCTTGGCCTCATGACGATTTCAAGAAAGAACAACAACCGATGAAACTCTACACTTGTTCACCTCTTCCCGTGTCCACCAAGGCTAGACTCACCTTCGTCCTCACTTCCCTCCTGTTGCTGCTGCCGGGGCGTCTGCTGGCTGCCGGCGAGGAGCGATTCAGTTCCCCCCAAGCCGCAGTGGACGCGCTCAAAGCGGCCGTTGAGGCCAGCGATACCAATGCCTTGCACGCGATTTTCGGCCCGGCGGGGCACGGCTTGGTTTCAGTTGATGTCGTCGAAGCTGCCGAGGAGCATGAGTTGTTCATGGACCGCGTCAAGGAGAAGGTCAATCTGGTGGCCGCGTCTGACTCCAAGCAGGTGTTGCAACTGGGCGCCGACGGCTGGCCCTTTCCCATTCCGCTGGTCAAACAGGATGGGCAATGGATCTTCGATGTCGAGGCGGGCAAGGAGGAGATTCTCAACCGACGCATTGGGGCCAACGAGCTGGGCGCCATCGAGGTCTGCCGCGCTTACGTGCAGGCCCAACGCGAATATGCCAGCGAGGATCGCAACGCGGATGAAGTGCTCGAATACGCCCAGCACCTCCGCAGCACCCCCGGCGCCCACGACGGCCTCTACTGGTCCACGCGAACGGGCGATGAACTCAGCCCTTTGGGCCCCTTGGTTGCGCAGGCCCATGGCGAAGGTTATCGGAAGCAGACCAAAATCCTGACTGACGAGCAATCGCCCTACCATGGCTACTACTTCAGAATCCTGACTCGGCAGGGCAAACACGCGCCCGGCGGCAAGTACAATTACATCATCAACGGGCACATGATCGCGGGCTTCGCGCTCGCGGCTTGGCCGGCGGAGTGGGGCAACACCGGGGTGATGACTCTCATCGTCAACCAGCGCGGCAAAGTCTATCAGAAGAACCTCGGACCTAAGACTGCTTCAATCGCCGCAGCCATGACCGCTTACGACCCCGATTCTACCTGGACACTCACAGGCGACCAATGACCGCCACAGTAGGGCAGGTGTCTCGCCTGCCCCTGAACTTTGGACATCTTCCAAAGAAGTCATTCGCTCCAGGGCAACGCCAACTTCAAGCACGTGCCGCAGCAATGAATCTGGCACCCCGCCGGGGTGCAGGACCTGTACATGGCGAAATCCTCATCAAGCGGCCATCGGGGGCTGAACCAAGCCATGACAATAGGCTTGCCAGCGATAGTGTGCAAAGTTGGCCTGAGGCGGTGTTGAACCCTCGGCTCTCTCATCCGGGGTATTACCGTGCAAACTTTGGTGCACTCGGGAGCTGTTGAAGTAGTTTCTGAACCGCTCCAGCTTTCGTTCCAGGTCCTGAGTATTCCAGTAGCACAGATGATCCAGGTACTCCCGCCGTAGGCTCCCGATCAGGCGCTCCACAAAAGGATGCGACCAGGGAACCTGCGTTTAGAATAACGGCGGCACGCACAAGTCGACGCGGCTCGAAGAACCGGCTCAGGAACCCTAGAAGGAGCCGGTCAGAAGGTCGCAGATTAGGTGCCCGACGTCGGGACCGCTGTATCACCAGGAGCTGCTGCTTGAAGATTAGGTTTTCGGCAACGACAGCTCTGGTTCCGCGGGTGCCCAGCAAATCTGCCAGCCGGGCCGAAAGGTGCACGAGCAAGACAACTACTTCTCTCATCATCACACAGGCTGGGCAGCGTCATCCTCCAAAGCAAGAACCGCTGCCGCCACCCCGCTTGGGAATTCGCCACGGTTGTATTTTGATGATGTCCAGTTCTCACCGACGGCAGTTCCCGAGCCAGATATCTTCGCCTTGTCCGCATTAGGCACTTTGCTCGGCTGGCGTATTCTGGGACGGCGGCGATGCCTGCGGAACTGGGCCCTCGATCATCGGGCGCAGCTTCACCGGCGGCGCCTTTTTGCTTTCGGCGCTACGCACCAGACGGGGGTGAGTTTTCTTCAAGTTGGCGCTGTAACCTCTCGGAGCATTCAGGGCAGATGCCATGCGACACTCTGCCGCCGGTTTTCTGCATAAAATGCGCCTCCAGCGAAAGCCATCGGTCGTTGTGTTCGATTTTGCGGCACCACGCGCAGACATGGAGAAAGCTCTCCAGGTAACTGAGCCGCGAGACGACCAAGTAAATCTTATACGCCGAAAACATCCAAAGGAGCAAAATTACCGCCGTGGTAAGTGCCGTTCTGTCTATGTCCATTTCCCGATGCGGCAGACCCAGTATCGCATGGGCCAAATCGAAGATCGCGTCGGACCAGGTGAGGACCACGACGATCAGAAATCCCAGGCTCTGCCAAAGGAGGGCTTTCTGCCAATAAACTAGCTGCTTTGGCGGCGGCGTCTGAAAGGGAGGCGGCTGTGTACGCATTGGGTCAAGTATTCCCCCTATCTTACCCGGCGTTTGATGAGATGGCAAAGCCCAAAAAGGATGGCCGTTTGGAGGATGAAGGACGGGCCAAAGCCGCCCAAAGCCAGGAGTGATACGTGAGGCGTGAGGCGTGACAGAAAGTAGAAAGGCGGTGGGGAGGAGGCGGGTGCCAGGATCTCTCTGGCGGCGGCGATGCGCCCGGAACTCTCGACCTTCAACCTCCGCCGCCTCTCAGCCCTCAACTCTTATGCGGTGCGAGGGTCAGTCGAGGCGGGAGAGCCCACGCGGCACCAGATCGCCTTGCCGGGCGGCGCGAACCAGGGGGCGCTGATGCTCGCGTAGCTCGGACTGGGCGGCGTGGATAAGTGAAGTGACCTGTCCTGTTTTTGGACATGGGCGCTAGATTCGCCTGTGTTTCGCCGGAGCTTCGCCGTTGCCTCGCTGTTACCTCGCCGTAGTACCTCCGTATGGGCAACGGAGGTACTACGGCGAGGTAACGGCGTGGCAACGGCGTGGCTACGGAGGAGCTACGGAGGTAGGGGCGGGCCGAAAGACGCTGTCCCGGGTTGGGTCACGGTGCAAAGCTGGTGAGCGACGGTTGTCACGCGACGGCGGACAGAACCGGTCGCCCTGCCAAGTGCGCGCGGTTCCCGCAGGCTGAATGCAGGCCGGCGCTTCCTGCCGCGTGCAAATTTGCGCTGGAAGTCATCTGCCAGTTCGTGGAACATGCCAAGCCATGAAGCTGAACCTGTTCACCCCTTCCGCCGCTCTGGCGCTCACCCTACTTACCTCTCGAACTCTGGCCGCCGAAGCGGAGACGGTCTGGGTTTCCTCGCTGGACCTGTCTCCGATTACCCAGGGCTGGGGACAAGCCCAAGCCGACAAGGCTGTCACCGGCAAGCCGCTATCCATAGGCGGGACGACGTTCGAGCGTGGGTTGGGCACGCACACCGACAGCCTGGTCCGGATTCAGCTCAAAGGGGGGGCGGAAAAGTTCATGGCGTCCGTCGGCGTCGATGACGCTGCCACCAGTGACCAGGCCACCATCGTGTTCAGGGTGGTTGCTGACGGAAAGACGCTATGGAAGTCCCCCGGGATGAAACGCGGCCAGGCCGCCCGACCGGTCGAGGTGGCCGTTAAGGGAGTGAAGATGCTATTGCTCCTCGCGGATTCAGGCGGCGACATCTCCTTTGGCCATGCGGACTGGGCCGATGCCAAATTGCTCGTGACAGGCGAGCGCCCGGTCATTGTCGGCCAGCCGCGCGAAGAGGCCGTCATCCTCACACCCAAGCCTCCCCGCACGCCGCGCATCAACGGCGCGCGCATCTTCGGCGTTCACCCGGGGCACCCGCTCCTGTTCACGATTCCGGCAACAGGCGACCGCCCGATGACTTTCGGCGCGGACCATCTGCCGAAGGGCTTGACCGTGGATGCCAGCACCGGCCAGATCCAGGGCCGGATTGAAAAGCCCGGCACTCATGTGGTGACGCTCCGGGCTGCCAATCAGCTCGGCAAGGCGCAGCGCAGGTTCAAGATCGTCTGCGGCGAGACCCTGGCGCTCACGCCGCACATGGGCTGGAACAGTTGGTATGTCTGGGAGGGCCACGTGACCGACAAGATCATGCGCGCCGCCGCCGACGCAATGGTCAGCAGCGGCATGATGGATCACGGCTACCAATACGTGAACATCGACGATTGCTGGGCGGTGAAACCGGGTGCCGCCGACCCGACCCTTGGCGGCGAGCCCCGCGATGCGCAGGGCAAGGTCAATGCCAACCAGCGTTTCCCTGACATGAAGGCCCTCACCGACTACATCCACGCCAAGGGCCTCAAAGCGGGCATCTACACTTCGCCGGGTCCGACGACATGCGCCGGTCACGTTGGAGCGTATCAACACGAGGAACTCGACGCTCAGCGTTTCGCCGAGTGGGGTTATGACTTCCTCAAATATGACTGGTGTTCGTATGGCGACATTGCGAAGAACCCGGATCGTGCCGCCCTTGAGAAGCCGTATCGTCTCATGGGTGCTATCCTGCGCCGGCAGGACCGCGACCTGGTGCTCAATCTCTGCCAATACGGCATGGGCAACGTTTGGGAATGGGGCAAGGAAGTCGGCGGGCACAGTTGGCGCACTGCGGGCGACCTGGGCGGTTCTTTTAAGGGCATTCCCGCCGCGCTGTTCCGGGATGGCTTCGACGTGTATGCCCGGAACGAGTTGCACAAGTTCGGCGGCCCAGGGGGCTGGAATGATCCCGACTACTTGTTGCTCGGTTACCTGAGCAACTGGCAAGGCCAGACCGCGCCCAGCCCGCTCAAACCCAACGAGCAATACACGCACGTCTCTCTCTGGTGCCTGCTGGCCGCTCCGCTGATTCTCAGCGGGGACATCACGCGCCTCGACGACTTCACCTTAAGCCTGCTCACCAATGACGAAGTCATCGAGGTGGACCAGGACCCGCTCGGCAAACCGGGCCGCCGCGTGGCCATTGACGGCGATCTCGAAGTCTGGGGCAGGGACATGGAAGACGGGTCCAAAGCGGTCGGCCTGTTCAATCGCGGAGAAGACGCAACGACTGTGACCGCTAAGTGGGCAGACCTTGGCCTTAAAGGCAAGCGGATCGTGCGCGATCTCTGGCGGCAACAGGACCTGGGTAAGTATGAGGGCGAGTTTACGGCCTCAGTGCCCCGGCATGGGGTGGTGCTCGTTCGCTTGCGGGCGAGATAGGTTCCTTCTTGGGCACGCACCGATGTTGGTTGCGCCCAAGTTTCAGGACGCCTTCCCATGAATTCGACACTAACAATGAGTGGGATAGTGGGGCGGGCCTCTCGCCTGCCGCCAGGGCGTCTCGCCCTCGAATCCGTCAACGCGGGCGCCACGTCCGAGAAGGCAGGCGAGAAGCCTGCCCTGCTTTCAGCCTCGCCGCGCTGCGCAATGCTGCTCTTCCTGACGGCGGTCTTTGCCTACGCTCAAGCCGCTGGCACACCCCCCGCGCTTCGGCCGCTCATCGAGGCCGAGGAAGACATCTACTCCTACACGAACGCCGATAATGGTGCCGGGCCGCTTTGGTGCCACGGCTCGACCTGCCTCGTGCGCATCGGCGTCGAGGTCTTTGCCAGCGGCCTTGAGACGCTCACGAACATCAAGCCACTCAACAACTGCCGCTGGACACTCTACCAGCGCGGCAAGCGTGGGTGGCAACTCCAGCAGGTGGACGAGACCGGGCGCACGCGCGAGCCGGCTCCCATGGTTGGTTTTCCTCACGGCCCGCTCTTTCTTTCCGCCAATCCCACACTCACCCCCGCAGGAACTTACGCCGGCCCGGCACGACCGGAAATCCTGCTGTTCTCAGCCCGGGACGTGAAAGCGCCATTCGAGCGCCTGCTGCCAATCTGGGACGACACTCCCTCCTTCACTGAGCACTCATATCGCAGCTTTGCGGCGGACGGACCAGGCCGGGGGTTGATTCTGCTTCAGAATATCGGCTACACCCACGCCGAGTGGGCGTTCCGTGACAAAGGAGGCAATTGGGTAGCCAATGGCCAACTGCGCTGGCCGAGTGGTTCGGAGTATCCAAGGCCGGAACCTGTCCGCGTCTGCTATCCAAACGTGGCGCTCCAAGGTGGCGCCGTGCACTTCTGTGGCGTCAGCGACATTGTGGAGCCATACCCGGAGTGGCGCGCGTACAAGAAGCAGCTTACCGGCAACGAGTGGGATTACGATTTCCGCCGCCTGTTCTACACCTGGACGCCGGACATCAAGCGCGAGAGGTTCCGCGATTGGGTGGAAGTCGCCAGCCGCGACAAGACGTGCGGCTGGATCATGCCTGGCGACCTTTGGCTGGGGCCGGACGGCGCGGCACACCTTGTTTGGACCGAGCGCGCTCTGGATGAGCGGCTGCGGGCGAAGTTCTTTCCCGAAGCCAAACAGAGCAATGCCATCAATTACGCCGTCGTGCGCGAGGGCAAAGTTGTTCTCCGGCGCACATTGATGCTGGCCGAGGAAGGCAAGCCGGGCGTGATCGGATCATGCCCCCGTTTTCAGGCCACGCCGGACAACCGGCTCGTTGTCATCTGCTACGCGAGCGGGCAGGGTGCCGATGGCAAGGCGGTTGCCGAGAACCGCTTGGTTGAGATCCATCCCGGGGGCGAATTCAGCGCGCCGGTGAAGGTACCCTTCAATAAGCCGTTTACTTCGTATTTCACGGCGACGGTGCGGGGCGGGTCGCCCGCCTCAAAGACGCTTGAGTTGCTTGGCCAGCGCCAAGGAGTGCCGATGACGATGAGCTATGCCCGCGTGAGGCTTTGGTGATGAGCGGAGCGCAGCTAAACAAGCTATCATAACTGCGATGTCAGCCCAGGAACTTCATGTGGTGACCGGGGCCTTCGGCTACTCCGGGAAATACATCGCGGCGCGGTTATTGCAGGCGGGGCAGCGCGTGCGCACGCTGACGAATTCTATTGGCCGCTCCAACCCCTTCGGCGACCAGGTCGAGGCGCGCCCTTTCCACTTTACCGACAAGGCGAAACTGGTCGAGTCATTGCGCGGCGCGGCGGTGTTCTACAATACGTATTGGGTGCGCTTCAACCACGGCGACTTCTCGCACTCGGCGGCGGTGGACAACACGTTGAAGCTGTTCGCGGCCTGCAAGGAGGCGGGCGTGGGACGGGTGGTCCACGTTAGTATCACCAATCCCTCCGAAGCTTCCCCGCTGGAATACTTCCGCGGCAAGGCCCTGCTTGAACGCATGCTGGCAGAATCGGGCCTATCCCACGCGATCCTCCGGCCCACGGTCCTCTTTGGCAAAGAGGACATTCTCATCAACAACATCGCCTGGTGCCTCCGCCGGCTTCCGGTGTTCGGCGTATTTGGGGATGGGCAGTACCGCCTGCAACCAATTTACGTGGATGACCTGGCCGAGCTGGCCGTCAAGCAAGGCCGCGAAAGAGCCGACACCACCGTTGACGCCATCGGCCCCGAGACCTTTACCTATCGCAACCTGGTCCGGGAGATTGGCGCGATCATCGGTAAACCCAGGCCGGTCATTTCGGTTCCGCCCTCGCTGGGTTACGTTTTGGGTTGGCTCATCGGCAAGTTCACCGGGGACGTAGTGATCACCCGCGAGGAGATAAAAGGGCTGATGCAAGACCTGCTCTGCACCAAGTCGCCGCTCGCCGGCTCAACGCGGCTCACTGACTGGGCGCGAGCAAACGCCACAACACTGGGACGACATTATGCCGGCGAACTGGCCCGCCGCCGCAATCGGCAGGAACCCTACGCCGGCCACTCCGGCAGGTGAGAGAATTCTAGTGGAATAAGAGCGAGGGCATGCTATGGTGCTTTGGCTCATTCGTGAGCCACTAAACACCCATGAGGATACTGTTGGTCTATCCGCAGAACCCGGAAACGTTCTGGAGCTTCAAGCATGTCCTGCGCTTCGTCTCGAAGCGCTCCACCTTCCCTCCGCTCGGTTTGCTTACGATCGCCGCCATGCTGCCGTCCGATTGGCAACTCAAGCTGGTCGATCTAAACGTCGAGCACCTCAAAGACAGCGACCTGTGGTGGGCGGATTACGTCATGATCAGCGCCATGATCATCCACAAGGAATCCGTGCAGGGAATCGTCGCCCGGTGCACTGCCTTCAAGAAGCCGGTTATCGCCGGCGGTCCTCTGTTCACGACCGGCCATGAGGCCTTCCCGGCGATTCAGCATTTTGTGCTAGGCGAAGCGGAGGACGTCATGCCGCAACTGGTGGCTGACCTGCGCGCGGGGACCGTGCAGCCACAATACCAAGCCACTGACCGGCCAGACCTCACTCGGGTGCCGGCGCCCCGCTGGGACCTGGTCAATTTCAGGCACTACGTCACGATGGCCGTCCAGTTCTCTCGCGGCTGCCCCTATGACTGCGAGTTTTGCGACATCATTATCATGAACGGGCGCGTCCCACGCACCAAGACCCCGGCCCAACTGATCGCGGAACTCGAGGCCCTCAGGCTCCGGGGATGGAAGGACATGGTGTTCATCGTGGATGACAATTTCATCGGCGATAAGAACCGCACCAAGACGCTGCTCCGCGAGTTGATCGCCTGGCGGGAGCGGGTCCAGCCCGGCATGGGCTTCTTCACAGAGGCCTCGGTCAACCTCGCCGACGATGCGGAGCTGTGCGAGCTGATGGTGAGGGCCGGATTCAAGAGAGTCTTCGTCGGCCTCGAAACGCCGTCGGCCGAGAGCCTTCAGGAATGCCACAAGGTGCAAAATAAAGGCCGCGACCTGGTGGAAACGGTTCAGACGCTCCAGCGCGCGGGCTTGGAAGTGATGGGCGGTTTCATTGTCGGGTTCGACAGCGACCGGCAGGATATCTTCAAGCAACAGTTCGACTTCATCCAGCGCTCCGGCGTCGTCACCGCCATGGTGGGGCTGCTGAGCGCGTTGCCACAGACCAGGCTCTATCAGCGGCTCGAGAAGGAAGGCCGCCTGGAGGCCGACAGCACTGGCAATAACACCGAACCCGTGCTCAACTTCAGACCCAAGCTGAATCGTGAGTTCCTGCAGTCTGGTTATCGCGACCTGATGAAGAAGCTCTACGAGCCGAAGGCGTACTATCAGCGAATCCGCACCTTCTTGAAACATCACCGGCCCAGCGGCCCGCGGCTGCGGTTGTCGCACTCCGACTTTCAGGCCTTCCTGAAGTCCTTCTGGCTCCTTGGCATCTGGGACCGTGGCCGTCACAGCTACTGGCGGTTCTTCTGTGGCACGCTGCTGCGCCGACCTGGCCAGCTCCGTTGCGCCATCGAACTGGCCGTCATCGGTTACCACTTCCGCCGCGTTGCCAGCCGGCTCTGACAGACCGGCGCACTGGCGCGATTTGCCAGACCAATCTGATGCCTCAGAATGAGCGAAGACAGGCAATCGGCCGGGGCAGGGCTGGACAAACTACATACAATGTGCCCCTCTGATTCTGAGCGGCAAAACGAGTTCGCACGCCGGAGGAGGGACGGGAGGAACCAACCCGAGAAGCGGCAGGCTTGCGGGACATTGCGGCCGGCGTGGAGTCAGCCGAATTCTCAGACATTCCGCGCAGATTGGACTTGCTGGCGTTTTCCACGATGGTTAGTTTGCTCGGGGTGGAGCAGTCCCGGGCTCCGTCCGTTCCTATGCAAACAAATACGGAAATCGGCTATAACTCGAAGGTCGAGGGCGATGTAATCGTCACCCGGCTTGACGCCGCGCTGAACTGGTTCCGCAAGAATCTGGACGCGGGCGCCAATTGGGGCCGCAAGAACTCGCTTTGGCCCATGCCCATGGGGTTGGCGTGCTGCGCGATTGAGCTTATGGCCACCGGGGCCAGCCGGTACGACATCTCGCGCTTTGGCGCCGAAGTCATGCGTTTCTCTCCCCGCCAATCCGACGTCATGGTCGTCTCGGGCACCGTTACCTACAAGATGGCGCTGGCGGTCAAACGGATTTACGAACAAATGGCCGAGCCCAAGTGGGTCATCGCGATGGGTGCCTGCGCTTCCACCGGCGGCATGTATCGCAGCTACTCCGTCCTCCAGGGAGTTGACCGTATCCTGCCCGTGGATTTTTACGTGGCCGGGTGCCCGCCGCGTCCCGAGGCCCTCCTCGACGCCCTGATTAAAGTTCAAAACAAAGTGGCCCGGGAACCCGCTATGGCCACGCTGAAGAAAGTGGCCTGAGCATTTGGCCCGCCCCTTCGCTCCAGCTTCTAAGAATGACTGCCCTGGAACTAGCGCAACAGCTTAAAGCCAAGTTTGGCGGCTTGATTTCCGATCCGGTCGAATTCCGGGGCGAAGTCACGCTGAAAGTCTCCGACGCCGAGCGGATGCCGGAGATTTGCGCCATCGCCAAGCAGGATCTGGGGTTTGACTACCTCGTGGACATTACAAGCGTGGATAATTACGGCGACGACCCGCGATTCGCTGTGGTGTATCATCTTTATGGTTTTGGCCACCTATGCGCGCTTCGTCTCAAGACCGACGTGAGCGAGGAAAAGAGCGAGGCGCCGACGGTGACCGGGGTATGGCGCACGGCCGATTGGCACGAGCGCGAGATTTACGACATGATGGGAATCCGCTTCCGCGGCCATCCCGACCTGCGGCGCATCCTGATGTGGGAAGGCTATCCTCATTTCCCGCTGCGGAAGGATTTCCCCCTGGCCGGCAAGCCGACCGATGTCCCTGAGGTGGCTTTCACTGAAACCGCACCGCTGGCCGGCGGGCCGTTTGTTACCATTGCCGGCGGCAAAGACACCATCGCCCGCGAGCCGCGCGTGAGAGTTCCCAATACGAATGCCCTGGAAACCAACGCACGCCTGGAGCAGCTCCAGGACATCAAAGAGGCCCACGGCCATTCGCACGGTCCCGGCCCCACTGAACCGAAGCATTGACCATGGCCGAGGCTCGAGATGTTGAGTTTAAGGACCCGGCAGCGCGAGTCGCGGATGCCGAGCGCGCGTCGGCCAGCTTGGCGCCGGGCCAGGAGCCTGGCGAGCTTGAGGGCGAAAAGATGGTCCTGAATGTGGGGCCTTCGCACCCGGCTACTCATGGCGTGCTGCGCATTGTCCTCGAGCTGGACGGCGAAATCATCATCGGCGCCAGGCCCGAGGTCGGATATCTGCATCGCGGCGACGAGAAGATCGCAGAGAACTTCACGTATACCCAGTTCATCCCCTATACGGACCGGCTGGATTACCTCGCTCCGCTCGCCAACAACGTCGCCTACGCGCTGGCGGTCGAGAAACTGCTCGGCATTGACCGCCAGTTGCCGCCGCGCTGCCAATACATCCGCGTCATCTGCTGCGAGCTGGCGCGCATTTCCTCCCACCTCCTGGGCGTCGGCTGCTATGCTATGGACTGTGGGGCGATGACCGTGTTTCTGCACACCTTCACGGAGCGCGAGAAGATACATAACCTCTGCGAGTCGCTCACCGGCGCGAGGTTCACGACCGCCTACACCCGCATCGGGGGGCTTTCGCGCGACATGCCGCCCGGTTGGGCCGAGCAGTGCCGGAAGTTCTTGAACGAGGTCGTCGTGAATATCGACGAGACCGAGACATTCCTCACCCGCAACCGCATTTTCGTGGACCGCACCCAGGGAGTGGGCATCATCCCCAGAGACGTGGCCATCGATTACGGCCTGAGCGGCCCGAACCTGCGCGGCAGCGGCATTGAGCATGATTTGCGCAAAGCGCATCCGTACTTGGTGTACGACCAACTGAAATTCGCTGTGCCAGTCGGCACCACGGGTGATTGCTACGACCGTTATCTCGTGCGCATGGAGGAAATGCGCCAGAGTGTGCGGATCGTGCACCAATGTCTGGACCAATTGCCCGACGGCCCCATCAACGTGCCCGATGGTAAGATTGTCTTGCCGCCCAAAGACCGCGTGCTGACCCGAATGGAGGAATTGATCCATCATTTCATCAACGTGACACAGGGGGTGAACGCGCCACCCGGTGAGATTTATTTCGGCCACGAGAATCCGAAGGGCGAATTAGGCTTCTACATCAACAGCAAAGGCGGGGGCACGCCTCACCGGCTGAAGATCCGCTCACCGTCATTTGTGAACCTGAGCATCCTTTCCTGGCTGTTGCCGCGCCACATGCTCAGCGACGTGGTCGCGATCCTG
>Ga0181518_10002175_pt1 | contig 19116 bp, 9 predicted proteins | sample PEATcosm2014_Bin_28_FD_119751 | JGI IMG/M metagenome (GOLD analysis project Ga0181518, IMG submission 119751) | Peatland microbial communities from MTU Mesocosm Facility, Houghton, MI, USA - PEATcosm2014_Bin01_60_metaG | ecosystem: Environmental > Terrestrial > Soil > Wetlands > Peat | place... | reverse complement strand
TACACCGTGTGAATGGAGGCCCAGCCCGGCCAGGATAACACCAATTGGTCGCTGCCCCCGGGCAGGCTCACGCTCAAAGCCAGCGGGTTGGGCGTAGCGCTGACCTGGCTGGAATTGTCGCTCTCGCCGCTCGCCCGCAGCGCCGATACGACGTAATAGTAAGTGGTGCCGTTGGCCAAGCCGGTGTTGGTAAAGACGGTGGCCGCCGTGGTGGCAATGGTCGTATAGGAACCGCCGCTCGTGAGGGCCTGTTTGACGTTGTAGTTGGTCGCTCCCAGCGCAGTCGCCCAGCTTAACACCACCTGCCCATTACCCGCGACCCCGACCAGGCCGGACGGCGGACTGGCAGTGATGAGATTGTTTGCGAGGATGACCTGGGTCGAGGTCATCAGGTTGGAGATGCCCCCATCCTCAAAGCTGTTGCCGGAAATGATCGCCCGCGTCACCCCGCTGCCAAGCTGAAGGCCGGTGCTGCCGGGCAGGAAATCAGAGCCATTGAGCGTCACCGTCGTGCAATTATCCACCGACACCAGGGGCGCGGAAACCGCGGCCGGCCGGCTGAACTGGCAGGCCGCGATGAGGACATTGGCGGCGCGGTTGACCTTGATCGCCTGAGCGCTGTTGGCTTGCCAGCGGTTTCCTGTCAGGATGACCTGGGCATTGGTGCCGTTGATGACGGCGCCATAATTGAGGTTGGCGAAGTTGCCGCCCGTGAGTTTTACCTTGTGATCGCCCGTGACCGTGACGCCCGTGCCGCAGGCGACGGTCGCGCAACCCGCCAGGCTGCCCGTGAACGTGCCGCCGCCCGAATCGGTATCGGTGTAGAACTCCAACCCCGTGGCGCAATTGGAGGCCAGCAGGCTGGTCCAACTGCCCTCACTGACGCGCCCAAAACGGAAGGCGGATCCGAGAGACATCGCGCCATTGCACCACACCTCAATATGGTGGAATTGGACATAATCATAGGCTTTGCTGATTTGCAGACCCACGTGCGCCGGCTGGACAATGAGAATATCGGAGAACCTGGCCCGTCCCGGAGTGGCCGAATCCAGGGTGGTAATCCCATCGTAAGGGTTTTGGATGCGAAGACTGGTCAGCGAGAGGCCATTGCCCTGGAGACTGATGGCGGGTGCATTCGTCGTTGCCGGGGTCCCACTATCGTAATCGAGGGCGATGCCGTGCACGCTGGCGCCGTTCGTGAGTATCAGGCCAGGCTCGTTGTAGTGCCGAATCAGCAACGTTGGCAACGGCAGGTTTTGTGCCGGCCACCCGCCGGCCAGTCTGCCAATGAACTCCAGTTGGTTGAGCGTGAGCGTTCCGCTAAGCACGTATTTTCCCGGCGGCACATAGACACCATTTCGTCCTTCAGAGTGGGCGGCTGCGACCGCGCTTTGAAAAGCGGCGGTATCATCGGTCAGCCCGTCGCCTTTCGCCCCGTAGGCACTGACGCTGAGGTCATCGATTTGGGAATTGAGGTATGCGAGGATCACCGTTAAGGCCGCCGAACTGGTGGCGGCCGTCAGCGAGTTGCTCACGATTACGGTATATGTGCCCGCATTGGTCAGTCCCAGGTTGGTAATCGTCAGCGTCGCGCTGGACGAACCCCATATCTTTCCGCCATCGGCGAGTGTGCTCCCATTGAACTGCCACTGATAAGTCAATGGACTGACATTCGTCGCCCCCGCCACCGCCCCCACGACAAAAGTCGCCGCCGTTCCAACGGCGTTGGTGCTGCCCGCCGGCGGGGTCACGATCTCCGGCGCTCCGGTTACATAACTCCAGCTATCCCCGATCCTCAAGTCGCCAACCAGCAGCGACCCCCACAAGGTTTGGCCGGAACGCGCCAACAAAAAGAAATCGGCCGCCGTGACAAGCTGGGCCGCGGCGCTGGAAGTGCTGAAGGTTGCAGTGGGCGTCGGCGGGGCTGCGGTCCCGAAACTGGCGGCCGGCGGGTTTACCCACATGTTCGCCACGTCGGGAGCGCCGTTGATGCCAAACTCATAGTCAATCACCACGAACAGCACAGAGGAGGTGGCATGGCCGCCGGCATCGTAGGCCGCCACCGTGCCGGAGTCGCTGGCGTCTTGAATGCCGATGGCGTAGCTCGTCGAGGAACCGCTCGTGGCGCTGTTGCCCTTCAAGAATAGCTTCATGGCCCGGGAGGGAAGCGATACGCTTTGGTCACCCGCGTTGGTGGCGAATCCGCCGAAATAGATGGGGGAGGCGGAGTTCAAATTGCCCAGGCTTGGGATGGCCAGAAGGAACGAGGCATAGACCTTGTTGGTTGCCACGTTGTTGGGGTCGGCTCCCACGGCCCGTGAAAGCTGGAGTGCGGCGCTATAGCCGCTCACCCCTGCCGCCGTCCCCGGCAGGCTGGCCGCATGGGACGCCGGGGGCGCGGGGAAGCCGCCAGGGAACCCGGTGTACGCCAGGTTGCTGTTGACGCACATCACTTGCGCCGCCGAACTGCCGCTGCCGCCATTCCACAGCGACCAGCCTTCACCCAGAGCGTTGGTCTGGTGGTAAAGTCCGGAACCTGCGGTGTAGGCCGTCCCGCCGCTGGCCGTGGCGGCAGTGAACGGCTCGAAGCTCGGGAAACCCCAAGCGACCGGCACGAGAGCCGCTAGCAACAAACCAACGAGAGTGGCAGGCGCGGCATGCCGGCTTGCCACCCGGCAGGAAATCCCAGTCACGGACTTGCGTGCCATGGGTCAGACAGAGGAGGGGGGCGGCCTGGAAGTGAACAGCCTTCCGCCCCGGAGAACCGTCGGCAGGCCGCTGGCACTGCTACTCTTGATTGATTCAGCATGGAGACCGAATACCAAGTGGCGATAATCTACCACCACTTGGTGAGCGCCATAAACTTCCGTCTTCCCTGCCCGATTGTCAATGTCGGATTAACGCCGGGTAGCAAGACACTGCCGGGTCTGGAAGGCGATACTGGCTGATGTCGGCCCCGGTGAGGTCAACTCGACGCGCCTGCTTGCCCGCGCAGTTCCTCCATCATCGCCACTAGGTTCTCCGGCGGCACATCGGGTGGGACGCTGTGAGATGGCGCAAAGATATAACCGCCCGCGCGGCCGGCCTCGATGAGCCGGCGCGTTTCGCGGCGAACCTCGTCGGGCGTGCCGAAGGGCAGCACCCGCTGAATGCTCATGCCGCCGTGAAAAGCTAGCCGCCCGTGGTACTGCTTCTTGAGGGCAAAGACGTCCATCGTCTCCGGCTGAAATGGGTTGAACACGTTCAGGCCGATCTCGATCAGCTCATCGAAAAGCTCCGCCACGCAGCCGCACGAATGCAGGCAGACGCCTCGGCCGGCGTTGCGGACGGCGGCGAACATGCGGGCGAGGCGCGGCTTGAAGAAGTGCCGCCAGTGCTCGCGGCCCATGATCAGCCCGGTCTGCGAGCCGTAGTCATCGCCGAAATAAACCGCTTCCACGCCGAGCGCCAGTGCCCGGCGGATTTGCGCGAGGTTGTGCTCGACAATCGCGTCGAGCAGCCTTGCGACGAACTCCGGCCGCTCGATCATGTCCATGAGCAGGTCGGTCATGCCGCGCATCGTCCAAGCCCGTTCGTAGAGCGAGAAGCCGAGCTTGTAGCGGCTGAACCGGTCGGGATGCGCCGCAAGCTGCCCGGCGATGCCCGCATACCACGCCTCGTTGTTGGGATCGGGCCACTGGTAGCGCGCCAGATCGCGCGGGTCCTTGAGCGGCCAATCGCAGGGCGTGCCGATGTCCTTGTCCACGGAGGTGTCGAACACGACGCCATAAGCATCGCCGTAGCCGTTCGGATGCGGCTCGGCGAAGCGTCGTTTCGGGGAGCCGACATCCAGAAAGTGCGAGCCGATAAAGCCGGACAGGTCGTCCGTGCCCAGGTACTCCCCAACGCGCTGCTGGCAGGCCTTCGTCATGTCCCAGGCCCAGGGGACATAGGGAGGCGGGCGGAAGGCAAGGGCTTCGAGCACTACGTCGCGTTTCGTCGCGCCCGTCTTTGGCCTTTTGGACGGCATAACCGATTCACCATGTATATTTTATTGCCTATTGTTCGTCAATGCTTCAGTAGAACAGTCCGTGAAAATGAAATCTGCCATCATTGCCCTTGCTTCCGTTCCGCTGTGGTGGGCGGCCACCGCCACCAGCCAGATTCTTCCCGCCCGGCCACCCGGCGCCGGTTCGCATTCGGGCGCGGTGCCCGCCTTCATCCGGGGACCGGCGCGCTTCCAAGTGCTCGCTTCGGCATTGGTTCGGCTGGAGTACTCGCCCTCCGGCGCCTTCGTGGACGCGCCGAGTGTGGCGGTAATCAATCGAACTGACTGGCCTCAAACTCCGGTCCAAAGCCGCGAGGAAGGGGGCTGGTTCATCCTCAGCACGGAGGTTTTTAGCCTGCGCTACAAGCTCGATTCAGGCCCTTTCACGACCAACAATCTCAGTATCGAATGGCGGGACAGCTCCGGCACGCACCAATGGAAACCGGGCGATGCCGACAACCAGAATCTGGGGGGCGTCCCCGCCAGTCTGGACAACCGCAGCACCAAGGCAGTCACGGACCCGGGTCCGCTAAGCCGCAAAGGCTGCCACCTGCTCGATGACAGCAAGACCGCCCTCTTCGACCAGGCCGCCGACTGGGTTAAGCCGCGGCGGGTAAAGGACGGGCTGGATTGGTTCTTCCTGGCCTATGGGACCGACTACAGGTCAGCCTTGGCCCAATTGTCGAAGCTGGTCGGACCGGTTCCTATGTTGCCACGTTACGTGTTTGGTTCCTGGTTCGGTTCACGGGCCGGCTACTCGGGGGAGGAGTGGAAGATGATAGTGAAGCAGTTCCGCGACGAGCAACTGCCGCTGGACATGGTGGTGATTGACTCGGACTCCAAGACCAAGATGGTTTGGACCGGTTATGACTGGGACCTCGAACAGATGCCGGACCCGCCCGGCTTTTTCGCGTGGATGAAGCGCCAGGGCATCAAGGTGACGGTCAACGAACATTACGGCGTGCTGACCCGCGATAGCGACAGCCATTTCGAGACGATTCGCCAAGCTATGGGGCTGCCGGCGGAGACGAAGGAAATTCCCCACGACCTGGCGAACAAGAAATATGCCGGGCTGTTCATGGACCTGTTGCACAAGCCGGACCTGGAGCTCGGCCTGGCGTTTTGGTGGCAGGACGGGGCGGCGCCGGCGAACATCGAGGGTTTGGACGCCTATCTTTGGACCCGGCACATCGAGTATGAAGGCAGCGAACGCATCACCGGACGGCGCACGACGGCCTTCTGCCGGCTGGGAAGCTGCTGGGGCTCGCATCGTTACGGGATTTATTTCACTGGCGACCTGCACGGGGTCTGGGAATCGCTGCCGGTATTGATTCCAGCGACGGTCCAGGGCGGCAACCAGCTTACGCCTTACATGAACAACCTCTGCTGCGGCGTCTTTGTCGTGGATTTGCCGCCGGAACTCTACCAACGCTGGGTGCAATTCGGGGCGTTCAGTCCGGTGCTTTGGTTTCACGGCCTATGGGGGCTTCGCCTGCCCTGGGAATACGGGCGCGAAGGCGAGGAGAACTATCGCAAGTTCGCCGGCCTGCGTTACCGGCTGATTCCTTACATTTACACGTGCTCCCGGGTGGCGCATGACACCGGCCTGCCGCTCGTCCGCGGCACGTACCTGGAATATCCGGAGCAGGAACCCGCCTACACTTTCCAGCAGCAATACCTGTTCGGCAAGGACCTGTTGGTGGCGCCCATCACCGCTCCCGGCAACGGCAAACCGGCACGGAAGGAAGTTTATTTGCCCGCCGGCCAGGACTGGTTTGATTTCTTCACCGGCGACCTCTATGGCGGTGGAAAAGCCGTCATTCACGAATGCCCGCTCGACCGGATGCCGTTGTTTGTCCGCGCCGGTTCCATTCTGCCGATGGCCCCGGAGATGGCTTGGAGCGATCAAAAACCGGTGGACCCTCTAACGCTCGACGTCTATGCCGGCTCGCGGGCGGCTGAATTCAACCTGTATGAGGACGACGGCACGTCGCTGGAGTATCGGACGGGAGCGTATGCGTGGACGCCGTTGCGCTTTGCCTCGGAGAAGACCGGCAATTACACGCTGAGCATCGGCCCGGTGCAAGGGAAGTTTCAGGGACAGTTGGCCAAACGCCGCTATGTGGTGCGGGTCCATGGCCTGTTCAAGCCGCACAACGTGGCTTTGAATGGTCGAAAGCTCGCCGAGATTGAACCGTGCCAGGATGGTCCCGGCTGGTGGTGGAGCGGGCGCGAGCGCCTGATTACGGTGCGCCTCCCAAAGCCAGCCTCCGTCAGCAAGAAAACCGTGGTTGAGTTTGCGAATGCCGGGAGCTTTTCCGACCTGAGCGCCTGGCAGCGGGCCTGGAATCTGCGGGAGCAGGTCCGCCAGGCCAAACGCGATATGAAGCTCAAGCACGCCGCCCTGCTCAGCGGGCCGGGCATTAAGAAGCCACCCCGGGTGATTCGCGAGACCGAGGACGTCGAGCGGCTGCTGACGGAACTCGTTGACAACCCCAAAGGCCGCGGTCAGGCCCCGCCGAATTATGCCGCCCTCGAGCAGCGCGTGCTCGCCGCGCTGACCAACGAGCCATTCGAGTCTAACCGGTCCTTGCCCGAGTTCGACCCCGAATCCCGGCAGGGGATGGAGTTGACCAAGGGAGCGAAGTTTACCGCGGAAGAACTCCATACCATCACCAACCGTTTCCGCGGTGCCGAGCTGCCCGCTTGGCTCTGGTCCGGAAACTGATTATCACCCCCCTGTAATAATATAAAAACGACCTTAACATCGCTTCATTGGTGGGTCTGCATAGGGTACGGTTTGGTTCAGAAGGGAGGAAATGACATAGCGCTCATGAGTGCTGCCGGGTTTCTGCTCTACGCGAGTCTTGGAATGGCCACCGGCGCGATTGCCGCCGGTGCGGCGGAGCCCCTGTGGGAGGCACGCACCTACGACGTGCTGCCCGTCAGTGCGCGCGCCGAAACTGGCGATGAGGTATCCAGTCGGCAGATTACGCTCGGCGGCCAGTGGGATCTGGCTGAGGCCCCGGCGGAATCCGGGTCCGCCCTGGGAGACTTGGACAAGCTGAGTTGGACCCGCGTCGAGATGCCGGACGCCATCCAGCACGCCCTGTTTTTGGCCGGAAAGACCGACAATCCCTGGTACGGCGACAACTACAGAAAGCTCCAGTGGATCGCCGAGCGAAACTGGTACCTGCGACGTCGCTTCCGCATCCCCGATGCCTGGCAAGGCCGTCATATCCGGCTGCGTTTCGACGGGCTGAACTATGCCGGTGCCGTCTGGCTGGACGGCCGATTCCTCGGCGTCCACGAGGGCATGTTCGGCGGACCGACCCTGGATGTCACGGCCCTGTTGGGGTCGGGCCGAGAGCATGAGCTCGTCGTCCGCCTGATTGCCGAAAAGGACCCGAGCCGGTCAATGAAGTCCAAGGCGATGGAAGGCGTGCCGTTTCTGTGGGGCAACAAGTTCCGCACGATCGGTCTCTATCAGCCCATCAGGCTGGTCAGTTCAGGAGCGGCGTATATGGAAGCACCCTGCGTGCGCACCGACGTGATCGGAGAGAAGACGGCCCGCCTGTGGGCCCAGGCCACGATCATCCATACCGGCGCCGCCCGGTTGGAGGGCACGATCCGAGCCCAAATCGTGGACCTCACGACCGGCCGAATCATTTGGAAGGAGGACGCCAGGCAATCCGTGCCCGCGGGCACGTCCTACTGGGAGAGGTCCATCGAAATCGGCGACCCGAAGCTGTGGTGGCCCGTCGGCCTGGGCGCTCAGCCGCTCTACCGCTTGGAACTGGCGCTGGCCGTCGGAGACCAGGAGTTGGACCGCATCGTTTCGCGATTCGGGATTCGGACCGTGGAGCTCCTGCGAAACCCCTATCTGGCGGACAAGCCGCGGGCCAATCCCGGCAAGCCGGACTTCATGTCGGCCACGCCGAAGATTGGCAATCCGGCCAGTGGAATGCTCTGGAACCGGCCGGACCTCTGGTGCGGCGATCACCCCGTGGAAGACGACGCCTTGCACAACGCCGATGAGTCGTACCGCTTCCTCTTCAAGGTGAACGGCCGGCCGCTGTTCATCAAAGGGGCGAGTTGGATGACCTCCGACGATCTGTTGGTGCTTTCGCCCCAGCGCGAGGACTGGCTGGTGCGCGCCGCCCGCTTCGCGGGGCTGAACCTCTTCCGCCTGAACGGCGGCAACAACATCTTCGAGACCGGGCGGTTCTACGACCTCTGCGATGAAAACGGCATCCTGGTCTGGCAGGAACTGCAGTTCAGCTTTGATCGAGGGAGCAAGGTCCCGCTGCGAACCTGGCGCGAGCAGTTGAAGCAATCCGTGCTGCGCCTCCGACAGCATCCGTCGCTGGCGCTCTATGTGGGCGGCAACGAGTACGCCCCCTACGTCGAGACCTTGGCCCCCTACCTGGGAATCGCTCGCGAAATCATTGCCGCCTACGACAACCGGCCCTTCCGCATGTCCTCGCCGGGCGGCGGCACCTATCACGCCTACTACACGCCGGGGGGCGATTTCGGAGACTTGTGGATCGGCGATCCCAACTGGTATGCCCGCTACTTCGACGAGTCGGTGAACTTTGTCTCGGAATGGTCCCTCATGGGCTACGGCAATATGTCCATGATGAAACGCGTCTTCCCGCCCGAGGAGCTGGCCGGCGGGCCTGTCGGCAACGATTGTGCGAAGTTCACACAGGCCCACCCTGTCATGCACAGCAGCTTTCCAGAAGTGGAGCGGGCGGCGCCGCTGCTGTTTTGCAAGGCCTCCATCTATGGGAACCTGGCCCGGGCGGACATGCCGGACTTCGTCGAATACAGCCAGATGGCTCTGGCGGATGTGTATGGATGCGTCTTCGAACAATGGCGTGCGCAGTTCCCCTGCAAGGGCGGGCAAATCGTCTGGACCTACAACAGTCACGGTCCCATTTCTTCGTGGAATATCATTGACTGGTTCGGCCAGCCCCTGATCGCCTACTATTCCACCAAGCGCGCGGATGAACCGGTCCACGTCATGGCGGACGCCGGCTTCTTCACCTGGGGACCCGGCGATACGTTCAAGCCCTCGGTCTTCGCCCTGAACGACGCCCCGGAGCCGCTCAAGGGGGCGCGGGTCACCGCCCGCATCCTCGACCGCCGCATGCAGCCCGTCGTCACAGAATCATGGAGGCTGACCGTGCCCGCGGGTGGTCGCCGCAGCGAGGCGCGCCAACTGCAATGGCCGATTCCCGCGGATGCGCCGGAGGGCTACTTCTTCCTGGAGCTGACCTTGAAGGACGCGGCAGGACACCAACTTTCACGCCGGGCCTACTGGCTGAGGGTCGTCCAGTCGCTGGCCGACGCCGATGCGCGGAAGCGCTGGCAGGCCGGGGCCGTGAAGGAACCGCTGGCCACGCAGGGGCCTTGGCTGAAGCCGCAGTTGGAAGGCGTCCCCACGACTCTCTCGGCGGAAGTGACGTCTCGCGAAGCGTCGGCCACGGAGGCCCATCTGACCCTGGTCGTGAAGAACGCCGGGACGGCGCCGGCTTATCCGGTGCGGATTGCGCTGCTGCCTGACACCTGTTCCGCCGTCTGGAGCGACAACTATTTCTGGCTCGCCCCGGGCGAAAGCACCACGGTCACAGCCCTCGTGCGGCTGGACATGCGCGGCTTGGACCCGTTCAGCCCTGCACTGGTCGCCAAGGTTTCGGACCTGAAAGTCGAGGTGTCCGCGTGGAACGCGAAAGGCTTCGTCCTGACGCCGAAATGAACACGGGCCTGCGTAACCGTTCACGGACGGAATATGTAGAGAGATTCAGTGTGTGTCGTCAGCAACGCTCGGGCAAACTGAAAGGTAGAAAAATCGGGGAGGAAATATGCGACTGACCTTAACGCCGGCTGACTGGGTCATCTGCCTCGGGGCGCTGGCCTTCAACGTCTTGCTCGGGTTGTATCTGGCCCTCCGGGCACGGCAGAAGGCCGACAGCAGCAGTTTCTTCCTCGCGGGCCGCAGGCTCACGTGGCCAATCGTCGGCGCCTCCCTCTTTGCGACGAATATCGGCGCCGAGCACATGGTCGGCCTCTCCGGCGACTCTTACCGCTACGGCATCTGCGCCGGAACCGTCGAATTGACCACCGCGATCTGCCTCGGCTTCGCCGTGGCGGTCCTCCTGCCGTACTACATGAAGAACAAGGTCTTCACCATTCCCGAGTTCCTCGAACTCCGTTTCCGATCCGAGGCGCGGCTCTGCTTCTCCGGCCTGATGCTCTTCATTTGTGTCGTGACCAAAATGGCCTTCTGCATGTATGCCGGGGCGCTCGTGCTGCAAGCGGTCACCGGCTGGGGGATCATGCAGAGCGTGCTCATCATGGGCGTGACGACCGCCCTCATCACGATGGTCGGCGGCTTCGGCGTCGTCGCCTACACCGACGCCATCCACTCGCCCATTATGATCGCCGGCTCGGCAACGGTGCTCTTTATCGGCTTGCACAAGGTCGGCGGCTGGGGCGCGCTCTGCGAAGCGGTGCGGCATTCGCCCGTGCCCAACGCCATGCACATGCACAAGCCTTGGACCGACCCCACCTACCCCTTCTGGGGCGTCATCTTGGGGGCCGCCTATGGCGGCATTTTCTATTGGGGCATGGACCAGGTCAACGTCCAGCGGATGCTCGGCGCCCGGGACCTCAAACAGGCTCGCTGGGGCGCGATGTTCGCCGTGCTCCTCAAGCTGACCCCGGTCTTCATCTTCGCGTTGCCGGGCGTCATCGCCCTGGCCCTCTATCCCCACATCAACCTCAACGACAGCCGCGCCACCTTCGTCTGGATTCTGGACAATCTCCTGCCCAGCGGCGTCCGGGGTTACGTCCTCTCCGCCCTGCTGGGCGCGGTGCTCTCCGCGCTGATTGCGGTGATGAACTCCATCTCGACCATGGCCGTGCGCGATTTCATCCTCCGCTTCCGGCCCCGGACCAGCGAGGCCGGGCAGGTGACGCTGGGCCGGCTGGCCATCGTGGCCGCCATGTTCACGGGTGCGGGCGCCGCCGCCATCATCGCCTGGCAGCCCGAAGGGGTCTATAAATACCTCCAGACCATCTCGGTCTATCTGGTCATGCCGCTGACCCCTGCCATCGTATTCGGCATTCTGAGCAAGCGGGTAACATTTGCGGGCGCGGCGGCCTCTTTCTTTTCCGGTCTGGCCATTTCCGCCCTCTTCGTCACCGACGCGCTGCTTCCAAACAAGGCGGCCGCGGCGCAACTCTTCCCGCTGCTCCACTATCGCATTACCGAGAACTACACCTACCGCGGGTTCTGGGGAACGCTGGCCATCACCCTCATCCTCTTCGCGGTCTCGGCGTTCACGAAAAAGACCGACCCCGCCAAACTCGAACAGACCACTATCAAGTGGGGCGAAAAGGTCGAACCGTTCCAAGGCTTGTCCGACTGGCGCTTGCACTTGGCGCTCCTCGGCGCCATCACCGTCCTCGCCTACTGGTGGCTCTGGTAGAAAGACGTGGGCGCAGCCCGTGTCCGTCCGTATTGGTCCGTGTCCGTCCTTCCGCCGCCCCCCTCGTTTAACCCATCCATCTCATTCCTCCCATTCCTCCCACTTAGCCGAAATCCGTGCTACATCCGCGAGGGCTGAACTGGGGCGGTTTTCGCGTGGTGGGCGGCGCGCACGGCGTGACGCGCCCTGTCACAGGCGGTGGCGGCGGTATCAAGATGCGGCGGGCGCGCTGGATGCCCCGATTGCGTGGTTATCTGACGGATTGGTCTCCGAAACCCGCAATGCCGGTCCGTGTCACCTTGGCGGGGACGCCCAGCACTAAACAATTATCCGGCACGTCCCTGGTGACCACCGAACCGGCGCCCACGACGGAGTTGCTGCCGATGCTCAACTCGGGCAGCACTACCGCTCCGGCTCCGACCACGCTGCCGCGGCCCAGTGTCACCGACCCGCTCACGACCGCTCCCGGCCCAATGGAGACAAAGTCCCTGAAGCGGGCATGGTGGCCAATGCTCGCGCCCCGGTTGATAAAAACCCACTCGCCAAACTCGCTCGCGGCGCCCAGCGTGCAGCCCGCATTCACATACAGACCGGGACCGTGCGCCAGAGACCGGGACCGCGGCACCGTCGGGTCAATCAACGAGAAGCCGGAGCGGAAGCCGGCGCCGAAGGCCTCTCGCACCGCCTTCTGCCGGTTGGCGGGGGTGAAGAAGGGCGCCAAAAAGGGGAGCGCCAGCATTTCCGCCGTCAACTCGGCCGGTGCCACCGGAGTCACTCCCTCCAGGAGCCGAACCTCGCAATCCATATTGCGGACCGCCGCCGCAAGGGCGACGCCCGCCCTGCTCAGGCTCTCCTGCACATCAGCGACGATGGGCGAGCCGACTCCATAAATGACGACACGATCCATTTGGCTTTCTCTGTGCTTTCGATCCCGAGCCCGCGGTTAAGGCGATCTCCTGCAGTCAAAGGCCAGGAAGCAGGCATATTCTCTGGGCAATTCATCGCCCAGCTTCATCAGCCCCTTCAGCAAGGCGTCTGAGAATTCCGTCATCATCGCCTGGGGCAGAGGCTTGGTGAGCCATCCGGCCTGGCGGACGATTTGCAGCCCTGCCTTGGCCAAGTCGGCCTCGATGCGGGGAATCGTGAACACCCAGCGGTGTCCGAGCCTGACATCCGAAGCGCCCAGTTCATCGGCCACGCGCGCCAGTCCCATGGCCACCGCCAGCCGGCGATGCAGCGAGAGGGCATTGGGCACGATCACGATCAGGTGTCCTTGCGGTTTGAGCCATTGAGCGGCGGTGGCCAGCACCTTCACCGGGTCTGCCACATGCTCCAAAACCAGCGAGGACAGAACGGTGTCAAACTCCTTGCCGGGTTTGAGTTCTTCAAACAGACAATGGTAGGTGGTCAGCTTGGCCCCGTATCTCTTTTGCGCCGCCTCAATCAGAGTGCGTGACCCGTCCACCAGGTGGGAATGGCCGAAATGCTCGATCAGTCGTTTCGTCCATTGGTCGTCGCCCGAACCCATCTCCAGCACCTCCGGCCCGGTCATCCACGGGATGGTTCGGCCCACGAGCAGACTGATGAGCCTCTGATCGATCCTTCGGCCCGCGTCCGGTTCCCGGTACTCCCGCGCGATGCGGTCCAGCTTTGCCATTTCCGACTCATTACCCACAGCAGCTTTCATATTGCTTCAATTGGATTCCCAGGCTTGGAGCCAAGGAATTGGGCGTCCGGCTGCCGGCGCCGCTTCGGCCACGGGCCGCGCAGCGGCCCGCCGATTCAATTCGAGGCGGCCATCAACGAGCGCGACGATCTCGTCGAGCGCAGCCAACCGCATGCCCTTCTGCGCGGCGATCCTTTGCACCAGCCGGTCCACGCGTTCGATGTTGGGCGCGCCGCCGAACAAGGCCCGCGCGGCGGAGGACGGGCTGGCAAGCTGCTGCGCGGCGGCGGCGTATTTCTCGAACGGCACCAGATCGCTGTCCGCCGCGCCGAGGGACTGGCAGAGGTTCACCACCCAGTTATACACCGCGCGCGAGGCCGCGAGGTCGCCATGCACGGTTTCCTTGATGGAGCGCATTCCTTCTTTGGTGACGCAGCGATAGTTGCCGGCCATCAGCATCGCCCACTTCGCCAGCGGCACGAAGACCGACTCATGCACCTTGAGCTTGACCGGCAACTCGAGGTTCTCGAAACGCGCCGCCTCGATGTCCGCCGCCAGCCGGCGAAGCATGGCGGTATGCGCCGCCGCAGGAAACCGCGCCGCCTTGAAGTTGGTCGGCAGCCTGACTTGCAGGACATTGGCCTTTTCTTCCGGCGGGCGGAACGCCTGCGGGTCCGGGCTGCACAGCGTCACCAGCGCCGGGTCGAAGCTGTCCCACACCGACGGATCGGTATAGCAGCTCGCGCAGGCCCCGACCGAAACACCGGGAATGCGCGCGAGGTAAGGCAGCGGCGGCATGTTCATGATCGAAAGGCAGGGGACCTTGGCCTTGGCGACGGCCTCGAGGAGCTCACGCGCGCCCGGGGAACGGTACTGAGGCTCCTGCATCGCCAGGGCCACCAGGTCGTAATCGGCCGGCCTGATCCTGCCCGGAATGTCCGCCGATAATTTGCCCGGCAGCTTGCGCGAATCGATCTCGACCAGGCCGTCGCAGCCCTTGACGGGCAGGCGCACCCGCGTGCCTTCGCGATTGATCAGGTCCGCTTCGCTCTGCAGGCAGGCCAGCTTCACCTCATGCCCGGCGAGCAGCAGCTTGGTCGCCAACAGCGAGCCGTAAGAGGCCCCCATGCTCAGGACTTTGCAGGCAGTACGCATTCAAAACTCCAATCTCCTAATGTGAAACCGACAAGAATTTAGTCTCTCGCGCTGCCGCCGGGCAGGCGAGAAGTGGTTGTTGGCCGTGCGCATTTCCACAACTTTTCGTGGCCAACATGGCAGCGGGCGCGGCATTGTCAATGCCAAAAGTCCACAAAACCGTAGCCCCCGACGGCCGTCGGCACACTTTTCCTCAGTCACAGAAATCAGCGCCGACGGCCGTCGGCGGCTACAGTTTCTTGAATCCGCCCTGCAAACTCATTGCTGGTTGACTACACCTGCCCATGCCTTAATCCTCACCCGCACAAACCATGACGTCTGACAATGGCCCTCAGCCCTTTGTCTCCAGATCGGCGAACGGCGCCGAAAGCCAGACGCCGCGCCTGCGCCGTGTCCTTGGCCTGGGCGACCTTGTTTTCTACGGCCTCGTTCTAATCCAACCGGTTGGGGCAGTCGGGATATTTGGCCTGGCCGACCAGAAGTCCTTTGGCCATGTCACGCTGACGATCTTTATCGCGCTGGCGGCGATGATGCTGACGGCCTGGAGCTATGGACGCATGGCCGGGCTCTATCCAGCCGCCGGCTCCGCTTACACATACGTCGGGCGCGGGCTGCATCCGCACTGCGGCTTCGTGGCTGGTTGGTGCATGTTCCTTGATTACCTCGTGATCCCCATCGTTAGCGTGATCTATGGCGCACTGAGCATCCAGAAGGTAGTGGATGCGCTGGCTCCCGGATTGACACAGCAGGCCGTGGCGGCCCTGGGTCTGCCGCTAAACGAGCAGCGAGTGGCCTTTGTCCTTTGGGTCGTTCTGTTGATCAGCCTGACAACCTTCCTGAACGTGCGCGGCATTCAATGGACGGCACACGCCAACCAGATTCTAACGGCAGTAATGTTCCTCGTGATCGCCATCTTCGTGGTCGAGGCCGTCCAGTATCTGTGGCTTAAGCAAGGGTGGGCCGGGCTGCTTTCCACCGAGCCGTTTTACAATCCGCGCACGTTTAACCTGCGCGCCGTCGGCACGGCGACCTCGCTGGCGGCGTTGACCTACATTGGGTTCGACGGCATCACCACGCTGGCGGAGGATGTCAAAGAGCCTAAACGCACCGTGCCGCTGGCGGTGGTGCTGGTCTGCCTGCTCATTGGCATCTGCGTCGGGTTGCAGGTCTATCTGGCGCAGCGCGCCTGGCCGGATTACACGACGTTCAAAGACCCGGAGACGGCGTTCTTTGACGTGTGCAGCCTGGTGGGCGGGAAGTTCCTGTTAAACGCCATGGCGGTGATTCTCGCCGTCGCCTGCCTGGGCAGCGCGCTGACGGGGCAGGTCGGCGCGGCGCGAATCCTGTTTGGGATGGGCCGCGATAATGCGCTGCCCAGGTTCTTCGCCCGTCTCAACCAACGCAACAACCCGGTCCTGAACATCTGGCTGATAGGGACCCTGGCGCTGATCGGCGCGCTCCTGTTGGACTACGAAAAGGCGGCCACCTTGATCAACTTCGGCGCTTTCCTCGCCTTCATGGGCGTGAACCTGGCCGTCATCCGGGAGTTCTTCTTCCGGCCCCCGGCGGGGCACACCCGCAACTGGCTGTTGGACCTCACGGTGCCGGCGCTGGCCTTCTTGTTCTGCCTTTGGATTTGGGCCAGCCTGCCCACGCCGGCAAAAGTCGTCGGCGGCATCTGGTGCCTGCTCGGCCTGATCTATACTGCCATCAAAACCCGCGGCTTCCGCACCCAGCCCGTCATGATGGATTTGAGCGGCTCGTAGCTCGGAATCCTCATACAAGGTGTAGGCGCCGACGGCAGTCGGCGCCATCTTTCGGGACTTAAAATCAGCGCCGACTGCCGTCGGCGGCTACACGCGTTGCGGACTTCGGCCTTTGGTTTGCAGTCCTCGCGTTCTCACGCTCACGCTAGAGCGCGAAAAATCGCAAAACCTGCACTTCCTTCCTGAAGACCAGCCGGATGGTGTTCTGGTCGAACTGAACGTCAAGCGGGACGCGCTTTTGGCAGTGCTCCCACATCACATGGCCGTTCTTCGGATTGATGCGCTTGATGGACAAAAAGGACTCCCGGCCAGCTATGGAGTCCGCCGTATAAGCGCCGCTCGCTTCGTCGTCGTCAGCTTGGTACGAGTGCATGGTGTAGATAAACTTGCCCGAGACGTAATTCACCAGGCCGCCCACTTCAGCGGTCCACAGGCCCTTGCCGGTTCGGGGGTCGATTTTCATCACGACGGGGTTGGCATTCCGGGTGATATCAATTTGGTTGGAGTATTTGATGGTGTCCGGACTGGCGGTGGTCGCGTTCACGTAAATCATCCCCTCGTTATCGAAGAAGAGGCCCGTGATGCCGACTGACGGCAAGCGCCAGCGCACGTTTCCTGTCGCCAGATCAAAGGCCGTCAATACCCCCTCGTCGAAAACGTACAAAGTGTCCTTGCGTTCCACGCAAGGTCCCTGGCCATAAGGCGCGTGTTCGGCGTCCAGGGCGGCGAGGCCGCCGCGCACGTTATAGGTGAGGGCGCTCTGCCAGAGTTTCTGGTTGGCTTTGCTAAAGACCATCACCATTTTGTTGGCCGTGAGCACGTTGACGGTCGTGAGCGGAAAAAGCTCCGGGGGGCCGATCACTTCGTCGCTCCAGGTCTCGGGCGCATCCAGCCGCCGGATCGTTGCCAGATAGCGGCTCTCATCTTCCCGCACGGCTTCACCGCCGCGCGCACGCTGTGCCTCGTTGAGCATCTCGTTGGCCAGTTCCGCTGTCTGCGAAACCGTCAGGTTGCCGTTGAGCACGGATTTGGCGGGGGCGGGTTTCATTGCGGCGCGCGTCGTGATACGAGCCTCGAGCAACTTCACGGAGAACTGGATGAACCCGTCTTTGGTGGGGATGAGCGAGACCTGCTCCTGCGGCTCCCTGCGGGAAACCTCCGCAGGAGCCTGGCCCGCGGGCTGATCGTCCATCGCGGCCAGAATGCGCTCCTGGTTCAGGTTGTTGGCCAGAATGGCGGGGAGGGCGATCTTCGCCGGGTAGGACAAATGCTGCGCCTGCTCCGCCACCTTGTTCGGGTCCATAACTTTGCCCGCGTCCTTGCCCGGCATCCCGATCGGCAGCCCGGCCTTCCCGGAACTGCCCTTCCCCACGGCGTCTGCCCGGCCACCCGGCTTGGCCTCAGCGAGGTCGGTCTTCCCGGCGTCAGCGGCCAGGGGCGGCGCCGGCCTGGCCACTTCTTCCGTGCGCGACTCGCAGGTGGTCAGATTGATGTGGGTGATGATCGGCTTTCCGGTTTCAAAGTCCACGTTGAGCAATTCGTCGCCGCGCGGAATCAGTCCGCCATAACCGGCTGGGACTGGAATCTCCTTCACCGGGTTGCCGGTGTCGCGGTCGTAGCGCGTGAGTTTGCCGGGCGAGAGCACCCAAATGTATGGGCCGTGGACGCACAGCTCGAGGGCTGCCTCTGCCGCTCTCTCCGTGCTCTGGCGAAGCTTCTCGGGGGAGGGCATTTTGAGTTCCTGATCGGGGTGTTCGTCGTTCGCTTTGGCGATCTGGGCTTCCATCTCTTTCAACTCGTTCGCTACGGCAGCTTCAATCTGCTTTTGGTCCACCAGGCGCCGTGACCAGATTTCCTTTTTGAGCTTCATGTCATGGCGGGCCAGGGTGTCCCCGTGCAGAAAAACGATCTGGTCCGGGCCGCAGAACGCGGATTGGCCGGAATAGGACGGCTCGGGAAAGCGAACCGACCAGACGGTCCTGGGCCTGGACCCAAACCACTCATACCAACACCAGAAGCCCAGCACCGCCAAGACCAGCCCGCAAATCCCGGCGGTGACGCGGACGGTCCTGCGCCAGGCTCGCGCCGCCACGACCGATTTCTGGCCCGCATAAACCGGCAGCTCGATGCCCTGAGACTCGGCTTTGCCCCGGCACAACGGCGAGCAGACGTAACCGAATAGCTCCATGCACTTCGGGCAGATCGGCTTGGAACAAATGTAACACTTCCCGATGGTGAACTGGTCGGGATGCTTGAAGCAACGTTGCGGTGCGCTGGAAGCCGCCGGCGCAGCTTCCGCCGGGCCGGCCTCGGGGGTCTGGGACCGCACAGGAGCGAGAGGAGAGGATTGGGGCGCCGGCTGAACCGGGGTCGCCACCGGCGCTAGAGCGAGCGTGGCGGCGGCAGGCCCCGCCAGGCCCAACTCTTGCCGGACCATGTTGTTGACGAAGTCGGAAGCGTCCAGCCCGCACGCGGGGCAGACGAACCGCACCGGGGTCTTCGCCATCTCCGGTGAGACCTCAAAGGCATACTTGGCGCCGCAGGAACACTGAATCTTCATTTGGGCTTGGGGTTCAGCAAAACGACGCCCTGGGTCAGGACAAGGGAAAAGGGCGTCCGGGCCGGGGCCGGTTCAGCGCGGCCATCGCAAAACAGGAAGTTGCCCCCCAGCTTGGCGTGATTGTTTCCCGGCGGCTTGCCCGTGCTGGAAAAGGCCTGCTCACCGGCCCTCTTGGATCGGGTGTCCACCTGTTCGTCGCTCATCAGCGCCTGCTGCGAATCCGCCGCGCGACGTCCCATGTAGTAGGCATAACTAATCTTATGCTGCCGGAACGACTCGCCCGCCGGCAGCGGCGGCTCCTTGGCGCCGGGACAGATAAACACCGCCGTATCCACCGTGTAACGGGGCACCAGCGCATCGAGCGCTTCCTCCGAGGTGCGCGCGCCGGCGGATTCGGGGAACTTGCCGGCATGGTCATTGGCATAAATCTCCATTGCCATGTAGAT
>Ga0181518_10002172_pt1 | contig 19134 bp, 20 predicted proteins | sample PEATcosm2014_Bin_28_FD_119751 | JGI IMG/M metagenome (GOLD analysis project Ga0181518, IMG submission 119751) | Peatland microbial communities from MTU Mesocosm Facility, Houghton, MI, USA - PEATcosm2014_Bin01_60_metaG | ecosystem: Environmental > Terrestrial > Soil > Wetlands > Peat | place... | reverse complement strand
GCGGCCGGCGCGGATGTCTTCGATTGCGGTGGGGACATCGGTGAATGGTGAATTTGGAGTCATCGGACGCAGTTACCTCAGGGGCTAAAGCCCCTCACTCGTACGCTTCGAAACGGCGCGGCTGAAGCCACGCCCCTTCAAAACAAAGTCAACAACACAAGCCGAGACCCGACAATGACAAAGGAGATTCGGGTTTTACGCAGCGTTCAAATCTCCACGTTTCGACGGTGCCAGGCCGTTCTCCGCAATCGGAAACACGTTCTTCATGGCCCGCGTCATAGCTCGAAATACCCATCGCATCACCACCATGATCGCGGCCAGAAAGGCAGCAACGATCAGGGCGGCTGCAATCGGGTGCCGGGTGGCAAGCCAGGTCAAGAGTATAGCTAATGTGTCTTCTCCCGCACTGAGCGCAAGATTTGAAACCGGCTCCGGAGAGGGCGTCACGGCTACTCGCGCTGCGGTCTTACCTCCGTGGGCCGCCAAGGCGATTGCCCCGCCCGCCAGCGCGGCCAGCAACTGCTTTTCCGGCGAAAGCTGGGTCGCCGCGCCATAGGCGATCAAGGCTGCCACGGGTATTCGAACAAAGGTATGCAAGGCATTCCAGAACAAATCGAAAGCCGGGATTTTGTCGGCAAAGAACTCAATGGCAAAAAGCACGCCCGAGGCCGCAATCACCCACCAACGGCAAAGCAGATGGAGCCCGGAGGGCAAATCGAGCAAGCCGGTATGGGCCAGGAGTCCGAGGGTGGCCACCGTGGCGTAGACATTCAGCCCGGCGGCGAAGCTTACCGCCACGATCAGGCCTACCAGCTCGGAGCCAGCGAGTTCGGAGCCACCCAACCCCATGCTTGCCAGCATATCCGGACTCGGCCTCCTCGCCAATACCCTGCAAAATAGAACAGGGTCGCCAGCGGCGACCCCGTCAGTAAAACCTGTCCAGTAGATCTGTTTCCCTGCGATTACAGGGTGGATTCGATTTCAAAACCCCAAGCTTCCAGCAAAGGCTCGGGGATGTACTTGGAATTCTTGTTCCGGCGCGCCCACTCCCGCAGTCGTGTAGATCGCAAATACTGGTCGGGGGAGAGCTTGTACTCGTGTACAACCTGCTCAAATTCCGTGACGGTGGGGATAACCGGCCCGATAGGCTCGGGCTTGCCCCAGTTGGGGTTTCCGCGTCGCTTAGCCATGAAAAATATACCCTCTTATGGAATAAGGACTTCTTCTAAGTCGCTACCCGGTTTGATTCCACGAAGGGCTTAGGGGATTCATCGGCAAGAAAGGAAAACCAATGCCACAGATTCCAGCCCCCCTTCGGCCTCTCTGGAAGCTATTGATAATAATAGGTTTTTCTATGCAAGTCAATAGAAAAATTGACTCCGACGCTACCTTCGCGATATCCCCTTTGGGTGCATGTACTTGCAGTTTTCCCGGGGACACACCTTGTTCTCTTCAGGGCAAGGGGGAATCCCCTAGTGAACCTCTGTTTAGTGAACCCTGGTGTTTAGTGAACCCTGGGGCTCAGCCGATAAAAAAATGGCCACAGGATACTGGCTGGGAGACGAGACCGGATCACAGGTGACCACGGTAACCGGAAGACCGCGTCATGCCGTTGACCACGGAATCTCATAGACTTACAGTGCAAACAGAGGATGCAATGCGATCGTCTAACCCGCGAACTCTGACGATCAGCTCCCACCGAGGCGCTACGCAAAGCGCTTTACAATCATTCACTGGCGTCCGCCTCGGCAAAACCGTGACGGCGCAAGAAACATACCTGAAGCGTGATTTTGAGGCATGAATTTAAAAGCTTTACTTCTGAGCTCTGACGAAAAGACGGTGCGCATCTTGCGCCGTGTTCTCGGCGATTTGGAAATCGAAATCGAGCATTGCTCCACTGCTGATGCGGCCATTCGCCTGATCACCCGCCAGCGTTTCGAAAGCATCATCGTAGATGTGTCGAATATGGAGGAAGCTGGCAACGTGCTGCGGGGAGCCAAGGCCGCTCCGGTCAACAAGCGAGCCCTGGCGATCGTGCTCGTGGAATCTACTGTCGGGATGAAGGGCGGTTTCGAAATGGGGGCCCATTTCGTCCTTCACAAACCATTCGCGGTGGAACGCGCCAAAGCCAGCTTTCGCGCGGTTCGAGCTCTGATGAAGCGCGAACGGCGGATGCAGATGCGGGTCCCGGTGCAGGTTCCAGTCTCGTGTTTTGGGTCCGGCCAGTACAAAGCCCATACGCTTGATGTTTGTGAGGGCGGCATGGCCATTCGGTTTTCCGGGCGCAAAGCCAAAGAAAGCCCGCTGCGCTTCTCGCTCGAATTGCCGGGCATGAACCAGGAGCTCGAGATTTACGGAGAACTGGCGTGGGAAGGCACCGAAGATCAGGCGGGCGTCCGCTTCAAGGACGCCACCGACGAGCAGCTCGCCGTGCTTCGCCAGTGGTTGAACAAACAACTTCCCGATCCTGAGCAGGACGAACCACCCGTAATTGGCCGGGTTACCGACCACAGCCTTGGTGGCTGCTATCTCACGACAAACTCGCCCTTTCCGAGGGGGACGCAGGTCACGCTTTCACTAAAGACTGCCGCCCTCGAAGTGCGCGCCAAAGGATTTGTGCTGGTGGCGCATCCCGAATTTGGAATGGGCGTGGAGTTCCTCCAGAAGACCGCCGAGCAGCGTGATCAGGCAAAGCACTTGATCACGGCCCTACGCGCTAAGAAGGGAGATACTCCCGAGCTTCAGGTTGAACCCGAGGGACTCGAGAGGCCGAGTGAGGATCATGCGACCAAGGCCGAGACGTCCAAGAGCAAAGGCTCCGGAACCGGAGACGCACTCGTCGATCTGTTTCGCCACAATTTTCAGGTGCCTGTCGAAACCTTCCTGCAGCAAATGCGTGAATGCCAATCGGTCGAGTCGCGCTCACTCTCAGCCACGCCTTAGACTTTCAGACTTCGTCCTGCTCCTTCAGTTTCGCGATCACCCCGAGATCCTCCAGCGTCGTGGTATCGCCTTTCACTTCTCCGCTGCCGGCCATCCCTCGGGAATAAGCTCGCTCACGGTTCCGCGCTGCAGCAAATAGGCTCCCGGACCCTGCTGTCCGCGAATCGAACGGCAGAACTCGGCGACAAAGAATCCCGCTTTTAGGGCTTCGCGGAACGCCCACCGGGTCGCGTCGCGCCACTCTCGCGCCAAACCCATGTCGGTCCGTTCGACCTCCAGAATATCGCCTGGGATTTCAATGCTGGCGCGCTGCCGAGTTAGTGATTCCGCCAGATCGGCCCGTCCCGGTTTTCCGCTGGGATCGAAGCGTACCAGTGGAGCCAGAAGCTTCATGGCATCGAGCGTTTCCACGCGCGCACTCGTACTCTTGCCGGCTAGGCGATCACGCACCCTCCTCGAATTCAGCACCCATCGCACCCACAGCCGGTCGGTTCCGTTGCGATGCAGCACGCTGGAAGTCTCCGGCCCGTAGAAATCCGTTTTGTAGGTATCGGAAACCACACCCAGCTTGGAAAAATTGAAATGGGCGTTTCTACTCTGGAGCGGATCGTAGGTCCAAGTCATTTCATGAACACCCATGGCCATGGCCCGTTCGCGCTGCGCCTGCTTCAACCGCGAGCCTAGGTCCAGATGCCTGTACGCATTGAGCACCGCCAGCATGTGCGAGTGAATGGTCGTCTGTCCGTGCTCGCGGCCGATAAATCCGAAAGCGAATCCGACCAGCTTGTCTTTATCCTTGTCTATATCCTTATCGAAGGCCCCCACGAAGATGTTGCCCGCCGCTTTCAAGGCTATGGCCAGCGTCAGGGGCACGGTGTCCTCGTCCGCCATGCCCCAGACATCTTTCTCCAGCGCTTTCAACTGGCTGAGGTCGTCGATACTCTTGAGGTCGCGGATTCCAATCTGCTGTGCCCCGGCGCGGGACATCATGGGCGGTCCTTCGTGCGCTTCGAGTTGTGCCTGTCGGGCATGGCAATCTCCGCGCGGAAGTGCGGCGCTGAAGAAAGACAACCGTGTACAGTACCGGTTGTGTGCTTGTCAACAGCAATCAAAAGTCGTGGGCTGAAGAGTGCGCATCTTGACTGGACCCTTCGACTCCGCTCAGGGCAGGCTCGCGAAGCGCCCGTCTCTCAACCTCACCGCTCATTCCGCGCATCTTAACCAACATGCTACCCTCGAACCGGAGGCGAACACGGCCGTGAAACCGTTTACTAAGATTCTGCATTTGATCGCCCCGATCGTGCTTTGCAACTCGCTGTTGCTCGCCGCCGATCGCGGCACTCTGGTGCGCGAGGCTGTCATTTATCTGTCTCCCGACGCGAGTTCCAACAAGCTTGCCCAGGTGGAGCGAGGACGGGAACTGATTCTCCTCGACAGGAGCCGCAACTGGCTGCACGTGGAAGCTCTGCTTGGCTCTTCGCTGGCTCCCGACCCGGCTTTCGTTTTGGAAGAAGAGGACGAGGGCAAGACCGTCAGCGGGTGGGTGCTTGATAACGGCATCGTGTGGGCGTCCACTCCGAACGGCGACCGCATCCTGTTCGGCTCCGCTGTCGATTCTGAAGACGAGGCCAGCCGCCGCCACGGACGCCGCGGAGCTGCCCAGGATGCCTTGCGTCTCTATCGCCGCGTCTACGATATCTTCCCGACTGCTCCAGTGGCCGGCGAAGCCCTCTACCGTGCCGCCGACATTCGATGGCAGATCGACAAATCAGATATGCAGTCCCGCCCCTCGGCGCGCGAGAAGGATCCCAACCTTCGGCAAGGCATCGACGAGCAGGCCATGAAGCAGGTGATGAAGAAGTTTCCGGACACAAAGTGGGCCCAACTCGCCGCCTTCCACCTGATCGACAACAAACTCTGCGGCGATTGGCAAGGCTTCTCCAAGTGCCCCGACAAGGAAGCCGACATCTACGAAAAGTACGTCAAGGAACACCCGGAATCTCCTGCCGCTCCCGAGGCGCTGTACAACGCCGCTTCTCGCCGCGCCGCCCTGATCGAGATTTACAAGACCGAAGAACAGCCCAAGAAGTCCGAGCAATCCAAGAGCCTGGCTATCGGGCTGGCGCAGCAGTTGATCGCTAAGTATCCGCAAAGCGACTGGTCGTCCCGCGGGCAAACACTGCTTTTCCTGGTGCAGCAAGGAGTCCCAACGTACGGGAACGCGATTCAGTAGGCTACGGGTTTTGCGTCGCTTTCTCTTACCCTAAGCATGCGTTGAAGCTGTTCTTTTAGTGCGCTAACGTACCGACAGAATTCCCGCCTTTCGCTAGATTCCCTAATCTCAGGGAGGCATTATGCCTACCGCCCCCTTTTCCGGCGCTACATCTTCCCGTTCGCCCTGGCGGGAACTTTATGAGCGCGCGATTCTGGAACTTGACAACGCAAAAGTGCCTGACCGGATTGCTGAAGCTCGTCATGCCATGCACAACCGGGCCGAAGAAATTCTCACCGATTCGTCGAGTAGCGAACGCCACGCCCTCCATGATGCGTTCCGGAACTTAGACCTACTTCAGGAAGTGACAGCGAGAGAAGAATCCACATAGGGGCACAATCGTTTTTGCAGCGTTGACTCTTTGGAGGTTTCCCATGAACGACGAAACTATCATCGGCGAAGCAAGAAAACGCTGGTTGGAATTCTGCGAGCAGGCTGCGCAAGGACACGACCCCCAGATGCTGATTCCGCTGGTCAAAGAAATCAATCGGGTTCTGCAAGAGGAGGAAGAATCGCAGCAACGGACGCAGTCCCCTTCCCTTTCGGACGCCGGCTAAGTACACGCCGCCGGCGCACTCTTGGGACACTACCCCATGCGACGGATTTGAACGGGAATACAATTTCTGCTACAAGATGTTGTGGGTCGGTCTCACTTCGTCCTTGAGCGGAAATGTAAAGTTAGGGGGACGGCAACATAGCAGCCAATTTTGGAGGGACGGGGACGGATCCACATGATTACTTCTAGCAGTGTGGCATGAGCCAGTTCCCTCCGTATCTTTATGATCAGCAGGAAACGTCAGGTTATGCGTCAGCCGACGCCGCAGCTCACGATCCGTCGCTGACCGCCATCCTCGTGTTCGAGCACGCCAGCAACCGCGATTGTTCTAACGGCACATACGTCTGCTACGCAAGAGGAGTCGCTTTGAAACTTTTCGCCGCTCTCGCCGCTCTCGCGCTCTCTGCCGCAGCCTTCGGGCAATCGATTTGCGATTCGAACCCGACCGGATCGCAGCCGTACAGCCAGACTGGCAGTGCACAGCCCCAGGCTGCCGCGTTGCCATTGCTAGGCTATTTTGCAACGGGAGGAATCTATGAGCCCCTTCAAGGAATGCCAAATCCGCCAACGAGCTTCTGCGGACCGTTATGGCAGCCGAATTACCCTTACGTCGTTGGGAACATGATTGAGCCGTTGCCTCTTGGGGCGGTCTTTCAGGCGGTTCCGAACCCAGATTGCAGTGCTGACTGCAAGAGTGGAAGCACGCAGCCCCCCGGATTTGGGGGGACACTAGTTTTACCTTCCAATATCTATGTGGAAATTAGTACATGCTCGGATCCGGGTACGACTGCCACATGCACTATGATTCTCCCTGAGGGCGGCCCATCCCCACTGAACCTCGGCGAAATTTACCAAGGGGCTGTCGTCGGCTCCACGGTTGTAATCCAGAGTTATAGCAATGCCGCGTACGACGGTCCCTGGGTCGTTACGGCCAGTACCAATCCTCCGGGACCGCCTTTCGAATCGCCGTTTACATTTTCGTTCACCGCCTCTGGCCTCGGCACGGGCGATTGTACGGATTTTCAATTGGGAACTGCTTGTATCGCTTATCAGCAAGGCACGCAGATTACCGATGGCGGCATTCTCTGGCAGTACGCCGGCCCGCAGGATGAAGTTGGGCCCACGGTGGTGGTGACGCCGTCTCCATACACGATCACGACGGAGCAGGCACTGGACGTAACGGTCGCAGTAGGCGGCGGAGGCGGCGAGGGGCGGCCCACCGGCACGGTGACACTGACCAGCGGCAGCTACTCCTCTTCGGCCACGCCGCTGACCGAAAGCGGCTTGGCGGTCAGCGCGACGATCAACGTTCCTGCTGGGAAGCTGGCGGTTGGCCTGGACACGCTGACGGCTGCCTATTCGGGCGATGACAACTACAATCCGGCCACCGGCATCAATGCGGTTACCGTCACGGGGACTGGTCCCAGCTTCACGCTCTCAGCCGTCCCCATCAGCTTGAGCATCGTGCAAGGAAGCATGGGCACAAGCACGATCACTGTGACTCCTTCGGGCGGCTTCACGGGTAGCGTAACGCTTGAGGCGTCCGGCCTGCCGAGTGGTGTAACCGCGGCGTTCAACCCGTCCAGCACGACTACCACAAGTACCTTGACGCTGACGGCGAGCAGTTCGGCAACCGTCGGTGGGCCGACGACCGTGACCATCACCGGCACGTCAGGAAGTCTGACGGCGACCACCACCGTTGCCCTCACTGTCACGTCCCCTACGGGCAGCTTCACACTTTCAGTTAATCCCACCACCGTGACGATTTCTGCTCCCGGACAGTCAGGAACAACCAAAGTAACCGTGACCCCCACTGGCGGCTTCACAGGGCAGGTGAACATAGCTTGTACTCTTCCCGCATCGATGACGGAATCGACTTGCCCGGCTGTAGTTGCTGATATCACCAATTCGAATCCCGTAACCGCAATGGTCACGATCACTACCACCGCACCCCAGGCGGGCGCCATCCGGGCAGTGACTACCGGCATATTCGGCTTCGGCGTGTTGGCCGGTGTCTTCGTGTTCGCGATTCCCGGATGGCGGAGGAGGGCGCCGCTTGCTCTGCTGTTGCTTGGGATCGTCGTCCTGATCGTCAGTTGCGGTGGAAGTAGCGGCACTGGACCCTCCAATCTCGGAACGCCCCCAGGCACTTACACTGTCACACTGACCGCAACCAGTGGGAGCGTTTCGCCACCGCCGCCCACCACTTTTCAGGTGGTGGTGCAATAGGGAGCGGCGTGGTGGTTTTACTCGTCGCTTGTACTCGTCGGCCAGTAGATGAGTGCTTAGGACACTACGCATGCACCGGACCCATTTGAACCGGAACACAATTTTTGCTAGAAAAGAGGTTGTGGGTGGATATTCAGTTCGTCCTTGAGTGGAAAACTTAGGGCAACCGGTTCTTGGGCTCTGGCATCTCAGGTTTTATTGCAAAATCCGGCGCTTGCGGAACTCGCTGCAGTTCCGCCGGTGTAAGACTTCGAATCTCCTAGCCAATGTTTTGGAGTTCGGATGCAGTTCGCTAGCATCTCGGAAGTGATGGGGAGGATTTCTCGTCCCAGCCTTCCTTGGGTTCTGCCTTCTGTTATACTCGCTCCGTGGCAGGCAACCCGGCGATCAGCCTATCCTCCAACACTCACCTGTAAAGCCACTTTTAAAACCGCCAACATTCAGCACACAGCCGGAGGAACTTATGGCGACGAATTTCGTCCAGATTGAAAACGACTCGGAAATCAAGAAGCGCCTAGAAGCAGAACGCGTGCGCCTGCGCAAGATTGCCGGACTTGACGCGCCCGAACATTTCCATCGTCCGATCGAGCGGGCTTTTACCGCCGAACAGCGCAAGCACGTGACGATTCTGTTCGGCGGCTTTACCTGGAAGCACGAAGACTTGATCCGCGCCGTTTTTCAGGGCTGTGGTTATCGCTGCGAAAAACTGCCCGTGCCCAATGTCGCCGCGTTTCAGACCGGCAAGGAATTCGGAAATAACGGGCAGTGCAATCCGACGTATTTCACGGTGGGCAATCTGGTGCAGTATCTGCAATTTCTGGAGAGGGAGGGCCTGCCGCGCCAGCAGATTCTGGATAATTTCGTCTTCTTCACCGCGGGCTCTTGCGGTCCCTGCCGCTTCGGCATGTATGAGGCCGAATATCGCTTTGCACTGAAGAACGCGGGCTTCGACGGTTTCCGGGTGCTGCTGTTCAAAGACAGTGACGGGATCAAAGCGGCGTCAGGAGAGCCTGGCCTGAAATTCACGGTGGATTTCGGCTTTGGAATGCTGAATGCCATGCATCTGGGCGATGTGATCAACGATCTCATCTACCAAATTCGTCCCTATGAAGCGAACAAAGGTGAAACCGACCTCGTCATTCGCCAGGCGGTCGATGGCTTGTGCGAGGATCTGAAAAATCGCACCTCGTTTGAGATTGAACAATGTGCGCCGGACTGGGCGAAACCGAAATTCAAGAGCAACAAGATTCTGCGAAACACTTTTAACGTGTTTGGCAAATGGCATGAGCATATGTGGGGAAAAGATTACCTGAATGCTCTTCACTCTGCCCGTGAAAGGATGAACTCGATCGAAGTGGACCGCACGCGAGTGAAGCCTTTGGTCAAAATCACCGGCGAGTTTTGGGCGCAAATCACGGAGGGCGACGGCAACTTCCACATGTTTGATTTTCTGGAGCGGGAGGGCGCGCAAGTGCTGGTCGAGCCTATCGCAACCTGGGTGGCTTACCTGATGTACCAGGCGAAGGCGCACGCCAAAGCGAAATGGCCGGTGAATCGTCCGCACCGGAATCCGGAGTGGTACGAAGTGAAGAAGAATTTCGCCAACTACATCGGGTTACACAAGAAGCTCTGGGGGATCGGGGCGGGCGAGCGCATGTGGAATTTCTTCTATCACCGCACGATCAAGCAACTCGGGGGAATCACGCACCATTTGGTGCCGCAAACCGAATTGGCGGAGATGGCGCATCCCTTCTACAACCAGTTCGTGCGTGGCGGCGAAGGGCACCTGGAAGTTGGCAAGAACGTCTACTACACCGTGCATAAACTCTGCCACATGGTGCTGGCGCTCAAGCCGTTCGGTTGCATGCCTTCGTCGCAGTCGGACGGAGTGCAATCGGCGGTGATCAATAAATTCAAAGACATGATCTTCCTTCCGATTGAGACTTCAGGTGAAGGCGAGGTCAATGCACACAGCCGCGTGCAGATGGCGCTTGGGGAAGCCAAGGTGAAAGCGAAGACGGAATTCGAGCAGTGCCTCAAATCGACGGGCAAGAGCATGAAGGAAATCCGCGAGTATGTCGAGGAACATCCCGAGTTGAAGCGGCCGTTCTATCATGTGCCACACCGCGAGGGCATTGCGGGAACGGCGGCGCAATTCGTGCTGCACGTGAACGATCGGATGCATAAGCAGACGCGGTTCTGGAAACGGAGCCGGGTTTCGGTGGCGATGCCGGCAGCCGCGAGCGGCGACTGATTTGCCGGCGCGTCTTTTCCGCCGCAATCTGGTCACGGTGACCAAACCACCGTCACCGTATGATGATGATTGGGCGCGCGTAAAAGGCGTGCCCCTTCCAAAGCTTAGAGAGGAAGAAATGCACGACCACAAAGGTTCGCCGCTGATTCAGATCGCGCCGCTCGAACCCCAGGCTCCCAAGCTGACGCCAAAGCCGCACGATCATCACACCAAGTTTCTGGTGGGGCTCGACGTGGGCTCAACCACGGTGAAGGCGGTAGTGGTTGATGCCGCCAGCGACCAAGTGCTGTGGCAAGACTATCAGCGCCATGAAACCAAACAGCCGGAAAAGACGCTGGAGTTTCTGAAGCGGATGGAGGCGGAAGCTGGGATCAACGCCCACAATACCCGTATGTTTATGACTGGGTCGGGCGGCGGAGGGATCGGCGATCAGATCGGCGCGAAATTTGTGCAGGAAGTCACGGCGGTTTCTCTGGCAGTCGAGAAGTTGCACCCTGAGGTTTATTCGGTCATCGAGCTTGGCGGACAGGACGCCAAGATCATCGTCTTCAAGGATGACGAAGAAACGGGACGAAAGAAAAAGATCCCCTCGATGAACGACAAGTGCGCTGGCGGCACGGGCGCCGTCATCGACAAGATAAATGCCAAGCTGAAAATTCCCATCGCTGAACTGGCTGAGCAGAAGTATCACGGCATCAAACTCCACAAAGTCGCGGGCAAATGCGGAGTGTTCGCGGAGACCGACATCAACGGCTTGCAAAAGGTTGGGACACCGCCGGACGAACTGATGGCGTCACTGTTTGAAGCCATTGTGCTGCAGAACCTGAGCGTGCTCACGCGCGGGCATACCTTGCGGCCGCATGTGCTGCTGCTGGGCGGACCGAATACCTTCATTCGCGGCATGCGCGAGGCGTGGCAGGCAAACATTCCGCGCATGTGGCAGGAGCGGAAGGTGGCGATTCCAGACGGGGCTAAGCCCGAAGATCTGATCAAGGTTCCGCAAAACGCTCAATATTTTGCCGCTCTGGGTGCGATTGAATTTGGACGCACTGAGGACGACTGCATCGGTTGCTATCGCGGTTATGACAATTTGATTCACTACATCGACTTCGGACGGCAGGAGGAGAAAGCCAAGTCTGGCGGCAAGGGGCTCATCGAGAATCGCGACGAGTTCGATCTTTTCAAAGAATCGTACCGGCCCAAGAAATTTACCCCAGCGGTGTTTCAGAAAGGCAGCACGATTGCCGGGTTCATCGGAATTGACGGGGGTTCAACCTCGACGAAAGCGGTTCTGCTGGACGAAAACGGCGACATCCTTTGCAAATCGTATCAGCTCTCGAACGGGAATCCGATTCAGGACACGATGGAGATGTTCGAAAGCCTGCGCGGCCAGGTCGAGGCGCAAAATGCCAAGCTCGAAGTGTTGGGAGTCGCGACTACCGGGTATGCCAAAGACATTCTGAAAGATGTTCTCAAGGCCGACGTGGCGCTGGTTGAGACCGTCGCGCACACGGAATCGGCGCTGAAATTCTATGAAGATCCGCACGTAATTGTGGACGTGGGCGGACAAGATATCAAGATCATCATTCTGCACAACGGGCGGGTGAAAGATTTCAAGCTCAATACCCAGTGCTCGGCGGGGAATGGTTATTTCCTGCAGTCCACGGCAGAGGGCTTCGGCCTGGACGTAAAGCAATATGCGGATCTGGCTTTTTCCGCGCAATCTATGCCGGTGTTTGGCTATGGGTGCGCGGTGTTTATGCAATCCGATATCGTGAATTTTCAGCGCCAGGGCTGGCGGGCAGAGGAAATTCTTGCCGGCCTTGCGGCGGTGTTGCCGAAGAATGTTTTTCTTTATGTCGCCAGCATCCCGAATCTCGCGGCGTTGGGCTCGCGCTTTGTTTTGCAGGGCGGAACGCAAAAGAACCTGGCCGTTGTCAAAGCGGAAGTGGATTTTATCCGCAACAGCTTCCGTGCGGCTGGCAAGCAACCAGAGATTATCGTGCATGAGCATTGCGGAGAATCGGGCGCGATCGGCGCCGCTCAGGAATCGCTGCGCTTGTGGCGAAACGGCCAGCGGACAACCTTCATCGGCTTGGATTCCGTGCGAAGAATCGAGTACCGCACCACGCGCAACGAGGCTACTCGCTGCTATTTCTGCAAGAACAATTGCTTGCGAACTTTCATCGACATCCGTACCGAACCTGTCAGAAATATGGTTCCCATCGAAAAGGTCACCAAGGTTCCGCTCATGCAAGGCGAACAGCGGCTGATTATCGCCACCTGCGAAAAAGGAACGGTGGAAGACCTTAACGACATGAAGGACATCAAGGCCGGATTGGACCAGATTCGCGATCAACATCCAAATTTTGTCGATATCGCTTCGAAAGAAGTGTTTCGTCCAACGAACGCCAAGAGCGTTGCTGATCCGGTCCCGGCGCGGGTTTGGACAAAGGGGGCGAAAGAACGAGTAGCTCTCATGCAGAATCGAAACAAACTGCGCATCGGGATTCCGCGGGTCTTGAACATTTACGTGTATGCGCCGCTGTTCAACGCTTATTTTGAGAGTCTCGGAGTGCAACCTGAGAACATCATCTATTCCGACTACACGAGTTCGGAACTGTATCGCGCCGGAGCCAGCCGCGGCGCGATCGATCCTTGCTTCCCGGCGAAGATCGGAATCTCACATGTCTACAACCTGATTCAGGAGAAGCATCGCAAGAAGCCGCTGAACGCGATCTTTTTCCCGATGTATGACGTGCTTTCGAGTCCGTTGGTGAAACTGCAGGGCTCGAATGCCTGTCCTACTGTGACCGCAACGCCGGAAACGGTGAAGGCGGCATTTACAAAAGAGAACGACGTATTCGCCGAGCACAACGTGAAATATATCGATCCGGTGCTCAATTTCGCCGACCGCAAACTTTTCGCTTTCCAAATGCTGCAGGCTTGGCTGCCGGTCATGGGCCTGTCGCAAGAAGAAAACGATCGCGCCGTCGAATCCGGATTTGTGGCGCTGCAAGAATATGAAAACAGCATTCGCCGGCGCGCGCGGCAGGTGCTCGATCAACTGGAGCGCGAAGACCGCGTTGGCATCGTCATGCTCGCTCGGCCTTATCATCACGATCCCGGGCTGAACCACGAGATTCTGGACGAATTCCAGAAGCTCGGCTATCCCATCTTCTCGCAGAACACTCTGCCGCTCGACGAGGATATGCTGGAGCGGCTCTTTGGCGACGAAGTGAGGGCGGGGGTTATCAGCAGTCCGCTCGATATCAGCGATGCCTGGAAAAACTCCTATTCCTGCAGTACCAACCACAAGGTCTGGGCGGCGAAGTACACGGCGCGGCATCCCAATCTGGTGGCGCTGGAAATTTCCAGCTTCAAGTGTGGACACGACGCGCCCATTTACGGCGTTGTGGAAGGCATCATTGAGCAGTCGGGCACGCCGTATTTCTGCTTCAAAGATCTTGACGAGAATAAGCCTTCCGGGTCGATCAAGATCAGAATCGAAACGATTGATTACTTCCTTCGCCGTTATCGCGAGGAGGTCATTCGTAAACGCAAAGCCGAGCAGGACATTGAGGCCCAACTGGCAGCGCTCGAAGCCGAACTGCGGCGCGAAAGCTCCGACGCTGAGCTGCTGCAGGTCGGTCAGGAAAGCGCGCGGCGAGAAGCACAAGAAATGGCGGCGGACTAGAGCGGACAAGACGAGCTCGGCAACTGGAACCAGTAAGAGCAAACGAGGCAGCCTCCCGGATCGAGCTAGCACTCGACCTAGAACCGTACTTCCATGAAAAGGCAGTACTGAATCAGCAGTCGGGCGGCCGCGGCAAGGGTTTGTCAAAATTGACAGAAGCTGAAAAGGTCAATTCGAGAACAGAGATTGCCCGAGTTGCGCAGGTTTCGGTCGGAAATGTCCACAAAGTGAAGTACATCCTGGAGCATGCATGTTCGCCACTGAAGGAAGCAGCGAGGACACGGAAATCTCGATAAACCTCGCGGACAAGTGGAGTCATGAACCAGAGGCAAAACAGCACGAACATCTGAGGCTGATGCGGATCAAACGGGGCATAAGGAGGAAGGCGCGGCACCTTGTAGCCGCCGAAATCGCGCGCGTCGCGCCGTCAAAGCCCGATGAGCAGGTAATCAGACTGCCAGATTTTGTCATACTCGTGAGTCAATTGACTACGATTGCGCCGGAACGATCGAAGAAGCCGAGCACATCCAGCGCTTTGGACTGAACCTCATGCTCAACGATTGTCCCGTCTTCCATTCCGACCGTGAGTCAGGCGGAAAAAAAGCTGGCTTGGAGGCTTGGAGGAAGTCCAGATTTAGTGGACGCCTAACTTGGAAACATTGTTTCAGGCGTGTTCACGCCGGTGCTCGCCAAACACTCAAAGTCGTTTTCCCTCATCGACTGCATCTCAGCTGGCGTTGATCGAATGCAGCGAAACTTCGAGCCGATACGGAAGCAGGTGGAGGCGTGGCAGAGAAGCGAACTGACCGATGTCACAGCGAAGGTGGTCATCTACGAGGCCTTTGTCGAGGGAAAACTGGAAGCTCCGAAACATCTGGCTCGCACGGTGAATGACCTTTATCTCAACGTTCGGATAGACGTTTGATCCAATACGCACCCGATGATGGCCGATGCTAATCAATTTGTCCGGGTCAATGTTCGCCGTGAAGGCGCCAGTGTTGAAATCGGTGAAGATTGGCCGATAGCTAGCACGCAGTCGCACCCTTCCACAAAGGCGCCAACACCGTGATTCATTAGTTTGCCGTCGTACATCCCGATATACGAGGGATGCTGCTCATCAAGCACAGATTTCGCCATGAACATCGTCGCGAAAGGCAGCCGGGAGGCATTCACAAGAGCAAGTAATTGGGATTGCAGTCCTGTACGGGCCACCAAAATTCCGGGCAGAACGCACGCGGAGCGAGCTTTCGCAAGTACTGAAAGAATCGCATCCGTAGCAGCTGCAAGTGAGTTCGGTTCGCTACGTGGTATAGAAGTCGGCTGGGCACAGCCCAGCACTGCCTGATTGGCAAGATCGGCCGGAAAAGCACGTGTTCAATCACTGTCATCGGCGGCCTCCCCAGCGCGCGGCGTCACAGCCGCAGCGGCCGCCTCTCGCCTGAGTTCCTCCATGCTGACCGTGCCCCTTGCGTTCGGTGTGGTGTGCTCCGCTTTATCGGCGGCGGAGACATGACCCGCCGATTCGGTCTCGCCGCCAAGGTTGTCCTTCGACTGAAGCCGCGCGTCGTAGACCGCGGAAAGTGCATCCAGACGAGCGATCGCGTCCCGCGTTGCCGCGAGCTTCAATTCCTGTGCTTGTGGTGGCGTCAGGCTCCCGGCTTCCACGCGCTCGGAGATCCTTTGCAAGCTGGCATGAACGTCTTGAAGCAATCCGTCGACGCGGGCAGCATAGTCCTGGGCCAGTACAGTTACTGGTTCCCCGTCGGCGGGGCAACTCGGACTCGTCGCCTTTTGCGCGTAAGCCGGGAGTATCGCAACAATTATGAGAGCAAGGCACATTTCATTTTTCATTTTCATCACCCTATTAGTGCTGACCTTTCAAACCCTTAGCTTCCCTCTCTTAGCTACTGTCTTATCCACTCTCGCAGAGCTTTAGTCACCTTGCCGGACTGCTCGACCGGCGTGAAATGCGCCGCACCATCGATGATCACCAGCTTGGATCGCGAGATCTCCTGCGCCAGTCGCCGATGCGCTTCCGGCGTGGTCCGGTGGTCGTCTCGGCCGCCGATGATTACAGTCGGGCAATCAATCCGATTGAGATTCGTAAACGGAGCGCTGATCGCCAGCAGCGCTCGCATCTGCCGCAGGCCCGCCTGCTCGCCTACAGCATGGGCCATCGTTACGAAGACGCGCTTAAACGTCGCATCGTCAGCTCCGTGAGCAAAATAACCGGGATAGGCCTCATCAAGATATTGGTCAAAGCTACGTTCTTCGATCATTTCGACCGCATGGCGAATGGCTGCTTCCGCGGCAGGAAGTAGCCCGCCATGAGTCGCGCTTAGCAATGCCAACCTCTTCACTCGATCTTTGGCAATCCTCATGATCTCCAGCGCGACTTGGCTGCCCAGAGAAAACCCCGCCAGGCAGAAATGATCGGGGGCAGTTTCCAACAAGTCAGCCGCCATTGCGGACACGGTTGACTGCTCCGTTATATCGGCCACTGTAATGTCCGCCTGACTCTGGAGACAATCGATCTGCGCACCCCACAGCGTTTGATCACAAAGCAATCCGGGAATGAGAATCAGTGATGGCATCGCAAAGTCAAATTGATCTAGTTATGTACAAGTCGCTCATCCCCAGCGATGCCAGCCCACTAATAGAGCTTTTCGTCGAAGACGATGTCTCCCCATCCCTTCTCGGTAAAGGTGGTTGCCGGATTTTGGATAGTCAGCATCAACGTATTTGAATCGGGAAGTATTTGATGCTTTGTCCCGCGCGGGACCTTGAACCACGATCCTTTGCCGTATTCCAAGAATGCGTCGTCAACCAATACCTTGCCGGCACCGGATATAAAGCATAGGGTTGCATCGTAGGTTTCGTGATGATGAGCGACGTTCTTGTCGTGCGCATTCATGTAAGTGAGGTTGTAGCCCGAGCCATCAAAACTGCCCAATACCATGTCATTTTCATGGACACACGCACTGTGGATTTCAGGCAACTCTGCAATTGACCCGCTGATCTTGTTGATTAACTCTGTCATTGATTTTCTCCTTAAGTTTGGTGAATCACGTTCAGTCTTTGGCGATGCAACCACTGTTCCAATTTCAACTCGTTGAAAGCAGGTCTATTTGCGTGTGTCGAAGCTCCCAACTATCTCGGAAATTTCCGAGAATTCGCGAGACAAAGAGCGGGAAATGGGCCCTCACAACGGAGAGCCATCGAAAGCTCGCGGGTCCAATCGCAAACAATCGCCTCTTCGGGACTGGTGTAAAATTCACGTTTGCCAGATCGAGCGCTAGCGTGTTCGAGAGCGCTTCGATCCTGCCACCGAGCGCAAGCGGCAGGTCGGCAGAAGTAATGCAGGAACTCCGGCCAACAAAGACGTGCCCATTGCAACCTGGCGAGAAAGACCTTTCCAAGAACGAACGCTACATGGGAGGCGCTAGCACCGCCAACGCCATCCAAGCTGTGGCTCTACAAGCGATCAAGCGAGGCTGCTTTCCAGCGCTCCTAGTTTGGTTCTTCGCAGTATCCTTCACGGTCCCCGCTGGCGCTCTCGACCCAAACCGGCAGATTTCGCAGTACGCGCACACGGCCTGGCGGATTCAGGATGGATTCTTCAGCGGAACACCACAAGCGATCACCCAGACTACAGATGGATACTTGTGGATCGGTACCGAGGGCGGATTAGTGCGCTTTGATGGCGTGCGATTTGTTCCGTGGACGGCGCCGGACGGGAAACAACTGCCCAGCACGCGTATCCACTCGCTGCTTGGCGCAAGCGATGGGAATTTGTGGATTGGGACCTCAAGGGGACTAGCGAAATGGAATCATCTCGAACTGGTCAATATTTCAGGGTCTCCCGCGTTTGTTGAGACAATTCTGCAGGACCCTGGAGGCACGGTCTGGATTACGCGCAGCCAGGTGCGCGATGACGCAGGTCCAGTCTGCGAAGTAACGGGAGGCGCGTTGCGCTGCCACGGTGCGGGCGATGGAATCTCCTTCACCTATGCCCAGCCGCTTTTCAGGGATGCGCTCGGAAACCTATGGATGGGCGGCTCGCTGGGACTGTGCCGGTGGAAGCCTGGCGAATCCAAGACGTACATCGACAAAGCCCTGATGCAAGCCAAGGGGCTCGCCGGAGTTGGAGCCATCGCTGCCGGTGACAATGGTTCAGTACTGGTGGGCATGAAGCGCTCGGGGAAAGGGCTAGGACTTCAGCAGCTATCGGAGGGCGGTTGGAAGGACTACGTCCTGCCGGGAATGGACGGGACTCAGATCGAGATCTCGGCCATGCTGAGAGATCGCGACGGCGGGCTATGGGTTGGCACGGGCAATCAAGGGATTTATCGGGTTCACGACGGCAGGGCGGATCACTTCGGCGGCGCAGATGGCTTGTCGAGTGATGCGGTGCAGGGGTTCTACGAGGACAGGGAGGGTGATATCTGGGTCGCGAGCTCCAGAGGGATTGATCGTTTTCACGAAACCCCCGTGGTCAGCTTTTCCATTCGCGAAGGGTTGACCTCGGAAGACGTGGATTCTGTGTTCGCTGCTCGCGATGGCACGGTATGGATTGGAAACAGCCGGGCACTGGACGTTCTGCGACAGGGAAAATTCTCCGCGATCGGCCCGAAGAATGGGTTGCCTGGGAGATTAATCACCTCGCTACTTGAGGATCACGGCGGACGCCTATGGGTTGGAATCGATAACGGATTGAGCGTTTACGAACACGGCCAATTTCGCGCAGTGAACAAGCCCGACGCCACACCGATTGGAGTCGTCACCGCGATCACGGAGGATCTCGATCACAATATCTGGGCGGCAACAACACAGCCGGCTCTGTTTCGCATTCAAGATTCCAAAGTCCGGGAGGAAATCGCGCCACCGCGAATTCCCCGGGTTCTGTCGTTGGCCGCCGATCCGAAGGATGGCATCTGGTTGGGACTGGCAACTGGAGACTTGGCCCGATACAGGCAAGGGCAGCTCGACATCATGCCCACGAGCCGTCCCGCAAAGAGTGTAATCCGCAACCTACTGGTTGAGTCCGACGGTTCAGTGTGGGGAGTGACGCAAGACGGCCTGTTTCGGTGGCAGGAAGGCAAGGAGGAAATTCTGAATTCGCACAATGGGCTGCCTTGCGATACTGTGTTCGCGCTGGTAAGGGACAATCGTGGGGCTCTTTG
>Ga0181518_10002170_pt1 | contig 19137 bp, 14 predicted proteins | sample PEATcosm2014_Bin_28_FD_119751 | JGI IMG/M metagenome (GOLD analysis project Ga0181518, IMG submission 119751) | Peatland microbial communities from MTU Mesocosm Facility, Houghton, MI, USA - PEATcosm2014_Bin01_60_metaG | ecosystem: Environmental > Terrestrial > Soil > Wetlands > Peat | place... | reverse complement strand
TTCGGGACGAAGAGGCCGCCGGTTCAAATCCGGCCACCCCGACCCAGCTCACAGGCCACTCCCCCAAGCGGGACGTGGCCTTTTTCCATGCTGTACAGCAGCAAAGTACAGCAACGCCTACGAGCCAAGCTGCCTCCCGAGCCGCTTGAGCGCTTTGAGCGTCTTGGCGTCTGAGACCTCGGTGTAGACGTTCATCGTCACGTCGATCTGCGCATGGCGCAGGATCCGCATGGCCACCCGGGGATGCGCATCGAGCGCGGCGAGGAGAGTGGCACAGGTATGCCTCATGTCGTGCACAGTGATGCGGCGGACGCCAGCCTTGGCGCAGCGTGTCTCGAAACGACGATTCAGGTTCCGCGGCTCGACTGGCGTACCGGCCCGGGTCGTGAACACAAGGCCGCCCTGGATCCAGGAGGCGCCCGCCGCAGCTTTCGCGGCGGCCTGGTCCTTCTCGCGGATCCGCAGTGCGGCCACGCAGATGCCCGACAGCGGCAAGCTGGCCTCCGAGGCCTCAGTCTTGGTTTCCTGGTGGAGGAGCTGGCGACGGACCCGCTGGGGCTGCCAGCCGATATCCAGCTCACCCCGGTCCAGGTTCACGGCGGACCAGGGCAGGCCGACCACCTCGCCTTTGCGCAGGCCCATCACGAGAATTAGCACGTACGCGGCGTAGAGCGGATCCTGGTCCCGCTTTGCCGACTCCAGGAACTGGCGCGCTTCCTCGGCCGTCCATGGCTTCACTTTGCGCCTGCGGGGTTCGGAGTTATCACCCACACATACGCGGCGTAGCCATTGCGGTACGGGAAAATCGAGCCTTCTCCGTTGGCCCGTTGCCGACCGCGGGTCATCACGCGGCACCTTTCGCGAGCTGGGTGACACACTCATTGAGCGCTTCCCGTTGCCCTGACAGCGGGAGGAATCCACATACGGAGTGGCCATCAGCCCCTCGAACTCCACCGCGGTGAACGGCGACCCGGGCGCCGGGGACGGCAGCACCGGCTGAACGGTCGCGGCGATCTTCACCTTGACCGTCCGCTGCCGTGCCGCCTCATCCGCGTCGATCACCTCGACCACCCACAGCGGCAGCCCGGTGACCTCGTCGATCTGCTGGACCACCCGGTCCCCGCTGGACCGGTCAAAGTCCCGCACCATCTCAAACTTCCCGGCCGCATACGCGCCGTCCGGGAACACCGCCCCGAACTCCACCCGGATCGCACCCTGAAACGCCATCATGTCCTCCAGTCTCTAGCCTGTCATGCTGACATCCTAGGACTACAGGACGACAGGCGGAAGACGTTGGAGGCTTACCGGGGGGCTAGGATTTCGTTACTTCAGCAGTGACCGCAGCTCAGCGGCCTCGGCCAGCAGCACGGGCTCGGGAATCCTGGCGTCCGGCGCCTGCGCGGACAGCGGGAACGGCTGGCCGGGGCGAGGATCGGCGGGGTACCGCGGAACCAGGTGCGTGTGCAGGTGGGGCAGCGAATTGCCCAGCGTCTCGTAGTTCATCTTCAGCGGGCTGTACACGGTGATCAACGCGCGTGCCACGTCCAGGACTTCCGCCCAGTACCCGCTGGCCTCCGCCTCGTCCAGCTCGGTGGGCTCGCTGACGTGCCGACCGCGCCAGATGACCAGCGTGTAGCCGCGCTGCACGTCGGCGCGCTGCAGATAGGCGTCGGAGTAAGTGCCCTTGCGGATACGGACGCCGTAGCGGTCGGCTTCCGGGCGGCCCGCCTCGCACATCTCACAGCCGAGGCCGCGGATCAGATCGGGCCAGTTACGCGGCCACTCACTCATCCGGGACCGCCTCGTCCCCTTCCGCCCACTCAAATGCGAATTCGTGCCGGTCACCCGCATAAAGGTCATCGGCGACCAGCAGAGTCCGGCCGTCCGGGGCGTAGTCGATGTGCAGCATCCGCACGACCGGAACGCCCGCCTCCAGGTCCAGCAAGCGGACCTCTTCGGGAGTCGGCATCCGCGTGCGGAGCAGCTCGATGCCATGAGCGAACTGATGGCCGAGCCGTTCGATCAAGTTGTCCGGCCCCTCCGGCAGAGCATCCGGCGACTCCAGCCGGGTCCCTTCGGCCAGCCACAGCGGGTAATAGCTCGTCGAGATCACCGCGGGCGCGTCATCGAGCAGCTGCAGCCGCTTGCGGATCACGGCTTGCTCGCGCGCCGGGGAGCCAAGCCAGTCCGCGACATCGGCCGGGACCGGGCCACGGCCAACCGTCAGCATCCGCCGCGAAGGAATCTGTCCCTGCGCGAGGGCCTCGGTATCAAATTCAGGCTTTCCCGACGCCCGGTGCGAGGCATGACGATGCGTGCAGGAAATCCGCCGCAGCGGCGGCCGGTCCCGGACATAGGACCCGAAGCCCTTACGCGTCACCACCAGGCCCTCAGCGGCAAGCGTCGCCAGCGCCGCCCGGATCGTGGTCCGGCTCACCCCATAGTCATGCTGAAACTCGCTCTCGGTCGGGAGCTGGCTCCCCGGCCTGCGAAGACCCTCCTGAATCTCTGCCCGCAGCGCATCCGCCAGTTGCAGCGCCAATGGGCGATCAGATCGAGAGTCAAGGCGCTGCGTCATCATCCGCCCTGCTGTGCCAGATATTCGCCTGTAGTGCTAGCACTACAGGCCAGCGTACCGCCTCACCACCAGGCACGCCCAGCAGGCGCGCTACCCGCAGCAGCCGAGCAGAACGCCCACACTAACCTGCTGCCACAACGCGTTGCCGAATTGAGCCGTATTTGATCAAGGCGGCGCCCGGTCCCGCCCGCGCCGGGCTGCGGCCCTGCCGGGCCGACCCGGCGCAACGGGCCGGGCTATGCCTGAATGGCTGTCGCTGCCCAGATCGGCTCGCTAGCGCTAGCGCATCGTCGCGGTGCTTGCGGCGCTGGCTGAGTGGGCTACTCACGGTACTGTTATCCGCGCGCCCCGGCTGGCGCTCGCCTGCGCCCGGCTAGTTGGCCTGGCTCGTCCGGGGGGCCTTGTTGAGGACCATCCAGTACATGCCGACGTCCTGGACTGCCTGCCGGAAGCTCGCGAAGTCGACCGGCTTGGTGACATAGCTGTTCACCCCCAGCTGATAGCCCTGGGCGATGTCGCGTTCCTCACTGGAGGAGGTCATGATGACCACGGGCATCGTCGCGAGCCGCTCGTCGGCCCGGACCTGCCGGAGCACCTCGAAGCCGTCGACACTGGGCATCTTGATGTCGAGCAGCAGCAGCCGGGGCCGGTCGGTACCGGTCCGGCTGGCGTAGGGGCCGCGGGTGAACAGGAAGTCCAGTGCCTCGGCCCCGTCCTTGACCCACACGATGTGGTTGGCGGCCTTCTTGCGCCTCAGCACCCGCATGCACAGGTCAGCGTCGGATGGCTCATCCTCGGCGAGCAAGATCTCGACCGGTTCCGCCGGGGCGATGCTGTTGCTGTCGGTCACGGCGTCTCACCGTTTTCCGTCGAAGGGGCCGGGAGGGCGAAGGAGAAACACGCGCCGTCACCGACGCGGCCCTCGGCCCAGACCCGGCCGCCAAGGCGTTCCACGATGCGGGCAACAATGGCCAGGCCGATGCCGGTGCCGGGGAAATCGGCGGGATGCAGGCGCTGGAAGACCCCGAAGAGCTTCCCGGCGTAGGCCATGTCGAAGCCGACGCCGTTGTCGCGCACGTGGTAGATGACTTCCCCAGCGGCCTCCTGGGACTCCACGCTCACTTGGGCGTCCGGCTGGTTCGCGCTGAACTTCACGGCGTTGCCGATCAGGTTCTCCCAAACCTGCCGGATCAGCTCAGGAGCGCCGCTCGCATCGGCCAGCTGGCCCACCGCGATCGCGGGCCAGGCGCCCGCATGGCCGCGCCGCAGGTCAGTCACCACCGATTCCGCCAGCGCGGTCATGTCGATGCGCACGTGCCCGAGGTCCTTGCGGCCGATGCGGGCCAGCGCCAGCATTCCCTCGATCAGGTGCCCCATCCGCACGGCGTAGCGGCCGACGTCGCCGAGCAGGACCTGACCGTCCTCGTCGAGCTGCGCGGCGTGCTCATCGAGCAAGATCTGGCAGTAGCCATCGATCGCGCGCAGCGGCGCCCGCAGGTCATGGGCCACCGAGTAGCCGAAGCTCGCAAGTTCCTGGTTAGACCGCACAAGATCGGCGGTGCGCTCCCGGACCCGGTCCTCCAGTTCCGCCGCGTTACGCCTAAGCGCAACGGCCTGGCGGGTCATCGTCTCCTCGGCCCGCCTGCGCTCGGCCACATCCCGCCAGGTGGCCACGATCCCGTCGCCGAGCTTCACCACCCGGATGTCCAAAGCCCGGGAAACCCGCCGCCCCCCGTAGACATCCTCGTAGTCGACATCCTCCCGGGTGAGCGGCTCCCCGGTCTCCGCCACCAGGGCATATGCGGCCAGGAGTCCCGAGGTCACCGACGCGGGGAACAGCTCCGTCAGGGTGTGCCCGACCGTGTCTTCCCGGGACCGCTGGTCCATCCGGCACCCGGCCTCGTTGATGTACTCGTAGCGGAAGTCCGCGATGACTCCGGCGCTGTCGCGGATCGCGGAGAAGACGGCGAACCCGTCCTGCAGGGCCTCCACCGAGGTCCGGAACCGCTCCTCGCTCGCCCGCAGCGCCTCCTGAGCCTGCCTGGCCTCAGACACATCACGGGCGGCGACGAGGAGCCCCTCATCGCCAGGCGTCACCGACAGCTCGAACAGGCCCGCCACGCCGTGCTCGTTGAAGTACGGACTGTCGGTCCTGGCCGTCGTCCCGGTCTCGATCGACTCAACATAGGTGTCCCAGATCCCGAGCTCGCGGACGGAGGGAAACAGCTCGGTCAGCCCGTGCCCGACGATGTCCTGCCGGGGCATCTGATACAGCCGCTCGGCGGCCCGGTTGACGTACCGGTACTCCAGCTCGACGATCTTCCCCTGGTCGTCGCGCACCGGGCCGAGAATGAAGAACGGGTCCATCAGCGCGTCGAGCGCCGACCGGAACCGCTTCTCGCTGGCCTGCAGCGCCTCCTGAGCCTGCCTGGCCTCAGACACATCACGGGCGCTGATGATGAGTCCCTCATCGCCAGGCGTCAGCGACACCTCGAACAGGCCCTTCACGCCGTGTTCGTCGAAGTACGGAAGGTCCACCCTGGCCGGGGTCCCGGTCTTGATCGGCTCCAGATAGGTGTCCCAGATTCCGAGCTCGCGGCCGGAGGGAAACAGCTCCAGCAGCCCGTGCCCGACGATGTCCTGCCGGGGCATCTGATACAGCCGCTCGGCGGCCTCGTTGACGAACTGGAACTCCAGGTCGACGATCTTCCCCTGGCCGTCGCGGACCGGTACGAACATGAAGAACGGGTCCATCAGCGCGTCGAGCGCCGACCGGAACCGCCTCTCTGACGCCTCCAGGTCCTGCTGCATCCGGTACCGCTCGGTCACGTCACGGAAGTTGTCCAGGAACCCGTCACCCAGCCTGGTCATCCGGATGTCGAAGGCGGCGGTCACGGCCCGCCCGTCGATCACCTCGCTGTACACGAAGTTGTCCAGGGTGATCGGCTCGCCGGTCTCCATCAGGTACAACATCATTCCCCAGATCGGGCTTCCGGCGGCGGACGGCCATACGTCCAGGAACCGCCGGCCCACGATCTCCTCCGCGGGGCGCTGGCCGATCTCCGCAACGGGTTTGATGTAGTCGACGACAAAGTCCACGATCCGGCCGTCCTCATCACGGACAGCCGTCGCCAGCATGGCACTGTCGAGCATCGTCTCCAGCGCCGCACGGAACCGCGAGTCACCCGCGATCCCGTCCCCCGCCGCCCGTGACCCGGGCCGACCGCTGTGCCTGCCGTCAGCGTGAGTCTCCGGGCCGGTCATCCCCCTGGCAATCGCCTCAGTCCTCCCGGGCATGTGTCCCGGCCGGTAGTCGGCCAGCCCCCGGCTCAGGCAGGCGCGAACGGCCCGATCGGGCACCTACCGGTGCGCTGGGCAGATCAGTCGGCTGCCGCAGCCCCATTGAGATTACCTATCGTGATACCCTCGTTGCAAATTGCAGCATTCGCCTCGCGGACTGACGGACGGCAGCGGGCTCAGGCGTCTTCGCTGAACGCCCGGAAAGGTCTGACCTGCAGATACGTATTCCAGCGCACTGGCCGGACACCCCGCACTGGTCTACGGACCAGAAGGTCTTTGGCGCGGCGGGCGGAAGGTGCAAGCGCCTGGCTGGGCTCAGATCCGGGGATGGCCCGCTGAGTGTCCGTGTCCGCCCCTCCAGCCTCAAGCGTGACTGTGCCCGCAGGACAACGAAAACAGGTGAAAAGAGCCGGGTGCACGTACACGCGAAGTCACGCTTGACCCCGGACTCCTCCGGCTCGGCCTCGCACTCCGCGCGCTCGTGTTCCCCGCTCGATGGCGCGCATCTCGGCCTCATCGTCGGCGCCCAGCATCTTGAGCGCCTCGGCCTCATTGGCGGCGTACTGTGCGATCTCCCGCGGCTCCGCCAGACGCTCCTGGCCCTCTTCCCCGCGCTCATGCCGGGCCTCGTGCTGGATTTGCTTGCGCTCCTCGTCGGCAAGCCGGGCCTGCGTCTTGTCCCGCTTCTTCGGAGCTCTGCTGTGGATAAGTCCCATCGTTGTCATCTCCCTTACCCGGCCGTCCAGGTTGCCGCCTGGCCGCCGATGCCGACCGACCACTGCCAGGCCGCACCGCACCCGCTGACAGTTTGCGGCCGGCGCGTGTCCCGGTCTCGTGCCGAACGTCCCCGGGAATGACGGCCAATGGCCGCCGCCTGCTCGGCCATTACGGGTTCATGCGACGGGTCAGTGCGGTGCGTGCCCGTGCCCTGGATTGCAGCCTTGGCGACAAGCTGGTTCACCCTGCGCCGGGAAATCCCGAACCGCTTGGCTATGGGCCGGCTGGCTCAGCGGCCTGGAACGAGCTGGAGCCACTGCACGATCCTGTGGTCGAACGCGCGGCACTACCTCGATCCGCGGAAAGGCCAGGTCTTCCGCACCACCCTTCTTCCGGGTTTCTGCACTACCTCGGGATTTTTTCTGGGCCAGGTTCTGAGTGACTCCTGCCCATCCCGACTACGGAGCGTGACTTTAATGGCTGGGGCCACACTGACGGGTGAGATTCACACACATTTCCGCCAGGAACAAACGTTCGATATTCTCAGCGCCCCGGCCGCTGGCCGTCACTCCGGGTGACATGCTGGATACCTCGAACACGATTTCGCTTTCCATGCCGTGCGCTTCGCACCTGCAGCGGGACGGCGGCACCACGATGCCCCTCGAAGGCGCCCAGGAGGGCCGTAGACGCCCACAGGGGGTAGATGCTAATGCGGTTGGGTCGAACGGCCTCCCTCCGGGGGTTCAAATCCCCGGACCCTTCGCGTCTAATCAGATACTTTGCCGTGCATTGTCTTGCTGGGGCCAGTCAATCGGCGGGAGCGGAGGCAGCGCCAGGAGGGTCGCCAGGGGATGCGGGTGACTCGCCGTCTTCGTACTGGGTCGGCTGCGCGGCAGCTCCGTCGTCAGCTGCGTCGCTCACGTCGGCGAATAGATCCAGATAGGGATCGAACCGGAACAGGCGATTGCGGCGGCCACCGGTGATCTCGGTAAGAACACCGACCTTCTGCAGGTCGCCGATCATCCCGTTAGCGGCGGGGAAAGATACCTTGAGCAGTTCCTGCGCTGCCTTTACGTTGATGATCGGCTGCTCAAACAGGTGGTCCAACAGTTTGAAGGCATTGACGCTCATGTCGGCTGACTGGGCGGCCGTGCGCAACTGCTCGCGCAGCTCCACTATGCGTCGGGCAGTCTGCTCGGCTTCGCGGGACACCGTCGCGACCCCGGTCAGGAAGAAGCGCAACCACCCTTCCCAGTCGCCCTCGTAGCGGATTGCCATAAGCCGGTCGTAGTAGGTGCCGCGATGCGCTTTTAGATAGTGGCTGAGGTACAGCACCGGCCGCTGGAGCACCTTCGCGTGGCACAGCAGGAAGGTGGTGAGCAGCCGCCCAACCCGGCCGTTGCCATCCAAGAACGGATGGACGGTTTCGAACTGGGCATGAGCCAGCGCACAGACGATGAGGGGGTCCAGGCCACCGGGGTCATGAAGGAACCGCTCGAGGTTGCCGAGGGCGATGTTCATCTCGTGCGGCGGCGGCGGGATAAAGGTCGCATCGGCCAGGCGGCGGCCGCCGCCGATCCAGTTCTGGGTCCGCCGGAACTCGCCCGGAGACTTCTCGCTGCCACGCCCGCCCGCGAGCAGCCTGCCGTGGATCTCCCTGAGCAGACGGAGGGAGAGCGGCAGCGTCTCAAGCCGCGTCAGGCCATAATTCATGGCGTTGACGTAATTGACGACCTCCTCGATATCGCCCGGCAGCTTGCTGTGATCGGAGTCGATCTCGAAGGTCAGCACGTCGTCCAGGGTGCTCTGGGTTCCCTCGATCTGAGAGGACAGGACGGCTTCGTGGCGCACGTACATCGCGACGAACAGCTCGGGGTTGGGCAGTGTGGCGGACACTCCGTCCAGCCGCCCGAGGGCAGTACCCGCCGTGGCAAGGATCGTCGCGAGCTGGCTGTCGAACCTTAGCGGCGGATCGGGCGGCAACGAGGCCGGGATGAACGCGCTGTAGCCCTCAGGCTGCCGGATCGCGCGTCCAGCGCGAGTTTTCATCTCGGGTGTCACCACGGCGGAAACCCTACCAGTATTTAAGTTGTGAGCCAGACTGGTTTAATAGGTTGAGCGATCGCGGTCAGGAACTTAGCTGAGCTTTAGTAAGGGACGGCTAGCCGCATGAGTGTTGAACTTGCGGGCCGACCAGCTTAAGCATGACGTGCGACGTGGCCAGATTGATGCCATCTTGGGCGCTAGCGGACCCTTAGTCAGCAGTGAGCAGCGGGTTCTGGCGCGGGATGTAGGCGGCGAGCGCTTCCATCGCCGCGTCGGCGAGGTCGTTGCCTGGTGGCTAGCCGATCGTGTTTCGTCTGGCATGCGGTCCCTGCGGCGCCAATCCGGGAGAGAAGTGACAGGCGAACTGGACTGTTCGCTGTCGGCCACCGCGGTCGAGGATCGGTGCCGTTCCGTCGTGACTGCCGTCAACACTGCTGCCATGACAGCGGACTACGGGGGACCTTAATCATGCCGAATACGTGCCGAAGCCGGGACGGTCGATCTCGCCAAGGGCGAGGTTCACGTCACAGGCTACGTCGTCTAACTAGGCGTGCAGCGGGCTAGCGCACCACGTTCGCACGATCCGTAGCAACTTGGGACATGTCCGGGCTGAAAATCGGACGGTCGAGGGTCGCGCCGCCGCCACAGTTTGCTGGCAGAGACCGTCTCGCAATCCGCGGGAGTATTCCAGTTGACTCGGTTCCCGGCGCTGGGAAGACTCGGCCTATGCATGCGGTCGTTGCCACCGTGCGCATCGAGGATCCGGAGGTGGCTCGCGAGGCGCTGGCTGGCCTGAGGTTGAACTTGGTGCCCAGGGCGCCCGGTTTTGTCAGTGCGTACTGGCTGGCACCGGTTGACGGCATCGGCATGTCCGTCATCGTCTTCGAGACAAAGGAACACGCCGAGGCGGCTGTCGGCTATCCGCTACCGCCACTGCCGGGCGTCACGCCGCTGACAGTCGAGATCCGCGAGGTATACGCCAGCGCCTGACCGGCAGGTTCTTGGCCGCGCCAAGGTAATCGTCGTCGATGACCGGATCGCCTTCGTCGGCAGCGCTAACCTCGCCAGCCGCGCGATGGAATCCAACCTGGAGCGCGGCATCCTGATCCGCGGCGGCCTGCTGCCCCGCGTCATCGGCGCCCACATCACTGAACTCCGCGCAGCTGGGATTTTGCGGCCGGCCGTGGTCAGCAAGCATCGATGTGCCGGATGATAGGCCATTATCCCTGATCAGAAGTCAACTACGCGCACCTGGAGCCGATATCCGGCCTGCGTCTGATACAGCGGGCCGGTAACCGTCAGCGACCGAGCGCCGACGGCTCCCGCCGAGCGAGTGAGCGTGTCGTAGGCGCCCGCCTCGGCCGGTTCGGCCGCCTGCGGGCCTTGCGCTGCCGTATCCCACTGGATCTTCCCTCCCGGGTCAAGGGGAATGAGTTCAACTGCAGGCCTGCGGCCTTCGCCGGCCAGCACGAATACATCGTTCCGCGCCTCGATGGTGCCCGTGAGGGTCACCTCGACGCCGCGCAGCTCATAGGTCTGGTGGACCATCCGCCGGAATTGATCATCCCAGTGGTCCAGTGCAGGCAGCCCATCGTCTTTCAGGTAAACAGTCGCTGTTGATCTGTCCCCATCGGGGATTGGGTCGACATACTGCACTCCCTCAAGGCTGCGCAGCGCCTCGTTCGCGCCTCCCCAGCAGGCCGCGATGCCATACGGGCAGATTCCCGTGTCCCGGCCACGACGCGGGTGCCGCTGGCCGCGGCGCGTACCGTGGCCCGCAGGGCGAAGGCGTCCTTGGCGGCCTGTCGCGCCGGGGCCGACGCGTTGACGGCAGCAGCCTCGGCCTGTGCGGCCTCGCCTGCCTGGGCCGCAGCGGCAGCGGGCGCGAAGACCTGGATGATCTTCGCGACCGACGGCACGCCTTGCAGGTTCACGATGAACAGCATGTAGTGCCCGGGCGGGCAAACGTTCGCGTTGGGCGGTGCGGTCGCCGTGAGGGTTCCTCCCGCGACCTGGGAAGTGAGGAAGTTGATGCGCTGCCCGGCGTTGAACGAATGGGTCACGGAGGACAGGCGGATCAGGCTGACGGTCGCGATCTGCGCCGGCGCAGCGGTACCGATCTCGAACGTGTCGCCGTAGTTCACCGAACCCGGCGCCGAGGTGATCTGCGGTTGTGGCCCCTTGAACAGGTAGGGGGGAGAGAACACCTTGGCGTCGTAGTGCGTGTCCTGCGGGTTGTTCGCCACCTGCTGCGGCGTCCCCTCGTTCAGGATGAACTCACCGCCGCCCGCGCTGAGCACCGTCCCGTCCGGAAGCAGCACCGCGGTGGAGTGGTAGCAGCGGTCTGTGTTTTCCGCCGCCAGCATCGTCCACTGCCCGGTCTTCGGGTCCCACAGCTCCGCGATGTGCACCGGCTGGCCCGGGTCGAGATCGTTGAACGCCTCCGCGGTACCGGGTGCCCCGCCGCCGCGGGTGCCTCCGGTTACCAGCACCGTCCCGTCCGGGAGGATGGTGCCGTTGTGCTGCCGACGGGGGAAGTTCATGGGATTGGTCGCTACCCAGGCTGGTTGCGCCTGGCTCAGATCGATGGTCTCGGCGTTCACGGTCGGCGGGTTGCCGCCGCCGGCGAAAAGAACCTTGTCGACGTCATACAGAACCGACGGGGCATAGTCACACAGCCCGTTGGGATTAACGACGTCGGGGAGCGGCGTCCATGTGCCTTCTCCCGAGGTATCCAGGGACCAGCCCTGGACGAGCGAGGTCAGGTAGACGATGCCGGTGGAAGCGACGTGCATGCGCGGGAAGAGGTCAAAGGCCGCGCCCATCGACGCGACGGGAGTGAAATTCCCGTCGTTCCAGATCTGGGGTATGAGATTGTTGACGACCTGGTTCTGCGTGGGGTCGAGGAAACTGCCCGACAGCACCAGGACGCTTCCGGAGGGCAGGGCGAGAGCTGTCGGGTACCACCGGCCGTCGTTCATCACGGCGGTGGGTGTCCACGTATCGGCGGCTGGATCGTAGATAGTCGCCTGGTTCAGGCCGTGGCTGTCGGCGAGGTGGCCCCCGGCCACCAGCAGGCGCCCGTCCGGCAGGAACGCATGGCCGGAACAGAACAGGTTGGCGTTCGTCGTGCCGTCGTTCAGTGTCGGCTGCGGCGTCTGCGTCATGTTTCCATTCGCGGGATTCCAGACAAATGGAGTGCACGTTGCCGGAGGGGCGGGCGGCAATCCAGGCGCGAGCGGGCTGGCGGGATCGGTATCCAGGGATTGCTGGGGATTATCCCGCCTGCCCCACATCAGCACCAGGCCGGTCGGCAGCACGTGAGCATGGATGCCGACGTTCAGCAAGGTGAAAGGATCCCCCCACTGGCCCCGCTTGTCCGGTGTCTCGATGGTGAAGGTGAACGGCGCGGCCTGCGCCGCGGCCTCGTCCCCCGTCGTCTCCGAGAGCATGTCGGTGGCATCGGCCTGCAGGAACGTGGTGTCGTGATCGTCGTACGCGATGACCAGGTAGTACTGGACGACGGTGCCCGCCGCGAACGCGCCGACCGGGATCGCCGCCGAGTAGTACTTGTTGTCGTCGATCGCGGTGGCGAAGACCATGGGCACCGTCGTCCACGCCGCGTCGGTCGTCCGCTTGAACAACACCGCGCTGCCGTCCTGCAGCTGGTTGCCGGGGTTGCCGCCACCCTGGTACTGGTTGCCGCTGAAGACGGTAACCGCCGACACCGGATCCGTGGGGAAGACGGGATCTCGCATGCCGGCGTTACCAAAGGGTTCAGGGTTGCCGGGAAAGTGCCACGCATTGCCGAGGGCCATGTGGAATCCCTTCCTTGATGCCAGAATCGCCTGGTCAGTAATTGATGACCGTCGGCCGAGGGCCGCCGAGAGCCATCACGCGCAGCCTCCCGTCAGCCGACACGCGTGGCGCAACTGGTCGGCGGGAACAAATCGCGACGTTAGGCAGATTGTTCCATCGCTTGACCCCGGACTCCACGCCGCCGGTATCAGTGATAACGGTCCGTTATCACTGAGGGCCCTCTCATTTCGTACCGCCAGCTGACTCACCGGATCCGGATCGCGGCTTCCCCGCACATGTTCGTTCCCGGTTGCGAGCCACCCGGAGAATGGGCCGAGCGCATGTACACATCCCCAGCTGGCGCCCGATGCCTGGGGGCCCGGCCATGTGGCCCCGCCGAGGAGCCACCGCTCATAGCCCGCGACATCGCGGCGTTCCTGGCCAGCCTCGGCCGTTAGGGATCTGCGGCCGCCGGATCGTCATGGCGAGAGCCGCTCGATGATCCAGCCGCCGCTTCCCCGGCGGTAGCAGATCCGGTCGTGCAGGCCGTCCGGTGATTCCTGCCAGAACTCGACGCGGGTGGGCAGCACCCGGAAGCCGCCCCAGCGCCGCGGACGGGGAACGTCGGCTCCGCCGGGGTAGCGCCGCAGGCTGTCCTGGACCTGCATCTCCAGGACCGCCCGGCTGGCGACGACGCGGCTTTGGTGCGAGGCAGCGGCGCTGAGGCGGACGGCGGGGGCGCGCGTGCTCCAGTACTGGTTGGCTTCGTCCTCGCCTACCCGCTCAACCGGCCCCGCCACGCGTACCTGGCGGTGTGCCGGAACAAGCCAGTGCAGCACGGCAGCCGCCCGCGGATTGGCCGTCAGCTCGGCGCCCTTGTCGCTCTCGCAGTCGGTGAAGAAGACCAGCCCTCGCTGCAGGCCGCGCAGGACCACCAGGCGGGCCGATGGAATGGCGTCGCTGGTTGCGCTCGCGATGGTCATGGCTTCCGGCATCGGTTGCCCTGCCGCGCGGGCCGCGTCCAGCCACGTGGCGAGCTGACGCAGCGGGTCAGCGTCCAGGTCTATGACATCCACCCGCCCAGTCTCGCGCTACCGAGGCCAGCGAGCGACATTGGCTATGATCCCGGCAGTGATGCCGCGCGGCCAGATGCGCTGATCTTGTATTCGGGGTCCGATCTCGTGCTCAATCGGGACGTCGGCATGAGGCCACCCCGGCAGCGCCCCGTTTTCATCAAAGTCGCGGTGTGGAGACACAACATACACACCAGTGATGGGGGAGCCCTGCGGTGCCGTACCAACCCGAACAGTGGCACGACTTCGCCACCTCGTTCGCTGGCGCTGCAGGCGCCCTGCTCGGGCTGGCTTTCGTCGCCATCTCCTTCAATCTCGATCAGATCCTGCGGGACAAGACGCTGCCCCGCCGGGCGGCCGAAACCCTGGCGTTCTTTGCCTACCCGCTGGCAGCGAGCCTGCTGATCCAGCTGCCCGGCCTGTCGAGCACGGCCCTGGGAATCGGTCAGGCAATTCTCACCGCCGGCCTAATCGGGCTGGCGGCTGCCATCGACGTGCCGCGCTGGCGGCAGGAACACGGCGATCCCCTCAGCTGGCGGCTGAGCCACATCGTGCCCGTCGTCATGATCATCGTGCTGGCCATCGTGGGCGTCGCGGCCACGATGACGACCAGCTTCGGTGGCCTGTACTGGCTAGCCGCCGCCATGGCCGTCGCCACCGCGACAGGAATCATCAACAGCTGGGTCCTGCTCGTCGAGATCAAACGCTGACCCGTGACACGGCCGGGCTACGTGACCGGATGTACATCGCGTCGCGTGCTGGCTTCGGGACGACGAGGCCGCCGGCGTCGAACACCCGCCCGGATAGCTGCCCCGCATCAGAACCGGGCCGGGAGTCGGTGACGCTACTGTGTACGTGTGTCCGAGACTACGCCGAAGGTGCCTGAGCGCCCGTCCCTCGACGGGATTGACGTCAGATGGGCGCAGGAGTGGGAGCGGACAGGGATTTACCGGTTCCGCGGAGACGGCGGTCGCACCACCGTGTTCTCGATCGACACGCCCCCGCCCACGGTCAGCGGCTCGCTGCACGTGGGGCACGTGTTCTCCTTCACGCACACCGATATCGTGGCCCGGTTCCAGCGGATGTCCGGAAAGGACGTGTTCTACCCGATGGGGTGGGACGACAACGGGCTGCCCACCGAACGCCGCGTGCAGAACTACTACGGCGTGCGCTGCGATCCGTCCCTGCCGTACGAGCCCGGCTTCACCGTGCCTGAGCCCGCCGCGGGCAAGCAGCAGCGCCCGGTCGATATTTCCCGCCGCAACTTCGTCGAGCTGTGCGAAACGCTGACCGCCGAGGACGAGAAGGCGTTCGAGCGGCTGTGGCGGCGGCTCGGTTTGTCGGTGGACTGGTCGATGACCTACACCACCGTCGGGCAGCACGCTCAGCGGGTCTCGCAGCGGGCATTTCTGCGCTTGCTGGAACAGGGCCTGGCCTACCAGGCCGAGGCGCCCACGCTCTGGGACGTCGGGTTCCGCACCGCGGTGGCTCAGGCGGAACTGGAGGACCGCGAGCACCCCGGTGCCTGGTACCGGATCGCGTTCCACGGCCCGGGCGGCGGCCACGTGGACATCGAGACCACACGGCCCGAACTGCTGCCCGCCTGCGTGGCCTTGATCGCCCACCCGGACGACGAGCGCTACCAGCCGCTGTTCGGCAGCACCGTCACCTCCCCAGTATTCTGGGTCGACGTGCCGATTCTGGCCCATCCGGCCGCCGAACGGGACCGGGGCGCGGGTATCGCCATGTGCTGCACGTTCGGCGACCTGACCGACGTCCAGTGGTGGCGCGAGCTGAAGCTGCCGACCCGGACCATCATCGGGCGTGACGGGCGCGTCCTAGCTGACCCGCCCAGTGGCCTGGACAGCCCGGACGGGCGCGCGGCGTACGAGAAGCTGGCCGGGACCACCATGCACACCGCCCGTGAGCGCGTGGTGGCGATGCTGCAGGAGTCCGGCGACCTGGACGGTGAGCCGCGCAGAACCGTCCGGCCGGTGAAGTTCTACGAGAAGGGCGACAAACCGCTCGAGATCGTGTCCAGCCGGCAGTGGTTCATCCATTCGCTCGCTCACCAGGATGCGCTGCTGCGGCGCGGCGCCGAGCTGCGCTGGCATCCGGCGTACATGAAGGCCCGGTACGACGACTGGGTCCGCGGCCTCAATGGGGACTGGCTGATCAGCCGCCAGCGCTTCTTCGGGGTCCCGTTCCCGCTCTGGTACCCGCTCGACGAGAACGGCGCCCCCCGCTACGACGCGCCCATCCTGCCCAGCACCGCCGCACTGCCGGTGGACCCGTCCTCGGCTGTCCCGCCCGGATACACCGAGGATCGGCGTGGCCGGCCGGGCGGCTTCACGGGCGATCCCGACGTCATGGACACCTGGGCCACGTCGTCGCTGACCCCGCAGATCGTGTGCGGGTGGGAGGACAACCCCGATCGTTACGCGCGGACCTTCCCGATGGATCTGCGCCCACAGGCGCATGACATCATCCGGACCTGGCTGTTCTCGACCATCCTGCGGGCCGAGCTCGAATCAGGCACGCTGCCGTGGCGGAACGTCGCGCTCTCGGGCTGGATCCTCGATCCCGACCGGAAGAAGATGAGCAAGTCCAAGGGCAACGTCGTCACGCCCATCGACCTGCTGGAGCAGTTCGGGTCCGACGCGGTGCGTTACTGGGCGGCCAGCGGCCGGCCTGGCACGGACACCGCCTTTGACCAGGGCCAGATGAAGGTGGGCCGGCGCCTGGCGACCAAGCTGCTGAACGCCAGCCGGTTCGTGCTCGGGTTCGGTGAACCAGCACCCGGGGCAACGGTCACCGAAACGCTGGATCAGGCCATGCTGGCCGCCCTGGACGAGGTCATCGGCAGGGCGACGGCGGCGCTGCGGGACTTCGAGTACACGGCCGCGCTGGAGGCCGCGGAGCGCTTCTTCTGGTCCTTCTGCGACGACTACCTCGAACTGGTCAAGCAGCGCGCGTACGACGACGACGGCGGAGCGGCCGCGCAGTCGGCCCGGCTCTCGCTGCGTTCCGCACTGTCGGTCCTGCTCCGGCTGTTCGCCCCGTTCCTGCCGTTCTGCACCGAGGAAGCGTGGTCATGGTGGCATGACGACTCGGTGCACACAAGCCCCTGGCCGACGGCGGCCACCGCCATCCCGGCCGCCGACAGCGGCATCATCACGATGGCGGGTACCGTCATCAGCGCGATCCGCAAGGCCAAGTCCGAGGCGCGGCAGTCCATGCGCGCCCCGGTCCGCAGCGTCCGCATCCACGGGCCAGCCAGCCGTCTGGAGTCGTTGCGCACGTTCAGTGGGGATATCACCGCCGCGGGCAACGTCGGCGCCCTGGTGCTGGAACCCGACGGCGCGCAGGAACTCCTGGTGGAGGTAGAACTGGCGGAGGCGTAACCCATCTCCCCGGCTCGCCGCGGAAAGCACTACGCGGTGATCTGCCGCCGTCCGGGCGGTGCTGCGGGGCCGCCGGGACCGCCACCCATCAGCGCGGTGCGCCCGACCGGCATGGGCAGCGGCACCGGGGGCGACTGCCCGTACGGCTTCTGCGGCGCGTTGGTCAGCCGCAGCGCCAGCGCCGGGCACATGTCCACCGCCTGCTGGGCGTCCTTTTGCAGCCAGTCCGGCACCGGGATGTCCAGCATCACGGGGAAGCCGTGGCTGTCCAGGTGGATGATCTCCGACACGAGGTGAGCACACAGCCCATGGCCCTCGCACCGTGTCCAGTCGACGACCAGGCGCTGCTGGGCCTGTACTTCCGGGCCGGAGGGCAGCGGCAGGATGCCGCGGACCGGGCGCCCGCAGGACGAGTGGAACACGTGCGCCGCGAGGTCTTCGGTGAAGACATCCAGCGCGGACAGAACGAAGCGGGTCATGCCGTCCGGGTGCGTACAGGCACCGCGTCCCGACACCGATGCGGCGGACCGCCGGGCCACATCCAGGGCCTCGATGCCGCCCGAGCCGTCGATCAGCGCGGCGAGCGCCCGGGCGATGCGCGGCAGGCCCAGCTTGCAGGGCCCGCACTGTCCGGCAGACTCCCCGGCCAGGTAGCTCGCTATCCGGGACACCTCGCCGAGCGGGCAGGTTCCGTCGCCCAGCGGCAGGACGATGCCGGCGCCGAGCGTCCCGCCGACCGCCTCGAGACCGGCCCGCGACACGGGCACGACGTAGGCGTTCTCGGCCGGTAGCCACATCCCGTGGTAGCCGCCGACCAGCACGCCGTCACCTGCGGGCGCTTGGCAGATGTCGAGAACGGAGCCGAGCGGCACACCAGTGGGCACCTCGACGACTGCCGGGCGGGCAGCGGATCCGCTCACACTGAGCAGGACGGTGCCGGGTTCCTCCGGCATGCCGACCGACGCATAACGCTCGGGCCCGAGCAGCGCGAGCACGGCGAGCTGCGCGAAGGTCTCGGCGTTGGACAGCAGCGTCGGCAGGCCGTACACGCCGCTCTCGGCCGCGAACACTTTACGGCCCGGCGGCACCGGGCTCTTCCCGTTGATGGCCCGGATCAGGGCGCCGCTCTCTCCCGAGATGAACCGCTCCGGCACTTCGACGACCCGCACCAGGTCCCGCAGGCCCGGCTCCGCGGCGATGGCGGCATCCAGCGACCGGTTGGCCAGCTCATTGCCCGCCACGCCGACGATGATCTCCTCGGCCCCGATCGCCTCCGCCGCCAGCGCGGCGCCGGACAGGACCAGGTAGGGCGACCTCATCAGGAGCATCTTGTCCTTGAAGCTTCCTGGCTCGCCCTCGGTGGCGTTGACCACCACGATCGTCGGCTGACCGCTCTTGCGGGACGCGTCGACGACGGCCTGCAGCTTGCGGGCGGACGGGAATGCTGCGCCGCCGTGACCGCGCAGATCGACCTGCCGCGCCATCGCGATGAGCTCGGCCTCCGACAGCCTCGGCAGCCTGCCGAACAGGTCCCGGTGGGCCTCCAGGTCCAGCCGCGGGTACCGATCGAGCCCAGCGGTCATCCGGGCTGCTCCGATCCGCATGATGGCCGGGGCGGCGGGGCCAGCCGCGGGTCCCGGCTGCATCGCCGAATTGGAGATCATCGTCGTTCATCACCGCCGTAGGAAGGAACCCGTGGAAGGGGGCCGGTACGTTCGCCTGATGGCCTGTCAGCTGGCTGCGGCCGGCGCCGCGGGCCGGACCGCGGCTGTCCGGGGCCGGTTCGGTAGCCCGGCGGGCCGCCGTAACCCTCCGGTGGCCGCCGCGGCTGCGGTCCGTAAGGGTCTGGCGCATGATCACCAGGTTCTGCGTCGTAGCCCTGGTCGGGCCCGAAACTGGCCTCCATCCCATAGCCCTGGCCGTAACCGGGATCCGCGCCGTACGGATGGTCCTGCGGGTAATCCCGCTCCCGGCCGGCCCGGGGGCCAGAGTCGTACACCGGCTGCGGGCCGGTCGGGTAACGGGCCTGGGGCCCCGTGCCGTACGCGGCGGGGAACTCCCGCCCGGCCGGAGCGGACGAGGACGGGTACCCGGACGCGGACGGGTACGGGTGAACGGGCCGTGGCCCCATTCCGGGGTCCAGCCGGGATCCGGCCGGGTAAACGGGCTGCGGCCCCATTCCGGGGTCCAGCCGGGATCCGGCCGGGTAAACGGGCTGCGG
>Ga0181518_10002169_pt1 | contig 19138 bp, 18 predicted proteins | sample PEATcosm2014_Bin_28_FD_119751 | JGI IMG/M metagenome (GOLD analysis project Ga0181518, IMG submission 119751) | Peatland microbial communities from MTU Mesocosm Facility, Houghton, MI, USA - PEATcosm2014_Bin01_60_metaG | ecosystem: Environmental > Terrestrial > Soil > Wetlands > Peat | place... | reverse complement strand
TCGGATTCGGTTGGCAGCCGGAAGCCGGCCCGCTTGGCATACGCGCTGGCTTCGGCGTGGCTGACATAGACCGGCCAATCGAGCGGCAGCGGGATTTCATCGAACATGGTACGCCAGCGCCACTTGCCGCTGGCCAGTCGCCAGAAGGCCGGGTGTGTGATGTTCCGCTCGGCTTTCCATTGCCAGCCTTCCACCGTCCACAAGCTCGGGTCCCGATAGCCGCCGTCTTCCACGAATTCAAGGTAATCGCGATTGGTGACTTTGTAACGGTCGATGGCGAAAGCGGGAACCTCTACCGGATGCGCGTCGAATTCGTTGTCCCAGCCGAAAGCGGCGTTGCGCGGGAGCCCGAGGGTGGCACAGCCAGCGGGGATCCCGATCATTTCGCGGCGAATTGGTTCACTCAGCGGCAGAGGCGCCTGCGGCTCTGGGTCCTTCCCTTCCAACGGCAGTTGATGGAGCATGTACGCAAGCGTTTCGGCGTGCATCAGGCGATGCTCCACCGCCATGTGGAGGAGCAAGGTATCGTGCTCAGCGTCGTCGAGCCTCTGCCTCACCCGCTGGTTGTAACCGCGAATTTCGGCTACGGAAGGCCAGTCCGACGGAGAGTCCGACGGCAAGCCGCCGTCCACCGGATCGATGCCGAAGGCAAACAGCCGGTCGAAGCTCGCACGAAACGCTTCCCCGTTTCGCATGTGCGGCCGCAGCAGATTCCAGTCGAATGCCTCCAAATGTCCCAGATAAAAGACCAGGCGGTGTCGCTCCGCAATCGGGCGCTCGTACAGCCAATCGGGACGGACCAGCGCGAAGAGCTTATCGGTTTCTTTCCGCGCATCCGACAACATCGTGTATGCGTTCATAGCGGCCTGCTCGCAGTGTGGCAGGGACCTTAGTAGAGGACCACAGCGTGTTTGGCGCCGCGCGACAGGTCATATGTGATCTCGTCGACATAGCACCAGCCCCAGTTTTCGCCAGGCTCGATGGACCTGACCATGGGATGCTGCACCTTGTGGAAATGTTTCGTGGCGTGCTTATTCTTCGACGAATCGCAACATCCCACATGGCCGCAGGTCAGGCAGATTCGCAGATGGACCCAACCGTCGCCCATCTTGATGCACTCTTCACAAACCCGCTCCGATGGCTCCAGGTCCTTTGCCTCTTTTACGTGTTCGCAAATCTTCACATCCCCTCCTTGGGCAATAGCCGCGCTGCCGCCCCGTCCTTTCGACCAGTGCATCACATTCCCATCACCGGCGCAACATTGAGGTGAAGCCGGACACGGGCGATGCGAAAATGGATCATGGCTTCCCCCCTTATACCGAGCGCCCTGGACGCCCGCACTCAGGCGTTTCCACTCCTGACGCCCGCGCAGATCGAGCGCATTCGTCCGATGGGCCGCTCCCGGACTGTCCATAGCGGCGAAATCCTGTTTCAACCCGACGATACGGCTGTCCCGTTCTTTGTGCTGCTCTCCGGACAGATGGAAATCGTGCAGCCAACCCTGGACGGCGAGCGCGTGGTGACCACGCACGGCCCAGGCGGATTCACGGGTGAGATGACCATGATTTCCGGGCAGCGATGTCTGGTGCGCGGACGCGTGACCGAGCCGGGCGAGTTTCTCGAGTTGAGCGGAGACGCGCTGCGGGCGCTGGTGGCGAAGGACGCGGAACTCAGCGAGATCCTGATGCGCGCGTTCATCTTGCGGCGCCTCGAACTCGTCCGTCAGGGCTATGGCAACGCCATCCTGATGGGCTCGCGGCACTCCGCGCAGACGCTGCAGTTGCGCGAGTTCTTCAGCCGGAACGGACACCCTTACACTTATATCGACCTGGACACCGACCGAACCTCGCAGGAACTGTTGGACCGCTTCGAAGTGAAGCTCGCCGAAGTGCCGGTGGTCATCTGCCAGGGCCGCACCATACTGCGAAGCCCGTCGATACAACAAGTGGCCGACTGTTTGGGTTTCAATGTCGGCATCGACAACACGCACCTGCGCGATCTGATCATCGTAGGCGCCGGTCCGGCGGGCCTGGCCGCGGCGGTTTACGCGGCCTCGGAAGGTCTGAACGTGCTGATGATCGAGGCCCAATCTCCCGGCGGCCAGGCGGGATCGAGCTCGAAGATCGAGAACTACCTGGGCTTTCCGACGGGAGTCTCCGGGCTGGAATTGGCTGCGAGGGCCACAACCCAGGCGCAGAAATTCGGCGCGAATATGATGATCGCCCGCAGCGTGGTGCGGCTGCACTGCGACAACCGCCCGTACCAAGTCGAGCTTGACACGGGAGAGTTGCTGTCAACCAGGGCCGTCGTGATCGCAACCGGGGCGCAATACAACAAGCCGCGGCTGGCGAATCTGGACAAGTTCGAAGGTGCGGGGATCTATTATGGTGCCACGTACATCGAGTCGCAGTGGTGCGAAGGCGAACAAGTTGCGGTGGTGGGAGGAGCCAACTCGGCGGGGCAGGCCGCGGTGTTCCTGTCGCAAACCGCACACCACGTGCACATGCTGGTGCGTGCGGAGGAATTGTCGGGCACCATGTCGCGATATCTGATCCAGAGGCTGACTGAGAATCCCTGTATTGAAATACATTTCAACACCGAGATCGTCGCACTCGAGGGTGGACCTTCTCTCGAGCGCGTCGTGTGGCAGGACAAGAAGACGGGAGAAATTTCCACCCACCCCATCCAGCATGTGTTTCTGATGACGGGCGCGTTGCCGCGAACCGAATGGCTGCGGGGATGTGTGGCGCTGGACGACAAAGGTTTCATCCTGACCGGCCGCGATCTGGATGGCGCCGGGCCGGATGAGAACACCAAGTGGCCGCTCGCGCGCGTCCCCCAAATGCTGGAAACCAGTCTGCCCGCCGTGTTTGCGGTGGGGGATGCGCGCGCGGGTAATGTGAAGCGGGTGGCGTCGGCCGTTGGCGAGGGCGCGATCAGTGTTCATATGGTTCACCGGGCGCTGGCCGATCTATAGTTCATGGCCCTGCATACCCGTTCGGCCCAGTCCGATGAGGAGAGCAACCGCTAATCGGTTTGCTTACCGATGGCGGGCTTAGGGCCGGATGACCGCTTTGACGAGTGTGGCCTCAAGACTCCGTTCGAAGGCCTGATGAATACAATCGAGCGGAAAGATCCACTCCGGCCGGATCATTGCTGCGTTGCGGATCTTCCCTCCGCCAATCAACTTCAGCGACACCTCGCAATGCCTTCGCGAATAGGCGTACATGCAGAGCAGTTGCACGTTCCGGCCAATCCATTCGAGCGGGGTCACTGTCACCTGGTCCCAACTGATGCCGACTAGCACCACCCGTCCATTCGCCCGAACGGCTGTAAGGGCTTGGTCGAGGGTCATGGGCGCACCGGCGCAGTCGAAGACGACTTCCGGACCGCTGGCAGTTACCGAGACCAGCGCTTCCACCGCGTCCGTATGCCGCGGATCGAACGCCGCATCGATGCCCAGGTCGAGCGCCGCGCGCCGGCGCACCGGAGACGGATCGACTCCGTACACCTCGAGCGCTCCGGCGGCCTTCGCGACCTGAAGAATGAGCAGACCGATAGGGCCGAGGCCCAGAATGCCCAAACGCTCGCCCAGACCAATCCTCGCGCGCTCCAGGGCATGGACCGCGACCGCGCAGGGTTCGATGAGCGAGGCGGTGAGGTCGTCAATGGAGTCGGGAATGCGCAACGCGTTTGCCGCCCGCATGCGCTTGTATTCGGCGAAGCCTCCCTGCTGCAGAGTTCCGGGCGCTCCGGTGCGCGCAACCATGCGAGGCGTGAAACGCGGCCGCGGCTTCGGCCCCGCGGATTGTGTCGCCGTCTCCTCTTCCGGGTCGCCGCTGGCGCAGACCACACGGTCGCCCTCTTTCCACATTGAGACTGCCGAGCCAACCATGGCGACCCTGCCGCAGTACTCATGGCCGATGACAACGCCCGGTTCGATCTCACCCTGCGTGTAGGCCCTGTGGAGGTCGGTGCCGCAAACGCCACAGTACTCGATTCTTACGACCACTTCCTCCGCAGCCGGCACGGGAGCCGGGGCTTCCTCGATATCGAACCGGCCTTTTTGTTTCCACACGGCTGCTTTCATGGCGTTTGACCTCCTGCGTATTCCACGACATCGGCGATTCAGGAAGTGGAATCATCGCTTGGACTTCCACGATTACACGGCGTGCGGCGCACTGGCAAGCCCGTACGCCAGGGCGTTAGCGGCGGGATCAAGTTCCAACCGCCACCTTCCGCGCGGGGGGTTATGATTGGCTTCGGTGCACTCGAACTGCGAAAGGTTGAGCGCATCGGTTTCGGAAGGCACACTTTGTGCAGATCTGCAAAATCTGTAGGCTATAGGAGATAATCGTGAAACTAGGAACTCTGTTTTGCTTCACTTTAGTGTTCTCTTTCTCCCTCACCGCTGCTTCTTCGGACATCCCCCACTTGCGGAAGCAGGGCACGGCCACCCAACTGATCGTGGACGGCCAGCCCTTCCTGGCGCTGGCGGGGGAACTGAGCAACAGCAGCCCCTCGAGCGTCGAGTATACGAAGCCGATTTGGCCGATGCTCGCGGCGGCAAAACTTAACACGGTCCTTGCGGGCGTTTATTGGTCCCAGGTCGAACCACAGGAAGGGAAGTTCGACTTCAGCATACCGGACGGCCTGATCCGGGAAGCCAGGAGCCAAAACCTGCGCCTCGTGCTTCTATGGTTCGCCAGTTGGAAGAACGGTCTGTCCGGCTACCCGCCCGACTGGGTGAAGAGGGACTTCCAGCGTTTCCCGCGCGCCCAGATAGTAGGGGGGTCCTGGCCCGTGTTCGGATACGGGCAGCCGCGCGTCCAGAGCACAGGGAGTAGGAGCATCGAACTGCTCAGCCCCCTCGGCGATGCGACGCGGGACGCCGATGCTCGCGCCTTTGCGGCCCTCATGCGGCACGTCAAGGAAGTGGATGGCCAGCAGCACACGGTCATCGGGATCCAGGTGGAGAACGAGGTCGGAATGCAGGGGGACACCCGGGACCGGTCGCCCGCGGCCAATAAGGCTTTCGACGGACCGGCGCCGAAGGAACTCATGGACTACCTTCAGCAGCACAAGGATACCGTCATTCCGGAGCTTCGCAAGGTGTGGGAGGCGGCCGGTTTCAAGACGTCCGGAACCTGGGAAGAGGTGTTTGGCAAGGGCAGGCCGACGGATGAGATTTTCATGGCCTGGTACTTTTCGCGCTACGTCGGCCGGGTGGTGGAGGCGGGCAAGGCCGAATACCCGATACCGATGTTCACGAACTGCCCGCAGTCCGGATTTGGGACGAGAGCCAGAGGCGGACAGAGCGGTGGCCCTATGCCCGACGCGATGGACGTCTGGAGAGCCGGGGCGCCGCGAATCGATCTATTTGGGCCCGACACCTACGGCTTCGACTTCCTGAGGTCGACCGCACGGTACACCCAATCCGGGAACCCGCTCTTCGTACCCGAGACGTCCTCCGGGCTGGAAGGCGCGGCCAGAGCGCTCTACGCCTTCGGACGCCATGACGCTATCGGCTTTTCCCCATTCGGTATCGACGGGTCTTTTTGGCCAAACAGAGTGCCCGATAGCGATTTTCAAATCGGCTACGACATACTCGCGCAATTGACGCCCCTGATTGTGGAACACCAAGGCAAAGGCACCATGTCCGCCGTCCTGTTGGAACCGAAGGATCCGCCCAAGCAGATCCAGTTGGGGAATTACACGCTGACGGCCGCCTTCTTGAGCAGCGTAGTTGGAAAGCGCTGGGGGGAAGCGGAAACCCCGACGCTAGGGGGGGCACTATTCATTGCGACGGGGCCTGACGAGTATATCGTTGCTGGCTTCGGCGTAAGCGTCGCCTTTGCTCCCAACACACCGGGGCCCCCGCTCGCCGGACTGGCGACCGTGGAGGAAGGCAACTTTGTGAACGGCCGCTGGCTTCCCGGGCGCTGGCTGGCCGGCGACGAAGCGGCGCAGGGGGATTGCGTGGTGCTACTTTGGCCACCGAAGGGCGTGGTGCCCATACCCCAATTACGCCCGAGCGCGGAGCGCATTCAGCGGGTGACGCTCTACCGCTACCAATGAAAGGCCACCCGGGTGGTGTAACGCAGGATGATTTTCGAGGGTGTGGCAGGGGTCGCTACCTCACCACCGCTGGTGCACGCCCGCGCGGATCTTCGCGTCATAGATGCCGCGGATGGCTTCCATGGCTCGCTCCGATAGCGGCGGCAGGTCCGATGCCGCGCAGTTGTCCGCCACCTGCTCGGGGCGCTTGGCGCCCGGGATGGCGCACGTCACTGCGTCGAACATCAGAATCCAGCGCAAGGCGAACTGCACCATGCTGACGCCCGGCGGCAGCCATTGCCGGATCTCTTCGACGGCTTCCAGCGCGGTCTCGTAATCCACCCCGGAAAAGGTTTCGCCCATGTCGAACGCCTCGCCATGGCGGTTGAAGTTGCGGTGATCGTCGGCGGGGAACTGCGAGTTGCAAGTGAGCTTGCCGGTGAGCATGCCGCTCGCCAGGGGAACCCGCGCCAGAATCCCAACCTGTCTCTTCCTGGCTTGCTCGAAGAACAGGTCCGCGGGCCGGTGGCGGAAACAGTTGAAGATGATCTGCACCGTCTGGACATTGGGAAACTCGATGGCTTTCAGAGCTTCCTCGACGCGCTCCACGCTCACGCCGTAGTAACGGATCTTGCCCGCCTCCACCAGGCGGTCGAGCGCGCCGAACACCTCGGGCATGTAGTAGACGTCGGTGGGCGGACAATGCAACTGCAACAGGTCCAGGCAATCGGTGGCCAGGTTTTTGAGGCTGTCTTCGACGAACGCCGCCAGGTTCTTCCGGTTGTAACCGCCGGCGGTGTGCGGCTCCAGGCGGCGGCCCGCCTTGGTGGCGACGACGATCTCTTCCTTGCGCTCGCGCTTGAGCTGCGCGATGAGGCGCTCGCTGCGGCCCATGCCGTAGACGTCGGCGGTGTCGATGAAGTTCACGCCGCAATCGATGGCCTTCTCGAGGGCGGCGAGAGACTCGGCGTCGTCCACGCTGCCCCAGGCGCTGCCAATGGCCCAAGCGCCAAAACTGACCTCGGAAACCTCCCAGCCGGTACGGCCCAGCGTTCGATAGTGCATCCTTCCCAAAGTACCGCGTTTCAAAGCAACGCGGCGCTCAGGCGAAGGGGCTTTCGTCGGCGCTGGGGCCGTAGATGGATGGCACGGGCACATCCAGCAGGCGCAGGTAGACGCTGAGCTGGCCGCGGTGGTGATAAAGATGGTTGAGCAGGATCGTGCGGTACACGCCGATGCGAGGGATGGTCATGATGGGGCGGGCACCCATGCTAAACGACCAGTCCTTCATCATGGCGGCGTCATCGGTTGCGCCCAGGTTGGTCTTCGCCTGGGCTACGCTTTCGTCAAAGGCGGCGAGGATGGCGGCCGTGCTTTCCAGTTGGGTCGGCTCGGAGAATTTTTCCACGTCATAGCCGTCCAGCTTGGCCATGCCGGAGATGGAACCGGGTATGGTGGCAACGTGCTGGGCGAGCCGGCCCAGGGTCATGGATTTGGTGTGCGGCTTCCAGGTGAGCTTGTCGTCGGGGACGCGGGCCAGCACCCTGCGGGTGATCTCGGCTTCCCGTTCGAGTTCCATAATGAGCGTGTCGGCGATAGTCATGGGCGAACCCTCCTTTCGAAAATGATATCAAACCGGGCGCCATGCTAACTTGAGGATTCATGGCTACCGCAGGCCCATCGGAGCGTCCTGAATGGACGCCGGATTCCTGGCGCCGGCGCCCCATCCTGCAACAGCCGGAGTACCCCGATCCCGCGGCACTCGAGCGGACGCTGGACGAGTTGCGGCGGCTGCCGCCCCTGGTGACGAGCTGGGAAATCTTCGACCTGCGGGAGCAACTGGCGGAAGCCGCCGTGGGGCGCCGCTTCGTTTTGGAAGGCGGCGATTGCGCCGAGCGTTTCGACGGCTGCACTTCCGGGCGCATCACCAACGCGCTGAAGGTCCTCTTGCAGATGAGCCTGGTGCTGGTGGTGGGCGCGAAGAGACCGGTGACGCGCATCGGCCGGTTCGCCGGCCAATATGCCAAACCGCGTTCCGAGGATTACGAGACGCGCTGCGGCGTGCGGCTTCCTTCCTACCGGGGCGACATCGTGAACCGCGCCGAGTTCACGTCCGAGGCGCGCACGCCCGATCCGCAGCTCCTGTTGCGCGGCTATGAGCGCGCGGCGCTGACGCTGAATTTCATTCGCGCGCTGGTCAAGGGCGGTTTCGCCGACTTGCACCATCCCGAGTACTTCGACCTGGACTGGGTGCGGCACTCGCCGCTGGCCGAAGAATATCACCGCATGGCGGCGACTATTAGCGATGCGCTGCGTTTCATGGAGAACGTGCTGGGAATACGGGCGGGCGAGTCGGACCGCATCGACTTCTTCACCGCCCACGAAGCGCTGCACCTGGGCTACGAGTCGGCCCAGACCCGCCGCGTGCCGCGCCGTCCCGGCTGGTTCAATCTTTCGACGCACTTCCCGTGGGCGGGCTTCCGCACCAACCATCCGGATGGCGCGCACATCGAGTACCTGCGCGGCATCGAGAACCCAGTGGGCGTGAAGGTGGGCGCTCCGGTGGCCAGAGATCAAGTGGCGCGGTGGCTCGATATTCTGGATCCGCGGCGGACGCCGGGGCGGTTGTCGCTGATCCATCGCTTCGGCGCGCACCGGATCGCCGTCGAGTTGCCCAGGCTGATCGAGAGCGTGCGTGCCGAAGCCGGCCAAGTGGTGTGGATCTGCGACGCCATGCACGGCAACACGCAGTTGACGGCCGGCGGCATAAAGACGCGCCGTTTCGAGGACATCCGCTCGGAAGTCGAGCAGGCTTTCGACATTCACCGGGCGATGGGCCAGGCATTGGGCGGGGTCCACCTCGAAATGACCGGCGAGAACGTGACCGAATGTATCGGCGGTGCGCGTGGCCTGAGCGAAGAGGACCTGACGCGGGCCTACGACTCCGAGGTGGACCCGCGTCTCAACTACGAGCAATCGCTCGAGCTGGCCTTCCTGATCGCCCGCAAGATGCAGAATGGCGCCGCGGGACGATAACATACGGCTGCTATCCAAAGTCAACTTGTCCCCTTGCGGAAGCGGGCGCTAGGTTCCAATTAACGTTCCTTTCTACTGACCTAGGGCCCGTTCGGCGGCGATTTTCCGGCGGGCCCACCCGAAAGCCGGCAGGTGCGCTTCTGTTTCTGCAAGAAATATGAGATTCTGGAATCAGCCCGGCACCATTTTATTTATGAAGATGGGCGATCGAAGCCGGGCCGGGAAGGAGCACATGTCCCCACAATTCCTACTCCCGGAAACCACGGTTCGCGAAGACGGAGCCGGGCCGGAAATCAGCCTTGGCAATCAGCAGGGTAGGGCGGTGGTCCTCACCCTCGGCATCATGCGGATCATCGAACAGGAGAGCCTCGACCTCTGCATTTGGGGCTCGGCGGACGGGTCGGATTGGGGCGCCAGGCCACTGATGTCGTTTCCGCAGAAGTTTTACTGCGGCACGTACCAGACGGTTGTCGACCTCTCGCAGCATCCGGACGTGAAGTACCTGCAGGCGAAATGGCAGGTGAATCGCTGGGGCAAGGGCGATTCCAAGCCGATGTTTGGCATCTACCTTTTCGTGCAGGCTATGGAACGCGAGATGGCGGCCGTCGGCGCCTGAGATCAATCCAGCGCCTTCTTGTGCATCGTTAACAGCAGGACAACCGCCGTGCGCGCGGCGATTCCGTGCTGAAGCTTGGGCGGCATGTGCACGAAGCACCCCGCGCCGACTTCGCGGGCGTCTTCTCCGAGCGTCAGTTGGGCGTCGCCGCGGACGAAGTAGAGGGACGCGGCCATTGGAGCGGTATGCGCCGAAAGCTCCTGCCCGGGCGCGAAACCGAAGATCACGACCTTGAGGTTATCGTCGTTGTAAAGGGTGCGGCTGAGGATGCCGTTTTCCGGGATTTGCACCTCGGATTCCAAGTTGGGATAGAAGGCGTAGCTCATAATTCCATGATGTCACCGCCGAGACGCAAAGACGCAGAGAAAAGACAATAGCAAGAAGGAGCGCTTGGTCAGTGGGGATGGCGCGTCTTCCCCAGGTTCGCGCGCAGAGGAGGCAGAGAGCGCCGAGGAACGTAAGATCCCGGCGTCTTTGCGCCTCCGGTGGGACACTACTCCCAGCCTGTAATCCGGCGATAGAGAAGTGCCTGTCGTCGTTCCCCCCTTGCCGAAAAGTCCCGAGTTCCGCCCCCTCGGCTCCGTTGTTCTCCGCTTCCTCTGCGCGCCAACCCCGGGAAGCCACGCCGTCCCCATCAAACACGTACTCCTTGTTGCCCTTGTCTTACTCAGCGTCTCGGCGTCTCGGCGGTGGAGAATATCTGGTATCTTGGAATTACCGCCTGGGTTCCGGTATGATCACTCGCCAGGAAGCACTGGAGTTGTTCCGGTCGGATGACCTGATCGGCATCGGCATGGAGGCCGATTCCGTCCGCCGCAAGTGGCATCCCGAGGGCATCGTCTCTTACATCATCGATCGCAACATCAACTACACCAACTTCTGCACCGAGTATTGCAGCTTCTGCGCGTTCTACCGCCCCATGGGGCACGCGGAAGGGTACGTGCTGCCCAAGGAGACGATCTTCGAAAAAATCCAGGAGACGCTCGACCTGGGCGGGACCGGCGTGCTGATGCAGGGCGGCCTGCACCCCGACCTCAAAATCGAGTGGTACGAGGACCTTTTCCGCGGCATCAAGGAGCGCTTTCGCATCCACCTGCACTGCCTCTCCGCGCCGGAAGTCGCCAATATCGCGGAGGTGAGCGGGCTGAGCCTGCGCGAGACCATCCGGCGGCTGATGGCTTCGGGCCTCGATTCCATTCCGGGCGGCGGGGCGGAGATTCTGGATGACGCCGTACGCCATCGCATCAGCCGCCTCAAGTGTTCCACCCAGGAATGGATCGACGTGCACCGCACCGCGCACCAGCTTGGCATGCGCACCACGGCGACGATGATGTTCGGCTGCGGCGAAACGCTGGAGCAACGCATCAACCACCTCGAGCTGGTTCGCAATTTGCAGGAGGAGACGGGCGGGTTCACGGCGTTCATCCCGTGGACGTTCCAGCGCGCCAACACCGCGCTGGGCCACTCTGTGAAAGAAGAAGCCTCGGCGGTCGAATACCTGCAAACGCTGGCCATTTCGCGGATCTATCTGGACAATATCGAGAACGTGCAATCGTCGTGGGTGACGCAGGGGCTGAAGACCTGCCAGTTGGGGCTGCGCTTCGGCGGCAACGATGTGGGCAGCATCATGATCGAGGAAAACGTGGTGGCGGCAGCCGGTGCGCACTATTGCACCACGGAAGAGGAACTGCGGCGCATCATCCGCGACGCAGGGTTCATTCCCAAGCAGCGGGATACGCTCTACCGCACCTATTTCCTGAATTAGAAACGGGCGAGAATTTACGCGTTCGGGTGCGTGTATATCCTGCTTTTTACTTCGCTCCCTGGATCGCGAAATCCCAGGTCTGTATGTTCAGCTTGCCCTCGGTGTATTCGACCACCGCGTATTCGCCCGGCTCGAAGGGCTGCTTGGGCCAGATTTTGTAGAGGCCATCGGCGAGCTGCGTCTGGAAAGTCTCCACCATGGTGGGCTCCTCCACCACCTCCTTGGTGACCGGCACGAAGGTGAGGTTCTCGACGATCCGCACGGCGCCCTTGGAGGTGAGTTTGGCGATGCCGAAGCGCTCGGTCTCGGCAAGCTGGATGTACAACTCCTGCTCGGGGTTGGTGAAGACGTTGGACGAGTGCGCTCCGCTCAGTTCCAGCGTGCCTTTGCCGGCGACCGCCGGAATGGGCGAGAGGGCTTTCAGGACCGAGCGGCGCTTGTCGTTGTGGATGGTGGATTGGGCAACCTTGATGACCCTGGCCTGGTTGCCTTCCAGCCAGTAGACGCCGGGGTCCTGTGGGATGCGGCTGGTTTCCCTGGCCAGATCGCGCTCCACCTTTTCCTCTTCGGCAACCGCTTGAACGTCTTTTTCCGATTGGGTCTGGCGTTCGGCGGCCTCGGCTTGGGTGCGCTTCAGGTCCACCAGATCCAGGGGAACGTCTTCCCACTGGCTTCGCTCGACGCTGTAGAAGTGCACGCGGTCGGACTGCACCTGGTACTCGCGGACAATCTGATAGCTGCCATCCTTCAAGTACAGCTTGAGGTTCGCCGCCCAGGCCGTGAAGACCAGCAACAGAAGCGCCAGCAGGTACTTGCGCATATCTCTAATGACTACTGTAACGCGCGCCCGGTTTCACGGAGCTAATTTCAGGCGCGGCCAGCCGTCATAGAATTTATCGAACGCGCGCCGGGGTTCAGACGTATATCAGCCATAATGGTTTCTTGAGGTTTTTGACGATTATGCCCTTTGCCAGACCAGTGGTCGTTATTCTACTTTGTTGCGCGGTGGCCCTGCCGGGCTTCGCACAGACGCCGGAGGTTTCGAGAGGCCCCAGCCACGGCATCATGGGGTGGTTTGAGGGGAACTACGTGGCCCACCAGGTTCCCAGGATCAGCTTCGAAGATTCACCGCGGATCGAGAAGCTGATGCGCGCCGGCAACATTTACCTGTCGCTGCGCGATGCCATCGCGCTGGCGCTGGAGAACAACCTCGATATCGAATACGCCCGCTACAACCCCAAGCTGGCGGACGCCAACTCGCTGCGCGTCAGCGCCGGCGCGCTGCTGCGCAATGTCTCGAGCACCGTTTCCAGCGGACCGTCCTCGGCCACCCTGGGCGTGGCTGCCCAAGCCACGCTGGGCTCCGCCGGCACCGCTCCCAGCGTTAGCAGCGGCGGCCAGGGCGGCGTGCTCAGCGGGCTGAGCGTCCAGTTGGCCGGCACTACCATTCCCAACCTGGATCCTCTGGTCTACATCGCCGGCCAGTTTTCGCACTCCACCACCATCGAGACCGCCACCAACATCACCGGCACGAACTACCTGGTTTCACAATATAAATCGGCGACTTATGGAATCCAGCAGGGTTTCCTGACCGGTACCACCGCTACGTTGTACATGGGCGACACGCTCGGCGTCACGCAGAACTCACCCTACAATATGTTCAACCCCTACAGCCAGGCCACCCTTCAGTTGGGGGTCACGCAGAACCTGTTGCAGGGATTCCGGCCGTCGGTGAACAACCGCGCCATTCGCGTAGCCAAGAACCAGCGGCACATTTCCGACCTCACTTTCAAGAGCCAGGTGATGACCACCGTCGCCAACGTGGTCGGCCTCTACTGGGACCTGGTCACGTTCAATGATGACCTCAAAGTGAAGCAGCACACCTTCGAACTGAACAAGAAATTGTATGAGGACAACCAGCGCCGCGCGGAGTTGGGGGCCATCGCTCCCATTGACATCATTCAGGCGGAAGCCGAGATGAAGTCCAGCCAGCAGGACGTGGTTACCGCCGAATTACAGGTGTTGCAGCAGGAGATGATCCTCAAGAGCGTGCTCACCCGCAGCGGGATGGACGACCTGGCGGTGGTCGGCGCGCGCATCGTGCCCACCGACCATATCGACGTTCCGGAGCAGGAACCTGTCCGGCCCATCCAGGACCTGGTGGCGGAGGCCCTGGCCGAGCGCCCCGACGTGGAGCAGAGCACCATTGGCCTGGAGGATGCGCGCATCACCACCCTGGGTGTCAAGGACGCCATGCTGCCGCAGCTCCAAGGGTTTGCGACGTTCAGTAACAGCGGCCTGGCGGGCCAGATCAACAGTCAAGGTGTCCCGACCACGCTGGCCAACGGGCAAACCGTACTGGAGACCCGCACCGCCGCGGACGTGAATCCATACTTCCTGGGCGGCTTTGGCACAGCGGTGGGCCAGATACTCGGGCGCAATTTCCCCAACTACAGCGCCGGCGTCTCGCTCACCATCACTCTTCGCAACCGGTCTACACAGGCGGACTTCATCACCGACCAGTTGAATTATCGCCAGCAGCAGCTCCAGGACAAGCAGCTCCACAACAACATCAAGCTGAATGTGATCAACGCCCAAATGGCGGTCCGCCAGGCGCGGGCGGCGTGGGAGACCAGCGTGGAGGCCCGCAGACTGCAAGAGCAGACGCTGGCCGGCACCGAGCGCAAGTACGAGCTGGGCACTTCGACCATTCTCGACGTGGTGATCACGCAGCGCGACACCACCACGCGCCAACTAGCCGAAGTGGATGCGCTCAGCCAGTACAACCGCGCCAGGATCAACCTGCAGAGCGTAATGGGCACGGTGCTGACAGCCTACGACGTGGACATCGAGCAGGCCAAGACCGGCGTGGTGGGACGCGAACCGGACCCCATTCCCGTGGTGACCGGCGCCACCGGCGCAGCGCCGGCCAGCTCCCTGGCCGTCGGGCGCTAGGGCTAGAGCAAGCCCCACCCAGTTGCTACAATCGCAGTGATGGCCAACCACATGTACGCCGCATTCGATACCACGGAAGGCAAGTTCAAGATCGAGCTTTTCGCCGCCCAGGCGCCGCGCACGGTCGAGAACTTCGTCAGTTTGGCGGAAGGAGCCAAGACGGGGAAGCCGTTCTATGACGGCACCATTTTTCATCGTGTGATTCCGGATTTCATGATCCAGGGCGGCGATCCCCAGGGCACCGGACGCGGCGGCCCAGGATACCGTTTTGCGGATGAGTTTCACCCGGAGCTGAAGCACTCGAAGCCGGGCATCCTTTCCATGGCCAACGCCGGGCCGAATACCAACGGGAGCCAGTTCTTTATCACCGTGGCCGCCACTCCGTTCCTGGACAACCGGCACAGTGTCTTCGGGGAAGTGACGGAAGGGTACGACGTAGTGAAGAAGATCTCGCAGGCGCCGCGCAACGCACAGGATCGGCCGCTGAAGGAAGTTCGGGTCAATTCGGTGAAGATCGAGAGGGTGTAGGAAGCGGGCCTGCCGCTGACATGAAACTGGCGATTTTTGGAGGCACGTTCGACCCCATTCACAAGGCCCACCTGGCCGTTGCCAGGAGAGCGGCGGACCGTTTCCAACTGGACCACGTGCTCTTTGTCCCGGCCGCTCATCCACCCCACAAGGCCGGAATCACCCACACCCCTTACGATCACCGCGTGCGCATGGCCGAACTGGCCTGCGAGGGCGAGCCGCGTTTCGAGGTGTCCCGCTTGGAAGAGGGCATCCAGCGCAGCTACTCCATCCGTACCATCGAGAAGGTGCAGGCCCGGATGGCGCCGGCGGACGATCTGTTTTTCATCATTGGCGCGGATGCCTTCGCCGAGGTCCGGACGTGGCGCCGATGGGAGGATGTCGCCCGAAGGGTCTGTTTCATCGTGGTGAGCCGCCCCGGCCATCTCTATGAAGCGCCGCCGGGAGTCCGCCTGGAACGGCTCGATACCATCGAGCTACCGGTCTCTTCCTCGGAGATCCGCCGCGCCCTGGCGGCGGGTGAGCGCCCCGCTGAAGTTCCCGAACCGGTTCTCGAGTACATCTTCAGGCACGGGCTGTACGGCGCGCGAGTGCCCGCCTGAATCGTGGCGCCCAGGCGCAAGTGGCGGTCTCTGTGCAGTAGGGTGCACCACCTGCGGGCGGGTTGGCAGGCGAAAGCGCCTGCCCTACCCCACTACTTCCAGAAACGCTTTAGCGGCATGGCTCAGCGCCCGGCGCGTCGGATAGACCAGGCGGATCTTCCGCTCCACGTGCAGCTCCTTGATCTTCACCTCGCACAATGTCTTCTGCTCGATCTCCTGTTCCACGCACATGCGAGGCAGGAAAGCCACCCCCATATTGTTCTGCACCAGCTTGCGGATGGTCTCGATGGTGGCATTTCCACGGGCATCTGCAACTGCACTTTGTGGGCTTGAAACTCGCGCAGCACCACTTCGCGATAGGGAGAAACCACGTTGTGGGCGATGAACGTCTCCGCGCCGAGCTCCGTGATCGAAACCGTCTTGCGGTGCGCCAGCCGGTGCTTCGGCGAGACCACGAAGGCCAAAGCATCGGTGTATATGACCTTGGATTTGAGCCGCTCGTCGCCGGGGTCGTAGCTGATCACGCCCAGTTCCAGGTTGCCATCCAACAACTCGTTGGGGATCTTGCTCGAGAGGCTGCGGCGAACCTGTATTTTCAATTTCGGGTGGAGCTCGCGGTAGCGCTCGATGTGGCGCAGCAGGTAGAGGCTGGTGGATTCGTTGGCGCCGATGATGAGGCGGCCGGCGGAGTTGTCGCGCAGCTCGGCGAGCGCATTGTCGAGCTCCTGCCGAAGGCTCTGAAAGCGGCGGGCGTAGTCCAGCACGGTGCGCCCGGCGTCGGTCAGCAATAGGTCTTTGCCCGTGCGGTCCAGGAGCTTCTCTCCCAGCTCCTGTTCCAGACGCTGCAACCCCAGCGACACCGCGGGCTGCGTGCGCAGCAGCTTCTCCGCCGCGCGCGAGAAGCTCTTTTCCGTGGCTACCGTCAGAAACACCTGAAGCGAATAGAGTTCCATGCCGAAGTCGATTATAACATCTGTTAATGCAGACCGCGAAAATTATAAATTTGCCAAATCGAACACCGGACCGGCATAATGCTTGTATTGGTGATGACCATGAGCGACCGCGTATTGATTTTCGACACGACGCTGCGCGACGGGGAGCAGTCCCCCGGCTGCAGCATGACGGTTCCGGAGAAGCTGCGCATGGCGCGGAAACTGGTGGACCTGGGCGTCGACATTCTGGAAGCGGGTTTTCCCATCGCTTCCGAGGGCGATTTCGAGGCCGTGGATGCCGTGAGCCGCGAGTTCCCGGAGGCCCGGGTGGCGGCGCTGGCGCGCTGTTGCACGCTGGACGTCGAGCGCGCCGCCAGGTCTCTGGCCCACGCCCAACAGCCGCGCATTCATACCTTCATCGCCACCAGCGAGATTCACCTGAAGTACAAGCTGAAGAAGTCCGAGGAGCAGGTGCTGGAGGAAGCCATGGCCGCCGTCGAGCTGGCGCGGCGATACGTGGACGACGTGGAGTTCTCGGCCGAGGACGGCGCGCGCACCGCGCCCGGGTACCTGGACAGGATCTCGAAGGCCGTGGTCGAGGCCGGGGCCCGCACGGTGAACATTCCGGATACCGTGGGATACTCGGTGCCGCATGAATACGGCGCCCTGATCGGCCATGTGGCGCAGACGCTGGGCGACTCCGCCATTGTCAGCGTGCATTGCCACGACGACCTGGGGCTGGCGGTGGCCAATTCGATCGTGGCCATCGAAGCGGGCGCACGGCAGGTGGAGTGCACCATCAACGGCATCGGCGAGCGCGCCGGCAACTGCTCGCTCGAAGAGGTCGTCATGATTCTGAAGACCCGCTCCGATTTCTACCGCTGCCACACCGGAATTCACACCGAGCATCTGTTTTCGGCCAGCGAGCTGCTGAGCTCCATCATCACGTTTGGCCCGCAGCCCAACAAGGCCATCGTGGGCCTCAACGCGTTCGCGCACGAGGCCGGCATCCACCAGGATGGCTACCTCAAGGAGAAGTCCACTTACGAGATCATCGATCCGCGCTCGGTGGGAGTGCCCGAAGGCCGGTTGGTGCTGGGCAAGCACAGCGGCCGGCACGCGCTCAACCAGCGCGCCAAGGATCTGGGTTACAATCTCACGAAGCAGGAGCTGGATGGCCTCTATCATCGTTTCATCGCGGTGGCGGACCATCGCAAGAAGGGCCTGATGGATAAGGAGATTGTGGCGCTGATCCGCGACGGCGAGGTGGCCTTGCGGGCGGCAGCGGATTAAGCGCATGGATCTGCCAGTGCATGGCTCGGCGCCCGACATCGCCGGGCAGAACGTGGAAGCAGCCATAGAAGCGGTGCTTCAGAGCGGCAAGGTTACCGCGGATCTGCGGCCTTCGGGCGCACCCGTCACTACCGAACAGGTGAGGGAATCGGTGTGCGCCGCGATCGGTTGAGCGAGGGGCCTACCAGCCCCCGCTCAACCAAAATGAATTAAAGTGAAATATAGCCTGAACGTGCCACGGTCCGGCCTCTAATCCCCGGCCTCTGGCCCCGATTTCTTGTGCCTCGTACCATCATCGAAAAACTCTGGGACTCCCACGTCGTCCACCAACAGCCCGGCGCTCCGGGGCTGCTGTTTATCGATCTGCATCTGGTTCATGAAGTCACGTCGCCGCAGGCGTTTCAAGGCTTGCGCGAGCGCGGTCTGAAGGTCCGGCGTCCCGATCTCACCATCGCTACGGCCGATCACAGCATCCCCACTACCGATCGCTCGCTGCCTATCGCCGACGAGATCGCCGCCAAACAGCTCGCGCAACTGGAAGCCAACTGCGCCGAATTCGGCCTTCGCTGTCTCGGCGTTCGCAGCGACTGGCAGGGCGTGGTCCATGTGATCGGGCCGGAGCTGGGCTTGACGCAGCCAGGCATGACGGTGGTCTGCGGCGACAGCCATACCGCCACGCACGGCGCTTTTGGCGCGCTGGCTTTTGGAATCGGCACGAGTGAAGTGGAACATGTGCTGGCCACCGAATGCCTGCTGCAGCGCGAGTCGAAGACCTATCAGGTGCGCGTGGATGGGCGGTTGAAGCCCGGTGTTTCGGCCAAGGACATCATCCTGGCGCTGATTGCGAAGATCGGCGTCGGCGGCGGCACGGGTAGCGTCCTGGAGTACACCGGCAGCGCCATCCGCGCCCTGGACATGGAAGAGCGCATGACAGTGTGCAACATGTCCATCGAGGCGGGCGCGCGTGCCGGTCTGGTGGCGCCCGACGACACCACCTTCCAGTATCTCTGCGGGCGCCCGCACGCGCCAAAAGGAGCGGATTGGGACGCGGCTGTCGCGCGTTGGAAAGAACTCCCCACAGACGAGGGCGCCGCGTATGACCGCGGCGTAGCTCTCGATGCCGGCGCGCTCGAGCCCATGATCACCTACGGAACCAGCCCCGGCATGGGCGTGCCGATCACGGCGCCCATTCCCGATCCAGCACAGGTGACTGACCCGATGGCCCGGGATTCCATAACCAAGGCGCTGAAGTACATGGGTCTCGAAGGCGGAAAGCCGCTGCTGGGGCGGCCTATCGACGTGGTCTTTATCGGAAGCTGCACCAACGGGCGCATCTCCGACTTGCGCGCGGCCG
>Ga0181518_10002165_pt1 | contig 19163 bp, 15 predicted proteins | sample PEATcosm2014_Bin_28_FD_119751 | JGI IMG/M metagenome (GOLD analysis project Ga0181518, IMG submission 119751) | Peatland microbial communities from MTU Mesocosm Facility, Houghton, MI, USA - PEATcosm2014_Bin01_60_metaG | ecosystem: Environmental > Terrestrial > Soil > Wetlands > Peat | place... | reverse complement strand
TATTCATCGTCTGGTCTCTCTGTGTTGCGTCTGAACGTTCGAGCTAAACGTAGCTCGGTCGTCCTTAAGTGGACCTCATGATGGCTGCTACGCTGAGACAAATTGATGCGGCCACGGCGACGGCAAATATGAAATCCACATGTCAGATCGCGATAGTATGGGTCCGCAGCGCCATAACGCGCCAAGGGGCATTTCGTTCCATCGCCACAGCGCAAAAACTGAGAAATTAGGGTTCAGTGGCTCGAAGGGGGACTCGAGACCTTACTGCTGCTCCCGTTGCCATCGTACCTTTCCGATGTTCTTAAACATCCGGACACTCATCGCGCCACGCCCGTTGCGCGCCTTTGATCCGGGCGCGGCCAGTGCGGCTAGGACTGCTCTACGGGGTGCCTCGTAAATTTCCGTAGCGTCAAAATTCTCATCGAGGAGGACCATAAGTACGGCGTCCCATTCCTTTTCGACATCGATAGAGCCGAGTCGCTGACCTGGCTTGCAGCCGGGCAGCAGGCACCTGCCCTTTACTTGCAAGCGACGAACGCCACCGCCCATTCTTTCAATCGCGTCATAACCAGCCTGCCGCGCGGGGGTTAGTTCGATATCCAAAATACGAGCCGCCTCGTACTCGGCGACCTCGCCAGTAATGCCGAGCGGTTTGCCCGTCGCGGCACGGTATCTTTGCGCGAGCTTCTTAGCTTCGCGAAGAATTTCTAACACCGTTTCGTGGGTCCGCATGTTCATCCCTAGCGGAAGATCCGTTACGTTTGAGTGTTTAGGATCGCTGCTTGCTGGAAGTAGAGTTTTTTCAACGCGGTCAATATGTCAATAAAGAATCTTTCGAATGCCTTGAGTTCCCGATCCATCAGCTCCTCAATTTTCACGTATCCCTTTGCAGGAGAGACCTCTACCTTGTATTCACTTATCTCACTTCCGTCTGGATTTGTCAGCGTACTGTGAAAGGTCGCCACGTCGAACAGTGCGTCGGGGTCGTCGGCCATCGCGCGAGCGCGTCGTGTATCCGGAATATGCGTTGGAGTGTTCGAAGGTACCACAACCGGATATGATATTTCGTACCACTTTCCCTCTTTCCATTCGCGTTGGCCTCCGGCGCGTGTCCCGATTACAAGGCGATGAACCACGTAGTCTCGGTAATCCCGGAGATGCTTCAACCACTGAACGTGCTTTGCAACTACATCAAGCGTTGGCCCGGTCTTACCCTGCTCGATCCATTTCAAGAAATTGCTGATACTATCCGCCTCGTTTCCCTTGGAATATAGGACAAGAAGCTTCGCAATAAAATCGATCGATGACCTAAGCGCGGCAAAGAAAGCCGAAAGCTCATAGGCAAACTCGTTAGCTGTCCTGCTGAACGTCATTTTCATTGTGGATGTATTTTGATCCGGGATCATTTTACCCGTGAGATGTTCGTCAACTTCCGTCTGCCGAGCCATCATTAGATCGGTGATGCGCTCTCGATGATAGAGCGCTGCCTGATATTTTCGATACGCGAACATCACCAGAGATTCGTAGTGTTCTTTCTGTGTGTCGCTTTTTAGCACGGAGGCCGGTGCAAGCTTCACCGCATCTAATCGTTTGAAAAGATCGTCCATACGCGAGACGATTTTCTGGCTTTTGGACTTCATCTGCGAAAGCCTTCAAGATTTGATACTCTGAATATCCCGACGCCACAGCGAGGTCGTCCAGCACCCGGTGCTAAACCTATAGCACTTCTCTGCAAAACATTTTCCGCGCTAGCCGTGAAGAACTCAAGAACCGCTCTCCGCCACTCAATAATGTCTCGAAGCGTTCGGGCTCCAACGGGCTAGACTTTAGGAAAACCCGCTGAAAAATCGCATGATCTTCGCAAGCTCAATTCGGTTTCCGGTAAAGGTGGACAGAAATGGCCGTCGAGACGCGCCGATAATACTTTCGCGAACTTTGTCTCTTAACAGCCGCGGGTTCGTTGGTGACTGAGGCGCGTAATTGAGGACATCGACCCCCAGTGGATCGATGATGAACAGCTTAGTCCCTTTCTGGGCGGCGGCCTCGATAATCTCGTTGATATGCTCGTCGCGAAAGCTGTAGCCGATCACCATCAACTTGGCCTCAGCTCGGCAGACCATTTGGCGGAACTGGGCTCGATACCAATCTAAAAGAGGGACGCGCTCGATTTGCGTCCCCTTGTTGTGACCCATTATTAGGATGCTAAGGCCATTGAACGCACGCCAATTGCTTGAACCATGGAGCTTGAAATAGGGCTGGATGCGATCGGGTATCGTGAAAGGTGGATCGAGTGGTCTAAAAACACCCGGCGCCGCATACCGTGTGCCATTGATGTGTTCCTCCTGTAGACCCGGCGAACGGGAGCCGAACCACTTGCCCTGTGAGCCTTCCAAGAAATCCGAAGGATGATATTTCTGCTCAAGTAGTGTGTCCTGATTCAGCGTGAATATCGCATCGAACCGACAGAGAAAGTCCCTAATGTTGGTTGGCTGCGGTCCCATACGCTCGTGCATTCCGGGTTCAAAATCTCCGTAACCGCGATCCATTGAATTGAACATGCCGAGCAAAAGCCTATCCAGCGTGTTCAGTTGTCTTCCCGCGTTTAGCTCTTGGTTGCTTCGAATGTATTCGTCCCGCAGCTCCTGGAGGGCGCCCTCAAACCCTGTGTGGGCGACTTTGTTTTTCCAAAGCAAATTGCGAATGTGTGGAGTAATTTCGGAACAGCCGAGGAGATATTCAAACGCCTCGTCGGCGAGCCAACCGCCCCAATTGTGGGTGAAACCGGCGCCAGTAAGTAGGTAGTGGGACATCTCCAGACCCGAAAGAGAGACCCGCGACCATAGCAGCATCCAAAATCTCGGTGTGCTATGACCAAGCTCGTGATAAAGGTTGCCGTATTCGGTGCGATTTCCGTTCGCTCTGCATTAAGCGATGAAAAAGAGACTTTGGAAAGGTCATTTTACCGAACACGGCGTCCCGAGCTGGCCGTGCCCGCGTTGCAATGGCACCCTTAAAACGAAGAAAGACTCTGTACAGCAGGCCAGTTCGACCTACGCCAAGTACGTGGAAGACCAGTTCGAGATACCGGAGCGGTTTGTGATGTTCATGCAGTGCACAAGCCCGGCGTGCGGAGAAATCGTGGCCGTTATGGGCGATGTGGCAACGATCCCCGAGCAGGATGCAGATGACCATAGCGAGCTTGTGGAATATTTTGCCCCGTCCTTCATGGACCCGCCGCCGCCAATTATTGCGATGCCAAAGCGTGTACCAGAGCCCGTGATCCAAGAAATAAAATTGGCGTTTCAGCTTTACTGGGTTGATTATCGCGTATGCGCAGCGCGGCTCAGAACGAGCCTAGAACGGTTGATGGATCACTTCGGAGTCGCGAAAACAAGGATTCAAAAAGATAGTCCAAATAAATCGGGCAGGAGAAGACCAGTAGACCTAGCAGCCAGAATCGATAAGTTGCCAAAGAAAATAGGGTCACAGGACTTCTCGAAAATTCTCCATGCTCTTCGAGTGATCGGCAACCTTGGCACGCACGGCTCAAAAGTGACGCAGGCCGCGATGCTCGACTCGTTTCAGCTATATGAAATGGCTCTAGAAAAGCTATTCGAGGACAAGAACGAAACGGTTGAAGCCATCATCAAGCGGCTTAAGGTCCATAAGTAGCGAGGGTCCACCGCCCTGCCGCGCGTCGAAATGGAATCCCTAATCACCATTTCGCGATATACGCCGGCTTCAATGCGGCGGCCTCGAAACTACGAATCTGGGGGTCAGGAGTTCGAATCTCTTCGGGCGCGCCAGTTTCAGAGATATCCCGTGCGAATCGCACGGCATTCACACGGGTCCCCAAGGCGGGACCTTAACAGGTCAGGAACGTTTCACGGCATCGACGTGCAGCTTCTTCGCGAGTATGCGGACGGTGGTGGCGCAGATTAGGCCTTCGCAATCGTTTTGACGCCGGCGTTCGTTAGGAGATCGTACAGTGCGGCAATTTTCGCGCGAGTACCTCGTGTAGCGCAGTACGAAAACACGACACGCTGGCGGGCTCGGGTAAAGGCAACGAAAAAACCCGCAGTAGCTTCCTGAGCATCATTCGCAAAACTCCACCATGCGCCATCGTCCAGACCAACGAATATCATCGTATGGTACTCAAGTCCCTTACTCTTGTGGATCGTCATCAGGGGCACCGCATGCAAGCCCTCATACATATCGAGGGCGGAAGACCAATCCTTAGCGGTCCCACATGAGGCTTCGAGGTGAAGCGTTGCGGCCTCAGTGACCTTATCGAGCCAACCGCCCTGCCGATAAGCAGGAGATGATGCCAGAAGATCCCTGCGTCCCACGAAAGCGATTAGCTCATTAACGAGCACTTGAACTGAACCAAGATCGTTCGGAGGAGTAGGATAGCGCTTCTTGAACGCCGCGCCAAAGTCATTGAGGTCTTTAACCACCCGCGAGCGTCCGCTGTCATCGTCCGAAGCCAGCCCTCTAAGCATGCACACGGCCTCAAGACACTCGGTCCAATGGCGGCCTGCCCGCTCGCTCGTCAGCAGGCGTAACTGCACCACGAGGATCTCCGAAAGATCCTCCGCGAGAAGTTCCTGAAGCGCGATGGGGCCGATCTGAGCTGCTTCGTTTCGGAGATATAGACCCTTTGCTGCAAAATTCGGCTCCAGTATCTCCATATAGGCGGCGGCCCTCTGCCGCACCAGAATGGAGAAATCGCGTGGCTTAAGTTTGTATTCCGCCATTTGCTTGTTTACGAAGTCGGCGAGGTAATCTGCCTCCTTCGCCGGCGAGCTAAAGTCCCACACCGCGCAACTATCGCCGGTGATCGTTCCGCCGGTTTTTGAGACAGGCGTCAACGACTTCGCATCAAGCGCTTTCGCGAGCACATCCTGAATGCGAACCAGGTCGGGAGACGATCGATAGTTATTCAAAAGCGGCGTCCGTTGCGCCTTAAAGTCGGCCTCGAATGCTCTGAACGGGTCATCCATGGCCATGGCCCATCGCATGATCTGCTGCTTGTTGTCGCCAACGGCTGTCACGATGGTATCGGAGCTGAGAAAAATTGCCTTCGCCAGGTCGTATTGAACCTGCGTGGTGTCTTGAAACTCATCCATAAACAGGTGGGAATAAGTAAGTTGCAATGCCTGGCGTACCATTGGGTTAGCGTGAACGAGAACGCCCGCTAGGCGACCGATCATCGGAAACGTGAGATAGCTGCGCTTACTGCCATGAAGCCACGACTGCCAGAACTGGTCCGCCGCCCATTGCCCCGCGGACAGCTGCGCTGGCGCTACCTCAGACAGTGGCGAACCAAGCAACCACGTCCGTTCAAAGGCCTTTACCGTGATGGCCATCATATCGGCGTGGCTACCGATTGCTGCCGACGGAGTGAGCGTCTGCAAGAATTCGCGATAGGTCCGGTCGTTCGCCTGCGAAATTTCATAGTCCGGCGTCGGCCGCCATCGATCCGGAAGCGCCTGGCCAAAGCGATCGACAAGACCCTTTGCAAACGCATCGAAGGTCAAGGAGTCAAAACGAAAAGCTTGAATGGAATGGCACCGGCTACGCACGCGCGTAGCCAAATTTCTCGCGGCGTCGCGTTTGAAACTGATTGCTAGTATCCGGCGCGGCGGTCTCGACACACCACATTGCAGGAGATAGGAGGCGCGTTGAGCAAGGAGTTCGGTTTTGCCCGAGCCCGGCCCAGCAATCACCGACCGATTATTGGTCGACCGTACGACATCGAGCGCATTCTTTTCGAGCGCCTCGATCCCAATGGGTTGCCAGTCGTCGGAGGCAACACGACGTTGAATTAGCATCGCGATCAAACCTGCGTTAGATTTACTCTGACGTGCTCTACTAATGCACGGTAGGCTTCTGGCATTCCCTTCTTGATGGCTGTGTCATCGAGGTGCACGAAGGCCTGAAGATGAGTGGCAGGCTTGCTGTGCGTAAGAAAATGATACCGATATGACGGCATAAGCGTTCCGAACTCCGCCAAAGCGTCTTTATACGCATCCAGACCGAGCCCACCTTCGCCCAGCACTACCTTTGCAGCAGCATCGGGAGCCATCTTTGGTCCACCGCCAGCGGGAATGCATTTCTCATATGCTGCGGGAAATGCGGCAAGCATCGACATATCAAGGTCCAGGGGTTCGGAGAAATAGACTGCGTAATTACGTAGGTCGGTTACCCAACCTGCCAACGTTTCTGCGTTGGATGAATCCCATCCGTGCATGGCCTCGAATTCCTCGGGAGAGAGCACCTTGCCGCCCTCCAGCGTCAGCAGTTCCTCGCGCGGTGTGCCAACCTCAATGAGCTGGCCAATGATTGTCTTCACCCGGCCGAACCCCCCACCGCTTCGACCAAGGTCGAGGTCGAGTAGAGTGGCATGTGGAATCGCGAGGCCGTTCAGTAGTTGCCAAAAATACTGTACATGACGGCCTCCGAGAGGCACGACCGCGACAAACGACGGGTCGAGAACAATGCCCTCGGCTTCAGCAAGGCGTGGCAGAACCACCCGTTCTGAATCGCCCTCAACAAGAATGACAAAGCGCGCAAAGTAGAGTTCAGGAAAGGCGAGCATCGCGCCGCGCACGAATTTGGCGGCTTCGGAAGCTTCGGGCGGCATTTCGATAGGTTTGACCGTTGAAACGCGCGTTTTCGGGTCGCAGCGGCAATAACGAACCTCGGCGGGTTCAACGCGGCTCAGCACCGCCGGTGAGTGGCTTGTGACCAAAGCCTGCGCGGCATCTTTTTCAATGATTGAACGAACTTGGGCGACAATACGCGAGAGGTAGTAAGGTGACAGGTGATTTTCTGGCTCCTCGATCGCAAAGATGCTTAAGGCCGGGATACGCAATTCATCTGCTCGAAATCCCTTGATCTTCCCTGTTACGGCATCCCTCTCAAGATCAAATACGGCGGCCGCCAGTGCGAAGTAGAACAATGACTGTTGGCCGTCACTCAGGACTTCAAGACCGCGCTCAATCTTAGCTGACCCCTGTGCGAATAGCACTTGGATTTTCGCCACGACCTCTTCAAAGCGCTGGCTAATGAGTGTGAGGCTCGGGTCTGTATCGGTTTCTGATTCTTCCAGCTCGTCCCAACGATTTGACAATGAGACGCTGATCGCTTCGATGGCAGCTTCAGCGTTGAACGCCTCTGATAATTTTTTGGTTGCTGCGTCTACGGTGTCGCGTGTGCCTTTCGACCATTCAATTGCGCGTAACAAGCGAGCGGCAAGGGCGCCGGTAGTGGCGCGAATTTGTGCTCCGGCATCGCGACTTGCGGGGGTGTAGTAGAACTGAATGAGACCACGATCGACGGGCGACACGGCGTGTTTGTGATCGTCGTCGATTTTTTCGTCCAGCCGATCAATCCAAAACAGGTCCTGAGTTACTTCTCCATCGGCCGTTCCATCATCCTGCCAGCGCGCTTCAAGCCGCATGCGGCAGACAGGCGGCGCCTTGGGTGCGGCGATATGCATGTGCCGAAACGCTGGAGCCACGGTATCCGCGGTCGCCAAACCTTTCGCGAGTTCCGGGAGTGAAATAACTACATCGATGAACAATTCTCTCGTCGTTCGATCATCGGGAGGCACGCCGACCGGAAGATGGAAATCGGAACGAAGAATTGTCCGCTGCGCCCGGGTCACTCCAAACAATTTCGCCAAAGCTTGGAGCAACGCCGTTTTGCCTGATGCGTTTGGACCAATAACTGCAGTGAGCTCGCCGGCCAAGCTGATGCGATGGGGTGCAGGGCCAAACGAGCGGAAGCCCATGATGGTTATGGATTCAATGCGCACCGTTCACACGTCCACGTTGAGATGAATTGGGCGTGCCCGTTTTCGGTCCCGGCCGGTTCCCCGGTCAAGTGGTATCCGCGGGCTGCCACCGTTGAAATTGCAAATTAGCTGCGATTTACCGCTGGCGCCTGACAACGTTGGAAACGAGATCAACCGCTGCCTCGTGTTAGGCGGCAATCTGCTATGAAAGCGGCTTAGGGGCCGATCACGACAACCGATGGCAATGGGTTGCCAGTCGAGGACGCCCCTCTCGTTCGGCCGAGGTCTTTGGACGTGGGCGAACTGGAGCAGCAAGGACATGATCTGGTCGGTGACTTCGCTGGCGCCGACGACTTGTTGTGGGCGGCGCAGACCGGAGAGTTGGCGCGCATGGGTCCGGTGCGCGTTGCCCGATCCGGCCGAATCGGACCGCTCGTCGAAATCCTGTTGGCACGGCGCGAGGCACCCGACCTGTTCGCCACGGTCACGCTCCAAGCGCCGTTTGCGATAACGCTCGATGACGCCATAGGTCGAAATCAAATCACCGGGACAAACTTTCGGTCGCGGGCGGGCGCGTTCCCGCTCCGGCGATACCAACCCGAGGGCGATGGCGCCGATCTCTGGGCTCTCTGGGCAAGCCGTGCCGAGCAAGCCGCGGTCGTCGCAGGATTCCCCAAGCCGCTCGCGGCTGCCGTCATCGGAGCCATGGGCGAGCTTCAGGACAATGTCTTCCGCCATAGCGAGAGGCCGGATACGGGACTGGTCGTCTACGCCGCAACAGACGGGGCTTTCGAGATTGTCGTGTCCGACGCTGGCATCGGCGTATTGGCAAGCCTCCGGGCGAGTCCCGACTATGTCTGCCTGCAGGACGCCGGCGAGGCGCTGAAGGTCGCGGTCGAAGATGGAAACTCGCGCTTCGGTCGCGCAAGCGGCAACGGATTCGGCATGGGGCAGATGTTCCGGGCGCTTGCGAACCATGATGGCGAGCTACGCTTTCGCAGTGGCGATCACTCGCTTGCGGTTCGCGGGCATAGCCCGACCCTGCAAGGTTGCGTCGAGCTCGGGCACAAGGCTCAGCTGATCGGGTTGACGATCAGCGTGCTTTGCCGGACGCTGGATGGGAAGTCGCGCGGGCCGTGACAGTTGGCCGTACTGTGTGCGCGCTGTCCGGACGGTGATGATATTGTGTGCCAGGAGATCGTCGATTGACTCGCCCTTCGGCGTGAGCATGCGTGTCCAGCGCAGCCGCCCGCTTTCAGTGATCACCGCCCGACGGCGTTTCAATGCCCGGCTGAACGGATCAGTCTCAATCAAAATGACTTGGCGGAAGTTGGCCCGAAGACGTGTCATCGCCCGCGCGCCGCCGCGAACGATGAGCGTCAGTTCGTGGCCGGCGGCGGTGGCGAGTGCGCAGAGCCGGTCGACGTGCCACTCGAGGCGCTCGGAATAGCCGGCGCCTGTAGCGAACTCAAACGCTACAATCGTGACCTCCGGACGTTCAGCCACAAATTTTGTCCACCGGGCATAGTCGTGATCTGTGCGGGCATTGAGGTGCAGCGCGGCGGCGACACCGAGGCCCATCACCTCGGCCCAGCTCAACGCGATCCGCTTCATCCCGTGGAGATTGTCAGGCCGCGGGACGTTGGTGAATAGGCTGTAGTTCGGCGTCGTGACGAGAGCAATTCCCAAGTTGCGCAGGGTTTGGATTGCCCGCTCGCGATCAGCGAACGCCCACCAAGCCTCCACTTTGGCGTCGCGGTCGACTCCTGTGACGACCACGTTCGTGTCGGTCGAGATCCGGAAACGCTGCGCCAGTTCGGAGCGCGTACGCACATGAGGTTCGCCGGTTCCCATGTGAAACAGCTCGTAAAGCGGGACGGCGACGACCGGCTCGACCAACGTCTTTGTGCGGCTGTATTTGTGACCGATCAACGGCACGAAGTCCGGAAGGGCGGCCAGCACAACGGGCGCCACCCGGGGGACCGTCGCGAGGTCAAAGCCGTCTACCTCCATGAGCCGCTCGAAGAACTCCTCCGGCTTGTTGCGGCAGACCATGTCGCACTTGGTGCGGTCCTCGCAGGAGCAAAGGTCGTTGCAATCGAAGATACTGGCTTCCGTGTGAAGGCCTTGGCAATACTTGAAGTCCGGGCAGCCTGGGCAACCCAGCCAGAGCGCATGGCGCGACGCATCGTCGTGTAGGCGTTGGGACGGGTGGAAGACCCGGGTGGGTTCGTGCGGTGGTCGGCGGTTCATTTTAGCTTCAATTCCGCGGTGTTGCCGAAGCCGCCGACCCGCTCGACAATAGCCGGAGCCATGCCGTGGCGCGCATTGAGCGCCTCGATGACCCCAGAGGGCGGATTTGGGATGTGCGCGATCTGCCTGTGGCCATCGAAGACGACGAGATCACCCGTGCCGTTCGCCTGCACGAGAAAGGTGTCGCCGGGTTTCGGAGCGCAACTGGGCGCCAAAGCGGCGGTGACCACCCGGCTCTCTTCGGTGAGGGTGATGTCGAGGAGCGTCGGGGTCTTCAGCCGGTTCAACCCCTTGGCCCATCGCTTGGTGTAGGGCTTTCCGGTTGCGCTTCTGATGTATTCGAGGCCCATCACGCTGTCTCCAGAACAGGGGTGAAGGTCTTAGTCTTGCCGCCGCGCCGCTCGATAAGCAGGCCCCGCGAAGCCAAGTTCGAAAGGCGATTGCTCCAGGCGGTGGCACCGATCGCGGAGCCCTTAGTGGTCTGTGCGGCGAGGGCTGGCGCGCTGGCAGAACCCAGCTGTGTGACCCGATCGAAAGTGGCACGCTGCACCTCGTCAAGCTCGCCAAGGAGCCGGGGGTTGATGGGCGCCCCCGCCGGGTCGAGTTCGCAGGCCCAAAATGCATCGCCACGATGGCGTAGGAAGAATGCGAGCTCTTCGGCGACTGGTTCGGCTGCATTGGCAATGACCGGATAGAGGTTGGACAATGTCGATCGGGCATAGTCACGAAAGGCGACGACGCTCTCACGAAGGAAGGAAGAAGTCGCAACGTCGATGCCCGAAAAGTCAAGGAACGCCCGATCTGGTTCGCTCTGCGCCGTGGCGTTGGCCACGAGCTTGCCAAATAGGCGGCGGCCGGTCTGGGCGCCTGTCAGAATCGCCTGATTATCGGCGAGCGTTTTGATCGAGAACAGCATGACTCACCATCATCACTTATAGCAGTGACGATGCTGACGATTCTGACATTTGTCAAGGGTAGCCGGACCCACACCAGCGTCTCTCCACAGGATTGTCCGAGCGTTCGGCCAGCGATCACATGGGGGTGGAACCGGTTCTGAAGCATTTCTGGGCAGTACCCTCCCTGAGCGCCGGTTTGTTCGCTGTCGTTGAACCCAAGCGCTGCGACGCCCCTTGAAAGGCCTGCGCTCGACCCTAGATATCATCCAGTTGGATGGCGTTTGGATGGTAATCTGATGGCTAGCAATGTGCAGGAGCTGCGACCCAAGTCGGGGGATACCGAGAAAATTACGATAAATCTCGGCTACATAGATCTGGGCCGTATCGATCTGATGGTACAGGAGGGGTTCTACTCGAACCGCACGGATTTCATCCGTACCGCAGTTCGCAACCATCTCGAACGGCATGCCGAGGTGGTCAAGCAATCCACGGCCCGAAAGAGCCTGGAACTCGGTCTGCGACACTACACGCGGGACAATCTCGAAACGGTGCGGGCGGCCGGGGAAACGCTCCACATCCATGTGCTGGGGCTCGCCAGCATTGCCATGGATGTTACGCCCGAGCTTGCTCGCGCAGCGATCGCTTCGGTCAACGTACTGGGAGCGCTCCACGCCAGCGCGGCCGTCAAGGCCGCTCTAGCCGACAGGATGGTATGAGGCCCTTCATCGCTCGGCCCCCGCCGACATGATCCGTGCGTGAGCCCAGCCCATCGGCTCTCGCCAGCAACATACACCGGGAGACAGGTTGGGCTTCCTCGCGAAGACGCTCGAGTTGTTTCCGAGCATAGGAAACTCTGGACATGAACGACTTTCCGCACCCCGACAGTATGCTCGAGGCGACCCGCCTGACGCGCGCCGGCCGGCTCGCCGAAGCAACGGCGCTCCTGCAACGCCTGCTTCGAGGCGACGCCACACCGGATCGCGCCGGCGGAGCCACTATGGAATCCGCGGGCGCGCCTGCCGGGCGGCCAACTCGCCTTATCGACGTGACGCCTCATGCGATCAAGGCGACGGATCGCCAGCTGTCTTCTCCCGTCGGGCAAGAGATCCGCGCCGGCTTTCGAAGCCCCGGCATCATGCACGTCGCCCGGCCGCACATGCCCGAGGCGCTGCGCAGCATGCTCGAGCGGGTCAAACGGGTGGGCTCAGGACTGGGGTTGCCCGGCTTGGGGAAGCCCTTTGCGGTGCCCACACCCAACATCCTACCGGACGGCGGACAGTTCCTTGCACGCTCCTACAGCAACCACGCAGGAAACCGTGCTTACAAGCTCTACATCCCCAGCGGCTATCACGGGCAGGCGCTCCCCCTGATCATCATGCTGCACGGCTGCACTCAGTCGCCCGACGACTTCGCCGCCGGCACGCGCATGAACCTAATTGCTGAAGAGCAGACATGTCTCGTCGTCTATCCCGCACAGCCCAGCGAGGCGAACGCGGCGAAGTGCTGGAACTGGTTTCGCCCGAGCGACCAGCGGCGCGGTCAAGGTGAACCTTCGCTGATCGCGGGCATCACCAGCCAGGTCATGCGCGACTATTCCGTCGACCCGCAGCGCGTTTACATTGGTGGACTGTCGGCTGGAGCGGCCGCGGCCGCGGTCATGGGGGCAACCTACCCCGATCTGTATGCGGCGATTTGCGTGCATTCCGGACTCGCCTGGAGGGCCGCCAACGACATCCCCTCTGCATTCGCCGCCATGCGGCAAGGTGAGTTGTCAGCTTCTTCCAGGTCCGGCGACATGTCGGCGGTTCTGGAATACGGGTCGGCTGTCCCGACCATCGTTTTTCATGGGGATCGAGACAACACAGTGCATCCGCGCAACGGCGATCATGTCATTGCGCAGAACAGGACTACGAACTTGCAAAAGAATGTGCATCACGGTCGGGTACCCGGAGGACACGCCTATACCCGCACAATCCATACCGACGCGAGCGGGCAGGCAATCCTTGAGCACTGGGAGATCCATGGTGCCGGACACGCCTGGTCGGGAGGAAGCTCCGCTGGCTCCTACACTGATCCGCGAGGGCCGGACGCAGCGAGAGAGATGCTGCGCTTCTTCCTCGAGCACCCGGGCCCCACGGCCGCGCCGTGAGAGGTGCTAGTGATCGTCGTCTGAGGTCAAAAAAAAATCATCGGTGAGAGGAGCGAAGCGTGACACCGGGAGAATTCCAAGCTCTCTACCCGCATTTGATCGGCTGGATTCGCCTCACATTGGCGGCTCACAAAAAGAATGCCAAGTCGGTGGCTTCAGTGGGATTTGTGCGCCTGCCTCTTTACTTTAGTCATGAGCTTCTCGCGAGTACCAAATATGTCGCGGTCGATCGAGCGCCAACGCCACCGCTTTCAGCTCTAGGACTGAAACGGTTCGCTGATTTTGAACGAGGCGATTATGACGGAATCACTTATCTCGACACGGTCTTTTTGAAGAAGAGCCACGTGGCGGACGAAGGACTATACTTTCACGAACTTATTCATGTCATTCAATGGCGGGTACTGGGAGCGGAACGCTTTCTTGCCGCCTACGCAGATGGGCTGGAAACCTTTGGGTACCGCAACAGTCCGCTTGAAGCGATGGCGTATGACGCCCAGGCAGCGTTTGCTCAGTCGACGCAAATTTTCAATGCAGAAAAGTTGGTCGTGGAGAAGCTGAGCGAGCGGCAATCGTTTAGGTAGCGGAAGGGCCGAGTTCGCGGGCGAAATTTACTGCGCGGTTGTCCCCTGTATGAATGAAGCGAAACGAATCCAACGGAGAAACTCCCGACTTTTCTCATTCGACTAGAACTCAACACGAATGTTTGCGAGGGAGAAACGGGCAATCCTATGTACGCACGCGTTCCGGCTGCAATGAGCCCGTTCCGAGCATGAATCAGCAGTCTTCGGGGCCCTAAAGAGGCGCGTGGTAAGCTGTTCCGCTGGCCACCTTTCCCGATTTCCAGCTACCGCAAGGGCTACTCAGGAAAACGGCCGATTCGGTCCTTCTCTAAATCCTGCGTCCATTTACTTTGCCAGTGTTTTCCTGAGCTGGTCGGCCCGCCGCTTCAGCCCGATCTTCGGATCGAGGGCCAGCGCCCTCTGATAGCAAGCTAGTGCCTGCACCGGATCGTTCTGGGCTTCCAGACACATGCCGCGCAGCTTGAACCCCCATGCCTGCATCCGGCCGTTATTGGCGTCCGTCGAGCGGAGGGCAACATCTATGCTATTGATCAGCTTTTCCGTCAGCGCAGCAGAGGGACGGCCCAGTGCCGATTTGAGTAAGCGCTCGACCATCATCAAGTTTCCCTTGCCTAACTCGACGTCGGCCCACTTGACCCGGTCGACAAATTCGCCATGGAGGCTATAAGTAAAAGCGCCGCGGTCCGGGTAACCAAGCCTTATTGTTTGACCGTCAGGCGGAAATTCGTAAAAATGCGCCCAGCCAGATTCCGGAATCCACGAAGCAATTTCTTTCCCCAAGCTTAGATCGAAAATCGTCAATACCGAACTGTCGTCCGGATCTGGTGAATTGCACGTTTGGCATACCGCAAGCCGCCCATTCGCGGACAGACCATTATTGTAGAGATTAGCCTTAAACCGGCGCGACAGAATTTTCTTGCCGTCTGGGCGAAACGCAAAAAAGATCCCGCTCAAGTCAGACGTAAATTCCCAATCGTTCAGGATGAAGACGCCATTATCCGCCACTTTGCCATCGTTTGGCCGTGCCATTCGCCCCTCGGCGATTATTTTTCTGTCCTCAAACAGAATGAAGCGGCCCGAACCGGAATGACGTGCGCCACCTCGTGTACCGGAGTCGTTCCCGTCACGCCAAGCGAGAATGTACCGCTCGTTTGGCGACCGACGATACGGCCCGAAGAAATTGCGAGACGGAAGTTGAAGGTAATTGGGGAACCCGATATCGATGACAGCGTCGTCGGCGTGCTTACTGAAAGCCTCATGTCTGGGTGAACGCGTTATGCCAAAAAGCCAACCCAGAATGCCAATCACGACTACCCCATCCGAAGTCAGCTGCTGGCCCATGGCTCCTTAGGCCCGTTGAGAGGAACGATGCATGCCCAGTTTTCGTCAAACAAGAGCGATAACGCAAATAAATTCGGCTCGTCACTAGCTCCTACGCGCCGAAGACATCGCTTCTCGGTGCGCAAGTGGCCCGAAGCTGAAACATTTAAATGCGCGCTGTTCAGGGCTACTTTGCGCGCCTACGCATCAGCGACCGGCGAAAGATTGATCATGCATCTCTGGAGCTCCTTCCGGAGCTCCTCCTCGTCGGGGCGATCGATCACCTTGTCCAAGAGATCTTGCTGGCGGGCCTGCCCGAACGCGAGGCGATAGTAGAACAGGTACTTCTTGAGCCGCTCGTAGTGGGCTAGGTCGCGACTACCTTCGAAGATGGCCAGGTGGCGCCGCATCCGGACTGGTTCATCTTGTTCAGGCTCGAATACCCAGTGCGGGAACAGCCCGTGCCTTAAGTGCTGCTTTCCCGTCGGGCGAGTTAAGACGTCCCCGAAGACTCGGGCCCATATGTTTCGATATGAGACATCGGTCGAAGTGATCGACGCGAGCGGATAATCGATTGCGACGTTGCGACGAACGAACAGCCCATCGAACCGGTTAATACGTCCCTCCCTCTGCTCCAGGTCCACCGGGTTCGAAGGGAGGTTCCAATGCATCAGGTCGCGACAGTATAGGTGGAAATCGAGCCCCTCTTGCCCGATTGACGTAGTAGCAAGTACGAAGGGCCAAAAGGGCGAATTGAACGACTCGCGAACGGACGTCTTGCGCGAGGCACGGCTCTCGACGGATTCGTCTGGCTGGTTTTCCTCGCCGAAGGCCAGGGCGAAGTGGACAGGCCGTTGCGAACGCTTCTCACGGATCCGTCTGCCTCGGCTTGTAGGTACATTGATGTTTGGTGTACCCGCGCCGACAGCCAGCACGCGCCCGATATGTTTCATGAAGTCCCGCAATTTGTTCCGCTGTAACACCTTCTGAACCAGATATGCGTACTCGTCTATCACCGCTTGAAAGTGTGCGTCGAAGCAATACCGCATCACCTGGTCCGCATACCGGCCTGATCGTGTGTGACGCCGTACGATCGCCTGCACGTACCCCTTGTTGAAGAAAGAACGAAGCTGTTGAAAGCAGGTTCGAGCAATTGGCTCGATGCCATACATTACGCCGTCGCCGAAGAGCGAACGGCTTGCCCGCATTAAACTGATTGCGGGCGAACTGAGCACCATGGTAACGGCGTCGTCGAGTAATGCCGCAGGAAAAATGACCTGCGGCTCCTTCTCTTCGCGATGGGGGGCTGTCCAGGGTTGAACCCTATCCAGGAACTCCTTGGCCTGCTCGGAGTCCTCGACATCGCCCTTCTCGGTCTCGATCGCGTCCGCAAGAACTTCCCTCCAGTTTGGAAGCAGTGGCTTGACCGAATTGGTCATGGCCCGATGGAGCTGAGCTAGGCGATCGCGTTCCAATGCAAGATGTAGCTGAGCTAGGTGATGCCGTTCTAATGCAAAAAGAGCCGGCCAATAGGACTTGAGCGGCGCCTTTCGCTTGATCGGAATTCGCGCCTCATTCAAACGGCACTTAAGCTCTTTTCGCACGTGGCGTCGAAGCTGCGCGGCTGTCGGCTCTACCATCCCCTCGATCCTTCGCACGGATGCTGACCATGCAGCTGGATCCACGATATCGGCCAGCGACAAGAGGGGCGCGCAGACTTTCAGGCACTCGGAGTTTAAATCAAGCGCCTGCTTGCGGGGCCTGCGCTGCAGCAGGGATGCCGGTTCAAATTCGCTGCTCACAACATACGAGATCGCCTTCGGGACGAACCTCCAGCGGGAAAAGACGAGGAACTTTGTGGGTTCAGCGTTTCCGAAGAAGTCATCGCGGTAATAGCAGTAGGTTGGGCGCGTCCACAAAAAGCGCCAACGCCTGTTCTCTACTGCAGGGGAGCCTGCTCCCTCACCAAGCCTCGTTACTAGTGTCTGGACCTTGAGGTTACGGATAGAAAGCTGTTTGAGCTCAGACTCTTGTCGAAGAAGCGGGGCATCGACCGGAATCTTCTTTTTCTTGAGCCTCCTGATGAGCAAATATCCAGCATCCATAAAAGATATTACGGACGAGCAAGATTTCCAGAAGTCGATAATGCTTGGGAAGGGTCGCTCGCCTTTCTCGTTCTTCTGCAGGAACGAGCGCAGTGCGACAAACTCGGCGAGTGCCTCAGGGTCGGGTGCTGGAATCTTCTCTCGTCTATAGAAATCGGGACGCTCCTCGACACCCTTGTGCTCGTCGAAGATGTATCGGTTGCGTTCTGTGCGACACATGACCTCCTTGAGATGATGCTCGATTTTCTCCTTCAGATCGAGCAGAACGGGTATCTCCACGGTATCTCCAGTCAGCTTCCTTTTAAAATCGAGGAGAAGGTCATCCACCTTCGCGAGCCACTCCTCTTTGCCGGAGCGGTTAGCCAACAGAAAGGACAGCGTTTGTCGGAAATCTCGGTAGTGGTTTTCCTGTTCGTGGTCGAATGTAACAGCCTTATACGGAGTCGCCGAAAGAATGAGCACGCGTGGCGGCTTGCCAGTTCCTTCAAAGAGACGACAGGCGAGTTGTCCCTTTTTATTGGCCAAGTCTATCACTTCCTTGAATTTCTGGAATTCGTCGACCAAGACAACGTCCGGAGCCAGGAAGTCGATTGCGGCCTCGGCTACGCCCTTTCGAAGTGCACCGATCACGGCCTTCCGGTTTCTTCTGGCGCGTCGCAGATTGGGCGGGTCGTCTGAACTTTTCGCCAAATCTGCGACGGCGTCGTCTAAAGCATCGAGCAAGTCCAATACAACGAGGTCTTTGGAAGAAGACTTTCCTTTGACCTGTATGGCAACATTTGCCTCGCTCCAACGCGCGATAATCTTCGAGTACAGACCACTGCCCTTCATGGCCGCCACCTCGGCCCGCAGGTTCAGAGGGGTGCACGATGATGCCCAAATTTCACGCCCGGCCCCGCATCTGAAGAAATCCTTTAGGTCGGCTAGCTTGGCGCCAAGGCTGCGTCGTCTCGATTTATATAGACAGGCCAGAAGCATCCGCCGTTCAGATTTAATCCCTGTGGTAGCCACCAAGTAGAGGGAAGTGTTGGGAGTGAACACGAAGAGCTGATGCTTTTTCTTTTTCCGTGCCTTTTGAATTGATGCGGCGCGATGAGGGATCAACGTCAGCCGTGTCGGCGGCTTGCGCGTCTTCTCGCTCTTGAAATTGCCTTGGTTCAGTTCAGCAATCCCGAGTTTGCTCGTATCCTCGCCCGTCAACTTATCTTGGTTCTGGTCGGCAATCTCGAGGTTGGAGCAAAGGTAGATGCAGACACTTCCCTTGCGGCTATGACTGCGCCGGCGGAGTTCATCGAGCACGCCGCCGGCGACTAAGGTCTTTCCCAGCCCGACCTCGTCCGCCAACAAGAACCGACGTGAGCCGTTCGAGTTCAGTTGGTCACAGATCCGCTGAACCGCAGCCTTTTGGAATTCCTGCAACTCGCTCACAGGTTTTTTCCCTTATCAATCGTCTGTACGGCCGCGCGAAAGTTGGTCCAGAACTCGCGAAATGGAGCATCGAAGTGCTCGGTGTCCTTAAATATCTCGAGTAGCCGATTTACCTCGTCAATCCGTGAGCGGTCCTGTGTGCAAGCTTGCAGAATGTCTTCGACTGTCATCTCATCGAGCAGGGTGGGGGTGCGCGCTGAGTTCGGAGATCTGCCGTTGCCTTTCTTTCCGCCGTCTTTGCCATTCCCAGTCCAGGATTCCGCGGCGCCATCAAATAGAATAGACCGGAGAAACAAGCGAAAGTCGCTGGGCGACAGATTTGCCTTCAAGAATGCTGTTCGCCGCTCTGCCCATAATTTTTCATTCACTTTGATATCTAATCGGATCACAAATTGTTTTGGGTGGGGCGAGGAGCGGTGTGTCAGTTGCACCAGAAGAAACGTTCCCGTTTGGCTAATCGTGAGGTCGAAGCGCAGATCACCTCCCGAAAGAATATGGAGCTCGGGCGCAGCGTCGACCATGCTCGCTGCTGTCTCGCGCGCGCGAGAGGCTGGGCGGCGCGATGCCGACCGACCTGCTCGACCTGCTCGGGCCGCCTGGGTGGTGCAGCGGCTGCTGGCCGCACGATGG
>Ga0181518_10002162_pt1 | contig 19175 bp, 11 predicted proteins | sample PEATcosm2014_Bin_28_FD_119751 | JGI IMG/M metagenome (GOLD analysis project Ga0181518, IMG submission 119751) | Peatland microbial communities from MTU Mesocosm Facility, Houghton, MI, USA - PEATcosm2014_Bin01_60_metaG | ecosystem: Environmental > Terrestrial > Soil > Wetlands > Peat | place... | reverse complement strand
GGCTCACTCTGGCCTTGGCCTGCTGTATCTCCGTGGGATGGGGGCAGACGAATACCCTGACATTGGATGACGTGATGGACTCGGCGCAGCGATGGGCTGAGGAAAACATCGACCCGGAAGTCTTGCGCCAGTTAAGGGCTGCCGATGAGCAAAAGGTTCAACAACTCTTCAAAGATATTCAAAAACAGCTCCAAAGTCAATACGTCGTGGACGTGGCCGTCCTCAGGGACGCCGCCAAAGCCGTCCTGCCGCTGCTGGAACGTTCCGAGGAAACTCTGCCTTACACCTTGTGGCTCAAAGCGCAGATGGATTACCTCGACGTGGCCGATCAGTTCCTCCTTATCATTCCTCCGCCCAAAGTCGAACCCGGCGAACCGCCCAAGCCCCGGCCCAATCCCTCGGCTCAAATCGAGCGTGAGGTCTGGATCAGGCAACTGACGGATCGGCCCTGGCCTCCGACAGCTAAAGCGTATGTGACGCGCCTCAAGCCACTTTTTGCGGCCCAGAACATTCCCGCCGACCTGGTGTGGCTGGCCGAGGTGGAATCCGCTTTCGACCCGAGGGCGCTCAGCCCCGACGGCGCGGCAGGGCTCTTTCAACTCATGCCTGCCACCGCCAAACGCTTTGGTCTGAAGCTCCACTTGCCCGACCAGCGCTACCAACCCGAGCCCAGCGCAACCGCCGCCGCCAAATTCCTCCGTCTCCTCCACGACCGCTTCAAAGACTGGCGCCTGGCCCTGGCGGCCTATAACGCCGGAGAAGGCACCGTCGAGCGGCTGCTGGACCGCCACGAAGCCAAGACCTTCGACGCAATCGCCCCGCACCTGCCCGCCCAAACACAAATGTATGTGCCCCGCTTCGAGGCCGTCCTCCTGCGCCGGGAGGGACTCAAATTGGAACAGCTCTAGCGTTCCGAGGGTTTGTGGGAAGAGTAGTTCAGCCTATGAAATACCTTACAACCCCCTGATACCATTGCCGCGCTCACCCCGATCACAAGGCCGTACCGCGCACCGTGTTCCAGCGTGCGCCGGACAAAGAGGATGCCGACAGGCCCAATCGGCTCCGCCAGAGAAAACCCAATGACAGCGCCCTCGAAAAAACAGAGGCAAGTCATGCAGTTGGATCGCCTGAAATGGTTCTCATTTTGAGTTTTACACCCTGCACCGCTGCCGAGTGCGTTTTGATTACTTTACCCGCAAATGGGGTCTTGGCGAGGACAGAGGGAAGTTGGGGGCTTTTGGGGCAGGGAGTGAGAGATACCATTTGGTGGCGTCCGTTCCAATCCCGAGCTGGGCAAGGTGGCGCAGATCCACCTCCAGCACGTCGGACGTGCTATACTCCAGTATGCGGTATTGGGGATCCGTCCAGGCACGCACCATCCGCCCCCAAAACTTCTTTTCCGGCGGCAAGGTGAGGCGAATGCGGTGGATGAGGTTGATGCCCGCCAGCGCCGCTGTTTCTATCACCATATCGGTGCAGTTGTGGGACCTTATGCCGAACTGGTCGTACTTACGCTGCATCATGTGTTCATAGATCAATTGATACCGTCGCCGGGTAATCGGCATCTGCCAGACGAAGGAGGGCGGGCGATTGGGCTTGCCGATCTGGAATTGGCCATCGAACATCGTCTGCCACAAGTAAGCGATAGGATTCGGATGTCCCTCCCGAATCCTCTGAAACACGCCCTCATGGTAACGCGGTTTCGCTTGCCCGAGGTCGCCAGTGTGACCGCACTCCAGGCGATCCTGGGGACTTTCCAGGATGAGCCAACTATGGCCCCACGGACGCTTCCAAATGGAGAGGAGAAGCGACCTCGCATGGCTGTAGTCCCAGTTGGCCGCTTCGTTTAAGATATAGAGGTAATATCCCTCGTCGCCCACGGGCGTTCCGGTGGCTGGATCAAGGTCAGCATCAGGGGCAAAACGGCGCGTGATTGAGATTGGCTGGGCGCTCCAACCATCGGGCTGAGTTGGAGCGTAGATGGCGACACGCTGACGGGCATAACCGGCGATAAAGATAGCCGGCCTGAGTATGAAAAGCCGGCTGAGGCCTTTGATTACTTTGTCGCGCCTTTGCAGTGCGGGAGCGAGACGAAGGGAATCCGACAGCGACCGCACGCGCCGGAGGTTCCATAATCGAGAGAACATGTGGTCGAAAGGGAGAGTTTTTACGATTTTCAAGTACCCGGAGCTGTAATCTCCTGATGCGTTTCTATCCCGTTGGAAGCGCCTGCAAATGGTTGCAGATTGCTCAGGCCTTTGAAATAGCGCTTGCGGGTCGCTAGATTGACGCCGGCGTATGCTTGGCAACCGAGTAAAGTCCGTTTCCATGGGCTCATGCCAAAGAATCGTTTTATCATAGCGCCGAAAGAATAGGCTTGTCTGTTCAAGCGGGCGTAGCCACTAATCAGCTCGTCAGGAGTCATGCCCCTGGGTTGAAAAAGGAGTGTATCCGGTGGATATCCCCGGAGCCACCAGTCACGCGCAAACAACCTGCCCTCGCTTAAAAGGCGCCCATATAACCGTGTTCCCGGATAAGGCGTGAGAATCCGCAACTGAATCACCTCCATGCGACATCTCATTACAAACTCAAGGGTCTGCTCGAACACATCCTTGTCTTCGTAATCAAATCCAAAAACAAAGGTGCCGAGTACACCAAACCCTTCGCCATGGAAGCGCCGCATGGCCTCATCGAAATCGATTCTCAGGTTCTTAATTTTCCTCACCCCATTCTGGGCTTCTTTCTGCACTGATTCGAATCCGATCAAAAGCCCCAGGCATCCCGAACGTCTCATCAATCCGAGCAGCTCCAGGTCCTCAGCCAACGACACTGTTCCTTGCGCCAGCCATCGCCGCCGGAGAGGTATCATTTCAGTAAAGAGATTCCTGGCCGCATTCCGGTTCAGCCCCAAGGCGTCATCGACGAAGAAGAGGTGAGGGGAATCTATGGACTCAATCTCGGCAATCACCTCCGGAACCGGCCTGACTCGATATTGCCGCCCTAAGGTCTGACCAACGCAGCAAAATTCGCAATCGTACGGACACCCGCGGGAGGTCTCGACGCCGATCGGGATGGGAATATGCCTCTGATATTTGGTTCGAGGAGAGAGGTCCCGCCGCGGTTCCGGCAAACCCCGGATATCCGTCATTTTACCGGCCCGATATGTTCTTTGCATCTTTCCCGAGGCGGCATCAGATACAAGCCGCGGCCACACGCCCTCCGCCTCTCCCACGACCACAGCGTCTGCATGCTCCAGAGCTTCGTCCGGCAATACGGTGGGGTGTATTCCTCCCATCACCACCTTCACACCCTTCTGGCGATAGGCGTCCGCAATGTGATACGCCCTTAGCGCAAGTTCAGTCATAACGGTGATACCCACTAAATCCACGTCGTGATTCAGGTCATCGGGAGCAAGAGATTCTTCGACAATGGTCACCGGGTGGCCAGGCGGGGTAAGCGCTGCCAAAAGAGGAAGATTCACCCTCTGCATCGGGAAAGGGCTGGCTAAGGCGTCCGCACTGGATTCATGCGGAGCGATCAGTCGTATTCTCACGTTTTCCTCCCCCAAATGCTTTTGTTCATATTGACTCACCTAGCTCACTGGAACAGATCATCGGGAATGTTGATATTCGTCCGGAGGTTGCGGAAAATGATTTTCCCCTCCTGCACGCCATTCGCCGTGGACATGCCCACCTCTAGAGGGAGCCGGAGTTCCTTGCTGACCAAAAACTGGTATTGTGTTTCTACCCCTTCCCGAAAATGGTCATCCGCCAGGACCTGAAGCTGAATAGTATTTTTGTCCTCTGAAACCAATACGGGCCCCCGACGATGATCGGCCACGCTATGCCGGATGTTCCTGATCAGGAGCCCCAGATCCGTCTGATTCATTCGCTGCCCTGATGGGGTTCGCAGGAGTGGATCATCCAACCTTAAATGAAACGTTAAGAGTGACAACAATCCCTGCAGTTTCACGAGAACCTTCCCATTCCGGTCAGGATATACCATGATGATCCCTGGATGGGGTGATAGAGAGTCGAGGCGGATCCACTTTGGCTTCTTGAAAGTGTATAAGGACTTTTCCGATTTGATGGAGCCGTCTTCTTGGAACAATATTACTTCGACTTCAGTCTGGTAATCCTTGACCTCATCGTAGGCGGCTTCCATCTGTTTCAAGATGGTTTCGACGTCATCCTGCAGAGCCGCAGGCGGCGCTGGTTCCGCACCCGCAACCGCAGCTATCGGGGCCGGCGGAACGACGCCGTCTGCACGCGGCCGGCTGCACCATGGAGTGATGGATTGGCAGGGTAATGGGGACTTGGGCGGAACAACGCTGTTTGCATACGGCAGGCAGCACCCCCCAAGCCCAACTGTCCCCGCCGCCAGGACAAGCTTCCAGAGCCAGGCATATCCCCCGGCGGCAGGTCCTCTAGTGCGCCGCATTTCCATATTGCAGTTCCCGGATTTGAAATTCACCGCCGTCCTGGCCCCTGGGAATTTCCGGGCACTTTGCCATCACGCGCCCTCCTCCCATTTGGTGGCGAAGATGCCCAGGATGAAAACCACGGCCGCGAAGACCCCTATCGCCGCGGAGTCTTTCAGCGCAGCCAGGTTGTCCACGAACACCATTGACGCCCGGAGCCCCTCGTTCACGTAGTACAGAGGCAGTACATGTGCGAATTTCTGCAGGAACCCCGGCATCAGTTCGATAGGGAAGAAGCTCCCTGAAAGGAACATCATCGGTAGACTGATGCTGTTGGCGGCGGCGGCGGCGCTCTGCGCCTCCTTCACGAAGCGGGTAAGTATCATCCCGATTCCGACGAACGCGAATACGTCAAGTAGTATAAAAAAAGGGAGCCAGAAGTCTATATGCAGGTTAACGCTAAAAACGGCGTAGCTCACCAGCAGCATCGTAATCGTCGAAACGACCGCGAGTATGAATTGGTACAGGATGCTCGACAATAACCAGTCGGTGCGGGTGATGGGGGTGGTGGAAAGTTTCCTGATGATGCCCTTCTGCCGCAGCTCCGTGTCCGAGTCTACCGTGCTGAACAGGCTCAACGTCATCGCCGACACCGCGATGATGCCGGGGACGAAGAACTCGATGAAGCGGTATTTCCTGGTGAGTATCGATTTCTCAACCGACCTGAGGAACGGCGGCTCCCCGGACATCCCCTGGTTTATCCCGGCCAACACTGAGTTCAGGATGGCCATCTTCGTGGCCACTGAAGAAGAGCTGGGGTCGTAGATATAGGTGATGGTGACGGCTGCGTTGGAGTCGTTGAGCATCACCCGCTGCATGAGGGACTCTTCATAGCCTTTGGGAATAACGAGGACGAGGTTCACCTTGCTGTCCCGGACATATTGCGTGGCGTTGACGGCGGGGTCGACCCTGGTGATCTTGAATTCCCCGTTGAGCTCGAGGGTTTTGACGGACTGTGTGGACGAAGTCGTCTGGTCAAGGTCCTGCACGCAAAGGTGATACCCCACGTTGTCCTGGCTCATGAATATCGTGCCGAACAGGAGGATCAGAATTATCGGGAACGCAATCGTAAAGAACATGGTGGTTTTCTCACGGTAGAAGCTTGTGAGCCTCACGACGAGATTGGCACTGATGATGCGCAGATTCATGTCGCCACCGTTGCCGGGGGAGCCGCTCGGAGCGCTTCGCCGGTGAGTTGAAGGAAGACTTCTTCGAGGTTGGGCTTGCGAACGTCCACGCTGAGGAACGACGCCCCGGCGCCCTTGATGCCATTCAGTATCTCCAAAACGTCGTCCGTTTGCGCCACTCTGACCTTGATGTTTTTGTGGTTGGCGTGGACGGGCTCAAAGCCCATGTTCCGGACAACGGTACAGATTTTTTCATCGGTGGACTGGAGCGTCAGGAGCAAATATTTCGCGTTGTTTTCGATGAGCTCCCGGGGAGAGCCCATCGCGATGATCTTCCCCCTGGAGATGATGGCGACGGCGTCTGCAAGAAGCTCCGCTTCCTCCATGTAGTGCGTCGTGAGAAAAACCGTCTTCCCCTTTTCCTTAAGGCCCAGCAGGACCTCCCACACCTCGCGCCTTGCGACGGGGTCGAGCCCGGTCGTGGGCTCGTCGAGAAACACGACCTCGGGGTCGTTCACGAGCGCAATCGCGATTCCGAGGCGCTGCTTCAAGCCCCCGGAGAGGTTCTTGTACTGCTCCCGGGTCTTGTCCTTAAGGTTCACGAGCTCAATCAGCCCGTCGATATCGGCTTTCCCGCGGCAAAAGAGCCGCGAGTAGTACTGGAGGGTCTCCCGGACCGTTATCCTGTCGAACGAATTGAACCCCTGCGGAAGGACGCCGATGCGGGGGACGATGTCGCGCTTCTTCTTCGTAACGTCCATCCCGAGAAGCCGCACGTTTCCCGACGTGGGCGTGCGGATGGTCTCGATAATCTCGACAGTGGTCGTCTTGCCGGCGCCGTTCGGACCCAGGAATGCGAACACTTCACCTTTCCTGACCGTGAAGGATATGCCGTTAACCGCCAGCAATTCGCCGTAGCGTTTCGTCAGATACTCGACTTCAATTATGTGTTCAGCTTCGTTCGTCATATGCTGCTGTCAGCCCTGGCCCGGCACATCCGAGGCGGCGGGCCAGAACCCGAGGTGGCTGAGAACCTTCTCGCTTACCGCCGGCGACGCGACCAGAAAGCGGTTAATCACCGGCTGGCGGTGTTTGAATAGAAGATACATCGGGAATAACGCCGCCCCGAGATGCGCTTTGGTTCTCTCTACACCCTGGCCCGCGAGATAGAGAGGAATTCCTCGCTCCACGCAGGTGCGGACATTTTCGAGCCAGGACAAAACATAAAGGTTGTATTTGCGGCCGAGCTCGTAATCCATGCAGAAATTCTTATCCACCATCACTTCTTGTTTTACGATAAGAAGGTTGAAAGCTGCCAGTTCTCCCCCCACAAAATAGAGCGTGTATTCGGCGCCCAGGACTCGCTCGCAGATTCTTTCAAAAAACAAGCGGTTGTGCGCCCCAAACGCCAGGGGGCTGCGTTTCACTGTTTCAAGATAAAGATGGTAGATCCTGTCCAGAAAAGGAGAAATGTTCCGGCTGCGCATTACCCGGACTTCAGGCGCAACCCGCATTTTACGGCGCAGGTCTTTTCTGGCCGCCTTTGAAAGCCGGGCCAGGAATTCCTCCAGGCTCTTGAAATTGATCGGCATTCGGGCGCAAGACTGGCATTTCACCCGGTTGAATGTGTCGAGCACGTCCCGGGGAAGCCTCCCGTAATCACTAAAGTTGTAAAGCGCCACGATATCGCTTTCCAGTTCGGCCGCCAGCGTCTGCAAAACGTCAAAGGCGATTTTGAATGCCGCCTCGAGGGTCCCCGGATCGATTTGAGGATCGATCCCGATTTCACTCCATTCCCCTACCAGCAACCCCACCCCCAAAATACGGGGTTGAAAAACCGACGGGAGGAGACGGCCTGCCACTTTCAGCGATTTCTTGATCCATCCCTCTACAAACGTGGACAGGTCAAAACGGGTTTCAAACAACGGCAACAAGAGAATCGGAACATCATCTCTTAACACCACGATGCTCCGCAGGTTAAAACCGTCAATCCCCGATTCCTGCAACAGAGAAAGAAGAGGGGCGGTGTCAGAAGGCTCCGGGAAAAGCCGTCCCAGCTCTGCCGCCGGCGCTCCGTCTAACCGCGGCACACACTTGCAGGTAAGGTTATTCATTCGACGTGGCGATTCAAAACGGCGATGGAAAGCCACGTCTTCACCTGAGGAAACGAACGCACCCATAGGGACAGGCCTGCACCGATTGGAAAACGCGCCAGAGCCTTCCCGGATAAGCGCACGGGAAACGTGTACCCGTCGTTGCCCGCTCCGTCGTCCACCCCTATAGATGGATAGACGTGGATTTGCAGCGGATCCACAAAGTGGAATGCGCATCCGAGGGCCTTGACAGCGGCTTCCTTGACAGACCAGAGCAAGGCTGATGCTTTTTCCAAATCCCCACCCGCCAACTTCAAGACGTGTTGAAGCTCTTGCCCATTAAACACTCGGTGAAAGGGGTATTCTCCCCGGAATTCGACGGCCTCTGCCACGTCGATGCCCATATCGGACTCATCCCCACAGAGGGCGGCCCAGACTTTCCCTCCGCTTTCGCTGAAGGAGATGGCCGGCCCCCGACGTGCACCCAAGAGGAGATGGGGCTTGCCAAGCGGGTCGCGGACCACCTGAATCGGGAACGCCGCTCTGTTGGAGGAAAGGTAGAATGTCCAGCGAGGACTGTCCGTCGCCGCAAGGTGATCCCACAGGATGGAGACCAGGCGGTGCTTGGCTTCTTCTCCGTTCGTCCCAAGTCCCTTGGGGGGTTCGGTGTCACATGGCAGGGATGCATAGAAAACCGGCCCCCTTCGATGAACGGGATTCATCCTATGGACGGTTACTTTTCCTGAATCATTTGCCACATTCGCTCCTATTCGTCCGTACCTCCGGCTCAGTCCAAAACCCAGTGCATACGCATATTATGGACTTGCATGATGGCGCGTCCTTGATCGTCAAGTCCTCTGGCGTCCCAAGCGAACCCTTCCTCATCCTGCACCCGCATGCGGGCTTCCAGGGTGACCCGTTCTCCCGCCCGGCATGGTCGCACGAACCTCATCTCCCCGATCTCCGTGGGAATCACAGATCGTCGCTCCGACGGGTCCATGGCAGCGATGTAAAAGACAACCAACTGCAAAAGGGCCTCGAAAAGATAGGGTGAGTATTGGTACCGTGCGTTCCCCAGATTCGCGAAATCACTTGTCTCCCGGTGGATCGTTCGGCCCCGGACCACTCCCGGACCGGCACCGTCAAGGAGATCAATCACGCGATATCTGCCTTCGAGGCCGCTGTGGTTTTTGTACCATTTAAGGACCTTCTTATGATCCATGGGCCCCGTCCGCAGTTCCTCTGGCCGGACGGGGAAATCCTGGAATCCCTCCCCGAGATCTCCTCTTCCGCCATCGAGCATTACCTGGCCTTTGCAGTGTGGGATGAAGCCCCCCGTCAATCTTCCTGCGGGGGAGATGTCCTGGGTTGACAGAGAGGCTTCGCACAACACCTCCCGAAGACCGTGGCCAGTCCGGCGGCAGGAGATCACAGCAGGCCGTGGAAGCGCAGGAGGACATTGAATCATGTCCATGAGCCGCACCTGGCGAACGCCTCGGACGTGCAGGTGGGGGTACAGGAGCCGGGCGGCTTCCATGAATGTCTCCAGAACCATGGCGGCTGAGACCAGAGGATGCTTGATGAACCTGAAGGGCCGGTGATCCGCAATCCACAGATCCTTCTCCTGGGAAAACGATCTGGAGGCGTCCAGTTGCCCCCGGCGGATGTCCACGCAAGAAAGCCCGTCAATCATGGGGAAGTCCTTGGCCCTGAAGGCCACGGCCCCTCCATTCAAATCTCCGCTGAGCGCAGGGGGGATGGTATCATTCAGCCGTGTCGTCCTCACGGATGGCAGTCTTCTCATGAACATCACCCAATCGTCGTCGGCCGGGGCTACGGAGAGTTCCCGGCAGAAAAGCTCTGCGATCTCATTTGCATGGAGGTACGCCGCGCCCTTGCGCCTCATCAGATCCCGGACATCGGGATCCTCCGCCATGCCAGCGCCCTCGACAGGGGGAAGCATCAAAGCCTTGAACCGAATGGCTCCGTTTCTCCGGCGAAGGTATCTGAGTAACGCAGACATCATCCGGTTGGCTGCAGCGTAGTTGGCCTGGCCGGCATTTCCTTGGATCGCGGCCACCGAGGAGAGGCCGACGAAGAACCTCAAGCCTGCCCCCTGCGCCGCCGAGAATAGATTCCAAGCGCCCAGGAACTTGACGTCCGCCACCCTGGAAAGATCATCCGGGGTCATCTGGCTGAGGAAACCATCCCTGAGGACTCCAGCGCCGTGAATGATTCCGTCAATCCTGCCATAACGGCTTACCACCTCGCCCATGATAGCCTGGACCGCGTCGGGGTCCGTTACATCGCAGGTATGGTAGGTTGCCTCAATCCCTGAGGAATGCAGATCGGCCAGGGTCCGAGCGATCTCCGATGCCCTGGGGTCGGCAGCGAACGCCTCAGAAGGCAAATGCCCGGGGCGCGGCTTTGCCGCTTCGACGTTTGAATCCAAAGAAGTTCTCCCTAAAAAGACCAGGCGGGGCATGAAAGGTACAAGGCTGCGGGCCAGGTGGGCGCTGATGCCAGTTGCGCCCCCAGACATGACTACAACGTCTCCGGGGCTCAGAAGCATACTGGACGCATCCTCAAAGACCGAAGGGGCTACGTGCGCTTCCGAGGTGAAGACACGTCCATCACGATCCATGATCTCCACCGCGGTGTAACCTCTGTCCAAAGCCCCACGTAAGGCAACGCGAAGATCGGTCTCCTGACTGATTTCCAGCGTGCGAAACTGGACCGATGCATGCTCCTGCGCTGCGCTCAGAAACAGCCCGAGCATCCCCTCCGCCAGCAGCCGGCTGAGAGTTTCGGTATCCTCCCTGGAATGGATCAACACGATGAATTTCTTTTTCGGTGATTGGAGAAATGCCTTCAGGGGTAGAAAGAGCCACCTGAGAAGCTGCGCAACATCCGCCATGCCCCTTGCCATTCCCGACTCGCCTTGAGGCAAGGTGATGACCATCCCGGCGAGGGACGCCAGGCCCGAGATTCTTTCTGCTGCCCTGCTGGACCCTTCATCATCTTCGTCCGGACCCAAGGCACTTTGCATGAATCGCATGGGAATCGTGTCAACCCCGTAATCCCGCCGGAGGATGTCTCCTGCCCTTCCGGCAATGGCGTCCCTGTCAGGTGAGAGGAGGAGGACCGACTCGCCTGGGCTCAACTCCATGGGAATGGAGGCCGGCAGCTCCAGGGGGACGCGGCTGAATATGAGTCGCTTTACACTCCCCTCATCCTCTGAAGGCTTCAGTGTTTTATCCTGCACGGGCCCAGGGTCAACAGTCTTGGTCGCCGCCGGCAGGCTGCCGCCTGGGTACTTGGCGATTACCCCGGATATCCTCTGCGCGATGTCCTTCACGGTACGGACATTGATAAACTCCTCCAATTCGATCGTAATCCCGAATTGGCGTTCTGCGGCATCCATGATGATGGGCAGGCGACTGGAGCGGATGGAAAGATCCTTCCTCAGATCCATCTCCGGCTTGATCTCGTCCCTCTCGAATCCTGTTGCATCCATGATGATTCGAATAAGCCTCTCCATAAGATCCTGGTGGTCCGGCGCTTCACCGATGGCAGGTGAGGCCTTTCCCATGGTTGCAGGAGCGGAATTGAGAGGCGCGGATAGCGGTTCCCCGCGAGAGACCTGCTTCTGGCCCTCGGGAACTCCGGTCCCCCTGTGTTCCGGCGGTCGTAATGTGGTTGCCGGATTGATGGGGTGAGATTCGGGGGGCTTCCCGAATGCAGGGAGGGAAACCCATCTCGGTTCTCCTTGAACCTTCAGATGCCCTTGGACGAAGAGCTGGGCAAGGGCGGTCGTGTAAATGATGCCCTCTGCGGGGGGAAGGCAGGTCTGGATGCATGCCGATTGGGATAGCGTGTCGCCGATGAGATTGCTCAATATATCGCCGGGGCCCACCTCCACGAAAAGGCGGACGCCGTGCTCATTCCAGAGGGTCTGGACATTATTCATCCAATGGACGGCAGAGGTCAGGTGGGCCATGAGGATTCGCTTTATCTCATCGGGATCTGATGGATACGGCCCCATGGTCGTGTTCGATAGAACGGGGATCTGCGGGGGATGAAATGGGATAGAAGCAACGAACGTCTCGAGTTCATCATGGATGACCCTCATAATGGGAGAGTGGAACGCCATGCTGACCCGCAAGAGGGTGAATCGGTATCCCATCTCCTTGAGTCTTTCGCCAAGACGTTTGACCGCCTCGGTGTGGCCGCTCAGGACGACCTGGTTCGGTGCATTTATATTGCCGATGTGGACATCCGCCCGTCTATGGATCATCTCCATAAGCAGATCCAACGGGGCGTCCACGGCCGCCATGACGCCGGGGTCCAGGTGCCCGGCGGCGGCCTTGTCCATGCAGCGGGCCCTCATGTTCACGATTCGGAACCCGTCCTCCAGCGAATAGACGCCGGCCAGGCACAAGGCGCTCAGTTCGCCCAGACTGTGGCCGGCCATAGCCACAGGGCGGATACCAAGGCTGATGAGGTGTCGAGCCATAGCATGTTCCAGGGCGAACAGGGCAGGTTGCTGCCAGCGGGTCTTCTGCAGGTTCTCCTCGCGATCATGGAACAACAAGTGCAGGAGGTCGAAGTCCGCTGCCGCTGCCGCCCGATCTATCCACTCCTTGATGACGGGAAAAGATTCGTAGAGAGCCCGCCCCATTCCTTGATAGTGCGCCCCCTGCCCGGGAAACACAAAAGCAAGCGGTGGCACTGGCAAATCCTCGGGGCGTATGTAGATTCCCTGCTGTGCCAAGGACCGCACCGCCTTGGGTGAGGCGATTCCGGCTTCGACAATGGCGGCGGACCTCGTGATGACCGCGAGCGCCTCTTCTTCGGATTGTGCGACAACGGCCATCCGGCAGTTGCGGCCGTCCCTCTCCGTCCGGAAGACAGAGAGGCCTTGGAGTGTCGGAGCGCCCTCCCCCGTCTCGCCAGTCAGATGAGCCTCTCGGTCTGGGGAGACCAGGATCGTGTCCACTCCGTTCAGGGCCTGCTCTATCTGCACAACGTAGTTGGAGCCTCCAAACCCGAAGGCGTTGACCTGAAGCCTTCTCGGCTGGCCGGGCCTGCACTTCCAATCAAGCGGCTCAGGGACGATGACGAGACCCGATCCTTCCAAGCCCATTTCCGGGTCTGGATGCTCATAATTGAGGGTGGCAGGGAAAACCCCCGTCTTTATCGCCATGACTCCTCGAATGAGGTTGTTAATGCCCGAGGCGCCCAGTGTGTGTCCGATCTGGGACTTGAATGACGTAAGCACGGTGCGCTTGGAGGAATTGAAGAACGTCTTCAGCGCCCGAACCTCTTCCAAGTCCCCTTGCCGAGTGCTCGTGGCATGGCATTCCACCAGGTCCACGGCCTCGGGACCATACGGCAACCCGCGAAATGAGCCGCGGATCGCGATCTCCTGAGTGACACTGGAGGATTCCACCATGCCCAAATGGTTGTTGCTCGCGCCCATGCCGGTGATTATGCCGTGGACGCGCGCCCCTCTTGCGCGAGCCAGGCTCTCCCGCTCGATGACGATCATTCCCCCGCCTTCGCCGAGGACCATCCCGTCTCTTTGAGCATCGAAGGGGCGGGAGGTCTCGTGAGCGGGTCTCTCCCGTCCCGACAGCCCGAACAGCGCTCCCAGAGCGGAGAATTCCAAAAAATGCAGGTGTGTGAGACTATCCTCGCCCCCTCCGACGATGGCGGCGTCGATAATGCCGTTTTGGATCATCTGCATGGCGCTGTGAAGTGCGACCAGTGAGGTCGCGCAGGCCGCGGACACAGAATAGCTGGGCCCCATGAATCCATACCGGTTGCAGATGAAGCCGGACGCCGCGCAGTTGAGTCGGCCCAGGAGTGTGGTGTCATCCGGGGCCATGCGCCCGGCCTTCACCTCTTGTTCGATTGCGCTCGCCTGATCCGGCGTGAGGTGAACGGCCCTTTTGACGGCGGCGAGGATGTCGTGAACGTATGCCCTGATGATGATATTGGTGAGGGTTCCCGCCGCCTCTCCCGAGTTCTGGGAGATGAGGACTCCGATTCGCTCGCGTGGGATGTCTGACTCCAGGATGCCGGAAGCCCGGATGGCCCTGTCCGCCAGCCACATGGTGATCTTTGTGGCGTCGGTCATGGTCCGGAAATCCTGGGGGGGTATCCCGAGTTCATTGCGGGAGGTATGAAAGTCCAGGAAGGCGCCTACCTTGCAGTAGGTCTTGTCCGGAACGCGCGGCTGGGGATCATAATAGCACCCGTGATCCCACCGGGAAGGCGGCACCAGGGTAATCCCGCTCTTCATGGCCACGCTTGCAGCCCAGACCTCCTCCGGACTCTTCCCCAGGGCGTTGAGAATGCTCATCCCGGTGATGGCAATCCCTTCGTGATTGTTTTTATGGGGGGCGACTGCCTTGAGTCCATAGCCAACCCTGGAGGATGGGGTTTCTATGTGTGGCGGCGCGCCGGGTGGAGGTTGGGAAATCTCCTCGCCCGACCCCTCGAAGGGCTGATGCAGCAAGAGAGGACCTTCGGCCAGCTCGCGGTGAAAGGACTCCAGATTCTGTACTTTGCTGATCAGGCCGGCGCAGGCCCCGCTCATGAACTGCCCGCGTTCCAGACAGGCCTGCTCATCCAGAGGCATCCCGCTTGGCCTGTCCACGCCTCGGGCCGCAGCGAAGAGGCTCCCTGCGGTCATCTCCTCCATTCTCCTCCGGAAGGATCGCTCGTCCTGGTGGCCCGCCGCGAACTCCCTCTCTAGAGATAGGACTGCAGCCACTCTCGGGGTCCTCAAGGACCGCACCCGAAGACCAGTGCCTTGGCCTGAGACGACGGTTCCCCCCGGCGGCGATTCTACGATCATCCGCCGATAGAGCGCCGTCAGGGCGCCCGTTTCCACGATCTCCTGGGTGGCCAGATAAGCCGTGCCCATCTGGAGGGCGTCCGCGCCGAGCAGGGCAGCCATGAATGCGGTTTCCCGATTGAAGATGCCCCCGGCCAGGATCACGCGACAGTCCTGGAGCAGGGATGGCTTGCGCCGTTTGAGGTCCAACACCATTTGTGCCAGCGTGAGTGTGCTGTGTTGCCCCACGTGGCCACCGGCCTCGTACCCCTCGCAGACCACGTAACGGACGCCCGCTTCCAGGGCGAGCCCGAGCAGGTCTCCATCGGGGGCGATGTACGCGACCCCTATGCCGCATTTCAGCAATTCTCGTATGGGGGAGAGGTCCCCTCCGGCGATCCAGACAAAACGGGGCCGGTGTTGCTTTATCCAGGCCAGATGCGTCTCCCGGTACGGGTTCTCTGCCAACGACACGACATTCACCGCATACGGACGTCCGTCCATGATCTCCGGCAAGCGTCGCAGCCTCCGGTCACGGGTCTCCGCGTCCATCAGGCCGAGGGCGATCGTGGGCAATCCGCCGGCATCGGCAACCTTTAAGGCAAACTCCGGAACATCGGTGATGCAGGACATGGCGCCCTGGATGAAGGGGTACTTGATTCCCATCTCTCTGGCGACAGGGCTGTCCAAGTAGCAACCCTTTTTCACCTCAGCCGAGCGGCATAAGCTTCGAATCTCCTCCATAAAGGCGTTCACGGCCTTCTCGGTTCCGGTCCCAAAACGCTCAGCAAACGACGCCGCAAAGGTCGCCTCCACACCCAGAGGGATGACCTCGTCCTGCGTGAAATGGCTTTCCAAGGGGTGGAGGGCCCTGGCCTGCACTTGCCTGACGAAGGAACAACGGCTTTCGTCCGTGATCTCTGCTGCGCACAGCGAGTCCTCGAGCGTCTTGATCTCTTTGAACGCCAGCGAGTTGCCCTTGTTGAAAAGGCGACAAGGAACTTGCAGGTCCAAGCCAACCAGGGCGGTAGAATCCATGCGAAGTTTGGCGAGTTGCTGGCGTTGGAGATCATCAATGGCCACCAGGTCAGTCAGCCAATGGACGCTCTCGAAGACGATACCGGTCGCTCCTGTGGCCAGGAATGCCGCTGCCGCCTCAGGGGTCCAGACGCCTCCCCAGATGAGGATGTCTAGAGACTGTGAGCCGGTGCGCAGCATTTCCTTGACCGCCGAGTATAGAACCAGGGTCGTTTCACCGCTCACGAATCCAGAGGCCTCGCAGCCTTTCAGGACGATGCGCCCGATTCCTGAGCTATCCTTCAAGATCGCGGCCAGGAGATCCAAGTCCCCTATGATCGGAAAGCAACGGTGGTTTTCCGACAAGACCCCCAGTCGCTGCCGGAAAGCGGAAAGATCCCCCTGGGAAAACGGGGGTTGGCATTCTACCCAGATGTCCTGAACCCCGGCGTCCTTCAGGGACCTCCCCAAGGAGGGATCCATCAAGGTCGGGGTGGAAATCTTGATGTCGCTAATGTGGCCGGCAGAACTAGCCCTCTCCAAGAAGGAATGCAGTGCTTCCGCCCCCATCACGGAGAAATCGAAGACGGCCCGGCTCCCCGTTCGATGGGCCATTTGGGTCACAGGCGGGCCTATTTCCTCGGGGCCCCAGATGAAAGCGATGATGGGAACTCGGGCCTCAGCCAACATGTCCAGACCTCCGCTTCAACGCCATACGTTCACGCCTGTAAATCATAACGGCTTTCCGAATATACGATATTTCTTGTACGGTTTTGCGCCCGCTTCCTCGGCCAGTGAGTTGATCGCCTCGTTGTCCTCCAGGGTCCAGCCCATCTCCAGATACTGAAATGTCTTTTTTTCCCTCACGATCTCATAGATGTGGTGGAAGGCCAGCATGGGAAGTCCCAGTTGCCGGTACTTCTCCTTGATCCCGAAGAGCAAAAGCCTCAATCCCTTGATCTCCCGCCGATATATGAGGAACTTCAGCAAACCCATCAGACCGATCCGCCCGTTGAGACGCTTGAGCATGGGGTTGACGTCAGGAAAGATCACGCAGGCCGCTGCGGGTTCCCCGTCATAGTAGATGAAGAAAACCAAGTCCGGATCCACGAATGGCATCACGTTCTTTTGAATGTCCCGCATCTCATCATCGCTCAGGGGGACAAACCCCCAGTTACAAGCCCAGGAGGCATTGTATATCTCCTTGATCAGATCAAACTCAGAGTCCGCATCCTTTCGACGAGCGCGCCTGATGTGGACACCTTTTTTCTGGGCGATCCGGCCAGCAAGATGATCCATCCACTCGGGAAGCCGGTAATCGCCATCGATCAGGAAGGCCACCAAGTCCTTCTCTTTGGTGAAACCGCATGATTCGACCAGCTTTGGGTAGTAAGGCGGGGTGTACGGCATCATCAAAGCAGGCGGATAATCGAATCCCTCAAGGAGCAAGCCCGTCTCGTAGTTGGTGGACGGGCTGAGCGGGCCTCTCATGAAGTTCATCCCCTTCTGACGAACCCACGTTTCCACGGAAGAGAAGAGCGCTGCCGCGGCCCCTGGATCGTCAGCGCACTCGAAAAACCCCCAAATGCCCATCTTTTCGCTGTGGAACTGGTTGTAATGGCTGTCGATGATGCCCACGATCCTTCCCACCGTCTCCGAACCGCGTCGGGCCAGAAAAAGGATGCGTTCGGAAAACTCCCAGAAAGGGTGCTTCCGGGGGTCCAGCAGCCGGCGAACCTCTTTCTTAAGCGGGGGAACCCATTTGGGATAGCCAGCATAGATCCTCCAGGGGAGGTCGATGAACTCCCTCAGTTCCGATCCTCTTTCCACAGAAATGATCTCCGTGCGGCATGGTTGTTTCATTCGAGCGGTTATCACCGGAGCATTATATAATAATGCATTCCCGCAAATTCACACCGCGTTGTCAACGATTTTCAGCACGCTTTTCAGCTACGATTTCCTGGCTGCTCGATGAACTTGTTCCCTTTGGTTGGCCTTGCGCTATGGGGTAAGCCCCCGCCTCGGATGATGGGCGTCGCTCCTCGGAGACCAACCTGGCCTAGCGTTCTGCCTATCTTTGCGCGTAATACACGACCGCGGGAGGAAAGTTCAGGAATACGGGAACTGTGAGCAGGTTCGGGAACCTGCTTCTGAACTTCCTGTAGTCCAGCAATGAATGCTGAAATTGGATGTGCCTTCCGCCTTCGCCCAGGGTTCGGTGGATGGCGTCAACGAGAGCGAGAGCTTTTTCTCGGTCAAGATTCCCCAGAGGAATGCCGGAGATGGCGAAATCTGGTTTTTCCACTCCGCTGTTGCCCAATTCTGAAAGCAGGTCAGCGGCCGAGCCCGCAGACAATTCAACTCTGCTGCTGAGGCCCGCCACCGCGAGGTTTCCGCGAACGTCTCGCGCCAAAGCCGGGTTGATCTCACACGCCAGGATTCGCGCTTCCGGACATCTTGCGGCCAGTCGCAAAGTGAGGGCTCCGTTGCCCGCTCCCAGTTCGATGACCTGCCCGCGATAGGTTTCCGGAACAGGAGCGATCATCTTCGCGATGAGGAACCTTTGAGAAGGCACAATGCCGCCGGTTTGTCCATGTTTTGCCAGGCCGGCCCAGAACAAGTGCAGGCACGCTGCAGCAGTGTTAGCGATCTTTTCAAAAGCGATTGCACTTTATGTTGGAGACAACACCTGTGAAATCCCGCCCCTGGTTTAGGGCAGCAGCGTTGCCCGGTAGAAGTGAGGACCCGCGGCCATGGGTTGGCTGATCGTGGCCGTGCCGCCGACAAGCGTCACATTCGTGACCTCGAACCAATTCACCAGATCGGAGGAGGCTTCAATGAGGCAGGCGCTTCCGCTTGCGCCGACCAGGGTAAGGGAGAGGTTGCCGTTCTGCTCGAATGGCGCGAGGAAATAGGGGGCCTGGCTGGTTACCAGCGGCACTGCCAGCCCCGCCACCGTGTTGGTGTAAGTCAGGGTGAACACGCAATCCGCCGGCACCACCACGGAGAAGGCGCCGTTGTTGACTGCCACGCTGCCTCCGTAACAGAGATTCGTGGTGCTCGAGGTGTAATAGAGGGCCAAACTGGGAATGGCTGGCAGCGACGTCAGCGCGCACGATAAGCTCGATGCGCTGCTGGTGCTGTTCACGCCCGTCAGCGTGAACTGTCCGCTGTTCGGGTTGTAAAATGCCAGCAGCGTCAACGGCGTGCTCGCACCTCCCACGTTGATCCGCTGCGCGCCGGGGCGCACGAATTTGGTGATCTGCGACAGGGTGTAGAACCCCTGCCGCGGGGTGTAGGTCTTGGGAGTCGCGTTGATGTCGTCCACCGCGAACAATCCCCAGAAGTCCCAGGTGGCCGCCGTATCCTGACCCGTGCTGGCGTTGTAGTTAATCCACTCGCCGTCCCAGGCTTCGAAGACGAGACCGGCTGAGGCGCCTTCAGCCAGCAGATCAAGCAGATAGTTGGCAGTGCCAAGGGCATAGGCCCAGGTATTGTTGCCCTCCCCACCCGTCTGGCAACTCTGGCACCAGACATTATACTCAGTCATCCAAAAATGAGTGCCCGGGTAGGCTGATTGCTGAATGAAGCTGGACACGCCGGTTGCGTCAGAG
>Ga0181518_10002156_pt1 | contig 19195 bp, 19 predicted proteins | sample PEATcosm2014_Bin_28_FD_119751 | JGI IMG/M metagenome (GOLD analysis project Ga0181518, IMG submission 119751) | Peatland microbial communities from MTU Mesocosm Facility, Houghton, MI, USA - PEATcosm2014_Bin01_60_metaG | ecosystem: Environmental > Terrestrial > Soil > Wetlands > Peat | place... | reverse complement strand
TCCAAAGGCAGTTATACTGCATAATTTGGGCCTCAAGCCAAGCTAGGCCAAGTCCACCGTAAACATCGGTACCAGACCGCAAACGCTCATGCTTGATGGGCTGGTCGGAACCCGGGTTTTTGGCGAAAAACGACCAGGCTCTGATAAACCCGGAATCTAGCATCACGATCATTTGCAATGGAGAATTTTCTAGCGAGCCAAATTCACCCCAAACCTTCTGTAATGACTGAACATCATCGCAGTCCGCGCCTATGATATAACAGAGGGGCCATTTAAGACCGCTTGACCTCGCAAAATGTTGTATGGATGGATCGAACCGTGGAATCGCTTGGAGTTGTTGAATACGCTCACGAAGACTGTCGGCGGTAAGGCGGGAAGTAACGGAAATTGCGGCAATGACTTGATCAACCAGGACGTTGTACTTTCCGTCACCTGTGTCAGCCGGACAAAAGCCCAGAGCATTACCGGGAGTAATAATTATGTCAATTTGGCCTGAACGGTTGTTTGCGTAATCGTAAACGTGACCGCCGCGAAGAATGCGCATTGTAGAACCGATCCGTCGTTCAAGATATTGAAGCAAAATCCTCTCAAATTCGTCCCCCAAGTCGCTATTATTTTCCAAGAGTCTGGCACCTGCAAATTGTTCAAGCAGCCCAAGACGGAAATTATTGAACTGGGCTCTCAATTGCTTGGGATACCCGTCGTTTTTTGTCGCAGCACGACGGACTTGGATTTTGCGAAAAATAGGGGTGAGACTTACCGGAGCGTACCGCCAAAGGGATTCGGAAATGGCGTCGGCCTGTGCTTCAATCGCTTCGGCTTCTTTAAGGAAGTAGCTAGAGCGATCATTGAGATGAATTTTTCCCGAACACCACTCTCCCAGTTCAATATGAAACTTGGTTAAGTGTTGAATCACCGATAGCCATTGGGCAGCGTCTGTACGGCAAACCAGCTTTTGTGTCTGTTGCAGCGCGTGGTTCGATGCGGCGCGAAGCAAATAGCCAAGTTCAAATTTATTCATGTATGTCGGTCGCCAGAGTAGATGACGTTAGTATCGATCGGAGTGAAACTCCGGCGCGTGAGCGCCGCGTAAACCTGATGCGGGTTCAAATCCACCTGGGCGTCAGCCAGCGTCGTCGCCAGCTTTTGGAGGCTGGCGGAAGGACAACGCCTTGTCAATTCATGTGTGAAGAAACAAGCGTGATATTGGGTGATCCCGCATGTCGTCATAGACCATTCATTCTGAGGGGTTTGCCCCTGTTTGGCAACGGAAAAGGGCAGCGACTCGAAAATGATCCCGCCCTTAATGCTTTAGTCCAGTCCCCCAAGTCCTCGAAGGCTTCAAGATTAAGGGCCATATCCACCAACGAGGATGGTCGCTGGGCACGTGAACCGGGCGTTGTGTTCGCAGCCACAGGCGGTGCGGCAACGTCGGATTTCGATGACAGTGCCTGCATTGCTTTGGCAGCATCCTTTTTCTTACTCGCCATGAATCAAGGTTATACCAAAGTCCGAGATGCAGTCAATTAGGTCGGGCTGCAAGCCAGGTGTTCGGGGCGAACCGCGTGTGCGTGACCGGATGTTTTCGAAAGCTGCGCGCTGGGGGGCACTCCACACGGTTGGGAATCCTGTGCGAGTGTCGAGCGAGCCAAGTGCGGGTGTTGGAATTGGAGCAGGCCGCGACCCGCAACGGTTCGGCAGGTTCCGTAACGCTCATGGCCCCCTTTTGCCCTTGGGGGGTGTCGGATCTTCCTCAAGTAATTTCCCTCCGGCTTGGATTTCCCTCTTCTTGATGTACGCGCTGCGATTGGGCGGCCAGCCTGTCACGTCCACCCTCCTCAGGTCGAGCTTGGCGAGCTGCCTGGCGACGGCGATGATGACGTCGCGCCCCGTCTCGGGTTTGTTCTCGATGTTGTCGAACCATCGGCTGGGTATCCAGTCGGTGCCGTGCAGGGCGCCGGCCTGGGCGCCGGCAATGGCGCCAATGGTGTCCGAGTCGCCTCCCAGCCCCACGGCCTTGATCAGGCACTCCTCCGGATCCCTGTAGTGGCGCACGAAGCTCCACAGGGCGCAGACCAGGGCCTCCGCCGCGTGGATCTGGAATATCCGGCCGTTCTCATCGGTTGCGCAGGCCTCGCTTAGAAACCGGTCCGAGTCCCAGCCCTCGCGCAAGCCCCTCTCCAGCTTGGCCAGCTTTTCCCTGAGGATATCGGTTGCAGCAATCTTCTGCAGCCACTCCAGGAAGATCTTGGCGTCGAAGTGCTTCGGTTCGATCTTCGCCAGCCATCCAACGATTTTGGCCTGGAGCCACGCGCCATCGATGGCCTCGGGATGCACGTGCGTGGGCAGCAGGGCGGTTTGCACGGCCTGCTTCAGCACGGAATCGGCGGCGTGGCGAAAGGCGAGCCCAACGGGGCCGATGCGCATCACGCCGCCGTTGGCGCAGGAGCCCTGCGGCAGCAGCAGCTTTCCTGTGTAGCGGTAGTCCGCCGCATCGATGATCGCTTGCAGTATCTCCTTGGTGGCCTGGCCGTAGCTGCGGAGAGGCGGACGAGCGAAGAACCGGGCATAGCTCTGGGCGCAGTGTCCGCCGTCGAGACGCTCCATGACGACCAGGCTGGACGCCAAGGCCAGCGTCATCTCTGTGTCATGCGTATAGCAGCCGAATGGCCGCCCCGCGGAATCGAGAAAATTGGCGCCCCGGCCATGCCACCTGCGGATCTCCTTGCGTGATAGCTTCTCCAAATTCGCTCCGAGAATGTCACCGCAGGCGGTGCCCAGAAGGCATCCGATGCACCTGTCTTCGGTCGTCGTGGCTCCCAGCGGAGCGTTGAGCTTGAGCGATGAGTTTGGTTCATTCTTTCGAAAGAGCCATCTGCGCCAGTTCATAGGCGGGCTTAGATACTGTAGTTGATGGGGGGAGTGGCGTGGATGGCGACGTATTCTTTCTCCCACTCGACGGTGGCTTTCTTTGGGAACCCCCGCAGTTCCCGCCAGGCGTTCATTATCGCCGCCCACAGGAAAACGAAGGGCAGCACGGAAACAGACAGCAGGGCGAACAAGCAGTGCTGCAGCCAGAACAGGGGCGAGTACCAGCGGCCTTGACGATAGATTACCGGCGTGTCGCCGTGGTAGCGCGCCTTGAGCTTGTACGCCATGCCCTCGGCCATTTCATGCAGCAGCCTAAGGCCGCGCAGCCTGACGCACACCCCCAAGAGATAAAGGTGCCGCTCATGCAGCAGGAGTTCCTGTTTGTTGCTCATCTTGTCCTTCCGGTTTTGCTTCTCTACCCGAACCCGTTGCCTTCTGCGCCATCCTCTCCTTGTAGGCGGCCTGCGCCCGCCTGATGAACTCGTCGAGTTGGCCGGCTTGGAGAGCCATCCATCCGCATTTTGCTCAGACCATCGCTGGCGTCCGGATCTTTAGAGTTTCCCCGTGAAGCGCCTGCTCGACTTCGGCACCGGGTTTCTCCTCGAATGTCTCGCCGTCGCACTTCAGGCAAACCTCACCCTTCATTATAGCTCTTCCCGCCCTCGGGCTGCGCTGCCGCGGACGGTTACAGCAAGTCGGCAATGGCATCCTCGTCGAGGTCCATGTGCCCGTTGGCGACCCGTCGCTGCACCATTTTCCGGATCCCGGAGATGTTGCACACGTCCTTGCGGAACCGCTCCAGCATCCGGAGCGTGTCCTCCATGACCTGGTCGCGGTCGGGAAGGTCCGCCGGAACCAGGTTGTTGACAATGCCGAGGACCTGCTTCGCAGCCTGGCTCTCGCGCTTCTGCATCTCCTGGTCAAACTCGGCCAGGAGCTGGGGAAGGTTTTCCTTGTTGGTCCACACGACGATCAGCGCGACGGCCTCGTCGTAGGTCAGGGCAGCGTGCTCCGGCCGGTTCAGCCTGTGGTAGATGGCGCCGGAAACGCGGTTGTGGTTGAGGCCCCTGCCCATGTTCAGCTTGTTCAGGGCCATAACCTCTCCGGCTAGGACGCTGACGCAGTTGCGCAGCTGTTGCGTTAGTTTTATCGAGGTGTGTTTCATAGGTTCATTCTTCTTGGTCCTCCAGGATTGGCTGGGTGACTGTCGGTCCTTGGCCGCGCAGCTGCTGCAGGGTGATCTCCTGGTTGTAGGCGCGCACCAAGGCGTCCATCTTGGACAGCCACTCCACCAGCAGGGCCAAGGAAGACAGCGACTGCTTGGTTCGGTGGGCGTGCCAATACAGGATGCGGCGGGCACGATCGTAGGGCACTCCAAGCTCGGCCGCCGTGTGCTTGATGAGGCGGAGGGCGGTTTCGCGTTCTTCTGCCGGAATCAGGACCAACATGCCATTTGTGTTGGTTGCGCGAAGCGCGGGAGCAGGCCGTGCGATTGGACAAAAACATTTTTTTTGGAAGGGGGCCTAAAACCATACAATGAGGGATGAAACTTGCGAGCTTTAGTGCCAGCGCCAATCCGGTAAAGGGCAGCTTCTCGCCCGAGGATGGCGATGTGATCCGTCTGGATTTTACACAGGGAGCCCACGGGCGGGCCTTTTGCGATGGGCATGCCTACGACCTGCCGGATCCAAAGGCACAGCTCGTAACGGTGTCGCATCCCGCGGGCACCCTTGAGATCACCGGGCCCCAGGGCACGGCTGCTCCCATGGGGACGGTGGTGGTGCGCTCCCTCAAGGCGCGCGGCGACGTCGCGCTGCCCGTGCTGAGAGCCGAGCGGCTGGATCTGGTCCACAGCTCCGTTGCCGCCAACGAGATCACCGGCCCCAAGAGCGATTCCGATCCCGAAATGGAGCCCGACAAGGTGACCAACATACGGCTGATGGACAGCAACCTAATCTGCAAGGGGGACCTGGTCTTTCTGAACATTGAGGCGGATGACCACCGCCCCTCTCTTGTCAAGGCGGGTTACTTGGAGGGGGTGACGACCCAGGGCCGGCTGACCTTGCAAGCGAACAACCTGATGATTTACGTCCTCGATGCCTACGAAGTGCGCGTGGGCGAGACCGACGGCTGCCGCGTCGGTGAGATCTACTGCGGCCGCGTCCTCAAGCAAACAGGCCTGGGCGAATCCAGGGCAACCTCACCCGTCAGGGACGATGACCTGGTCAGGGGCTTGGGGACGCTGATGTGCGAAGACCGCATAGAGAGCCCGCGCGATCCCGAGCTGGACGCGCAGGGCTTCGAGATGTGACGGTCACAGCGGCCGGGTGATTGGCGTGACCGACCCTCCGGCAACGACTTGGGCCTGGCAAGGCTGGTTGACGTCGTTGATCTCCACCTGGTACTGCTGGCTTGGAATGAAGCCGCTGTAGGCGTTGAAGCCGTTGGTGCTTGCCGGAGATAGCTGGGTGGCCGCGGTGTTGAGGTAGACGGTGATCGCCGCCCAGCGGCTGGGTTCGTCCCGCGGAAAGGCGGCGCCGGGGTTGAACATCTGCCATGACTGCTTGGCTTGGTCGATGGCGGACAGGCACTGGAGCAGTTTCCCCATGTTGGCGTTGTTCCGCTGCTGCATCAGCCCGACTATGGCTCCCGCGGTCAGGATGGCCAGCAGGGCGACGACTCCGATCATCTCTATCAAGGTGAACCCCTTTGGTCTGTTCTGCGTTTTCATGGCGATTCAGGCGCATTGGCGCCCCTGGGACATTATAATGTGGATGACGCTTCTTGGCGGCCTTGTTTTGCATGAGACAGTATTACTTTGCGATCAGCCGGCTGAGCCTTGGGATCATCATCCTACAGGCGCTGGTGTTCATCTACTTTGCGGCCAACACCGAAAAGATCAACCGGCGGATCGAGGCGTCCATCGTGGCCCTGGACTCCCGCCCGGCGCCCAGCTCCTGCCTGCAGCCGATGTACGAGGGTCTCCTCCAGGAGGCCTATGACTTCCAGCTGGAGAATGCCCGGCACAACTGGATATTCTGGATTATCGCTGGCTGCGGCTTCGTGCATCTGACCTGCGTCTACTCGCTCTACATCTACTTTCTGCGCTTGGGGCACTCGTGGAGCAAGCTGCTCCTTCATCTCAACAACCTGAGCATGGCGACGATCCTGCCCGCCGGGCTGGGCCTGGTTTGGTGTCTAGGCTATATTGCAGGCACGAGGCTTGTCAAGCACTTCTGCGTGGTGTCGAGCTTCCAAAAGGAGGCCAGTCAAAACAACATCTGAGGCATGAGAGAACGTCAAACAGGCTTTACAGTCGTGGAGCTGGTGGCCGTCATCATCATCGTGGTGATGCTGGCGGCGATAGCCATCCCTACCCTGTTTGGGAACAAAGGCCAGGCGAACACCGTCCGCAGCAAGGATGCGGCTGGCGCGCTGAATGCGGCTGAGGGCGCCTGGTACGAGTACCGGACCAAGAGCGGCCCCGCGCTGACCGGGGTCAGGCCGGTTCCGGACACCTACTCCATGAACGCGGCGCAGCGGATAAGCAACCTGCAGACCGGAGGCTACTTGGAGACCTCGGTGGACCCCGGCGACGTCCAGTTGAGCACCAACTCTGATCCGCCCCAGTGGAGCCCAGCCCACCCATGAGGCTAGCCGGCTCCAAACAAGTGGTCGTGCTGACGATTCCCCAGCCGGAGTTGCTGCTGCTCTTTCTTGTGCCCGAGTTCAGGAGCCTCTTGGGACAGTTTCCCTTCCTGATCAAGGCCCAGTTTGCCGCCGAGCCCTGCCAGTTGTTCATCCACAAGGCGATGGTGCCGTTTGTGCTGGATACGCAGAGCAATTTCGCGAGCATGGTCCGGCTGCGCGAAAGCTTGAAGCAGCTACCCCTTTTGAAGGGTAAAATGAGGTGACGCGTGGCAAACGGCCGATTAAAAAGCGCAACATGGGATGCGGTGCCCGGCGGCCTGGCGTGCCTTGCGAAAGAGACGCGCCGGGGCGCATGGAGGAAGGAAAACTGCAATCCTCAAAAGGTGAAGCAGCTGGCTGCTGGCCGGAGGTTGAGCGGACATCTTCATTTGAGAGGATGATTTAAGCGGTCTGGACGCATGCAAAGAGGCAGCCTATGTCATTGATCCACGATAACTTCGTCATCGTAAAGAAGGGGGAGGCTCCCGACCCCAAGAATGGAGTCTTCTATGACCAGGCGGTGCCCAAGATCCTGAGGGACTGGGAGACGGAAAAGGACCTGGTGCTTTACAACTGCGAGGACAAAAGCACCTTGGGCTATGAAGACCGGGTTGCCCTCTGCGCCACATACGCGGCCCACCTGGCCGCCATCGGCCACTTGAAGCACATGGAGGTGCGAGACTCGGCTGGGAACGGCCGGCCCGTAGGGGACCTTCAGGCCGAGCTGGACCAACTGCGCACCACCAAGAGCGGAGGCCTCTATTACGAGCCGCAGAAGGTCTGGCTGCTGTCCCCGCCGGACATGAACACCGAGTATGAGAACGACCTGGAGGCCTTCGCCGCCGTTGTGACGAGCTCGCTCCGCCTGATTCCGCATCCCATGCAACCGGGTGGTCCCGCCAATGCTTCGTCAGGGAGCAACGCGTATCGCGATGCCTATCCCACGGAGGTTGTTGAGGAGTCGGACATGGACTTCTTCCCTGGCCTTTCTGGAAACAAGATCCTGGAGGGAACAGTAAACTTTGTGCAGAACGCGCATCCCGCCACCCGGATTGCCGTCGGCATGCTGATCGGTGTTGTTGCGTACAAGTCAATGGGCCTAAAGGGACTGGTCGGCCTCGTCCTGCTTGCGATGGCGCTGAAGCGCGTGATGACGATGGGTTCCAAGGTCATGGAGAACCACCGCTTGGACTTGGTCACCCGCACGATGCAGGAGGGCCTCCCTGTCAACCAGAATGGAAAGATTGATCCCGAGGTGCTAGACGCCCTCCGCAACTACCCGGCCGGAGACCATGAAATCGCAAGCCGGGAGATCGACCCTGCAATCATGCGTCGTAGGTGGGAGCGCAATCCCATCCATATCGATCCGGACATTCCGATCCGCGAGCATGAAGACACCGTTCAGCAAGTGGTGGATGGTGACACGTTTTACGGGACGTCCGGAGCCCATTACCGTCTGGTCGGCATCGATACGCCGGAGCTGCACCTGGACTCAGGAACGCAGCCTGGCGCGCAGCGCGCTTGGGACCGTGTTCGGGAGCTGATCCCGGATGGCACCAAGGTTCGGGTCGAGGTGGTTGGCAACCAGCCCGCCGAGCATGGGAGGCTGCCGGTCTATGTCTATGCGAAGGATGCCGAGGGAAAAGAGCACTGCCTGAACAAGCTCCTCCTGGCCGAGGGCTTGGCCCGCATCACGAACTTTGATCCGTATCACCCGAAGATGGAGGAGTTCATCAGCGCGAACCTGGAGGCCATCGAGACCAAGCGGGGCCTGTGGAACAAGCGGTTTAATCCGGCCATGGCGCCTCGCCCTGGTTTCCTATCCATTAACAAGCAGGAAACGCCCAACCCATCCGGAGGCCGGACGATCTCCTTCTCGATGTCTTAACTGTGGCCGCTTGGACCGAAGAGGTGCTCCGGTCATGTCCCTGTGTCGACGTTGCGCTTCTTCATTATGTCACAAATCCAGCGTCCGCTGGCCAAGGGCGGCAAACTTGGTGACCACTCTGCGGTCCAGTCCTGTGTTGGCGGCCAGATTGTCCAACACCGGAGTTGCCTCCTCGGCCTCGCCGCCTTCGTCGTCGAACAGGTTGCGGGCTCCCACCGCAGCAAACTTGATCGTCTTGATGGCCGTCGTCACCGTCACGGCCAGGTCTTTCAGCTTCTGGCGAACAGCCTCGACGAACTTGACCTTCTCGCCGAAGACGGCGCCGCGCTCTCCAAACGTAAGGCGGCGATCGAACTCGCTGACGCTGCCGCGGATTTCCCAGTTCTCCGAGCGGGAGATCAGCAGGCGGGTGATTTCCTTGGACCAGGAATCCATCACCTCGACGTAGATGAACCGCTTCGGGTCGTAGGTGTTCAGGATTTGCAGCGCCCTGCCCTTGAGGTCCACCCATTCCATCCGGCGAATCTTGTTCTTATGGCCGAGGGTCTGGGCGGTCTTGACCTCGGCCTGCAGCCCCTGCTCGGAGGACTCCTCGTAGCCCTTTCTCAGCTTCTCGTCCACCATTTTCTGGACGAACCGCTGCCGCTCCCAGTCGGAGCCAAAGTCCTTCACCTGGCTCTGGCCCGGCAGGCCGATGCGGCCCCACTCGACCTTGACGGAGTTGCCGTTGAGGAAAGTGTATTTCCAAAACTTGTTGGAGCTATCCTGCTTGTTGATATAGGTCGGCATGGTAAGAGCCTTCGGGCATGCTCAAAACTCGTAATAGGAATCCTTGGTGGGCATGTACTCATCGGGAATGCTGTCCGTAGGCAGAGCCTTCACCGCCTTCGTCTTCCCGCCTTGGCCTCTCTCGATGAGGTGTGTTACGCCCTCGCGCGCCCTTTCCAGCAGCCGCCGCAGAGTGATCTCCCGGTTGCGAAAGGCATCCAAGTCCCCCGGTTCGACGGCGAACAGGAGCGTGCGGTGCCCGGTCTTGTCCTCGTCGCACCACAGCTCCAGGTAGTTGGTGCCCTGCGGAGTTTGCAAGTGCGACAAAAGCGGGTGGCCGCGGAAGATGAGATCGGACACCTTCTGCAGGTTGTCCAGGACCGGGAATTCCGTTAGGTTTGCTGCGCGGATGGAGAACATGAGTTTCTTCGTCGTTTTTTCGGTTGAGCGTGAGCAGCCTCTTTCAGCTGCTCCCATGGGAAGTATCTGCCGTGGCTCCCCAACCCTTCGCGCACATGCCCCAGGGCGGGACAAAAGACCAGGCTCGTGCCGGCGGCGCTGTTCGAGAGGACTTCGCCCTCGCAATCCTGGTCGTCGAGGGTGAAGGCAACGCGGGCTCCGATAGCCGGGCCTGTGAATCCCCTGGCCTTCACCCAGGCTTCCTGGAGGCGGTCGCATTCAATCTGCCTCAGCGAGCCAACGCGATTCAAAATCTCGACCAGCTGCGCATCCGGGCTGTAGCCGCACCTCTCCTCCAGCGCCTTGGCCAGCTCGTATCCGTCCGATCGGATGCTGAGAGTCTTGACAAGATCCGGCTCCACATCCGCCGCAGAGGCGCCGTCTTCCATCCATGCAGCAATGGCCGGGGCCAGCTTCTTGGCAACTGCGGCGTTGACTCCCTTGCTGCACGGGCTTGGCCTGAGAGTAAGATTCTCGTTCATTTTGCCTTACGTATTGTAGTCTAAATTGCGGTTCTCATTGCGAGAGGACTAGGCCGCAATAAGCTGCGGCTGGGCTGGCTCCGCGTTAAAAGTCTGGCCTCGTTTGGCCAGCAGGTACTGGCTGGAGGAATCCATCCCTTGTAGCTGCCGCTTCCAGCGACAGGGCTTGGCCTTGGCGATATCCAGCGCGGGAGTGCCTCCGCCGCCGCCCAGGCGGACGTCCTTGAGGGAAGCATCCAGGTCCAGCGCTTTCTCGGCTGCCTTGGTCAGGACGCCCCGGCAAAGCGGGCTGTAGTCGGAGCTCAGGCCTTGCCAGGAGTCAAACACCAGGCTTGCTTCCGTTCGCCAGGCGAAGCACTGGGCGATGATGTTGCTCCTCCTCTCAAGCACGTAGAAGCTGGCGTCAGGGTCGATGGCGCCAGCCTCGGCGCAATCGGCTGCGTGGCCGTGCAGGTGCTGGCAGCAGTTGGTGATCTCTCCAAGGAGGGGGCCTCTGGGGTCCTTGGGCTGCAGGCGGCGAAAGACCAGGTTGGGATCTCCGAGGTCCTCGCCGTTCAGGCGTATGTCCGGGCAGTTGTCCTCACCCTTGGCGTCCTCCATGAGCTTGAGGTAGTCCTCGAACTGGTCCTCATCCCGGCAATAGGCGTAGCAGAGCTTGGCCAGTTCCATGTTTTCCGAGCCGCGCGCGTAGGCGGCCTTCACCGCGACTTCCTCCGCCTCGTCCATGTCCTTTGGGACCCTGCCCAGGTGGGCTTCGATCCGGGGGGCCAGATTGAGGAGGCGCAAGCCCCGCCCGCTATGGTGGAGCAGCAGCTGGCGCCAGGCGCCGATGTCCCAGGTTCCCCCGTTGGGCAAATCGAACTGACCGAGATCGTGCAGTGGTGTCTTTGAGGAAAGGTTCCGCTTGTGCAAAATTTTCTTGACCTCGGTCAGGTTTCCCAGGGCGACCGAAAGGTTGAAGGCCGGCTTGAGTATCTGGCCCGGATCCGTGCTGGTGCGAAGGCACTCGTGCAGCAGCGCGCCGAGGATCGGCTTGAAGCTGGCCATCGAGAATCCGTAGGGATTCATCTCTTTGAGGGCATCGCTGGGGGCTGCAAGGCCCAGCAGCCCCCACCTGTCCTCCTCGTCGGCGTGCTGCAATATGCAAGCCCTTCGGCTGGTGCTTGCTTCTTTCTGCAGGCGAGCCAGCGTCTGCTGGATGGAGGCCAGGTTGCTCGAGTAAGCTCGGCCCTTTCGGACGGCTCTTTCCAGGTGGCGCATGCTCAGCTTTCCTTGCTCGTATATGTCAATGACAGGGCCTTCGATCCAAGGCGGGGCGGGAAACATCTTGGGCAGCAGGGAAACGCAGCCCCACTTGTGAACGGCTTCGATGGCGGCCTCGTTGAGCTGGTCCTGAGAGAAGAGCCCGCGGTCGATGAAGAACTCGATCGCCGAGCGGCCGGAGCATGATGGGGAAATCCGAAACCCGAGCTCGACCAGCTTCTCCCAATGCTTCTGGTCGCTGAGGCGGAAAAGATCGTCGAAGGGCTCCTGCCACTTTGCCTGGCCGTCGCGGATGCTTTTGAGCACCTCCCACTGATCGAGATCGATCAGCCGCAGCATGTCCTTGCTGGTCGGAGCGAAGTCGTTCGGTCGGTTTTTCAAAAACAGCTCGGGCCTGCTTGAATGGAGCAGAGCCCTCAGCAGCGATGGGCCAAGGGGGCGCTTCGCGGCCCGCTGCTCCACCTCGGCGTAGGCCGTCTCCTGCAGGCCCGATGCCACGAGCGATCCCATCTGCGTGTCGCTGAGGCTCGCGATGGCTGGCTTGATCACCTGGGCCAGGTCGCCGGCCAGGGCTGGGTCCAAGGCTTGCGACGTCGCTTCTTTGATGAACGAGGCCAAGCTTTTGGGCTTGTGGCCGGTGAGCACGAGCAGGCAGGCGGCTCTCATCTGGAATGGGATGGCGTCATCTACCGAGATTCTGTCTGCCCACGGCGTCTTCGGCCCGATGAGCTTCCTGAGGGTCGAAAGCCGCTGCTTGGTATCCTTCAGCCCGTAGGCGTGCCACGTGAAATCCTGGTTGATCCTGCCCTGCCGGAGGATTTCCAGCGCGGCGCAGTCCGGCAGCCTGATCAATTCTGGGATATCAAACGAAGCCGTAGACTCGGCCAGGACATGCCGGACGCAGGCGCGCGAGCGCCCCGTCTTGCGCAGGATTTCCATGGCCGACTCCTCGTCGAACTTGCGCGCCAGAGGAACCAGCTCGCGGGCCAATCCCGGTTTCAGCGCCCTCCAGAAGTCGGAGTCGTGGTTGGTCGGCCGCTGGCGCAGGAATTCGGGCAGGTATTCCGGTTGATACCGGAGCACCCCGGTCTGCAGCGGTTCCTTCAGCGGAACGTGCTTCATCACGAGTTCGCGCAGCTCCGAGTTGTGCGTTGCAAACGCCATCTCCAGCATGTAGCTGGAGGTGGGTTTCTGGAGGATGGCGAGCCACTCGTGCCGGCGCAGAAGCTTTAGGACGAGGCTGACGTTGGCCGTTTTGTGCCGGTCCAGCATCTCCGTCAGGATGTCGGTCCTGGTAGTCGGATTTTTGCCGCAGGCGATGATCCAGTCAAGATCGCCCGTCTCGGCCCCTTCACGCCAAAGCCAGCTATGGTTCGTGTACTTCCTGGGCAGTTCCGCCAGCACCTTCAGCGCCTCCTTCCGGTTGCCGCTTTGGTAGTGCAGCCGCGCCATTTCCTCCGGCGAAACGCAGGCCGGATCCTTGGCTCTCAGCAGTTCGGTGATGGTCAACGTCGGCACCCGACACGCTTCCGGCAGACTGCGCCCCTCCGGCCAGTGCCGCAGGAGAAACGTCAGCATGGGCATGTTGCTGCTGCTGATGGCGGCTCCCAGCATGGTTTTGAGCAAGTCCGGGTAGTGGGCTCCGGCCTTTAGCAGCTCCTCGATGCGATGGAGCCAAGCCGGTTTATTGACATAGATGCATGCCAGCGTGGATGAAAGTAGCAGCCATTTCGGAATCGGCTTCTTCCCCAGGCGCTGGACGAATGGCGTTGCTAGCCCGTGCTTGGCCGCCCTGCGGACTTCGGCCTGCGTGGATGGGCTGATGCGCTCCATCTTCATCCAAGCCTTGTAGTGGTGAGGACTTGGATACCTCAATATCTGGCGCCTTGCTTCCTTTGCCATTTCCGGATGCTCCTTGGACGCAAGCTTCACCAGGTCATCGAAGCGGTAGCGAGCCAGCGGATTGGGCTGTTTTCCCAGCCCTTCCTCGTTGATGATGGGGCGTAGCTTCTGAAATAGATCGGACCTCCTCCTCGACCTGATGGCGGAAATTCCGATGCGGTCGACGACCCGCGCATACGCTTTCGATTCCGAGAACTTTGGCAATGGGTTGCTCATGGGTTGATTGGGGGACGGAACTTTCAAGCTCACTTCCCTTCGGTATCCACGGGGGAGCTGTAAGCCGCGTCGATGGCCCGCCGGTATTCCAGCGGCCGGCAATCCGGGCACGGGTGGGTTTCGTAATCCCCTCCTCCGCCCAAGACCTCGGCCGCATGGCTGTTGTGGCAGCGGCCGCATTCGTAGGTTCGAAGCACTGCGTCCAGCTTGTGTGCGCCGTGCGCGCGAGCCTCTGCCGCCAGGGCGTGAAAAGCTTCTTCTCCTCGGCTGGCCCCGACTTCGATGGTGCTGTCCTGGAGCTTATAAGTTAGATGAAACCTGGTGGCGCTGCGCGGGTCTCCGTTGAAGGTCACCTTGACCTGTGGCAGAGCCTTCTCCAGGTCGGCGCGCGGGGCCGTGCCCTCCAGGCGGAAGCCGGCGGGGTCGCAGAGGTAGCTGCGCTCCTCTTGTCCCTCCTGGAGCAGCACCCGGTCGCCCACGCTCATGGAGCGGACATGGAGCGGCCCGGACTTCTGCCCCGTGACCCCCTCGACCGCGTTGTTCCACTCCTTGAAGAGCGTCTCGCAGATTCGCCGATCTTCCCCTTCGTAGTCTCCGGAGAGCATGTAGCGGCTGGGCAGGAGCGGCTGGCTGACCGAGTCCCACTCCAGGCGCTCATAAATTACATAGGCTCGTTTCATAACTCTTTCTTAGTTTCGGCGCGTATCAGTCCTCGTCGTTCATTGTGCTGAGGACTATGTTTCCTGGAATGGCGCCGTTGGCCTCCTCGTGCTCCGGCTTCCACCCCATTCCCTTGGCCAGACTCCAGGCGCCCGCAAGCGTCTTGCCGACGATCGCGTCGTACCCGGCTTTGTTTATCAGGAAATCCAGGCAGCTTTCCAGGTCGGTTTTGCCCAAGTCGAACAGCTTGCGCTTGATGGTTTTGGCGTGGTCCTCCCAGAGGTCGGGAAGACCGCCGTCGGCCAGATACTTGCTTCGCTCGTGATCCCAGTGCCTCCTGTCGATCTCGGAACGGACGACTTCACAGAAGTGCCGAACCTGAGTGCGGCGCCGGTCATTCTGCTGGCGGCGGTGCTCCTGCTTGCGAAGGATCTTTCGGCTTTCTTGGAGAGCCTTCTCGTCCAGGAGGAGCAGCCGGTGGCCGTAGACCGTGAACGGCAACTGGGCCAGGGCTGGGGTCAGGTCGTTCAGCCGCTCCTGGACGTGGTCCCACTGGCGATCCTGCTCGCCGGGGTCGTTCGGCGAGCGCTCTGCCGGGTCCAGCGCCAGGTCGGAGGACAGGGAACGCCAGTGATAGATCCCTGTGTCCAGATGGACGCCTGTCCTGGTCCTCTCCCATGAAAGCTCCTTGCAGGACCACTCGCTGCCGCCTGGGCCGCTCCAGGTGCTTTTCGTGAAGATGCCATGGAGGTAGAAGCAGCGGACCCCGGCCGTGATAGCAACCAGATGGATGAGGTCTGCATTCTTCTTGAGCGACTCGACCCTATCCAGCGTTTCCTGGAGCAGGAGCCGGTATTCAGCTCCCGTCAGGAACTCTCCGCGCCTTCCGTGCTTGGGCCACTTTTCCCACGCGGGCATGGAGGCGAGGATTTCCCAGCGCCCGTGCTCGGCGTCAGGCATGTACCACTCGCGCGTGGAGACGCAGTGGGCGCCCGTCACGTCCCATTCCTCCCGGGTGACAAGGCCCTTGATTTCGGGCACGGTCCGCAGGCAGACGACCGTGTGCCGGGCGTCCTTGGCGATCACGAGCCAGTCAGGGCGGGCTTGCTGAATCCGCTCGGCCACCCCGGCTCCTGCCGGGTTTTTTTGGATGGCGAGCCGCAGTTGCGCTTCGCGCAGGATTTGCGAGTAGGCGGCCCTTTCGTCTTTCGTCAGGTTCCTGCTGATTTGGGTCTTCTGCTTCCACCACGGGATGATGACCGCAAGCAGATGGCGGACGGATTCCTCGGAGGCTCCGCTCTGGCGCGTGGCTTCGCGAACAAGAAGGTCAACGAAAGGCTGCTCTGTCTGCCTCTCGGCCACCTTGAGGGCCAGGGTGGCCTTGAGGGTTGGGAAGCTGGACAGGTACTGGTGCCGGTTGCATCGGTCGCCGAGGTAAAACTGGATGTCCTCCTCGGTGGCGTCGTCGAAGTTGAGGATGAACGGGTCGCGGCCATCGCAGTGGAACGTGGCTGGCGCCTTGACGCCCGACCGCGGGTACGAGAAGTAAAAATCGTGGTCGGTGGAAAGTCCTTTGAGCGTGTAGAGCCGCAGGTGCTCGGGCCAGGTGGTGAACTTCGGCCTGGTCCTGGAGCAGCCTTCCCGCTGGCTTTCGTATTGATAGGACAAATAGTTGGTTCCGCCGAAAACGATGCGCTTTCCCACCTCCAGCCGGTCGTTCAGCTTCCGGAGCCATTCGGAGTATGGCGGACGGCCCGAGCTGAGGATGTTTTCGGCGTCCCGGATGAGCCGGACGATCTTGGGGTCTGGTTCCGGGTCCAGCAGGTTGACGCGCTCGACCGATAGCGGCTTGAAAATCTGCGTGCGATCCAGCAGGCCCTGCATGAGCAGGACTACCTGGAGGTGCCGCTTTTGCAGGCCGTTGGCCTCCGCCATGGCCTTTTGATACTGCACGCTCCCGGGCCGCAGCCTGTCCTCGTTCCAGCGGCCGTAGAACAGGCTCTCAAACTCGCTCTTGGTCGGAAAGAGGTGGTCCGGCAGCTCGATCTCGTTCCAGATGCGCCAAAGCCGCTGCCCGTTGCGCACCAGGATGTAGGTGCCCCCGTTGGCCTGCTTGAGCATGATCTGCGTCCAGATGTCCTCGTTGGCGTAGTACTTGTCGTTCCGCCGCAGCCGGAGCGCAATGATCCCTTTGGGCTCGGGCAGTATCTGCTGCAGGTGCTCCGGCTTGCACAGCCACTCGTCGAAGTCCCCCAGCTTTTTGAAGTCCAGCCCGCCCTCCTCCGTGAACAGGGCCGTCTCCTCATCCATGAACAAAATGGTTTGGCGGATCGAGATGGGCTCCTCCACTGATGCCGCCTCACCTTCCTGGATGCAGACGATCTGCTCGTCCCTCCCCAGATATAGGTTGATGCTCGTGATGGCGTAGTTGAGCTTGTCCAGTTGCGCTTCCCATTTGGCGGCGGCCAACTCCAGGGCCTTTTGCTGTTCACTCAACAGGCCTTTCATCTCGGCCCTGATGAGCACCACCCGCTGCTTGGCGAGCAGGGCTGATTTTTTTGCCTCGATGATGCTGTTTCGCTGCCGGGTTGTCACCAGCGCCGTGCTGGTCCCTCCCGCCTCGGCGCCTGACTCGAATGGCAGCTGCGGGACCGCCGCGGCGCTCCCTTCCTCCGCGTTGGCCTCCGCCAGGAGCTTGGTGATCCGCTGGAGCTGCTGCTCCCGGCCCTCCGGCGCCGGCGCGAAGTGGCCGGCAAATTGTTCAGCATCGAAGTAGAACTCCTCTTCCCCTTTCTGGGCGCGTATCTGTCCCTGGTCATCCCACATCAGCGCCAGGTCGCCCTCCTTCAGGCTATCGATGGGCTTGGTAACCCGGTAATAGGCCCCGATTGGCGGCGGCACTGGCTGTTGCGGCTTGGGGTTCGGCATTCGAGCTTTTCGGTTTTTTTCTGTGGGTGAAGCCCGCAGGCGACGGAGGCGTTTGGGCATTTGTGCGTCCTCTTGTCTCAAGAATCTGCCTTCTGCTTGCGCGAGGGCTTTGGTTTTGGCCAGGCCAGCTTCGGCTCCACCATTCGGCCTTCGGCGCTGATACGGAAGCAGGTGCCGCCGTGGCTTCCAGGATCGTGCCTGTCGCCGGTGAAGGCGACGCCGAACTCGAGGTGCGGCAGGCCAAGCTTGGTAAGCAGCGCGCCTAGCCGTGCGATAAACTCGTCCGGGATGGCCGAGCTGTCGCCGTAGTTTTCGGCAAAGAAGTATATCTCCTGCTCCTTGGGGTAGTATTCCGCGGATAGGCAGGAGTCGCCGTGGGTCGCGGTGAGGGCCTCTCCCCCATCGACCTTGGTCGGCTCGTTGGGGGTGAGGAGCTTCATCAGTTCCAGGGCTTCTTCGAGAGAGCACTTGAGGGCCTTCTCAGCGGTGATGTCGGTGTAGTAATTCATATTTGTGTTAATTCGTCAGGCCGGTTCTTCGTCGCATTGAAACTCACTGAGGGCATCGAGCAGGTCGTCCACAGAACGGCCCCGGCTGACTCCGCGAACCAGGTACTCCTGCATCGGGTCCACGGCCTGGAGAGCAAAAGCCTCGGAAGCCTCGGAAATGAGGATCGTTCCTTCTGGAGTGATGCCCCGACGAAGGGGACCAGGCGCGCAAGATCCGGGAGCTCCGCCAGGAACCATCCCAGTTCGCCCATCGCCCTGTCGTAGCCTCTGGTATGCGCCTTGTGGCGTCCGGCTTCGCGCTCCAGCTCCGCGTGCCGGCTGTCAAGCAGCTTCAACAGTTGTAGGGCTGTTGTCATTTTCAGCGTCGTTCAGATGACCTTCACCTCGCTGGCCGACTTCGGAAAGATGACGAGAAACGGCCGCGGGAAGCCAGTTGGCGAAGGAAGCTGCTGCAGGATGGAGCGCGCGGCGGGCCCGTCTATCTTGATTCCGCTCCCGCGTTGCTCCAGCGACCCTATCAAGCAGTCCTTGAGCGGAGATTTGGCCTGCAGGGCTGCGGCGTAGTCAGGATCGAACTCGGCTATCTGTAGAATCAAGACTCCCCACTCTCCGCGATCGCCCCTCCCGATGCCGTCCAGCCTCCCCAGCGCCTTGTCTGCATGGCGGGTGCGGCCGCTCCGATAGCCGCCGCGAATGGAGTCGATCTCCTTGGCGGCTTCGATTGCAGCCTGTCGCTTTTCAGGTGAGGGGGCTTCGGCGAACGCGCCCAAAGCCTTCCACATTTTCATTGCCGCGCGCGCCCGTTGCTGGTCGCGGGCCATTTCTGTTATTCCATCGCTCATGTCATATAGGGGCTGGCGTTTGGTTCTGCTGCAGCCATTCGACCTCGGCCTCAAGGGCCTCGCCCCGGCGTGCGAATGGCCCTAGAACGGGGCCTCCTACGGGCGAGAGATCGGCGCTCCAGCCTCCGCCGCAGGGCTCCACGTGGCTGGCGCGCGCGGTCGTCGCCGAGCCAAGCCCCTTTAAGGCCTCGGCGAGGTCATCGTCGTGAAGAAAGCGGATTTCGTTTCCTTGAATCACGATCTGGATTTCGGGTTCCATTTTGCTTGGCCGCTCGTTAAAGCAGGCCTCATGCGAAGCACTGCGCCCTTGGCCTCTCGACGATGGGATTGGCGGTCCACGCATCCCGGCTGCATTCGCACCCAGCCGCCTGGCCAGGCCGCAGGCCTTTTCAAGTCTTGGGAAATCCCCGGAGACCGAGTTCACTTTCTGAGGGCGGCTCCGCCATTTGTTGCTTGTGGTTTGCATGCGAATTGCTGCTCAATCTTCTTGTAAATGCGAGACGCTGATGCCTTGGCGTTGTCCGTTTCATACCAGGGAGGGCTCAGGATCACGCACGCTCCAATGAGCCTGCCGGGCAGGTCCATGCTTCCAAGGTTGCGCGGACGGGTGCAATGGCGCCGAACAGGCCAGACGGGATGCTTTGTCCGGAAAGGATTCGGACGGTATCCCTCACATCTCCCACGCCCCAGGGGCCTTCCGGCAGACGTGTCCGGATG
>Ga0181518_10002155_pt1 | contig 19203 bp, 17 predicted proteins | sample PEATcosm2014_Bin_28_FD_119751 | JGI IMG/M metagenome (GOLD analysis project Ga0181518, IMG submission 119751) | Peatland microbial communities from MTU Mesocosm Facility, Houghton, MI, USA - PEATcosm2014_Bin01_60_metaG | ecosystem: Environmental > Terrestrial > Soil > Wetlands > Peat | place... | reverse complement strand
TGCGCACACGGTCTTTGGCCATATGCGTTCCTCCGTCTTCCCGGTGCGACCGTTCCTCGTCATCGGCATCCTCGCTGGCGTGCGGGACATCCTGAGTGCCTCCGCCCACTTGACCTTGACCAGTCTCTCGACGAAGAACCTCGACAACACGCTGATCTCCCTCGGCGTTGGCGTCGGCGCGGTGGTCTTCCTTCTCCTGGGCCTCCTCATCCTCCGCTTCAGCGGCCATAGCGACGAGGAAGGTGTCGGCTAGCTGGGACCTCGCGCTACGTGAGCCAACCGGGTCTCGATCCCGGCACCTTGGGATTAAAGGTGCGAGAAGAGTGATCGCAGTAGATCGCCACGGATCTCGATGTGGGTCAGAAACCCAGTTCACAAGTGCAGCCACCAAACCGCTGGGTTACGAAGCGAAACCCACTGAGACGCTACGCGACTTAGTTGTTGGGTGAATGTTTGGTGCCCCGGTACAGCACATTGCGGACGCCGCCCACATCGCTAATTGGCGCGCAATTATGCGTGTGTCACCCGCAAAACCGTCTGCCGAATATGAAGCCGACCGGTATGCGTTTGATCACTTTTCAGCCTTCGTCCCTTTGGTGCCGAGAGCGGTTGTTGCTCATCGCAAGAATCCAATCGGTATGCAAATATTCTTGAATTCGTGCCAATGCTGTGCATGCGATGCATCAAACGCCGACACCCTTTGATGAGGAGAAGACATGCCACCACGTAAGAGCGTTCGAGTCAAAAGTGCCGGTAGTTCTGGCAGAACGGGTGGTGCAGCACTCAAGAAGCCGGCCTCGAAGCGCCCAGCGACTAGGTCGTCCGGCAAGAGCGCCGGTGCAGCCAGGAACGTGGCCGCCGGTTCACACGGCCATGCGGCCGGCGCGGCTGGTCGGAGCGCTGGAGCTGCTGGCAGAGCAGCCGGTAGTTCTGGCAGAACGGGTGGTGCAGCACTCAAAAAGCCGGCCTCGAAGCGCCCAGCGACTAGGTCGTCCGGCAAGAGCGCGGGTGCAGCCAGGAACGTGGCCGCCGGTTCACACGGCAATGCGGCTGGCGCGGCTGGTCGGAGCGCTGGAGCTGCTGGCAGAACAGCCAGCAGTTCTGGCAGACAGAGTGGTGCAGCACTCAAGAAGCCGGCCTCGAAGCGCACGGCGACGAGGTCGTCTGGCAAGAGCGCGGGAAGAGCTGGCGGCAAGACCCAAGGGGCAGGAGCCAAAAAGGCGGCCTTCATTAGAGTCCGGCAGCCTTCGACCTCGAAGGGTCCGGCGGCCGGCTCATCTGGTCGGAGTGCTGGAACTGCTGGCAGGCAAGCTGGGACAAGTGGAAAGAGTTCGGGTTCATCGGCATCTCGGGGCACTGCGACCCCAAAGCGCATCTCCGGCAAGCGCGGAGCACCTGTTGCACCACCGCCAAAGGAGTTGGGTTCGCTCCGGGATTATCTGAAGAAGCCATTGGATGCAGCTCCACAACGGTTCGACTACGCATCGAAGGTCGAACACTTTCCGGTGGCGCTCAACATTTCACTCGAAGATTGCACCATTGCTGGCGTTATTCACGTTCTCCAGCTCGCTTATGCGGAGCTTGGAGAAAAGTTCGAATACCCCGGCGACGATGCCGTGCGTGAGACGTACATGCATCTTACCGACGGCAAAGATGTCGGCCTAGATCTGTCCACTGTCATCAAGACTTGGGCCACTGATGGCTTATTCGGACACAAAGCAGTAGGAGCGCCGATCGACTTCCGAGATCATGCGCTGCTTGCAGCAGGCGGGTTCAATTTCGGAGCACTGTATATGCAAGTCGAGATGCCGGCCAATGCCGAAAGGCAATTCGAACACCACGAGCCATGGGACCTCACTCCGAAGAGCGGACCGGCACTCGATGGGCATTGCATCGTCGGCACCGGTGTGAGACCTACCGGCATGGACGTCATCACCTGGGGGGAACAGCAAAGTCTCACGTGGTCGTGGTGGCGTTACTACGGCTATTCAGCATGGCTCATCATTCCCGACGTGTTCGAAGAAGCCGGGCACGGAGCCGTCGACACCGTGGATGTGACTTTGCTGCGAAGCGACCTCCATACCGCAGCGGCACAAACTCGTAAGACCGGAACCGTCGCCGGTGCCAGTCGCGCGAACTCCGGATCAGCAATCGCGGGTGGAAGTCGAGCAGACAGCCGTTGAGCGCGTCCCGGGCGCTAAGACGTGGTTGAGAAAACACGTCGGCTTCGAATTTTCGAACGGTGTCACGGACGCAGCAATTTTGATGAGGTGCTGCTGGACATGGCCGGGCCGCTGGAGTGCTTGACATCTTGATTGCTGCGACAGCTATCCACTACACAAATCTCGCGCAGACAGTGATTGTCGTTCACTACGACAGCGACTATGACACGATCGCTCGAATTGAACCGCGGTTGTCCACGCGGTGGATCGTGCCAAGGGGGTCACTCCCTTGGGAAAGTTGAATTTTTTGAATCGAATAGTTGCAGCGTCGCACATCCACACAGTGCCTCCTAACGCCGGAAGTGACACGACTTCTTCTCTTTTGCTCGTCCTTTCGGCGCGCTCTCAGATGCCGGGGAAACCGCGGCGAAGGACATCAACCGACATCGCGTAAAGCATCAACCGACATCGCGTAAAGCATCAGCCGGCCGCAAAATGGAAAGCCTCAGGCGCAGGTACACATCAAAATAGTGGGCCGCCCGGGTCTCGATCCCGGCACCTTGGGATTAAAAGTGCAGGTCAGAGCGTTGCAGTGTGTTTCGTCTGGTCGCGTATCGATTCAGAATGCCTGCTCAAGCGGGATGTTGCCCGGTAGTCGAGAATCGGATTCGGATGCCCTGCGACGCCGTGAGACGGACTTGTTGGGACAGATCGAGAGCTCGCGCAACAGCACGAAGCGGCCGCGTTTCTGACAAAGTGGAGCGCGGGAATCCCATATCTGGAGCGCGAAAAACGAAGCAAGGGTTTATGAGTGCGTTCCGGATTATCCCAATGCATCGCAAGGCGTGTAGCTGTGTATGGAAAACGCACTTCGAGGGGAAATCTAAGAGGTGCTCGGCTACCGAGTGCGACGTCGTGAGACGCTTAGGGACGAGTTTGTTGGGTAAATGTTGGGGTTCGCGGGAGGAGATCTGTCTTTTGACTGCCAGGAGCGCTAAAGGGGTCCACAAGGATCTACATGTGGCTTCTGACCTGCCATTTTGTCCAGGTCCGTCTGAGTGTGTAGCCACAAATCCAGGCTCTTGGCTACACGATTGGCTATATCTTCAAAGTTTTTTGAGCCGTCACGGACGTTTGAACGTGCGCAATAGGCGACATACGTAGTGCGGCGGCACATCGGAGATGCGGTTGCCGGCTTCCAAGCTGTTTGTCGTCTCGCACTTTGTTGCTGAGCAATCCGCCTAAGCGGCGACAGGGAATGCGGTACCCCAAATTGCATACAGTTCGCGGACTGCCCGCTCGATATCCGTTCCCTCAACCGCATTCGCAAGAAGCATCGGCCGAGCATCGGCAAGGTGAAAGACGATCATGCTTTCGGGTTGGGACATCATCCAATAGGCAAACTCAGCCGCGAAGGCAGAATAGGGTCCGTATGTTTGATAGGCCTGGGACAGCTTGTTGCGATTTACTCCGACAAACTGACGTAAGGCATCTTCGTAATCGTCGAACTGTGCGTGTTCAATTACGGGACGGATGAGCCTAAGAGTGTCGATCGAGAGATCGACTTCACCTGGCTCTCCAACAAAGGAAAAGTAGTGCTGCTCTGCCAGTGCGAGTAGTCGCGCTTCCGCGTAACCGGGCAATTGCGCAACCTCGTTCATAGCTTCATTCACCTCCTGGTCGAATATCTCCACGAGCACTGACAGCCTCATCACCCGGCGTTTGGTCTCAGAGGATGGATCAAGTAATGGTTTATAGACCAGCTTGTGGGAGGGGACCGACCAAAGGTCTTGAGCCTTCGTCCTCAACTGCACCTCGCACTGAATCTGTTCTCCGTCACTAGTAAAGCATTCGGGTATCTCAATTTGGACGTGGATGCCTGGATAGAAGAGCAGCCATTCCGCGGCATCGTCGGACTTATCCTCAAGGCTAAGGACTCTTAGGGGACATTGGGAGGCATCTTGAAAAATCGATCGCACTCGCCGCAAGTCATGCAGCGTGTCAACGATCAGCCGTGCTCCGACCTTGTCCGTCACCTCTAACCACGGGTCGAGGTACTTCTTTAAATGAAGTTTCTTAATAAAACTTGCCGGCTCCTTTGCTCTCGCCTCGGTCGTGGCATGCACACCCGCAAGACGCGCGATCGCGTCCAAATATTCCTTTGCTACGAGAGCTGCCGATTCAAAGCGAGGAAGCTCCGCTAGGTACCTTTGGCGAGCAACTTCAACCGACATCGGTTAGCTGGCCCTAGCGTTTCGACTTCCGCTCGCGCCACTAACCGACCGCAGTTCATCCTCAATAGTGATTCGGCTCATGCCGCTGGCGAGGTTTTCTATGGATAGAGAGCCATCTTCATACATATCAGGCGGAACAAATATCGTTGCGTCGCGGGCCGTTTGCACTCTCACACGTCGAATCATGTTGGCAACAAGAGAGGTGTCCTTGCTGATTCGCCGCGGTGGAAGGCCGGCTTCTCGAATGTCCTGCATGTATGCATCCTGGTCTTCTGGTTTCATGACCCGCTGAGCAAAGTTTTGGGGTGAGATTGAGCTGCTTTGTGCCTGCATCTCTGCAAGGAGACTAATTTCATAATTTGCTTGTGTTTCTGGATCGTTCCTGGTCAGCGATCTAATTGAGGCTTCTGTAACCTCGAAAAATCGCTGGGTCAGTACCCGCGGTTCCTGAATGAACTGGCAGCCAAGAAATTGGAGGAAATAGTCCGCGACTCCGCCTTGGGTTCGCTGCGTATCGATTACGTGGCCTCTAAGCGGTTGATCGTTGGACGCTGCTGAAGCAACGAACGCTGCTGCCTTGAATAACTGGGTGCCCTCGCCGAGAACTAGATCGCGAATGTGCTCCGCTGTGTAGGTCCTTCGACCTTGTTTATTGACGCTCGGTTGAACGCGCATTGCTTGCTCATGTTCGAGTTTGGCGATAACTAATGCATGCTCCCCGTCGATCGACGCTGTCGCCACTAGCATCAGACTGACGGGTGTGACTGCGTGCTGTCGACAACGCAGATCGATCGCCATCGCTCGGGATGGGTTGACAACTTCTAAGCTTTTGCTGGCAAGCAGACTACGGATCATTCCCGGGGTCTTAGACATCTCGGAATCATCCTCAATGACCTCACGCGAGAAACCCCCCAATCCCTCTCGCAATTTCAGCTCCAGGAATCCCTGATCAGTCGCTCCGAATTCGATCGGTGCTTCGGTCAGGGTACAACCATGATCGCTTTCCGAGGTGCCACGTCCACGGGGCAGTTCATGCATAATGGCCGCCTTCACCAGAAGCGTTCCGAAATCGGGCATCGACACTGAGCCACGCCTCCTCGCTCGAACTGCTGAGCAGTGATATTAGTTGCCGCGGTGCAAATAGTTTCTAAGTCGAGGCACTAGAGCCGGACGCTGGATGTTCATCGCGCCTATGGGAGTGACGACACATCGGCGAACGACTTACGCGTCATCCTCTGCGCTCGTGACGATTAGGCCAAGAACGCTTGCGATTGCATCAAGAAATTCGGTGCTTGTCTCGAACCATTCCTTGCCACCCGTCTTCGAGCCACTTCGTGAATGGTCGGCAGCATCTAACAAGTTGTGAAAGTCGCGTTCGATATCGCGTGGGTCACGGTCTGGGTGCTGATATACACGCAACAGCAAGGGGTCTTCCGGGACTCCGGTTAATCGCGCCTGCTCGCGGACTCGTACGGCAGCTGCGCGACTTGTCATACCCACTTTGAGCAAAGTGCGGTTGGTGCCTTCCACGGTGGGATATCGCCAGTAGTGAGGAAAGGTGTAGACGTAGACTCCTCCCAGTTCGGCAAGCGACTTCTCGAGGACCGTTCCCTTGTCCTCGATCTCGGCTTCTTCGCGTTCTTGGGCTGGTCGACTTGATGCCGAATCGGCAAGGCGCACCACCAAATCGTTGAGATAAGCCAAGGCTTCTGACGAAAATTCAGTTCGGTGCTGCCGAAGAAATGACCGGGTTGCGCTCAGGCTGAGTCGCGCGACGCTTGGGGACATCGGGATGTCACCTTGGGTGATCGCGCGAACTTGCGCCAAAAGATTTGAAACGGCTCCGAGATTTGCGGCTGCCTTGGCCGCCACAATCTCGCGTGGGTCGCTAATACCATCTCTTATGCATTGGGCGACGAGAGCGATCTGTCCGTTGGACTCCCAGAGCTTGGTTTCGAGTTCCGAGCGGACCGCAGCCGAGGGACCGCCGTCCTCGCCACGTTGGTGCGCATGCGGGACATCGACAGCGGAGAAGCCTTCTCCTTGCTGGAGGTGGTCCTCCCCTAACGAGCTTGTAGCGCCATTGGGCGGTAGATCAACCATCACTCGGCGCACCTTACGTTCTTCACGGGTTCTGAGACAAACTAGCGAATCGTTTTTGCTTCGGCTTAGTTGATAGCGCTGAGAACAACACGGACGTATTCGCGTCGTGAGATTCACTCTGACGATCGAAGCCATACGGATTTATGTAGCGGTAGTTCCTCTGGGATTCGAAACCCGCTTCGCTCTCACGGCGCCGGCACGCCTTCGACTACAAGAAGGTCTTCTGCACCTAAGCCGAAGGCTTCGCTAACCAGATCGGTGAGATTGGAGCGAACACCGTCAAAGCGACGTTGCGATAAAGCGCGCTCGTCGGGCGTGACAGCGGAACGGACACTTTGCCGAGTGGCGATCACCTCTCGAGTTGCCTCCTCGATGGCAGACACTTGGTTATCGGAGAGCCTTGGTATGGGAATGTTTTCGATGAACTGCTTTCCATGTGAGTAGTAGCCGCCTCGAAATACGCTCGTATGAGAACGCACCACTGCTTCAGAAAGGGGATGATTTAAAATTGCCAGCAGTACTTCGTTTGGCAAGCTCGCGTCAGTTGAGCGGATCAAGTAGTACGGACCATTCCCGCCGCCTGTAACTCGAATCTCCTGCTCATCCAGCGCATACCTCGGCTCCAGCGAGAGGATGGGGAGAACGATCTTGGTCCCCTCGAACTTGGTGAGGCTCTGAGATCGGCCGTACTGATACCACTGGTGCTCAGCTGCGATGCCGCCGGTTATGTTCCGGCCGTCAAGCTCATCTCGGCGGGCTATGAGGTATGCCCAACAGCCCGGATACTCGCTCTCCATGACTTCAGGCTGAACGAGATGCGCGGTGCCATTGGTGATCTCGTAGGGAAAGATGAGCCACTTGTTTGGCGTCGGCTGCGTGAATGCCTCGATCTGAACGTCGTGTAGGAAGGGCCTTAACACGGCGCGTTCAAGAGTCCAATCCCGGCCGTCCCACTCGAAGGTGATGGCATCTTGGGACTCGGACTCTGCCTTGACGATGTAGACGTCATCAGCGCTGGTCTGTAGTCCGACAAAAATCTCCGCAACGTTTCGCAGTGGGCGAGCGCCTTCCGCCTGAAGTCGCTGCCGCAGCGTCGAAAATTCTTGGCTCGCGAATTGCCATGGTTCAGCGGAGAGCGAATCGCGATCTATAACTAGCTGGTCCGCTCGAGTTCTTAGACGCCACGCCGTGATCGAAGACACAGGTTCAACGAGCAACGCTGATGTGGTCGGCGGCCCAACGATCAGAATGGCAGTGTAGTTCGATGTACCCGGAAATACTGGCTGCGATCCGAAGTGAACGATCTCGCTAATACGCTCAGCCAGCAACTCTCGGACTGCACGGCCAGATGTGATCGACATGAACTTATGTGGAGCGATGAAACCGAGTCGACCTGTTGAAGAGAGCAGACTGAGACCGCGTTCGATAAAGAGGACGTACTTGTCAAAGTTGTCTTGATGGCCAGTGCTGTACGGCGAGGTTGCTTGTTGGTAGAACCGGACCTCGCGAGGCGAGTACCGCGCCATGTTCTGGATTCGGATGTATGGGGGGTTGCCCACAATCGCGTCGAAGCCACCTCGGCCGAATTCGGTTGGAAACTCTGAAGGCCAGTCAAAGGGACGGATCATTGCTTCGGTCTGCGCGTCCAAAGGTCCCACCGAGGCAACCCATTCGTTTCGCTGTACAAGGCTGTTGCCGCTTCGCAAGATGCTTGCGAGGTCCGGCAGAGCTCGTTCGCTAGTCGAGGTGATGAAGGCCGCAAGGTCAGCTTGACTCTCGCCCTCGACAAGTTTTAGTAGCAGACTTAGCTGAGCAACCTCGACGGCATCGGAATCGATATCAACTCCTCGAATGTGCCTGAGGAGAATCTGACGCCTCTCTGGGAAGGTGAGTCGCCAGGTACCGGCAACAACTTCAAAGATGGTGTTACCACGATGTCGTTCGACACCGTCAGCGACATACCAGGCGAGATAGTGATCGCAGAGACGCTCGTACGCAGACAAGAGGAAGACACCCGAGCCGCAGCACATATCGAGCACCGTGAGATCGGCGACCTCGGCGACGGACTTCCCATCTAGAAGCGGGCGGAGTGCTCGGTCGACAATCTCATCGACTATGTCTCGTGGAGTCGGAACAACACCTCCGCTCTCACGAACCTCGGGGCGATTCGTGATCACAACGGTTCCGTTAGTGATCTCGATCTGTTCACCCAAGAACTGTTCATATATGCGCCCGAGTACCTCGGTTTGCACAACTGAGAATGTATACGGACTGCGGGGGTAGTACAGCTCATCGATAATTGCGGCAAGCGTCTCGTCACTTACGACGGTTCCGAGTCGCGAATCTGTCATTAAATCAAAGAGACCGGAGTCATAGAAATCGTCGGCTCGTTGTAGCAACTCTCGATATGGACCGAACCCGCCAGCAATCGCGATTTCACGTAGTTGCGCGTATTGCTCTAAGTCGCGGTCTTCACAAATCCGGAGGAAGATAAGCCTTGATAGGAAGATTTGAACGGCATAGGTGAGCTGGTTTGCTGACAACTCTGGAGCGTGCGCAAAGATGTCCACTGCCAACCGGTAGCGCCAAGCGCGAACCTGCTCAAGGAACAGCTCGTCGAACGGCGCAGAACCTCGCTGGAATAGTTCGTGCGTGTATCTCTCGTCGAACTGACCCGAATAAACAGCGTCTCGCGATACATACTCCCAGAGGTCGCTAAGTCGCGGCTCAAAGTCTGTGTATTCGAAGAAGTCGATCCGTGCGACGTGTGCGGCATCGCCCAGCGCAGGTGGAATAGTGCAGTCGTAAACCGCAAGCTGTCGGAAATTCGTCAGAACGACGATCGGCATGCCAGCCGAATAGCCGTATCGACGGGCCTGGAAGGCCGCGGCGGCATCTTGGTGGATGTTGATGCTGGGCTTTTTCGCTTCGACGAAGAGCTTTCGAGTTCGTGCCAATCGAAGCTCATAGTCAGGACGACGAGACGGAGCGTCGTCGGCAACTGACACATTGGCTTCTTCGAGTACCTCACGTAATGAAGGTGGAAGGAGTTTACGGTTGTAGACATCCCATCCCAAAGCGGCAAGAAGGGGCGTTATGAAGTCTGTGCGAGCCTGTGTTTCGTTGTAGCTCGGGGACAGATAGTCGGCCTCATGGGTCGCAAACGCACTCACCAATGTTTGGACTCGAGCTAGGGAGTGTGTTCGCTCCTCATCCATACCTACATCTCGCGCTTAGTGGTTACTCGTGCCTTGCGCCGGGAGCGTCGACGGTCGCGCATGGTGTCCCAAGCCGAGCGAAGAAGACGTCGGTCGTCAGCGGAGAGCCCAAGATGATCACCCAGAACGATCTTGTCATTGAGATCGAGGACTTCGAGAATACGCCCGTCGCGAATCAGGTGATCGATCTCGGACAGATCAAGAGCGCCCGTTAGCTTTGCCGGAACAAGCAGGCGCTCAGCTTCGGTCGGCTCGAGTTCGAGTACACCTCCGCCATAGCTCCGGCCTTCTATCTCCGCGGAGGCAGCCGTTAGCGACGTAAAGCACATCGCAGCCAGGGTCTCGGCGGTTCCGGAATGCACTGTCATCCGATGGATGGTGTCGGTGCATGTGGCTTTAGCTTCATTGAGAAGAATGCGGGGAAAGTCGTAAATCTGCCGGAAGAGGAACGCGTCAGGAGACCAAACAGACGGAACGGAATACCATGGCTCTCGGATCGAGCACTTATATCCTGCGTCGTAGCCGCTGTTCTCGCCACTGACAACGTAGCTAAGGGCCTTAGTTGGCAAACGGCTTCGTACCTTCTTACCAAGCTGGAGTAAGTAGACACGTTCACCTTGGGCCGCGAGGTTCTTCCAGTGATCCTCCGCGAAAATGGCACCATTCAGGTGTGAGGCTCGGGCCGCGAGCGGTAGTACAAAATCATGCAGTTGCCACTCTCCAACCTGCTCGTCGTTCAGTACGAAAAAGTTGTTCTTCCCTGTGACGACGCCGACGTCGACCGAAGCAAACTGATCCAGTGTGGTCGCAATACCAGAGGATCGAAGCGCCCGAAGAAGGTCGATCTGTGGCTGAGATAAGAAGTACTTGAGCCACTTTTCGTCCTCGTGCTGAACAATTTTCGGAGGTGTCTCGGCGATCAACGTGGCAGCGGGAGTCTCGATTAGCGATTGACGCGTCTGAGTCGCTGCCACGGCAACGGCACATTGATTGTCGAGCTCGGGAGAAACAAGTGCGTCGTCGGCCAACAGGATGACTACCTCTTGTTCAGCCTTCTCGAAGAACAGCTCGTTGCATGCGATCACGTGGATGTCACGAAAGTTCTTAACGAGGAACTTCCTTAGCTGGGCTGCGTAGGAGACTTGAAGTAGCTCGGCTGGCAGCACAAGACCCATGCGGCCGCGAGGAATGAGCGCTCGGACCGAGGCAACTACAAAGGGCACCCAGCTATTGGTGAGCCGATTGGGCTGCAGGCCAGAATCGAACATGATGTCCATAGCTCGACTTCGTGGAGGTTCCGGAAAGCTCTGGTAGCGAATGAACGGCGGGTTTCCGAGCACAGCATCAAATGTGCCGCGCCCTGGGATTCGCCACCACTCAAAAAAATCAGCAACTGCAACCGTTCCCGCGACTGGGGTGTGGAGAATCCCTTCCAAAACGGTTCTCGTTTTGTCAGCTTCAGGCTCGCTGATCTCTACGCCCTGAATCTGCTTGGCGATCGCCTCAGGCTTGGAATCGAGAGCTAGGAGTCGTTGTGCAGCGGCAGCCAGAAAGGATCCGTCGCCGCAGCTCGGCTCCAGCACTTGATCGTCCTTGTTTTGGATGCACCAGGCAGCAATCCACTCCGCCAAATCGGCTGGCGTGTAGTAGCCGCCACGCAGTTTGTTTGGGTCCAGATTTACGTATCTCGTAGTCGCGCGCTTGTCCTTTAGCTTGTTGTTTCGAACCGCCATAGCTGCGTCAGCCCGTCAGTTACAGTAATCGAACATATGTTCGTATACTTTAGCTGCCGGGTCCTCCCCACCAAAATCGGGGGCAGTTGAGGCACGAGGTGAATTAGCTGCGGGAATCTCGCTCACAAAAGGGCCCGCACTTGGCACCTCGAGGACGTGTGGAGCACTCTCGCACACTACGCGACTTGGCCGGCGGGGTCGCGGACCAGGTTTTGATCCCATCGGATGACTAGTGGAGAAGCCTTCTCCTTGATCCCGTAAAGAAGATTCTCACAGGAGCGGGTATTCGGCTCGCCTAGTGGGGCAGAGCGGGCAGTGGTCGGGCATGCGGTGCGGGCGGCCGAAGGCCGCCGAGCACCGCGAGTGAATCTGAGAAACAAGTCTCAAGCATCGAATCGGTGGGTTCTCGTTCGTGTCTCCTTGCGACGTCTTGCGACATGTTGAGACAAACTGCCAGTTCTTACCGCATTTCTACTCTTTGAACGAGTAGCTACAGCGGGAGTCGGGTCTTGTTTTCTTCCCTTGAGCGTCATAGGGCGCTTCGAGAAGAGGAGGACAATGGACTTACCGATTGACACACATGCTGTGAGCTTCCAAGGAGCAGGGAGACCGACCGCGCTGACGGACTTCAACACCAAGCAACCGAAAGCCGGTGCGGATGGACAGATCCTCTACTCCGTTCCCGTCGTCGTCTTCGGTGACGAAGATGCAGATGTCATCGCCGTACGGGTCGCCGGAGAACCAAAGGGCGTCACGAAAGGCGTTCCGCTGAAGATCGTCGGTCTCGTTGCAAGTCCCTGGACGATGAACGACCGAAGTGGCATCACCTATCGCGCGGAGTCGATCGAGGTTCTCGTACCGGCTCGCGCCTCTTCATAAATCGGTGACGGGTCACGGCTCGTTGGGGCCGTGACCCGTCGAGATCTCACAAAGGCGGAAAGAAACGATGTCGTCCTCAAGTCACAGCATCGCGGGCATGGCCGTGCACTTTGTATGGCGCTGGCGCTCGGTCATCGGGCTCTTGTTGATCTGGCAGCTCGTCGGGATGATCATCCACGAGCTGTTTGGCCAAGTGTGGGGCACGCTCATCGAGTGGGCGGTGATCGCGTTCTTGGTCACGAGGCGGAGCTCGAGGCAATGGATGGTCAGAACTTGGAAATTCTGGCGTCTTCGCCAGCGCCTGGACGACGTCTTCGTCGACGGAAAGCTTGAGCCGTTTGCGACGCATCCGCCATATGTCGCCGGTGTCGAATCGAGCGGTGTCGGATCGAGGATCGAGCTCCGCCTTCGCGCCGGGACGTCAGTCGCCGACCTCGAGCGTATGGAAGGACACCTAGCGACGGCTCTTCAAGCCCGCGCGGTGCGCGTGGAGCGCGACCGATTGGACGCGAGCCGCGTGTGGTTGACGGTCATCCGGAACGAAGGGTTCCAGACGAAGGAGCGGTGGCCGCTGCTTCAGTCGAGGCAATGGGACTTCACGAAGCGCCTTCCTCTTGGGGTCGACGAGGACGGCCGGATCGTCGACTGCGAGCTCGTCGAACACAACGTATTGATCGGCGGTGAGCCGGGTGCGGGGAAGTCGAATGCGCTCTCGGTTATCGTCGGGGCGGCTGCGTTGGACCCGCGGGTGCGTCTTCACCTGCTCGACGGTAAGCTCGTCGAGCTCGCGCCGTGGAAGTCCTGCGCGACGTCTTTCGTCGGGCCAGAGATCGCGGAGGCGATCGCTCTCATCGACGGGCTTCGGGCTTCGATGGATCGCCGCTACGAAATGCTGCTCAATCGGGGCCTGCGCAAGGTCGATACGAGCGACCCCGACGGATACGACGTGGTCGTCTGCGACGAGCTCGCGATGTACATCTCCGGGAGCGATAAGCGGGCATCGGGTCGTTTCGCCGACGGGTTGCGTGATTTGGTCGCTAGGGGGCGAGCCGCCGGCGTCGTCGTGGTCGCTGCGACGCAAAAACCGAGCACCGACGTCATCCCCTCGTCGATCCGTGATCTTTTCGGGTATCGCTGGGCGATGCGCTGCGCGACGAGGGATGCGTCGGACACCATCCTTGGAGCGGGATGGGCAGGGCTCGGCTTCAGTGCGTCCGAGATCGATGCTGATCTACGGGGCACAGGGCTGCTCCGTTTCGAAGGTGACGTACCGGCAAAGCTCCGGGCTTTCCGCCTGTCGGACACAGACGTCGCCGCGGTTGTCGGGCGCGCCATGCGTATCCGCACACAAGCATCGTCCCGAGCTGAGGCGTCATGAGCGCTGTCCTCGAGGCGATCGGTAATGACGTCCTCGAGGAGATCCTCGAGGTGACATCGGACGTCGATCGTTATCGAGCATTTGAAGAACATGGCCGGTCGTGTGACTGGTGTCGAGAGCCCGTTCGCCTTCGGAGAATTGATCTTCAAGTCGACCGGGTCACCGGAGAAGTCATTGGTGGCGTGGAGCGCGAGCCGTACTTCAAGGCGTGTGGGACGCGACGCGTGACGCGCTGTCCAGCTTGTGCGGAACGCTATCGAGGTGACGCGCGCCAGCTCGTCGGCGCCGGTCTTCGGGGCGGCAAAGGGGTGCCGGAATCCGTTCTCAGTCATCCGGCGGTGTTCGTGACCTTGACAGCCCCGAGCTTTGGCCCGGTCCATCGGATGCATCGAGCTGGGAGCCGTCGAGTATGCCGAAGCAGTGCACCAAAGCGTTGTCCACATGGCCTCCCCCTTCAGTGCAAGAAACGGCACGGCAGAGACGATGTATGTGTTGGAGAACCGCTTTGTCCCAATTGCTACGACTACGAGCGCGCGGTGTTGTGGAACGCACTCGCTCCGGAATTGTGGCGTCGTCTTACGATCTATGTGCGACGCGAGCTCGGGTATCGACTACGGATGTCGCCGGGAGAGGCAAGAACGTCCTTTCGGGTGTCGTTCGCGAAGGTGGTCGAGTACCAAAGTCGGGGATCGGTGCACCTGCACGCGGTCTTTCGCATTGATGTGCTGACTTCGGACGATCGATTGACGGAATTGGACAGCATCATGTTCGGGAAGCTCATCTCCTCGGTGGCACGGAGAATCGCGGTTCCTTGTCCCGAGGCTGTCGGAGGCACCGCGCGGTTCGGTGAACAAATCGACGTTCGTCCCCTTCCGGAATCCGACGAGCGTACGCGTCGTCGCATAGCTGGGTATCTCGCGAAGTACGCGACGAAGTCGAGCGATGCAGATGGTCTCTTGGATCGCAAAGTCAAGTCCTTGCGCGATCTACGGCGCAGGGGGTTGTCTCCGCATCTCCACAGGATGGCCGCATCTTCGTGGGGACTCGAAGTGCGCTCAGGATGTCGCGATCTCGGGCTTCGGCGTTCAACGCATGCACTCGGATTTCGAGGGCATTGGCTGACGAAATCACGGGCATGGTCGACGACCTTTGCGGCTCTCCGAGCAGAGCGCATGGAATGGAAAGCGCGCCAAGTCGATGACGCGCTCGAGGGCGGCACATCGCATGATGACGTCATGCTCATTCGTTCGTGGAGCTATTTCAATCACGGGTGGGAGTCGCAAGGTGAAGGTGAGCTTGCTGCATGGAGGCAGCGCTCGGTCGCGAAAGCTCGAGAGCTCCATCGAGAAGCGTTGGAAGCATCCCTAAAAGGAAGGATCTAGCGATGGGAGCTCAGCGACGTGGCGCGCAGGCAGCGAAGCTTCTCTTGAGCGTCGAGGAGGCAGCGGCTCTGCTCGGTACGAGCAAGGCGACGCTTTATCGCGCGGTACAGGATGGTTCGCTACCGGTTCCGGTCTTCATGATCGGGAAACGACTCCGCATCGCGCGGCGTTCGATCGAGCAGCTGCTGAACGGGGAATTGGGTCATCCGTCGCGTCTATCGTCGGGCGACGACTCCTCGGGATTTCGAGTGAGGTCGTCTTGAACGATCAGGAGATCGACGTGGTCCTCAAGCTCGTTCAGGCGAACATCGATGGACGACAAGATCTCACGGAGCATGTCTGTGCAGTGCGCGATACGGTTTTCCACGTCGGTACCTCCTTGTAGGTACTGGCCAGGCCCCGGGGTGTTTGCGCACCGCCGGGGCCACTTGATGAATTAGGGAAGGTAGTGAATTCGGATACCGTCGGAGTTACCGGTAAACCGATATCGCCATAATGGCGACACCAGCCGCGTGATCGAGAGCCATGGCCACGAGTTGCTTCGACTGCGCAGCGACAAGACGCTAGGTCGACTAGGGCGTCGGGAGTGAATACGCGAACGTACGGGCTCGGAGATCGTCGTTCCCGGGGACCCATTCAGACCACACGCGTAGGCGGCCGCCCGAGGTAGTTATCTCACCGTCCGAAGCAGACCAATGGATGGAATCGACAACCAAAAGGTCAGTCGGCTGGTAGCTGTTGGCGTGAGTGACCTCGTTGATGGTGAGCTCGACAGTGTCGATAAGCAGCGAGCTGCCCTTCACTTCCACGTGTCGCTCGACCCCATTGAGCTCAAGGCGGATGTCGTACGGCTTGCCGAGCTTGGCGAAGGAGGTTCCGCCCAGTTGTGTGTAGTGCTCGATGGCCATGTCGACTGCATGGATCTCAATTGCCAAACGCAGCCGGGGATCTTCGATATGGGTTACTTGTCCGCTCCGGGCCCGCCGTCCGCTACGTTCGTTGTCCTCTAGCAAATCTTCGTCGGAAGTATTCAAGTCCGAGTCACTGACTTCTTCATCTTGGAAATACTTCGCGGCTGTTTGGACGCTCACTCCCATGAGCTTCGCGACCTCACCCTCGCTCTTGCCGAGCGACGCCTGGTCGTATCCAAAACGATGGCGCAGGTTCCTGACAGATTGATGGATTTCGAGGTTGTCGCCCCTCAGGAAGTTGACGATCCCTTTGCTGAGCTTGGATGGATCGGTTTCCCAGGCGGTGTGTGCATCGGTCACGGTCACCGCGTCTAGAGCGGCCCTAAGTTGATCGTCGAGGGGCACTATGCGCGTGGCTGAGCGACCGCCTGACACCCTTAGCGAGGGTTGGCTGCCAGCGGGGAGAACATCGCCTTGGGAGAAGTGAGCGATCTCATCGAGCTCGCAGCCCGCTCTCGCTGCCAGCAACAGGTATGCGCGAGTCAATGGATCCGCCACGACAACCGCGCGCTCAAGGTCTTCAGGGGAGATCGCGCGATACTTGCGACCCGCGGGTAGCTCGCCCTTGTCAATCTTGTGCATCGGGTTTCGATCGATTAAGTCCTCGTCGACGGCCCATTCGTAGAAGGAATTCAGTTCGGTCCAGTTCTGGTACCGCGCGCTCGGTTCCTTGATGCTCGGTCGCGAGAGCCATGCCTCGATTTGCGTCCGCGAGGGAGCTGATCGTTCAAGGCCAACGAGGCCCACGTCTTCCTCGAACATTTCGAGGAGCTTCATTCGGACGTATCCCGACTCCTGCCTCACCTCGCTGGTAGGCGCTCTCCGTATTCTCAGAACGTCCATGCCTTTTGACGCGAGGTACCTATCGATTAGCTCGTTGCCGCTGAACTTCTCTGCCAAGGCCGTGCCCCCAGTCCCGCGAATATCTCAATTCTCGCAAATCGGGGCGGGCTACTGCGAAAGCCCTAGGGTGAGCGTGGCAACGTGCAGAGTGAACCGCGCTGGATCCGGTTGAGGTTTGGGACTATGTCCCAGAACTCCGGAGCAGAGCAGCGCTTTGTGCTGGGTGAGCGCGGCAAATTTGGCGACGGAACTCATAGGGGATAGTGCGCGCTAACGGATCTCAAATTTTGTTGCTCCGAGCTGCGACAGCCAGTTCTCCCGTTCACATTGGCGGTGGACAGATCGAACTTTGTAGGCCCGACCGCTGACCTCAACTCCGGCGACTGTACCTTTCAGCTCGGTGTATGTGAGGTGCTTGTCCTCGCATGCTTTCTTGACCAACGCGAGACTGCGCGCCGCATCGCGAGTGAAAAGCACGTGGCGCTCTTTCCTCAGGAGCAGGGCTCCTTGGGCACAGAGGATGATGAAGGCGATGATCCCGCATATTCCTGCTACGAGATCGAACACCATCACAGTGCGATTCTGGATGCGCGAGTGTTGGCCGCAAAGGCGATATCGTCCCATCTAAGGGCACGTGCATCGCTCATCGAAAATCTGCATGACCAAGTAGGCGACCTATATGGTCCGCAGCTCGTCGGTCATCGGTTGGGACCTTGTCGGTGTAATGGCGCGCCATGTGCACAGTTGACCAGCCGAGTCGCATCTGCTTCTGGCTTTCGGTCAAGACGGAATCGAGAACAGTGGCTTGAAAGTGTCGCAGCGAGTGGATGTGGAGGTCAGGATCAACCCTAGCGGCAGCTCGAACCACGCGAAATCGATGACTCATGCTGTCAGGATGTGGCGGCTCCGCTGTGGATAGCCTGCTCGAAAAGACAAACGCTGAGAGGTCTTCATCCAGCTCGGCCACCACGCACAGTTTCGTGGAGCGATGACGAAGCATTCGGAGATTCTCAAGAGCACCTTGATCGATCGCGATCGTGCGGATTCCGGCACGCGTCTTCGGGCTCTTGATCTGTGCTCCGCCAGACGCGGCAACGACAGATTCGTCAATGCGAATCGTACCAGCGGCAAAATCGATGTCGTTCCACCGAAGCGCGCAGATCTCGCCGCGTCGAGCACCCGTGGACGCAACGACACGCAAGAAGACCGCGAAGGTTTCATCAACGCGTTTTGCGGCGGCTATGAGCAGCTGCACCTCTTCGGCGGTGGGTGCACGCACCGCCTCCCGGCGCTCGTCGAGCTTCCAATCGGGGATTTCCGTGTCGACAACGGGATTCGGAAGGAGGTTCGAGCTCCACTTCCTCGCCAGGCGACAGGCGCGATGGAGCAACGCCCGGGTCTGACGGACACTTGCCCGGGATAGTCCTGAGGCTTTGAGCGATCGGAAGTATCGCTCGAGCTCGTAAGGGCCAAGCGAGGCTATTTCTCGTGTTCCGATCGAATCGCGAATCTGTACCTTCCAGATGGAGTTATAGCGAAGGGTTGTGCTTGGACTGAGATCTTGCCAGCCATTCGCTCGCCAACCCTCGATCGCTTGATTGATCGTCGTGTGGATTCCCCACTCGACCGCTACGTCATCAGTGGGGTCGCTTAAATCAGGCCTTTCATGGGTTGTTAGCGAGAGTCGAGCGAGTTCGCGTTCCGCTGCTCTCTTCGTTCCGTGGAAGAGGACGCTCTTTTGGCGGATACGTCCGCTGTGATCACGTCCGAGATAGACGCGAAGTTCGAACGCGTCCGGTCCACGATCGCCGCGTCTGCGAATGCTCCCGGGCACTCGTCCTCCCGATCCGTGTCCCAACATTTGTTGGGACAACTGTTGGGACAAAGCATAGGCGCTAGCGCTCCCGGTCGATATACCCGCCTATGACGTGGGATTATATAGTGGGCCGCCCGGGTCTCGATCCCGGCACCTTGGGATTAAAAGTCCCCTGCTCTACCCGATGAGCTAGCGGCCCAGCAAGCGTCACACTTGGTAGGGATGAAGCACTACCCGCGACGCTTGGAGCCAATCGTAGGTGCCCATCTAGGCGCGAGCACTTTCCCGGGCCATCCAGGTCCGCCGATGATTCGGCAGGTTTTGTCATGAAAATGGCAAAGCGAGGCCCGTGTCCAAGAGGAGATGCGCCCTCGATCACCCGAAAGTGAAGTCGTACGCTTCAACCCCCGGTGTCGCCGTGATCTTGAGGATTGACTCTTGCTCTGTGGTGCCGGAGACAAGTGTGTAAAGGCGGGGTACACCG
>Ga0181518_10002153_pt1 | contig 19207 bp, 14 predicted proteins | sample PEATcosm2014_Bin_28_FD_119751 | JGI IMG/M metagenome (GOLD analysis project Ga0181518, IMG submission 119751) | Peatland microbial communities from MTU Mesocosm Facility, Houghton, MI, USA - PEATcosm2014_Bin01_60_metaG | ecosystem: Environmental > Terrestrial > Soil > Wetlands > Peat | place... | reverse complement strand
TCACACTCATGTTGGAACAGGCCGTCGCCAGGACCGCCAGTCCTATCAAGACGATGTGTCTCGCCTTCATCGAGCCTCCTCGCTTGCAGACTTGAAACCCCATTCCCAGATGGAGCCTGCTCAGGCGCTCCTTGCCTCCGGTTTGGTAGCTGTCGCTCATCCTGCGCCTTTGGCGCATCGGCCATCAGGGCCGAATGTCACAAAGGTGTGGCCTCGGGCGCGTCACTCGAGCAGTCTCACCCAACGGAGGGCGTTTGACCACGCTCACTGAGAACCTGTCAGACCTGCTCATTGAAATCTTCCAGTCCTGAACCCTCGGTGGCCTGATCATCCACCACCGGCGGTGGCCGCCTTCCGAGGCTTGTGGTGTCCAAGCCAAAGCCACGGAAGGGGAACCTCTCTCATGTTCACAGGGAATGAGGACATGGAAGCAACAGCACTTCGCGAGCAGGGCTGGTCGATCTCCGCGATCGCCCGGCATCTCGGCAGAAGCCGAGAGACGGTGCGCAAGCACCTGGACGGAAGGTGCACAGCCGGCGAGGACAAGCAGCAGTCAACCACTACGTCGCCTCCTACCAATCCATCACCGCGCTCCCCATCACCCCGACGTCCCTCGTCAACTTCGGCGAAGCCGTCAACTTCCCTCTCATCTTCGGTGGCATGTTGGCCGTGTCGGGCGCCGCCACGCTCGTCCATCTACTGGTGGTGAGCGTGTCGCGCCGGCGGCGAGGGACGGGGCTCCTAGAGGCGCTCGGTTTCGTGAACAGCCAGATTGTCGCCACAGTCGCCTGGCGGGCCACGGCACTGGCCCTTGTCGCGGTTGTCGTCGGCGTGCCGCTCGGGATCGTGATCGGACGGGGGTGTGGAACGCGTTCGCCAACAACCTCGGAGCCGTGCCGGTCTACGTCGTACAGCCCTGGCTCCTGACGACAATCGTGCTGGGGATCCTCTCAGCGGCCAACCTGCTCGCAGTGGCACCGGCGCTGGCAGCGAGACGGTCCAGGCCGCAACAGCTTCTGCGGGGCCAGTGAACCGCGTCAGATTTGGTGGATCTGCCCGCCCAACCCGACGCGCCCCCTCAAAGTTCTACGAGTGCAGAATCGGCAGGGATCTGCGCTGCCTATGACCCCTACCGCCGTTGCACGGAGCCCGCGGGCGCGGATCGCCTCGAGCTTGGCCGCAGCCAGGTGATCGATCTCGGGGAAGAGGTGGCCGTGGTCATGGGTGAAAGTCACACCCGTATGCCCGGCCCGCCCCTCCATCTCCGAGGGTTCGACACCCGCGGCCGCGAGAAGAGCGACTCCGGTGTGTCTCGGGTCATGCTCATGCCGACATCGGCATAAGCAAGTCTCATTCGGGTGCTCGCGCCAAGGGTTCAGCGGGACTAGTGTAGTGTCTCGCAAATAGATGGTGATAGTAGTAGGGTGTCGACATGCGCACGCCGAGCCCACCACTTGTGATGACCGACGGCCAGCGGGAGATCCTCGAGAATCTCTCCAAGTCCCGCACGGCGCCACAGCGTGAGGTCACAAGGGCCAAGGCGTTGCTGTACGCCGGCGAGGGTATGGCGAACACGGCGATCGCGGCGCGTCTCGAGGTCTCGCCGGCCAGTGTTGTGGCCTGGCGATCCCGATTCGGCGAGGAGGGCGTGGCCAAGCTCGGCCGGGTGCGGCCGGGCCGGGGGCGTAAGGCGTCAATTCCGGCGGAGAAGGTGGACCAGATCGTGCGAGCCACGCTCCATGACAAGCCGGCCGGTGAGACGCATTGGAGCTGCCGTTCGATGGCCAAAGCACAAGGCGTGAGCCCGGCCACGGTGCAGCGGGTCTGGTCTGCGCGGGGTCTTCAACCGCACCGGGTGGAGACGTTCAAGCTCTCCAACGACAAGGGTTTCGAGGAGAAGCTCGTCGACGTGGTCGGGCTCTATCTGAACCCGCCGGAGAAGGCCGTGGTGTTGTGCATGGACGAGAAGAGCCAGATCCAGGCTCTCGATCGGACCCAGGCGACCTTGCCGATGAAAAGGGGCCGGGCGGGTACGATGACCCACGATTACAAACGCAACGGCACGACCACGCTCTTTGCTGCGCTGAACGTCTTGACCGGAGTGGTGATCGGCCAGTGCCTGCCCAAGCACCGCAACACTGAGTTCTTGAAGTTCCTCCGCACGATCGACAGCCAGGTTCCAAAGGGCTTGCAGATCCATATGATCTGCGACAACTACGGAACGCACACCCACGACAACGTTCTCGCTTGGCTGGAGAAGCACCCTCGCTTCCATCTGCACTTCATCCCCACTTCGAGCTCATGGCCGAACATGGTGGAGCGCTGGTTCCGTGATCTCACCGGCAAGGCGATCCGCCGGGGGGTGTTCAAGTCGGTGCCTGATCTGATCGCCGCCATCGAGGCGTATCTCGCCGCCCACAACGACGACCCCAAGCCATTCGTGTGGACCGCCACGGCCGAGGACATCCTCGAGAAGGTCCGCCGAGGCCGAGTCGCTCTCCAGATAATCACCAGTTAAAACTGAGACACTACACTAGCAGCCGCCCTGAACGGATCTGGTGCCCTTGGCTGGTCCCGTCGCAGCCCGCGCGACTACCCCTGCTGTTTCGGCGACGCACCATCAGCTGGTCCGACAGCTCGGCGTGGGCCTCCGGCCGGGAAGGTCGTACCAGGCCACGCCGGCCTTGAAGCTCACCGTGGGCGGCCCGAGGAGCTTGGTGAGCAACCCGGTAGCGCGGGTGCGAATCGCTCCTGTCCTCGTGCGAAGAACCAGCGCGTCGGCCCCGTAGGCGCGAACAACAGCCCCGAGGGAGTGACAGGCGCTCGCCAACGACACCCCGGGAGCGCTCCCGGCTGCATCGAGGAGAGAGGACAACCTGGCGAGGTCGGGGCCCTGCGCAACGTAGTACCTGCCATGACCCGTCGTACTGGGGACGAGTGCATAGCCTCCGACGAGCCGGAAGCTCATCTCGTCGACGGCCTGCCAGAGCATGGGCTCGTCCTCGTGCGCCCGCGGGTAGGGAAAAGCCAGCACCACGCCGCCATCTGGAACAGAGCGCGCGAGCGATGCGGAGAGGCCAGGCGCCGTCACGGGATGCTCGCTGGCGACGGGCAACTGGTCCAGGACCGGCACCAGGGCCACGACCAGCAGGGCGAGCACGCCGAGGGTCTGCAGGCTCGCGTCTGATCGGATCCGGGATCCCACACGTCGCGCCCGAGGCTCACCGGGACGGCCCGAAGGCGTCCGGGCGACCCGAGCGTGCTCGAGGATGAAGCTCCTCGTGCGGTCGAGGCCGACCGCCAGGATGAGCGCCAGAAAGAGAATCTCGATCCCGGTCATCCTGACCGGCTCGAGGTCGGCGAGGACCGGGACATGCTCGAAGAGCGCCTCGGGGAGCCAGATCCCGAGATTGTGGCCGTCGGCGGTGAGATGCGGGCCGAGCGAGAGCACGAAGGCGGTGCACGCGCACGCGGCCGCGAACTTGATCACGCCGAGTCTTCGCCACCACAGCACCAGTGCCACCAGGCCGACGAGCAGCGGAACGCCGAGGTAGCCGGAGGCATCGGTCAGCTTTGGGATCGACGCCAGGACCGGTCGCAGAAGGTCGACGTGGAAGCCTGCGATGGTCCCGGCCGGCTGGATGCCGTGAGGGATCCGCCTGGGGCCCGCGAGGAAGTACCAGATCGGATAGCCGGCGACCGCCCCGAAACAGGCGCACGCGCTGAGCAGACCAGCCGCGGCCACCCGGACGCGGGTGACGACCTCACCGAGGTGCGTGAGCGCCAGGAAGGCCAGGCCGACCACCGCCATGATGCCGCAGTACGCCAGTATCTCAGGGTCGATGAGGAGCTGCGCTGCGCATAACAGGCCGAGCAGGATCCCCACCTTGACCGGCGACCTTGTGCGGGCCACGAACAGCTCGTCGAGACACCAGAGCAACACCGGAGGAATTGCCATGAACGCGAGGTCGAGGTGGACTGAGCTCTCGAAGGCCGTGTACGAGCCGAAGCCGTAGAGCAGCCCCGCAGCGAACGCTGCGGGCCACCACTTCGCCCACCGTCGCGAGACGAGGAACATCGAGGTGGCCGAGCCGGCGAGCGCGATGCGCATGAGGAGATTGAACGATGCGATCGGCCCGAGCGCGAAAGTGACCGGCGCAGCCAGGAGGCCGAGCAGCGGAACCGATGTGTTCGAGGCGAGGTTCACGCCAAGAGGAAAATCGATGTAGTTCGTGAAGAAGGGGTTGTGACCGTGCCCGAGAGCGAACGGCGTCCACGCAAGAAACCACGACATCTGTGCCGGGTCCCCCGCGCCCGCTCCGAGCACGATCGGCAGCTTGTTCGCGTCCAAGGGCATGACCGGCCAGTACGCGATCACGGCGAGAACCGCGTAAGCGCCGATCGCGACCGCGAGCAAAGCGATCGGCCTCCGCACCGCCTGCACATCGCCCGAAGGCCGCATTGGCACGTCGTTACCTCTGAGCCGAGCCTTCGGCTTCGCCGCCACCCGCGCACCTGCAAGCCTCACCGATGCGCTGGAGAAAGAGGATAACGGCTCGGACGAGTGTGCCGGAGACGGCCGGGACCCTCGCCTGCGAGGCGGCCGTTGGCTTCTTGGACCAATTCGACTCGGCACTGGTGGCCGCGTCTATCGTTCAGCCGAACCCATGGAGCACACCCTCTCCACCGTTACTCCCCGAGAGCGCGACCGGGCCGGAACCGAAGCTCCCGGGGCGAATCCCCGACGCCGCTGGTCGGCTGTCGCGCGGGCCGACAGGTGGGCGATCGCGCTTCTGGTCGCGATACCCGTGCTGTTCGGCGTCCCACCCGTTCTGATGGGCAGACCTCTGTTCCCCGGCAGCGGCACGGCAGACAACGTGACGCAGAACTACCCACTACGGGTGCTGTCGGGCGAGCTGTTGCGGCACGGTCGGCTGCCGTTGTGGGACCCGTACATCTGGAGCGGCACACAGCTCCTCGCGGGATGGAACGCGGGAGCCCTGTACCCCGGTACCTGGCTGTTCGCCATCCTGCCGGACGGGTGGGCGTGGACGATCAATGTCGCCTCGGTGTCGGTGATCTGCGGTGTCGGGCTGCACATATTCCTGCGCCGGCTCGGTTGCTCTCCGCTCGCGTCGCTGCTGGGCGCGTTGACGTTCACCTACACCGGGTTCATGAGCGGCCAAGCCGTGCACATCGGCCTGGTGGAGGGCATGAGCTTCGCCCCCTGGATGCTGCTTGCCGTCCACGAGCTCGGGGCATCACCCGAGCCACGCGCAGCTCGGCGCTGGATTGCGCTGCTGGGCGGCTGCGGCGGCCTCGTGGTGCTTGCCGGTGACCCTCGCGCCGCCTCCAGTGTCGCGATCATCGTGGTCACGTACTTCCTTGCTGTCTGCTGGCGAGCATGGCGCGCGGGCCGGCGTGTCACTGTCGCCAGTGTCGCCATGGTGGTGGCGGCCTTCCTCGCAGTGGGCCTTTCCACAGCCCAGTGGCTTCCAGGCCTCAGCTTCGTGCACGAGTCCGAACGAGCGGCCGTCACCTTCAGTCGCTTTGCGGCAGGATCGTTGACCTGGCACGACCTGGAACTGTTCTTCGTACCATTCCTGGTCGGCGGTAACGGGAACTTCGGCCTTCCGAGCTTTCTCGGCTCCTACAACCTGCCCGAGCTGAGCTATGCGGTCGGCATCGTGCCACTCGTCGCGGCCTTTGCCCTCGCCAAGCGTGCCCTTGGCCGCAGGCCGGGCGGGAGGCCTCTCGGGGTCTGGTACGTGTTGATCATCGAGGGCGTCGTGCTCTCGGGCGGCAACGAGCCCCTCGGCCATCTGCTGGCATCTGTGCCGCTCTACGGGGGCCAGCGACTCCAGAGCCGCAACGCCGTGATAGCGGACCTGGGCCTCGCTGTGCTGCTCGCGGTGTTCGTCGACGTGCTGAAGGCTCGTGCCGCCGCACGCGGCTCGGCACCGGATCCAGCACCCGGCACCGACCCAGGGCTCACGCGCAACGAACGCGTGGCCGGCCTCGTGCCGATCGGCATCGTGGCACTGCTCATACTCGCCGCGTACGTACTGGGTCGATGGATCCAGCGCGGCTTCAACGTGTCCGGCTACCACCCGCGCCTCGCCGTGGACCTGAGCCCGTACTTCGCAGCCGTGCTCGTCATCGCGGCCGGTGCCGCTCTCCTGCTCGTGTTCGCACCACTTCTCGGCTCCGGCGCTCGTCGGCGGCTGGTGACCGTCGTCGTTGCCGCCGATGCGCTGATGTGGGTCCTCAACGGGTATTACACATTCCCCGCCAAGACCACCATCGCAAAGAAGAGCCCCGCCGTGGTCACCCTCGCGAAGCTGCTCGGGCCCCAAGGGCGCTACGCGATCTACAACCCTGCCCAGAGCTCGCCGAAAGGGCTCGGCGGGACGATCCTCGCACTCGGCCCTTACAGCCTGGGAATCCTGCACCAGCTCCAGAGCGTCCAGGGTTACTCCTCCGCGGTCTCCGCCAGCTACGAACGCGCCACCGGGGCCCACGAGTCCGAGAACCTCCAGCCTGCCGGCCTTGCGCATTCGACCTTCGACGTCTTGAACCTGACCGAGCTCGTGACCCTCCCCGAGTACCTCGTCGCCGAGATCCCGGGCAACCGGCCCATCCCCGTTGCGAAGGGGATCCCGGTGCCCCCCGGCACCGAGTCGGTGGCGGAAAAGCTCAACGCGATCGCGCCCCTGAAGCCGCTACCGCACCTTCCGCCGTTTCTTCTCTCCCCCGGGCGCTCTTCGACGTGGATGCTCCCCGGCCCCATCGCACTCGACTCGGTCACCATCGTGCTCCTGCCCCACGACAACGAGGTCGCGCGCAGCGTCTCGGTCGGCATCCTCAATGCCCGCGACCAGGTAGTCGCCGACCGCCAGGTGAGGGTCGTGGACTCCGCAGCCCGAGTCGCCTCGAGAGGGCGCGTCGCGTACGGGATCCAGGTCGGGGCGCCGCGCGGCAGCTCGGCGGTGATCGGTGCAGTCGAGGTGACCACCGTGCGTCCCACGTCGGTGAACTCCGGTCCGCTCACGCATCGCCTCGTGCTCAACCAGATCCTCCAGGGCGTGCTCGAACCGCCGCGCTGGCAGTACCGGACCGAGATCAACGGGCTGAGCGTGTTCACCAACACCCTCGCGCGGGGAGCCGCCTGGCTCGAGCCGGCCGGGTCCGCGTCGCCGCTTGCGCCGTTGCTTCCTCTGGCGCACGCAACGACCCCGGCCGTCGAGCCGTGGCAGAACTCGGTGACAGTCGTCTCGACGCCGCGCCCGGCCGTGCTCGTCCGGAGCGTCGCCTACGAGAAGGGCTGGGTCGCGAGGCTCACTCCCATCCGCGGCGGCCCGTCGGTGACCCTCCGGGTGAGGCCTCTCGGGGTGATCCAAGCGGTCTCGATCCCACCGGGCAGCTTCACCGTGACCTGGGTCTACACCTCCAAGCTCGCGAAGCTCGGGGTCCTTGCCAGCGCGCTGTGCGTGCTCGTGCTGGTTGCCTTGGTGTTCACTCCCAGGCGGCGGCGCCGGCTCGAGCCCCGCCCAGGGCTCCCCGCTTCAGGTTCGGCCGCCTCGCCTGGCCCGTGATCCGCTGGCAGCTCGAGAACCTCGAGAACAGAGCCGAGGTTGTCCTGTTCTGCTCAGGCAGGCGGACCACTGGCGAGCTGCAAGCTCGTACCGTGGCGGTGGCCTGTGGAATCGGTCCAACTCACGTGCACGCGGTCGCCGGGGTGGTACCTCTGCATCAACGACGTCAGCGCCGGCGCGGAATCGACCCTCTTGCCGCCGAGCGAGGTTATGACGTCGCCTTCGGCCAGTCCCGCCGATGCGGCCGGCGCACCGGGCACGACTAGGTGTATGAGCGCTCCGGACGGAGAAGACCCGCTTGGAGTGGAATACACCTGGACGCCGAGGAAGGCCGTCGGCCCGACATGCACCGTGGCCGAGGCGTTACCGGAGGTGATCTTGACGGCGATCGCCACCGCGGAGTTGATCGGGATGGCGTAGCCGTCGGTGCCTGTCGTCTGGAGCGAGAACCCGGCCGAGGCCGCCGTGTCCATCCCGACAACCTTTCCCCCGGTGTCGACGAGCGGTCCACCCGAGTCACCGGCCTGGATGTCCGCGTTGACCTCGATGAGGCCCGTGAGGCTCTCGGGGTTGCCGCCATCCTGCTCGGTGGCGGTGATCGACTGGTCGAGAGCCGTCACCGAGCCGCCCGCGACACTGGGCGTTCCGCCGGCACCGCCGGCATTTCCTATGCCCACGACCGCCTCGCCTACACGAAGCGTGGACGAGTCACCGAGCGGCGCCACCTTCAGGCCGGACGCACCCTGCAGTTGCAGCACCGCAATGTCACTCGAGCGGCTATAGCCGACGACTCTGGCCGCGTAGACGCGACCGTTGCCCAGGTCGGTCACGCTGATACTTGTCGCGCCATCGATGACGTGATTGTTCGTGAGCACCTCGCCGCCGCTCGTGAGGACAATCCCCGTTCCCGCCGCTTGCTCACTCAAGTAGCTGAGGGTGGTGTTCACGTCCACGAGGCCAGGGTCGACGCGCGCGGCGATCGCCGATGGGTTCGAGGGGCCGCCGGATGCGGTCGAACTGGAGCCCGGCGAGCCTGAACCGAACGGGAAGCTGCCCGAGCCGAACGGGAAGCTGCCCGAGCCGAACGGAGAGGTGCCGGAGCCGAACGGGAAGGTACCCGAGCCGAACGGAGAGGTACCCGAGCCGAACGGGAAGGTACCCGAGCCAAACGGGAAGCTGCCCGAGCCCGAGGACGGGGAGCCTGACGATGGCAGCGGGACCGATGTCGAGCTCGACTGCCAGGCAACGTGACCGATGCCGAACCCCGCCGCCATGCCGATCAGAACCAGCACCACGACCAGGACGATCGTCGGTGCCCGACGCCCGTGTGCCTGCGGCGTCGGCGACGCCACCCAGACCGGCCCCGGGGCGCCGGCCCATTGACCCCAACCGCTCGGGCCTCCGGGCGTGCCGGGAGGAGGTGGAGGAGGCCCCGAAATCCAGCCAGGACTTCCCGCTCCGGTTCCGACAGGCGCGGCCGTCGAGTCTGGCGGCCCTGGTGCAGCCGGCGCCGCCGATGCCCACCCATCGGCGCTCCACACGGTGGGTTCGTCGCTCTTGTGGTCCTCGTCCATCGCCCTCTCCTCCTCAGGGACGGTAGCGCACACGCAACTGCGCACATTCAGTACACAGAACGCAGCTGGGGATTTCCTGAGTTGCACCTAGGCAGTCGCTGAGAAGCTCTCGCCGCGGACCATGACCCGTCCGCGGCAGTCCTGCGTGCAGGCTGCGAAAGTCCGGGCACCGCTGGCTACAGTGGGGACCACAGTGTGCCTGTCCGCGGCGCGGCACCGGCGCATCGCTCGAAGCAGAGAGCAAGGAAACAAGGAACAGCCGTGACAAGCACGCCCGTCTTGTCGGGAGCCACCGGCCGGCGACAGACAGCCGAGACCACCGAACAGCGCGACAGGGGAACAAGGCACTGGAGGTGTGGCCCGCGGAGATCCCTCAGGCGACAATCGTCCGGCTGTCGATGAGCGCCTCTGTCTGCGGTCCTGAGCCTGGCGATACCTCACGTCTGAAGACCGCAGACCTGGCCGTGCAGCCCGCGACGCCCGGAACCCCACCGGTACGACCCGTCCGGGACCGTGGGCTCATTCTCGCCGTGCTCTGCGTGAGCCTCCTGCTGGTGACACTCGACACCACGATCTTGAATGTGGCGCTGCCGGTCATCGTGCGCTCCTTGCACGCCTCGTCGAGCTCGCTTCAGTGGATCGTCGACGCCTACGCAATCGTCTTCGCCGGTCTGCTTCTCGTGGCCGGCAGTCTCGGCGATCGTCTGGGACGCAAGTGGGTCTTCATGGCAGGACTGCTCGTTTTCGCAGCAGCCTCGGCGATGTCCGCCTTCTCGGGAACCTCCGACCGGCTGATCGCGGCGCGGGCCCTGATGGGGATCGGCGGAGCGGCCATCATGCCCTCGACGCTGTCGATCCTCACCAACACCTTCACCCAAGCCCGTGAGCGAGCCCAGGCCATCGGGATCTGGTCTGGCACCACCGGGCTCGGTGTCGCCGTCGGTCCCGTGGCCGGCGGCTGGCTGCTCGCCCACTTCTGGTGGGGATCGGTGTTCCTCGTCAACGTGCCAATCGCGCTGATCGGGCTGCTCGCTGCAACCTGGCTCGTGCCCAACTCGAAGAACATAAACGCCAAGCGTTCCGACCCGATCGGCGCCGGGCTCTCAATCGTGGGCATGGGCTTGCTGCTGTGGGGGATCATCGAAGCACCGAACCGCTCCTGGTCGTCCCCGGTGATCCTCGGCGCCATAGCGGCCGCGGTGGCGATACTTGCCGGGTTCATAGTCTGGGAACGACATTCGACCCACCCGATGCTCGAAGTCAGATTCTTCGCGTCGAGGCGGTTCTCGGCCGCCATGGCGGCCATGGCACTGCTCATGTTCGCGTTGATGGGCGTGCTCTTCCTCATCACTCAGTACCTGCAGTTCTCCCTCGGCTACACGGCATTCGCGACCGGATTGCGAATTGCGCCAATTGCTGTAGTGCTGCTGATCGTCGCTCCCCTGTCGAGCGTGGTGGACCACATTGTCGGCACCAAACCCGTTGTCTTCGCAGGCATGGTCATCATCGCCGTCGGCTTGGGACTTCTGTCGCAAGTCACCGTCCACGACAGGTACATGGACGTGTTCCCGGCGCTCGTGCTGATCGGCCTCGGTGTAGGCCTCGCGTTCGCCCCCAGCACCGAGTCGGTGATGGGTTCCCTGCCGGCCGACCAAGCCGGCGTGGGCGCGGCCACCAACGGTGCCGCGTTGCAGACCGGCGGAGCGTTCGGAGTTGGTGTTCTCGGCAGCCTCCTCAACACCCGCTACCAGAACCGGCTGGCTCCGGTGCTGGCCCACTACAAGATGCCGGCGTCGATCCTCCACACGATCACCGGCTCGCTCGGAGGTGCTCTCGCCGTCAGCCAGCACGTTGGCGGCGTGCTCGGAGCCGAGCTCGCCAGCTTCGCACGGCAGTCGTTCGTGAGCGGCTTCGACCTCGCCGTCACAGTCGGAGCCGTCGTGGTCGGCGCAGCCGGGCTCGCCGTGCTGGTCGTGCTGCCGAACCGGAGCGCCCGACCCCTGCAAGACCGACCCGGGCAAGCAGCGCGAGAGACTCCGTCGAGTAAGTAGGCCCGTTCGCTACGCTCACGGGATGCCAGCTGATCTGCCGACGATCCTTGCAACCTCTGGAGGGGTCAAGCGAGGTTCTCGCACGGACCTGGCCTTTGCTCCCTTGGTCCTTCATGCCATCGAACTGGCCGGCGTGAGCTCCCGGCGCCCCCGGTTGTGCCACGTGGGAACGGCCGGCGGCGACCAGCGGGGGTGGAACGCACTGTGGGACGAAGCCGGGCATGCGGCTGGGATCGAGGTTGTGCACCTGAACCTGTTCCCGATGCCGAGCGTCGAGGACCTGGCAGGGTTCCTGCTCGACCAAGATGTGATCTGGGTCGGCGGCGGCAGCGTGGCCAATCTGCTGGCTCTCTGGAGGCTTCACGGTCTCGACGGGACACTCGCCGAGGTTTGGCGGGCAGGCGTGGTGCTTGCCGGAGTGTCCGCCGGGTCAGTGTGCTGGCACTACGGCGGCACCACCGACTCGTTCGGGCCAAATCTGCGCCCTGTGACCAACGGCCTGGCCTTCCTGCCCTACTCAAATGGAGTCCACTACGACTCCGAACCCCAGCGCCGCCCGCTGTTCCAACAGCTCATCGCTGGTGGTGTACTGCCCGAGGGGTACGCCACCGACGATGGTGTCGGCCTGCTGTACCGAGGAACCAGCTTCGTCGAGGCGGTGACCGAGATCCGGGGCAAAGGGGCCTACCTGGTTCGCCGGGAAGGCGACCAAGCCGTAGAGGAGCGGATCGAGCCAAGAAGCTTGCCGGGAGCCTTCTGAGTCTTGTTTCCTCAGTCGGCAACGGGAGCACAGCCAGCGGTCCGTAGGCCAAATGAGCTGGTACGTTCCGGCCGCCCAGGTCGCCGATTCTGTGCGCCACGGACCACGCGGGCTGGTGCCGGTGGGCGAGTCGTTAGGTGCTGCGCCTGATGTGGTTCTTGGTTAGCGGACGAGGGTGATGAGGCCATCGACCAGGTGACGAACGAGGTCGTCGTCGCCGGCGGTGTCCTGCAGGGGTGAGGGGCCTCGTGAGCTATATCCGTAGCCGTACTCGGCGCGGTCCTCGAACAGTGGTGTCCGCAGGCGGCGAAAAGTGAGCTTGGCACGGTAGAGGCCGACCCCGGTTTCGATCATCACCTCACCGGCCTCGCGAAGTCGCTGAGCCGCCTCCTTGGCCCGCTCCTCGATCCACGGCTCTGCCCAACTGATCTGGTCGTCGGTGTCGGCCGGTAGCACCTCGAGTCGTTCGTCGCTCAACTGGCCGGTGAGCCGCGCGCTGCCGCCGACATAGCTCCAGGCGAGGTCGATCTCCGATGCCACGCACCATGCGCGATCCTTGGGCCACCACAATTGCGGCGTCTGGCCCCAGCCACCGATATCTGCCAGCGCCGCTTCTATCGGTCCCTCGTAGAGCAGGTAGTCCCGCTGGGGCATCCGCACCCGCGGCCCGGACCGGACCGCAACGGGCACCGGGTCCGGCAGCTTGTTCGGGCTCGCCTGTCCCGGAAGTGTAAGGGCCACAGCGGTGTTCCAGCCCCGGCCGTCCCACACGCAGAAGTAGCAGCGCTCGGGCGTCGAAGTGTGCTCCCGCAATACCCTGACGAGCGCCTCGGTATCGTCCCAGTCCAAGCTGCCCAACATCGGCGAGGCTGTGAACGGTTTCGGAGTCGGGCGAGCATCCAGCGCCAGGGCGACCGAGTGGAACTGCGCGAGGCGATGGAGCGGCAAGCCGCTCCAGGTCGCCACCTCAGCCCAACGCACGGACCGGCCTTGGTCCTGCGCGGGATGCAGCACCCGGAGGTACGACTGGAACCCGCGCGGGATGACCGACCCCGCGTCGAAGTGCTCCCAACTGTCCAGGCGCTCACGAATCCACTCCGCGGCTTCGACCCGATCACTCCACGCCACGTCCGCCACCGACCAACTGTACGCGAGGGCGCTGGCCACCTACATGGCCAGATACGGCACCCTCGTTTGACGTGTGTTTGGAGCCCGGGGTCGCGCCCGAACTCCTGGTTCCGTCTCAAGGCACTTGAGGAAAGGCCTGCCGTAGCCGCACGGCGATCAGCTTCTCGACCAACTCGGGCGGCAGAGGCTGGTCGACGGGGAATCTCAAGGCTCCGGAGGATTTCTCGTATCCGGCCAGCTCCTCGGTCAGCTCGGCGAAGACCGAGCCGCTGTGGGGCAGGTAGCTGAGGTGGTTCTTGAAGGCGGCGAAGCCGGCGACCGTCTTGCCGGCGAGCTTGAAGCCGGGCACGGCGTAAGAGATGCACTCCTCGGCGTCGGGAATCACAGCGAGGATGTCGTGTCGCAGTCGCCTGAGAGTCGAGCGCTTCGGTTCGTCCAGGCGGTCCAGGTACTCGTCGATCTCGGCGGCCGCCATCAGTCGCTCCCTCGTTCCAGCCGCTCTTCGAGCATGACCGTTATCAGGTCCCGGGCTTGTTGCCGACGGCTTGCTGCAGCTCCGGCTTGATCGCCAGCGTGTTCATGTTCGTCCCCCGTCTGATCCGCCCTCTCGGCGGGCGGCCCACCGTAGCTCACAGTCCCAAGTGACGCTCCCCGACAGCGAGGGGCCGCCTCCGAGGTGTGCAGCGTGACCGGCGGCACCGCCGACCCGTGGCGAAGATCCGCGGGCCGGTGTTCCTATCCTGCGGCGGGTCCGACATCATCTGGGACTCCTGCCCTTCCAGCAAGACGATCATGTCCGAGCTGGCCGCGGTCCACGACACCTACCCCCACGAACTTCCGAGCTACCCGGACGCTGGTCACGGGATCGGCTTCCCGGTCCCCTATTGGCCGGGCTGGGCTCCAATTAGCCTTCGCTACCGGCTGGACGGCGATGATGTGGTTTCGGACCCGGTCGCGCTTGGCGACCAGTGGCCGAAACTCCTCGCCTTTCTCCACAACTGACAACCGCCGAGGCGTACTGCCCACAATGGCTAGACACGAGAACAGGATGCCGAACCAAGTACCGTCCAGGCCCGATGGGAGGATCGCGCCAGAACGGCGTTCATTTCGATTCCATCTTCTCCACCGCGACCTGCGACCGGGACTTTCGCGCCTTCCTGGCTCCTGCAGCGCCCGCACGAGCTGACCGAGGATCGCGAGCGCCTGCTCGCACTAGAGCGCGGTCACGACTGATCCCTGCCGATTACGCGCCCGTCGACGTGAGCTGATTGCCCTCATTCCCTCGTTGTTCTGTGCGCCTGTCCGGCACGGAAGTGACCGGGTGTCGTAGACCTCTGCAGTCTTGTGGGCGCCGTCACAGGGCACGCAGCCGCCCCCGGGCACGGGCACCAACACCGACATGGTTGACCTTGCTCAACCCCGGCACATCGAAGCCCGGCGGCAACCGGCTACTCGCGGGCTGTAGCACAACGAAGCCACACTCAACCCACGAGCGTGACGACCGCCTCCGGTGACAGTGGGCGAGCAAACAGGAAACCCTGACCTTGGTCGCAGTCCAACCCGGCGAGCGTGTCGAGTTGATGGCTCGTTTCGATGCCCTCGCCGACCACCGTTATGCCGAGCGCGTGGGACATCGCCAGCACCGCAGCGACGATCTCACGGTCACGCGGGCTCCGGTCGATCTTCGCCACGAAGCTCCGGTCGATCTTCAAGACGTCGACCTTCATTCGCTGCAGGTGGGCAAGCGACGAGTAGCCGGTTCCGAAGTCGTCGAGGGCGACGCGCACGCCGAGCTTTGAAAGGGCTGACAGTGTCTCTTGGATATCGCCCCACTCGCCGACGATCGCAGTCTCGGTCATCTCCAGACACAGCCGCGCCGGTGGGATGCCGTGGCTGCGGATCACCTCGGCGACACGCCCGACGAACTCGGGCTCCGACAGCTCGGCGCCCGAGACATTGACCGCCATGGTGAAACCACTGGGCCAACCTTCGCGGGCCACCCACTCGGCGAGCTGGCGGCAGGCCTCGTCCAGGACGAACGAGTCGATCTCGTCGATGAGCCCGTGTTGCTCGGCGAAAGGGATGAAGTCGTCGGGCGCCACGACCCCGCGCTCGGGATGGCGCCAGCGCACCAGTGCCTCGACGCCGATCAACGCCTGGTCTTCCAGGGAGAAGAGTGGCTGGTAGAGGAGGAACAGTTCCTCGTGCTCGATCGCACGGCTCAGCTCGGTCTCGAGGAGGCTCGCCCCGGTGGGGATGCGCTGGGCGGAGTCGAAGACTCGATAGCGGTCCCGCCCTGTTTCCTTGGCCTCGTACATCGCCCCGTCGGCGTCGCGGATCAGCTGCTCGGGCTCGGCGAGGGGATCGCGGGTGACGACGATGCCGACGCTGCAGGTGATGGACAGGTCGCGCCCATCCTCGAGGTAGGGGACGCGGATCCCCCGGACGATGCGGTCGGCAATGAGACCGACGTCATCGTCATCGCGCAGGGCCCCGCACAGCACGATGAACTCGTCGCCGCCGAGACGGGCGACGGTGTCGGCATGCCGAGACAGGAGCGAGAGCCGGCGCCCGACCTCGGCGAGCACCAGGTCGCCGGCATCGTGACCGAATGAGTCGTTGATCGCCTTGAAGTGGTCCAGGTCGACATACAGGACCGCAAGCCGAGCGGGCTGCCGTTCCAGGGTGGCAAGGGCCTGAGACAGCCGGTCCATCAGGGCGGCCCGGTTCGCCAGACCGGTCACCGGGTCGTGCAGGACCTGGTAAGCCAGAGCGTTCTCTGCCGTGATCTGCGCCGTGACGTCTCGAGAAATGCCGAACGTCCCGATAATCCGGCCGTGCTCATCACGAAGCGGCATCTTCGTGGACGAGACCCAGTTGTGCGGGCGGTCGTGGAAGGTCTCCCGCTCCAACTTCCCCACGACCGGCTCGCCCGTGCGGATGATCTGCTGCTCGTCCTCGAAAGCAGCTCTAGCGTGTTCCTCGCTGAACAAATCGAAGTCGGTCTTCCCGATTACCTCTTCCGCGGTACCGCCCGGAGTGACCCTGGCGGGGAAGCCTGCACTGACCAGGAGGAACCGGCTTTGGAGGTCCTTGAAGTACAGGCACTCCTCTGTGGTGGACAGCAGGTTGCCCATGCAGGTGAGCATGAACTCGCGCAGCGTGTCGCTTTCCTCGGACCATTGTTGGTGCAGCTCTGTCTCAGTCATCTCGGCTCCTGCGGGGGACCCATGAATACCATCGACCGATTCGCTAAGAATGCTTAGCGCGAGGTCAGTGGCTTACCCGCCAATGGGGCGGAGTTGTCGCTCCAAAGAAGCTGACAGGTTCTTGCACCGCGGTGACTTCACCCAACCGCCAGCATCTGCCGAGGAACCGGAGTGCGCACGAAGGCGGAAACAGAGGTTATGAGGTCGTTGAAGGGAAATCTCCCAGCCGGCACTCGTGTCGTCGCGTCAACGTCGCTGGTTGCAAGTCGGAGACTGCATCCGACGGCTTTCCGGCGCGAAGCTCCGCTTCGCCCTCGCCACGGTGAGCGACCCTTGGCCAATCACGGGAGAAACAGCCCAACGTCTCATCTGCGTGGTCAGCTAACGGACTTGACGGGACCAGCCGCCATTCAGATCGACTTTCCGCGAAGCGGCCGGCCACAGGCCAGTCCGCCAGGGCTGGGGGACTAAGCGTCTCTGGTAATCATCCGCCATGCTCCGAGGACCGTCCAACCCACGAGCCACGCGATGATGACCAAGACGGCCCAGGTGATCGACTCAGGCACCAGCAACGGGTTTCCCTGCCCCCCGCCCGGACCACCTCCGCCGCCTCCGAACACGGGAAGGCCGCCCGGTGTCAAGTGGGCCATGGCAACCCCGACAATCGAGCGCTGCAGGTTCAACAGGTGGGCGATTCGTGCTCGGGAGAATAGGGGCGTGAGGATGATCTCGAGCACGACCATCAATATCACTGGGACGGTTCTCTGCCCGAGCAGCGATGCGAGTCCGAGTCCGACAATGAACCCGATGATTGCCTCGAGCTCTATCCACAGCCCCGTCCTGATCATCAAGGAATCCGACGGGTAGAGAAAGTCGCTGGAGTAGTCCGGGTAGTTCTGCAGCGCGATCAGGACGGCGGCGGCTCTGAGCTGGGCGGGCGTAACGGTGGCCTGCCCGGGACCCTGAGACCCGGGAGGTGCCTTGACGATCGGGCCGTTGGGGCCGCACGGGACGCTGTTGATCACCGCGGGGACCGGAGAAGACGGTCCGGCAGAGAAGCTGAAGTCGCAGATGACCAGTTTCGGATGGTCCGCCGCCCAGTTCTCGAATGCGGCGCGGGAAAGCCCCGCTGGCACGTTCGTACCGTCGTAGCTCAGTCTCGTCGGCGCCGCGAAGACGCACACCGAGCACACGATGATGAACCCGGCCGCTACCAAGGGCACGACTATGGCCAGCCCAGCGGGGATCCGGGCGAGGTAAAGGGCCAAACGCGAGCGGCCTGTCACGACCAGGTGGCGGAACATCCCTTCGGTGAGGTCGACCGAACCTGCCGTGCAGCCCAGGGTGGCGGCCACGATGAAGCCGAAGACATACATCACACCGGCGACGAGGCCCGTGTAGATCGAGTAGCCGCCGGCCGGCCCGTAGGACTGCGGGGCGATCGCGTGTGCGAGCAGCCGGACCACGAGGAAGACGGTGGGGATTCCGATGTTCACCAGAATCAGGGCGATCATGAGCCCGCGCCGCTTGCGAAGCTCCATGAATCTCGTGGCGATCATGGCGCCGGTGGGTATCGGCGAACCGCGATGGTCACGCGGCGCGGTGTCCTGCACAGTTGCCACGCTCGCGGCCGTGTGAGCGGGTGTCCTCATTCCGGGGCCCCCAGCCGACTCGTGACCTGCAGGAACCACGATTCCAGCGACGCCTGGATCTCCTGAAGCCGATACACCGAGATGCCACCCTCCACCAGGACGCGGTTGATCTCGGCGATGACATCGCGCGGCGTCCCCGCCGGCAAGCTGATGCCGAGGCCGAGCGACCCGACTTCGACGTGGGCCCCGATCCGGGTGGCGTCGATGAGCCTGCGCGCCCGGTCAGGCTCGGAGCATTCGACCTGGAGCGCAAGAGTTGCTCCCGCCAGCAATTCCGAGATGGGACCCTGGCGGACCACCTTGCCCCGGTCCACGATCGCAACCGCATCACAGGTCCGCTCGACCTCGTCGAGGAGATGGGAGGAGAGCACAACCGTGCGGCCCTCGGCCACCAGCGAGACGATCATCTCTCGCATGTCGGCCATGCCCGCCGGGTCGAGACCGTTCATGGGCTCATCCAGGAGGAGCAGTTGGGGGTCCCCGATCAGACAGGCGGCGACGCCGAGACGTTGGCGCATGCCCATCGAGTACTTCGACACCTTGTCATCGGCGCGCTGAAGTATGCCGACGCGCTCGAGAGCCGGTCCGATGCGGTCGCGGGCGGCCGGTTCGCGAGCTGCGGCGAGAATCTGGAGGTTCTGCCTGCCCGTCAGATGGCCGTGGAACCGAGGTTCGTCGACAATGGCGCCGACTCGCGCCAGTGCCAGATCGCGACGTTTGGGGACCGGGTATCCGAGCAGGGACATCGTGCCGGCATCGGCGTGGGTAAGTCCCAGCAGCACTCGGATGAGAGTGGTCTTGCCGGCGCCGTTGGGACCGAGGTAACCGAACGCGCACCCTCTCGGGACGAGGAGCTCAACGTTGTTCACTGCCACGTTCTCGCCGAACCGCTTGATCAGCCCATGGGTCTCCACGGCCCAGGGACTCTCGGTTTGATGCTCGAAGGTGTCAGGGACGGTAGCGGTGCTCATCTCTTGTCCTTTCCGCTATCGCCGCGCTGACGGGCCGCACACTAGCGGGGTCGCCCGCGTTTGTCCCGACACCGCACCGATGAAAGGTCGCCGGGCAGAGGTCTTTGCATCCCATTGTCACGACGTTCGTGACATGCGGCAATCAGGGATGACCCTGAGCCTTCCCTTAGTCGAGAACCTCGCCCGCCACGAACTCGGGCCTGCCGGTGGCGTGCCCGTCCGCTCCGACACCCCGACGAGCCACTACACAGCCACCGTGACCGCCAC
>Ga0181518_10002150_pt1 | contig 19213 bp, 14 predicted proteins | sample PEATcosm2014_Bin_28_FD_119751 | JGI IMG/M metagenome (GOLD analysis project Ga0181518, IMG submission 119751) | Peatland microbial communities from MTU Mesocosm Facility, Houghton, MI, USA - PEATcosm2014_Bin01_60_metaG | ecosystem: Environmental > Terrestrial > Soil > Wetlands > Peat | place... | reverse complement strand
GGCGGTGGTTCCAGGGTTGGATCCGTGACCCCCTCGGGCAAGTCGGGAGCTTCGACTTCCACTCGGGTCGCCCCGATGTAGTTTAGCTCCGCGCCGACGCAAGTCTGACCCTCGTTCTGCAAGACCTGGACCTTCTGGTTGACGATGGTGATCCGGGTGTATTCGTGCAAAGCAGCCCCGTCGTCCCTGCGGGTGACCGCCTCTTGCAGCTTCTGCATGGCCTGGTCAGCGATGTTCATGTTGGCCTTCACCTGCATCAGCTTGTCCATCAAGCAGTTGAGGCGAATGATGTCCTTTTGCTTTCGCGCCTGGTCGATCAGGCCCTGCAACTCGACCATGACCTTGTCCATGTTGGCCCGGTACTCCCGGCCCTGCTTGATCATGTCCGGGCCACTCACCGTCGAGCGCTGCGGACCCGCCATATCCACCGCGGCCGGTGGAAGGATGGCCGGCGCAGGCGCTCGCGGCGATCCCGGTTGCGCCACTGCAACCGATCCGACTAGCAAGGAAAGCAAAATGAATCTCGCCCGCCTAGACATTCAAGACCTCGCAATCTGATGTTTGTTCGACGCCCGTTTGACGCAAGAAACCAAAAACCGCTAGGCCGTGGAAATATATATGTTGCTGGCGCTGAGTCAACCCGAGTCCCTACTGAGATGCCGTGAAGACGAACGGGAATTCAACTTCGACGGAACCGCCTGACGGTGCTGGGAAGCGCCAGCGCGCCACGAGCTGTTTGATGCAGCTCGAAACCTCGGAATCACCCATGCTGTCGTCTGCAATGTCCACCCCTGACACAGTCCCGGCCGCGGTGATGGTCCACCGCACCTTGACCTTGCCGCTCAGGTTCGGGTTGCGCTTGAGTGCCCGCTCGTAGCAGGCCTTGACTGCGCCGATGCGCGCCCTGACCTCCTTGGAAACCAGGGCCGGATCCAGCTCGCCGTCGACGGCCGGCGCCTCGCTCTTGACCACGCCGGAGACCCTCTTTTCGGTCGCGCCCGCACCAGTGTTGCCGCCCGCGATGGTGCCAGCCCCGCGCAAGCTGCCGATGTCAGCCACCTTGCCCGAGCCGCCTGTGCCTGACTTCACCCCGCGCAGCGACGCATCGCTGGTCGCCACGGTCAAGCCGCCCACCCCTTGGAATGCCTTTTCCTGGTCGCGATCCACGTCGCCCTTTCCCAGGACGTCCGCAATGGACCCCGACCCATCGGCCTTGGCGCCGAGCAACTTCAGGATGCCGGTGTTGCGCACCTGCTCGGCCAGCCTTGCGCGCCGTTCCGCGTCGATGCGCGCCTTCTCTTCTGCTGAGATCTCCGGCTTGGGAGCCTTCTTCGCCGAACTGGTCGAGGCTACCGCCTTTTCCACCTTCGTGTCTTCGGTCTTGTCCTCGGTGGCCGTCGGCTTGGGCGCCTCGGGCGGTTTGGCCTTCACCACCATCTGGACGAAGCGGTCCGGGATCTCCTCGATGTCCGGCTTGCGCGGCCAGTCCACGTTGCGCAGATAAAGGACAAAGACCAGGTGGACCAGGAAGGACGCGCCCCCGATGAGAGTGAAAGCCCAGTCCAGTCCGGTGGTCCATGACCCACGCACCGAGGCCGGCAGGCGCGGCCGCGGCTGCAGCGGCGGCGGGGTCACGAACTGGAAGAGAATGGTCAGATCGCCGACGTTGATCTTGCCGCGCGACCGCTCGTCGAGCAGCAACAGCCAGGCGTTCCCCTGGCGACGAATGCGGCCCGCCTGCTTGAGCTGGGCCAGCGCGATGACTTCGTTGCCCACCGCGATACGGGCGTCCATCGCGTCGGCGAAGCGCGCGACATAGCCCTTGGGCGTGAGTTCGAAAAGCATCCACTGCTTGGGCAGCGCCTCGGAGGGCACCGCAAAGGTGGCCTTGCTCGACCAACCGATCGAGATATTCGAGCGCGACCGGATCAGGCGTTCCTCGATGATCCGTCCGCCCTGGACGATTCCGATGCGCAGGACTCGGACCTTCGCTGTCGCGCTCTGTGGATTCCCCGCCTGGGGTGTTCTCGCCGCTGCCTGGATCGCCATGGGCTGGTTCCTCGGTGTTAGTTCGATCAGAACGGTGCTTTTGTCACGCTGTCCAGGATTTTGGGTACGAACTCCTGTTTAAGCTCGTGCCAATCGTAGTTTATGCTCGATTTCTGCAGGACGTAAAAAGCCTCCGGCTTCTGGATCTTGCCCTCGATGACGATCTCGCCCTGGATCTTGTAGACCTTTCTGCCGCCCGTGCCGCGTTCAACCTTCACCTTGGTTGCGCCGTCACCTTCAGCCGGTTCCGCAGTGTCCGTCTTGGCGGGCGCGCTCTTGGCGGTCGCCTTCCTCTTGCCCTGGGCGAAAGCCGCGGGCGCCAGCATGGCCAGCGCAAGCACGATGGCGAGGCAGCGCAGTCTTCGCTTCATGGCGTCTTCCTCGGGGCCGGGCTGGGCGCAGGTGTCGTTCCCGCAGCCGGCTTGGTCGGGGCCGCGGGCGACGCCGGGCTGGTCGGCGGGGCTGCCCCTGCCGCCGGAGCCGTGCCGGGCGCAGGAGCAGCCGCTTTCTTGGCATCGTCGGCGGCCTTCTTGGCCGCGCGCTGCTTGTCCCGTTCTTCCTGCTTCTTTTGCCGCTCGATGCGTTTCTGTTCCTTCTTGATGCCGTCCTGCGCCTCCTGGATGTAGGCATCGGCCTCGGGGCCAACCGTCTGGCCCACGCCAGCCACCATTTGTTTGTACTGCTGCAGGTAGGCGATCGCGGCGTTGAACTTGGCGACCAGATCCATGTTGGGCATCTTCTCGGCGTCGAGATAGAGGATGCCCAGGTTGAAGATGGCGTCCGCGTAGCGGGGAAAGAGCTGCAAGGCGCGCTGGTACTCGGCCAGCGCTTTTTCGTATTCCTTCACCCCGCGATAGGCGCTGCCCAGGTTGAGGTGCGCCTTGGCGAAGCTGGGCTGAAGCTGGGTCGACTTCTCCAGCACGGGAACGGCCTCGCGATAGTTCTTGGCCACCAGATACTCGGCGCCCAGGTTGTTCCACACGAGGGCATTGTCAGGCCGCGCCTCGGCGGCCTTCTTCAGCATCTCGATGGCGCCGGGCGTGTTCTGCTTGTCGATCTCCATGAAGGCGAGCATCTGGTAGATGTCAGCCCGCTCGGCCTCCGTGGCGCCGGCGTTCTTCATCATGTCGCCCAGGGTCTTGACCCATTCGTTCTTGCCCAGCTTGAAATAGGCCTTGGCCATGATGAGCATGGCCGGCGTGTAGCGCTCGTTGCGGTTGAGCGCCGCCTTGGCCTGGGCCACCGCGCCTGGGTAGTTCTGCGAGCGATACAGCCGCTCGGCCGCCGCCACTTCCTCGCTGGGGATGACCGCGGGCGGTGGTTCGCGCCGTTTGCGGCCGCCCGCCGCAGCCGGGGCCGCGCCCGCGGCTGGGGCCGCCGGCGCGTCGGCCATGGCGGTCGAGACGGCGGAAGCCGCGAAGAGAGATACCAGAAGAGAGGCACGCATGGTCATGGCGCCTCGATCCCGATGCGTTCATCTTTGACGAAGGGGAACTCGTCGGGCAGGTACTTCGACAGGTTCTCGCGCGCCTTCTTCACGTAGTCGTTGGTCACGCCCAGGTTGACCGCGCGCTCGAGCGTGGATTTCCACTGGCGCTTGGCCTCATCCTCTACCGGGGTCACGAACTGGAAGATGGCGTCCTTGTATTCGGTCTCGGCCACGCCGCACAGATTGGGATCGACCTTGCACGCCTTCTTGGAAAGCTTCTTCACTTCCTCGGGCGGGTTGTCGGCCGCCTTGATCAGCTTCTGGGCGAACTCGTAGAAGATGTCGCCGCGGCGAAGGAACGAGGCCAGAGTCCAGGTGGCGTCCTTGTAGTCCCAGATCTTGGCGTATTCGTCCTGCAGGCCCTTGGCCTCGGTGGTGAAGCTGTCGAACACCTTGCGCACCTGATTGGGATCGCTGGTAAAGCGCAGCGTCTTGGCCTGGAATTCCTTGAATTTCTCCTCGAGGATGAGGAAGTCAGCCTTGGCGGCGGCGGCGGCGGCGGGCGAGGCGGCAGGCAAACGGCGCGCGATGAACTCCTCGCGCACTTGCTTGTAGGCCGTCATGGTGGCCCGCCTATCGTGGCCCTGCTCGGCGATGGTGGCCAGCTTCAGATAGGCGGAAACCACGTACTCGCCCGCGGCCTGTTGCTTGCCGTAGCGGCGAACCAACTCGTGCAGGCAGCTTATCTCCTTGGCGGTTTCCTTGTTCTTCTCCAGGGCATTGCAGCCGAAGGAAAAGGCTTGCGCCGAGTCGCTCGGCTTGTCGGCGATGTTCTCCGCGTATTTCCGGTACAACTCGGCCGCGCGCGCGTACTGCTGGTCGTTGTCGAGCAGTTGCGCCGCGATGCCCACCGCTTCCCGGCGGTGCTCGAACTTGGCGAACTTGGGATCGGTCGCGATCTTGAGATAGCCGTTGACCGCCTTTTCGAACTCGAAGAAGCGGTACTGGTTGCGGGCCGCGTTCCACACCGCGTCCTTGGCCAGCGGATTGTCGGGATAGTCGCGCGCCAGTCGCTCGTAGCACTTGGTGGCTTCGCCGTACTTGAAGATCTTCTCGTAGATCACGCAGGCGTTGTTCAGGTTGCTGGGCGCGTCCCGGTCCTTGGGATCGGCGGCAATCAGATCCATCAGGTCGAGCGCCAGGCCTTCGTCGAGATCCGTGCTGATCTTGCTGCGCTGGGCCTGGGCGCCCGCGCCGCCCACCGGCTTGCCGCCGGCCGCGGGCGTGGGCGAGGCAGCACCGGTCACGATGGCGATGCCGCCCACCCCCTCGCGACACATGACCAGTTGGGAACTGGTGCCCTTTTCTTCGTTCTCCAGCGCCTTATCGAGACGCTTCTTGATGACGGTGGACTTGACCGAGGCCTTGATCTCGGCGATGCGCGCCAGGTAGGGCTTGGCCTGGGGCGACTTGCTGCAGGCCGATTGCGAGAACTTTTCGGTGACATCCAGCAAGCGGCCGAGCGCGCAGTCCTTGGCCTCCTCGTCGTCGATGTTGAAGTCGATGAAGTAGGTGGTCAGGATGGCGTCGTAGGCCTTGAACCCGACCTCGGGCTTGCCGGCGCAGTAGGCGTCGGCGATCTCGCCCAAGCGCGCGCGCGCCTCCGGCCACTGGCGATGCTTGAGCATGAGCACGGCCGAGGCGTAGCGCAGATCGGGCGTGCGTTCGTCGGGCAGATTGGCCACGTACCAGTCGAGCGCCGCCATGTACTTCTTGTAGGTCTCGTGCATGGCCAGCGCGACCACCGGCGGCTTGGTGTTCTTCTCGTCGGGGATGGGCGGATCCTCGATGGTGCGAGCCGCCTTCATCTTGTCGATGATTTCTTCGTAGGCCTTGATGATCTGCAGGGCGGCGTCCTGCTGGTACTTGTTGTCGAGGTTTGAATCGCGCACGGCGAGGTAGGCCGGGATCGACTCGGGCACCTTGCCGCCGTAGTAGAGGGCATCGGCATAGAAGTAGCTGAACTCGTAGGCGCGCTTCGAGGTCGGATAAGCGGTCAGGTACTTCTCGTACAGCTCGGCCGCCGTGCGGTAGGTCTGCAGGCATTCGTCGAGCTTGCGCGCGTCGCTCTTGTCCTGCTCCCACTTGGCCTTGCAGGCCTGGGCCGCGGCGTGCACCGTGGTCGCGGCCGAAAGCAGGGCATCCTCCGCGAGCTGCGCTGCCACCGCGAGCGCTTCCGGCTTGTCCTTGTTGGCCTTGTACCAATCGCTGCCCTTGCTGTAGGTCCGACCCAGAACCTCGCGCTCCTTGGCCGCGGCGACCAGATTGCGGCCGCGCTCGTAGGCCTTGATGATCTTCTCTTGCAGACTGGGTGCCTCGGCGAAATACGGCCATTTTTGCAAGATGACCTTGTACACGGCGATGGCGTCGTCGTACTTGGTCATGTCGAAGTACATGTCGCCCAGGCGCTGGAACACCTCTTTGACGTGTGGCTCGTCTTCCCGCCCCTTGTAGAAGGCCTGCACCCGCTCCAGCCCAGTCTCCTTGTCGGGCAGGGTGTCGCCGTCCCAGTCCGGCTCCGAGAAGCTGATGCCCAGGTACTGCACCGCCTCGGGACGCAGGTCGGATCCGAACTTGTCGCCGCCCGCCTTCTTACTGTCGGCCCACTTGACCAGATTGTCGAATTCGCGGATGGCCTCGGGGAAGCGGTTGTCGCGGTAGTATGACCAGGCCAGCTTGTAGATGGCCTTGTCGTAGTAGGCCGAGTCCTTGAAGGCCAGCACCTGGCTGTAGGCCGAGATGGCCAGCGCCAACTCGCCTGCATCGAAGTGCATTTCACCCACCCGGGTCCAGGTCTCGGGCAGGAACTTGGAGTCCTTCTTGATGGGGGTGCAGTCCTTGTAGGCATCGACCAGCGCGCCCTTGTTCATGCCGGTAGACTTGGCGACAGGGGCTGGCGGATCGAGCGGGTGGAAGCGATTGCTGCACACCAGGGCGAGCAGCGCCTGCTTGCCTTCCGCATCTTGCCCCATCTCGGCCAGGCAGAAGCCGAGCAGGTAGTAGGTGGCGTCGAGCAGCCGGTAGTTCGGGAATTCCACCAGCAAGCGGCGGTACAGGTTGACCGTGGCGCTGTAGTCCGGCCTGGGCGACGGCGTGGTGGGTGGATTGTCGGAATCGAGCGCCTTCTGGTAGATCTCCTGCGCCGCCAGGAAGTCATCCGCGGATTTCTCGTAGTACAGCTCGGCCAGGCGGAACATTACGTCGGGCGTCCACTTGCGATCCGCGGGGTACTTGCGCAGAAAACCCTCGAGCACGGCGATGGCGTCGATGCGCCGCTGCTTCTCTTCTTTCTCGTTCCCGGAAATCTGCGGCTCGTACTTGGCCCGGATGGCGTTGATCTTCTCGGCATAGGTGCGCTTGATGATGCCGTTGGCAGCACTGCGATAGCCCTTGACGGCCTCGGTGAAGCGGGTCACGTCCTGCGCCAGCTCGTCGAGAACTTTCGGGTCGGGTAGCGCCTTCGGTCGCGCGGGCGCGGCAGCCTTGCCTGCGGCCCAGCCGCCGCCGGAAAGCAGGACCGGCGCCAGCAAGGCCGCCCAGATGCCGACCAGGCACGCGGGCCGGATCCGGCCCGTCACTTTTCCTCCTCCAGCAAGGAGTGGAAATCATCCTCGACCGACTTGAGCTCCAGCTTCTGCTGATTGATGAGCTTGGAGACGGCGCTGGTCCGCTCGTCCTTGAGCCCCCAGGCCACGTCGACCAGGCCCACGTCGGACTGGACCACTAGGTCGTAGAAACGATCGGTGACCTTGCTCAGCATGGCGTAGGCCAGGCCGCCGCCCAGGCTCTGCGATTCGCCGAGAATGCCGGTCAGCTTGTCCTTGGCAGTTTCCAGGTCGCTCTTCTCGGCGACGAGCTTGCGCTTGAGCTCGGCCCGACGCTTCTCCGCCGCTGCATCGACCCTGCCGTCGAGCTCAGCCAGTTTCGCTTGCACGGCATCGGCCCGCGCCAGGATGCTCGCGATGGCATCAAAGTCGTTCTGGTCGCCCGGGGAGAGCCTTCCCCTCGCCCCCTGAAACACCTCGCGCTCGCGCTTCATGACGCCGATGAGGAGCGCGATGGAGTTGCGATCGCTGTCCCCGGTGGCAGCCGCGACGGTGGCCTCACGCGCCACCTCGGCAATCTCGTTGCGCACGTGCTCATTCGCGTCGCGCAGGTCGGCGATCACCTGGCGCAGGCTCGCCACCGGCTGGGTCAGATCGTCGGGCCTGATCTTCTGGTCGGCGCGCGACCGGATGAAGTACTGCTCGATGGCCACCAACTCGGCCTCCATCCCCTGAATCTCCACGTTGAACTCCGAGGCACGCGCATCGAGCTGTTGCAACTCGCCGCGCGCCTGCTTCTCCCGATCCTTGAGCTTGCTGGCCGAAAGCGGCAAATCCTTGAGCTCCGACTCGAGGGCCGCGCGTTCCTTGCCCACCTGATCCATGCGCACTTTTTCCTCGGCGGTCAGCTTGTCCCCGATCAGGGAGCGCATCTTGCCCACGAACTTCTCGCGCAGGCTCACCAGTTGATTCAACACCTCGCTCGAGTTGGTACGCGCCATGGCCAGATCGGGAAAGATGCCGACCTGGAGCTGCCCATCCACCGCCAGTTCGAGACGGCTCAGGGTTTCGTCCGACTCCTTGAGCCCGCGCTGCAGATCGCTCACATCCTCGGTGAGCGCCAGCACCCGCGCAACGTCTGCTTCCGCCGTGACCCACTTCACCGCCGCCGCGGGCAACAGGACCGCGATGTCGAACTTCTCCATGCCCTTGCCGATCAGGTTTTCAAAGTACCTCGGGTCAGCTTGCGCCTTTGTCTGCGTCTCCTTGAGCTGCAGGTGAATCGGCTCGAACTGATCGCGAGCCTGCAAGAAAGCTTCGTTGGCCAACGCGAAGTTCGCCACGCGAACGTGCAGGTTGCCCATGAGCAGGCGCAACTCCGGCGCCTGCGGGCTGTCGGGGTTCTGCAGCAGCATCAGGTCGAGCGCCCGGTAGGCACCCTGGTAGTCCTTGGCCTTGATGGCAGTCCACGCCAGCTCGTTCATGGCGTCGTCGAAGTACTTGGACTGGCGCACGATGCCGGTGTACGCGTCGCGGGCCTTCTCAAATTCGCCTCGCTGGTAGTACAGACGTCCCACCGCTAGGCGGGCCAGATCTTGAATCTCCTTGTCCGCGTCGGACTTGGGCTGGCTGCGCACGACCGTATCGAAGGCGATCAGCCCAGCCGCCAAGTCGCCCTTCTTGACCCAGATGGTTGCGTAGAAATAGCGCGCCCGCAGGTAGTAAGGACTGCTGGCGGGTATGGACTGGAACGCGGCCAGGGCGTCGTCGAGGCGGTCACGCGAGTAGGCGGCCTTGCCGCGCACGTAGGGTACGGAGGGCTGCACGGATGCGGCGGGGATGCCACTCAGGAGCGTCAGATAGTCGTCGACCCCGTCCATGTCACCGGTGCTCAGCGCGATCTCGATCAGCCGACCGAGCGCGGTCTGTTCCTGGCCAGACCCAGTGCGCTTCTGGATGGCTTGCCGATAATAGTGCCGGGCCGAGTTCAGATCCTTGTCCTGAAAGCACGACTCAGCGAGAAGAAAGATGGCGTCGTCGTACGCGTGCGCATTGGGATAGTTGTCGACCACGTCCAGCAGGACGGTGGCGGCCTCCCGGTAGTTCTTCAAATTGAACAGCAGCTCCGCGTCGAGCAGACGTCGGTCGGCCAGGTTCGGGTCCGCGACCGGTGTGTCGCGGAACTCCGTGGACAAGACCCGCACCCGCTCTTCCAGATCCACCAGACGGCCATTCGCCTCCTCGACCTCACCGGCTCGGGCGCGCGACGCCACGAGCGCGAGAGGCAAGAAGGCCGCCACAAGGAGGGGTCGCCGCACAGCGCACTCGCCCAGGGAGAGGTGAGGCCCGAGCCGTCGAGAATGCCGCATCCGGGGGTCTCCAGGAACGTTGGCCTTACTTCTTGGCAGCCGGGGAACCGCCGGCTTCGGGCGTGACCAGATTGACCCGGAACTCGACTGCGGGCTTGTCCTCCATGTTGGTCGCGATGCCGCCTTTCTCGTAGCCCACCACGACAACCACAGTGGCCTTATTGTCGGCCGCCACGAAGGTGTGGCTGGAACTGGCCTTGAACTTGTAGCCCTTGAGGTAGCTGAACACGCCGAATCCATAGCCCTGGTAGATGAACTGCACGGTCAGGGTGTGGCTTCCTGGCTGGATGGCACCGTTGTAGATGTCGAACTCGGTCATCTCGGAAAGGCGGCCGGTGTCATCCGCCTTGTTGAAGATCTGGACGCCGTCCAGTGCATAGACTGCCTTGATGAGGCGGAACGATGCGCCCATCTCGTTCTTGTGTTTGATGACACAGCGGGAAGCCCCGATGACGCCACCCAGAACCGTCTCCTTGAGCAGATTGAGGCGCGCGCGCGTGCGGAAGACCTGCTCCTTGAGATCGTTGACGTTGCGCTCAAGTGCGCGCAGCCGCACCGTGTAGGCCCCGCCCTCGGCAGCAGCGGCCGGGGCCGGCGTGGCCGCTTCTGGCGGCGCCCCCATTGGCGATGGCGCTGTTGCTGCGGCCGGAGCCTCGCGTGGCGCCGCTGCGCTGGTCGTGTCGGCCCGCGCAGGCTGCGCCCAGCAAGCAGCAGCTAACAGCAGAGCGGGAACCCCCCAGGTTCGTGGACTTGTCATTTCATAGCTCCTTGTGAGCCTCTCAAATCTCGCGGTACTACACCCTTGCTCCCCACGTTCGTGGCGGAGAGTATCCTTGTATAGCAGGCAGCTTCAAGCCCCGTCAAAAGGTACATGACATTCGCGGAGTTACCTGCCGTTGGGCTGTCCAGCGGCGGGCGCCATCCTATCAGATACTCGGGTCGCGCGCGATGCCGTGTCGCGATGTCGGCCCCGAGGGGGCGTCCCCGGAGGCGAGCTGCGCGGCTCTTGCCTTTTCCAGCGCGCTCCACAGGACCGCGTGCAGGCCGGCGATTCCCTCGCCCGTGGCAGCGCTGATAGCCAAGAGGCGCAGGCCCCGCCGGGCAAACAGGCGCTGCAGGGCGGGGAGTTTCTTCCGGGTCGCAGGCAGGTCCAGCTTGTTGAGGACCACCACCTCCGTGCGTCCGGCCAGCGCGGGATCGTACAAGGCCAGTTCACGCCGCAGAACCTGATAGTCGCGTAGTGGGGTCCGGCCGGGGGCCGAGTTCAGCTCGAGCAGGTGAACTAGCACCCGCGTCCGCTCCAGGTGCCGCAAGAATCGAAGTCCGAGACCAGCACCCTCATGCGCGCCCTCGATGAGTCCGGGCACGTCTGCGACCACGAACGACCGATCGTTCGACAGCCGGACCATGCCCAGGTGGGGAATCAGCGTGGTGAATGGGTAATCCGCGATCTTGGGACGAGCGGCGGATATGCGGGCGATGAGGGAAGACTTCCCCACGTTGGGAAAGCCCACCAGGCCCACGTCGGCGAGCAGTTTCAGCTCCAGCCGAATCACGCGCTCCTCGCCTGGCTGTCCCGGCTCGGCCCGCCTGGGCGCGCGATCAGTGGCTGTCGCAAAATGGATGTTGCCGCGTCCGCCCTTGCCACCTGCGGCCACCACGAAGCGCTGGCCCTGTGTGCGCAAGTCAGCCAGCAGCTCGCCTTTGGCATCGTCGTAGACCTCGGTTCCGGTGGGCACCCGCAGCACCATGTCCTGTCCCCCGCGGCCGTACTTGTCTTTGTTGCCGCCGCGTTCGCCCGCGGGCGCTTGATACTCGTGGCGATAGCGAAAGTCGAGAAGCGTCGACAGGCCTTCGTCGGCCACCAGGATCACGCTGCCGCCGTCGCCGCCGTCGCCGCCCGCCGGGCCGCCCTTGGGAACGAACTTCTCACGTCGAAACGCCACCACGCCGTCGCCGCCGTCACCGCCACGAACGCTCACCCGTGCCTGGTCGACAAATGCCGTCACAGAAGCACTCCCGACTCAAAAGCCGGACCTGCGACGGAGGGTCGCGGCTAGGCCGCCTCGATGCTGACCCGCTTGCGGTTGCCTGATTGGCTGAACTTCACCTTGCCGGTCTTGAGGGCGAAGAGTGTGAAGTCGCTGCCAATGCCGACGTTGCGGCCGGGGTGGAACACGGTCCCGACCTGCCGGACCAGGATGTTACCTGCCAGCACGACCTGGCCGGCGTATCGCTTGACCCCGCGGCGCTGCGACTGCGAATCGCGGCCGTTGCGGGAGCTGCCCTGCCCTTTCTTGTGTGCCATGGCTGCTTACGCTCCTGCCTTGATGGCCGTGATCTTCAGGGCCGTGAACGGCTGGCGGTGGCCCGTCTTGCGCCGGTACGACTTGCGACGCTTGTACTTGAAGACGATGATCTTCTTGCCCCGACCCTGCTCCAGCACCTCGGCCTCGACCTTGATGCCGCTGACCTGAGGCTTGCCGACCTGAACGTTGCCGCCATCGTCAGCAAACAAGAGAGGCACGAAGGACAGCTTTTCGCCCGGAGAGGCAGGCAGCTTCTCCACGCGCAAGGTTTCCCCCTCGGCGACCCGGTACTGTTTTCCTCCGGTCTGGATGACGGCGTACATGTTTCAAGCTCCCGAGCGAGGCGCGTAATCTAGAGGAGTTTCTCCGGCTGTCAAGGGCGTGTCCACTGTCCCGCGATAGCCGCAGGCGGTCGTGGTCGCGGCCACGACGGGCGCGCGCGAAGCGCGCGGGGGCAGATGGGGTGGGCTGTCCGTCCCGAAGCCCCCGAAGGGGGTGGCCGACGGTGACACGGACAGCGACGGTGACGGCGAGGTCAACGCCCGCCCGTGCGGATACTCACCGACCGCGCGTGGGCGGCCAGACCTTCCACCTCCGCCAGGGCCACGATGTCGTCTCCCTGTCGCGCGAGCGCGTCAGCATCATATTCAATGAAGGAAGTGCGCTTGGTGAAGTCGGTCACCCCAAGAGGAGACGCGTAGCGCGCGCTGCCGCCGGTGGGCAACACGTGGCTCGGCCCCGCGAAGTAGTCGCCCACCGCCTCGCAGGCATGATGGCCCACGAAGACCGCTCCCGCTGCGGTCACCTGATCGGCCAGCGCGGCAGCGTTGGCCAGCGCAAGCCCCACGTGCTCGGGTGCCAGCCGATTGACCAGAGCGATGGCTGCGGCCGCATCCTCGACCACGAAGGCCACGCCCTGATTGTCGACCGCCTTGCTCGCTATCTCTCGCCGCGGGAGCGTTGCCAACTGGCGGTCCACTTCCGTCGCCACCGCCTCGGCCACCGCGCGCCCGACCGCCACCAGGATAGGAACCGCCAGCACGTCGTGCTCGGCTTGCGCGAGCAGATCCGCTGCCACCCAGGATGGATTCGCGCTGGCATCAGCCGCGATCGCGACCTCGGTGGGGCCCGCGATCATGTCGATGCCGACATCGCCGTAGACCAGACGCTTGGCCGCGGTCACATAGGCATTGCCTGGCCCGGCAATCTTGTCGACCCGCGGAACTGTCTCGGTGCCATAAGCCAAGGCGGCGATCGCCTGCGCGCCACCCAGGAGGAAGACCCGATCCACACCGGCCTCCAGCGCGGCGGCCAGGGTCTCGGGCGACGGACCCGGCGTGGTCATGATGATCTGGCGCACACCGGCCACCTTGGCCGGGATCGCGGTCATCAATACAGTCGAGGCGAGGCAGGCGGTGCCGCCGGGAATGTAGAGTCCCACGCGTTCGAGCGGCGTCACGCGGCAGCGCAGCCGAACTCCGGGCTCGGTCGATTCGTAGGCGCTCGGCTTCTCGCGCTGATGATAGGACCGGATGCGCGCGGCGGCGTTGGCCAGCGCCCGCCTGACCGGCAGGCTGACTCGGCCGGCCTGCTCCACCCAGTCCGGGCGCTGCAACTCGATGGCGTCCAGTTGGCGACGTTCGAACCGCTCGGTGAACTCGCGCAGGGCTCGGTCACCCTGCCGCCGAACCTTGGCCACGATCTCCGCAACGCGGGTTTCGATGTCCCTAGGCACGGTCGTTCCCCGCCCAGCGAGAGCCGACAGCCTCGTCTCGTAGTCCGGATCTTGCGGGCTCAGGATGCGTAGCATGAACTCAAGGCTAGCAGAGCAAACCGCGGCTGGGGCGCAAACCGCCGCCCCGCGACCGCGGGCCAAGCCAACCCTCCAAGTGCGCTGGGGAGCGGCGTTGGCCGAAGCCGCGAGCCTGGTCTTTCAGTCGGCTCACTTGGCTGCGCGGCGCTGGGCGCGATACTTCTTGATCAGCGCCTTGGACACCTCTTTGTGCTTGGACCAAACCATGCCAAATTTGATTCCATGTTGAGGTCAGAGCCCGTTGCGCGCGGAGGATTTCTATCGCTGCTGAAGACTGGTGACGTGCGCGCGTTGTTTGCGCGCTACTCGGACATAGCCCTGGCTTTGCTGGTGGCGGTGATTGTCGGGATGATGATCGTTCCGCTCCCGACCTTCGTGCTGGATCTGTTCGTCACACTGAACATCGCCGCTGCGGTCAGTCTGCTGCTCGTCGCAATCTACGTGAGCGAGGCGCTGCGCATTGCCACTTTCCCCTCACTGTTGCTGATTACCACCCTGTTTCGACTGGCCATCGAGGTGTCGGCCACCCGATTGATTCTACTGAAAGCCAATGCCGGGCAGGTGATTTACGCTTTCGGGAATTTCGTGGTGGCCGGCAATCTGGTGGTGGGAGCCGTGGTCTTCCTGATTCTCACCCTGATCCAGTTCATCGTGATTGCGAAGGGCTCCGAACGGGTGGCGGAAGTGGGCGCCCGTTTCACCCTGGACGCCATGCCCGGCAAGCAGATGTCCATTGACGCCGAACTGCGCGCGGGCCACATCGACCACGCGGAGGCACGTCGGCGACGCGCCTTGCTTGCGCGCGAATCCCAGTTCTTTGGGTCAATGGACGGCGCCATGAAGTTCGTCAAGGGCGACGCGATTGCGGGAATCATCGTGCTGCTTACCAACATTGTGGGTGGCCTAGTCATTGGAATCGTCCAGAAGGGAATGGACCCAGTCGCGGCGGCCAAAACCTACACCCTTCTCACCATCGGCGCGGGGCTGGTGTCACAAATCCCCGCCCTGGTTATTTCAACCGCAGCCGGAATTATCGTTACCCGCGTTTCTTCGGAAGAGGAGGGCAGCCATTTGGGCAAGGACATCAGCCGGCAGATTCTCGCGCAGCCCAAAGCGTTGGCCATTGCGGCCGCGCTACTTGGGCTTTTGGCCATGGTGCCTGGCTTGCCCACAGCGCCCTTTGCCGTGCTGGCCGCCCTGCTCGGCTTGGTCGCCTACCGAATTATTCATCTGGACCGTCTGGCTGCCCAGAGGCCGGCGGGGGCAACTGTCGTTCCAGAATCGCACGCCGCTGGCGCGCAAGCTCCCGCGCCTCTGTTGCTGCCCATTTCGATCGAGCTGTCGAGCGTGCTGTCGCAATCGCTCCTGCGCCCGGGCAGCCCGGATCGAATGGAGTGCGAACTCTTGCCAGCTGCGCGCGAGCGTTTCTTCTCCGAAACCGGCATTCCGCTGCCCGCAATTTTCTTGCGTCGCAACACCACAGGTCTGGCCGCGGGCGCCTATGTGCTGCGCCTGCAGGAAGTCCCGATAGGCCGGGGTGAAGTTGTCCCGGGTTGCGGCGCTCCCGAAGAAGTGATTGTCGCTCACCTGCTGCAAGTTCTGCGGCGCTACGGTCACGAATTCATCGGCATCCAGGAAACCCAGTCACTGCTCGACAAACTCGAACGCACGCACCCCGCGCTGGTGCGGGAGGTGGTGCCTAAGCTCGTCTCCTTTGCCCTGCTCGCCGAGATTTTGCGCCGTCTGGCTGCCGAGGGTATCTCGCTCCGCAGCTTGCGCGAGATCCTGGGCGCACTGGCCGAAGCGACGCCCGCCGATTCTGACCCGGTGACGCTCACCGAGCGTGCGCGCGCGGCCCTGCGACGCCAGATCACGTTCGCCCACGCGGCTGGATCAGGCGTCCTTCAGGCCTACTTCCTGGACCCAATGATCGAGGACACTGTGCGCGAGGCGATCCAGCGCACCGCAAGCGGCAGCACGCTCGCGCTTGAGCCCGAGCTTGCTTCCGACATCGTCAAGGCCGTGGGTCGCGCGGTTGCTGACAACTCGGCGCCGGTGATTGTCACCACGGCCGATATCCGCTGCCACGTGCGCCGCCTGATCGAGAGCGAACATCCCGAGGTCGCCGTGCTCTCGTATCAGGAGATTGAGCCCGACGTGAAGTTGCAGCCCCTCGGCCGGATCACGGTATCGGAGGGTTAGCCGTCAACCGGCAGGTCTTTGTGGATGTAGTGGCGTCCGCCGGGACCGTATTCGGTCGTGGCTTGGCCGTGGCCGTAGAGCAGCCAGCGATAGGTGAGCAAGCCCTCGACTCCCACCGGGCCGCGTGCATGGAGTTTCTCGGTGGAGATGCCGACCTCCGCGCCCAGCCCGAAACGGAAACCATCGGAGAAACGGTTGCTGGCATTGTGGAACACACAGGCCGCGTCGACCTCGGCCAGAAAACGGGCTGCGGCCACCGGGTCCTGGGTCACTATGACGTCGGTGTGGCGCGAGCCATGGCGGGCGATATGGGCCAGCGCTTGATCCATACCCGCCACCTGCCGGATCGACAGGATGAGTGCGCCGTATTCCGTGTCCCAGTCTGCTCCGGTCGCGGCGTTCATTTGCGGGTGGAGCTTGCGCGTTTCCTTGCAGCCGCGCAGTTCCACGCCCTGAGCGGACAACGCGGACACGCAACTGTCCAGCGCCGCAGTGGCCTCGGCATCCCACAGCAGCGTTTCCACGGCATTGCAGGCGGCCGGGTAACTGCACTTGGCGTCCACCACCAAACGCGCGGCCATGTCCGGATCCGCAGCCGCGTGCAGGTACATGTGACAGATGCCGTCGGCATGAGCCATCACGGGGACGCGCGTATGGCTGCGCACATGCTGAATGAACGACGACGAGCCACGCGCAATCATCAACTCGACCAGATCGTCCATGGTCAGAAGCGCGTCCACTTCGGCCCGATCTTCCAGCAGCACCATAGCGCGGGTGTCGATGCCGTGAGCGGAGAGAACCCCATGCGCCACCGCACAGAGCGCGCGGTTGCTGGCGCTGGCCTCGCGGCCCCCCTTGAGCGCCACCGCGTTGCCACTCTTCCAGGCCAGGCTGGTGATCTGCACAAGCGCATCGGGGCGCGCCTCGAACACCACGCCCAGCACGCCGAGCGGACAGCTCACACGCTTGAGGATGAGACCGTGGTCGAGCGCCCGATGGGTCAGCGTGCGGCCGACCAGCTCCGGCATGTCCGCGAGCTGCCTGATGCCTGCGATGGTGGTGTCGAGCTTCTTGTCGTCCAGCAGAAGTCGCTTGACCAGAGCTGAGCCGAGGCGACCCGCTGCTTCCTCTTCGCGCGCACTGGCCATGTCGCGAGCGTTGGCTTCCAGCACGGCCTGACGTGCCTCGGGCCGCGCCAGGGCTACGGCAAAATCGGCCAGCAAACGACTGCGCTCAGGCCCGGTCAACTCCGCCAGGCGCCGGGCCGCTGCGCGCGCTGCAATCAGGCTTTCTCGCAAGTCCATGATGAGAGTTCACTATGACGTTATTCTGGCGTGACTGCCAGGGCGCTCAAACCGCGCCCATCACCAGATTGTCCCGGGTGATGAGAGCATCGTAGCCTCGGTACCCGAGAATGGTGTCGATCTCGTCGCTGTTCCGGCCCGCCAGCTTGCGGCAGGCGTCGGCGTCGTAGTTGACCAGGCCGCGGCCGTGCACGCGGCCGCTGCCGTCGCGGATCTCCACCAGCTCGCCTTTGTCGAAAACGCCCTCCACCGCCACCACGCCGACGGGGAGCAGCGAGGCCTTGCCCTGCAGCAGCGCCTGCAGCGCGCCCTGGTTGACGACCAGCGCACCCTGCTTGCGACCCGAAACCGCGATGTGGCGCCAGCGCGCTCCGCGCCACTCGGCCGGCGCAATCAGCGTGCCCACGTCGTCGCCAGCCAAAATCCTGTCGAGCACCTCCGGCATGCCTCCGTTGGCGATGACCACCGCCGTGCCCTTGTCCGTGGCCAGCCGGGCCGCTTCCAACTTGCTGCCCATGCCGCCGGTCCCACCGCTGGAAGCGCCGGTAGCGCGGGCCATTGCTTGCTCGTCGACGGAAGACAACTCGGCCACGCGCTGTGCGTTGGCATCGAGCGCGGGATTGGCCGTGTACAGCCCGTCCACGTTGCTCAGCATCAGCAGCAGATCCGCATCCAGCGCCACAGCCACGCGTGCTGACAGGCCGTCGTTGTCGCCGAAGAAGGGCCGGGAGGTCGCCTCGCCCTCGCGGCGCCGGTGCTCGACCAGCTCGCGCACGCTGACGCTGTCGTTCTCGTTGAGCACCGGGATGGTTCCCAGTTCCAGCAGCCGCATCAGGGTGGTGCGCAAGCAAAGCGCGCGGTCTCGATCAGCGAGATCTTCGTGCGTGAGCAGAACCTGCGCGGCAACCACGCCGAAATCTGCAAAGGCTTTGGTGTACAGTCCCATCAGGTGGCCCTGCCCCACCGCCGCACAGGCCTGGCGTAGGCCCAGCGAGCGCGGCCGCTGCCGCAGGCCGAGCAAGCGCATGCCCATGCCCACGGCGCCGCTCGACACCAACACCACGTCGCGGCCGGCCCGGCGCTGCCGCGCCAGACCCTCGACCAGATTCATCACCCGTTCGCTGGCCACGTCCCCGCCGTCCCGGATGACGACATGGGTGCCCAGCTTCACCACCAGACGGTGGGTCTGGGCGAGGGCGGCGCGGCCGCTGAATGAAGTGGAACTCATGGGCGCGGTCTCACTTTACCTTGGCCGTGGTTCGTGTGGTAATGCGGCCGTGAGCATCTTAGAAGGAAACAAGACCCTGACCCTGATTGGCGCCGGTACCATGGGGGAGGCCATCCTGCGTGGAATTCTGCGCGCAGGCAAGCTTGGCCCCTCTCAGGTGCTTGCGTCCGACCTGCGTGCCGACGCCCTGGCTGACCTGGCCAAGCGCCACGGCATTCGCACCACCACCGACAACCTGGAGGCGGCGCGTGCCGCCACGGTGGCCCTGGTTTGCGTGAAGCCGCACCAAGTGGGTACCGTGCTCAACACCGATGCCATGCGGGAGGCTTTGAGCGGCAAGGTCGTCATCAGTATCGCGGCGGGAGTACGCCTGCAGCAGCTCGCCCACTGGCTCCCAGCCAGCGCCCTCATTCGCGCCATGCCCAACACACCGGCCCTCATCGGGGAGGGCATGACCGCGCTCTCGCGCGGCAAAGGAACGAACGACGCTGCGATCACCTTCGCGCTGGATCTATTTGGAAGCGTAGGGCGCTCGACGGAGATCGACGAGGGCCAGATGGATGTCGTGACTGCGCTGTCGGGTAGCGGTCCGGCCTTTGCTTTTCTGGTTCTCGAATCGCTGGCGGACGGCGCGGTGAAGATGGGTTTGCGGCGCGATTTGGCCATCTCCATGGCTGCCCAGATGCTGCAAGGCTCGGCGCGCATGGTGCTGCAGACGGGAACGCATCCGGCGGTACTGAAGGATCAAGTAACAACCCCGGGCGGCTGCACCATCGCAGGACTTTCGAAGATGGAAGAGTGTGGCGTGCGCCACGCGCTTGCCAGCGGCGTCGAGGAAGCGGCGCGCGCCGCGAGCAAGCTGGGGCAGAGTTAGTTCTTTCTAGCGCCGCTGGCAGCGCGGGCAG
>Ga0181518_10002148_pt1 | contig 19243 bp, 19 predicted proteins | sample PEATcosm2014_Bin_28_FD_119751 | JGI IMG/M metagenome (GOLD analysis project Ga0181518, IMG submission 119751) | Peatland microbial communities from MTU Mesocosm Facility, Houghton, MI, USA - PEATcosm2014_Bin01_60_metaG | ecosystem: Environmental > Terrestrial > Soil > Wetlands > Peat | place... | reverse complement strand
GGCGCTCATCAGAGAATTGGAATCGTTGGCGCCGCCTAAGCCCGAAGTTGCCAAGCGGAGAAAGGTGTCGTAGAGTGGGTTACAAGGGAGCGCTACTTTCCACGGAGCTCCGGGCATTCCCTCGAAAACTGCAAATGTCCAAAGTGGTTCCGGCCGGATATCGAGCTTTCGGATCGTATCCGTATGCGAGCAGAGCGCGACATTCTCACGTATCTGGCTGGGGAGATCGCACAAGCCCGATTCTTGCGCAAACGGCCGCGGTGGGGCCATGGAGCGAGCTCCGACAACGATACCGCCGTGGACATGGCCTTCCATCTTTTCGAGTCTAAGGAAACGATAGAAGCCTACTTGAAGTACTGCTGCCAGAGGGCAAAGGATCTGGTAGATTGCAGCTGGTCGGAGATCGAACGTTTGGCTCAGGCGCTCGTGGAAAAGCGGACGCTCGACTATGAAGAGGCGTTGGAAGTGATCGCACCCGGAAGCAAAACTCTCCGCGAGGCTTTCGCGCCCGCGGGCCGCATGCCTTCAGCATACCATCCTTGTGCAGGCACGCACATCACCCCAGCCTGATCGCGAACGGCCGGCGTGCCGTGGCGCTGGCGCTCCCGGCTGGTCGCGGTGCTTGTTGAGCTGCAGGCGCCGCGGCCGGCAGGAATTCGCTGGCTTGAATGCGAGCTTCCAGCGCCGCCCAGTGCCGTTCTTGAAAGCGACCCCCGCCAAAGTCCCAGGCCGCGGCCATCGAATAGACTCTCGCGTCCAGGCCCTCGTTGCGTGGCCGGGTCTGCTCCCACTCCTGCTTGCTGCGGCCATGCCGATTGCGTTTGGTGACCAGGCGCTCGCTGCAAATCTGTTTGCAGTGCTCATCGCCGTACGCGGCATCTGCGGGCATGTGGCAGAATCCTTGTGGATACCGAATGCCCTGCACGAGCTCTTCCTCCGTGGGCGGTCTTTTCCCGGTCGGCAAACAACTGTGCCTTGAAAAAGGAAGGATTGAGAGTCTTGAACAAAACGCCAAATGTCAACTTCCTGCCGCCAACCGTAGCCTCGACACTGTGCGGGCGCCCGACCGGATCGCCGCGACTGTCGCCTTTGATGGCCCAGACTTGTGGCCGCGGCTGCGTCCGTACCCATTCATAGACCGACGGAGTAATCGATCCATCGCCGGAGTCCACGAACATGCGCTCGATCGTGAGGTGGCCACCGCCCGCGCAGGGAAACTGCTCCGTCCGTATCGCTTCCAACTTGGCCCAAACTTCAGGCTTACTGGGGTCGCCCAGCAAGATGCGATAGTCTACCGACCAACTCTCCCGGTTTCTTCCCCAGGCTACGACCTCAACTTCCAGCCGGCCGCCGTTCTCGCGCTGGACATCCACGCCGGCAGTGAGGAATAAGCCTCCGGGAGGTACAATGCCTACCGGATAGGGCTCGCGCTGCTGAAGAAGGCGTTCCCATTCAAGGGTTTCGCCGGGCTCCGTCCAGTTCTCAACGAGAGATGTATTGATGAACGTCTTCAGATCCTCAACATTGTCTTTCTTGGTCAGATAATCGAGAACAATGTCCTTCAACTGCTTCCAGGGAGAGTACAGCTCGCTGATCCAGAAGCCGGCGACGCCCGTAAACGGTCTATTCGCCCGCCATTCCCCGTGCTCTACCGCATTCCACCTATCCGCGTCGTTCCACGGAACGTCACATGACTCGCAATGGTACCTGGCCGAGTCAGCCTGCTCTTCCCGGGAAGATAATGACGAGTCCCACCGGACTTGCTGGCGGAACTTCTTGATCATTGATTGAAAGCACCCGCATTTGGGACATGGCACCCAATACTCGCGCTGGTCTGAGGCTTCGTAGCCCCGATCGATCTCGGAACCGTCCACGGTTGGAGAGCAGGTATCGATTTCCTTCGCGCGATGGCGAAAAGTCGCCATTCGCTTCCGTGCCAAGGACACCGGATTGCCTTCTGCTCCGGCAGACGCGGCGTATTTATCCACTTCGTCGGCGAACAGGAACCGAATCGCTCGCCGCGCCAGGTTACCAGGAGAGCCGGCGGACGTGACAGCTAGTATGCCCCCTGGAAAGCGCTTCTCTTCGATCGTGTTGCCGCTGTCTCTCGACTTGCTGGTCGCGACTTTAGCTTTTAGGCGCGGAGTGTCGCGGATCATGGGCGCCAGGCGTTCTTTACTGAAGTCCTTGGCGTCTTTATCGCGGGGCTGGGTCACCAAGATCGGGCCAGGGTCCTGGTCGATGAAGTAAGCTATTGCATTCTCGATCGTAACGAGGCGGTGGCGCAGGCGCTGGGAATCCTGCGTGGGGACATGTGGGTAGAGGAGATCGGCGAGGGGTTGACGGCGTTGAAGGTCGCGTCAATCAAGCAGCCCGCCGTCGAGCATCGGGTGCGGATGAAGGATTTCAGGCGGTGGCTGGAGTCGCAGGGGAGGACACCGGCAGAGTGCACACGGAAGAGGAAGCTGATGGGCGTTGGCGAAGGGGGAAGGGGGCGGGAGCGATGATTCGGAGCGGGAATTGCCCAGTATCGCTTCCAGGACCCCGTCGCGCCGTGGCAATCGTGACACTAAGCTTTGTGCAGCGCAAGATCGTGCACTTCGTTGGAGCCCTTGTAGCGCAGGCGGTACTTATAGTTGCCAGAAGCGTATTTGGCGGTGTTCCATGCCGCCATGTGGTACCCGGGATCACAGATGGAACTTGAGATCACTTCTAGGTTGTTGCCACTCTGGTCAAGGATCTCTACGAGTGTCCATCCGGTTTCCGGGATGCTGAACTCGATAGCCAATTGCGGATTGTTCGCGTTGGGATAGTGCTGATTGAGCACACGCGTCGTCGGTCCTGCGGGAATGTTGAGTTTCTTCTCGCTCACGCTGGCGTAGTTGAACGGCTGGTTGACGAGATGCCAAAGCGGCTCCTTCCGGCGCTGGTGGAGGTAGAATGACCGCAACGGCGTACGCGTGAAACTCGTCAGCGGACGGCGGACTGCGACGCCATCCTGCCACTCATAGACAGGAATGTGCATCGGATTGATCACGTCGAGTTTGCCACGCTCCATCGCAATGTGGAACAACCCGAAATTGCCGGGCTCATGACCGCCGAGCCAGTGGCCGACGACATCGACGAGGTAGGGACTTTTGCCGAAGATGACTATGTTCGTCATGTAGTCCCAGGCTCGGCCGTTGTAGTTGTCCTCGTTGCCGAACGGATTCGGCCCATTACTGAAGTCGCCGTCATGGCCGTAGATGCCCTCGATGATATGCAGGCCCATGGGCGACGCGGCGTGATTGTCGATGGTCCGGTGCGCCCACAACTCCATGCACGTGGCCGTGTAATAGTAGGCGTCGATGTATGCCGGATCGTTGCGCGGCACGTCGGCGGTGTTCCAACGGGGAATCATGCGTTTGTGCCGCTCGAAATCCGCTCTTACGACTTCATGAACTTTTGGATGGATAAACTCCTTCCCGGTCAGTTGTTCGAGCTTCTGGAGCGCGTCAATATCGGGCCAAGCGCCGCAGTATTGCTGAAAGGGTGCGGCATGGCTACCCTGCCAGTTCTTCGAGGCGAGGGTCAACCCCATTTCGTGAGCCTTGAACTTCGCCACATTCAGGTTCCATGAGTCCGGCGCATTGAACGGCCACAGGTAGGGAAGTTGTGTGTGTACGACGCCTCCGGGAACTTCTTTCCAGACAAATGCGGCGGCATTATTGGTGTCCACCCGTGATTCAATGTTGTTCTTTACCGAAGTCACCGTCGCCCCCACGCGCCGGCCCATGGCGACATAGCCGCGCGGTTCGATCACACCACCGCCGTTGGTATCGCGGGTATGCATCCGGTTGCCCGCGATGCCCAGCTCCTTCAAGGATTCGAACAGACCCTCGACGAAGAACACATCGGTGTTAATGCCCATCGTGTCCTTGAGGGTCAATCCCTTTTTCTTATCGATGGGATCGTGCGCGGTCAGATTCGGCTTGGCCGCAATGTTGTGAGTCACCGGAGTGCCGGTATTGTCCATGGGAACGAATACGGAGCGTCCAAAGTCCAGCCCGGCATGCTTGCAGGCGCCGGAATTGGTCTTGTAGTCTACATGCGTCCGCATAATGAAGACCGCTTCCAGGTGCCGATCTACGAACGGGTGCACTCCAAAGTATCCGGTTGGTTTCGACGCGGCGGCATGAATGGAAGCAGGACGGCCGAAACCCACGCTTCCATAAAGCAACGACGAAGACGTAAGAAAGTCCCTTCGACTGAACATATGGCCTTCCTTCCCAATACCACCAATATCCGATATGCAGACTTGGTCACTTGAATTGTACTGCGGCACAGAACTGGAGGCAATCGGGGAACAGACGTTATTCGGCAGTCCGAGACAGGTATCATGGTTCATTGGAAAGATTCAAACCATGACCCCTTTTTCCGTCCTGGATCTTTCGCCCATTTTGGAAGGCAGCGACGCCGCGCAGTCCTTCCGCAACACAGTTGATCTTGCGCAGCATGCCGAAAGATTGCGCTACCGCCGGTACTGGCTGGCCGAGCACCACAATATGCCCGGTATCGCCAGCGCCGCCACCGCTGTTTTGATCGCGCGGGTTGCGAGCGCCACATCCACTATCCGTGTCGGCGCTGGCGGCATCATGTTGCCAAATCATTCCCCGCTAGTGATCGCGGAACAGTTTGGCACCCTGGAGTCGCTATTCCCTGGCCGGATCGATTTGGGTTTGGGACGCGCACCCGGCACCGATCAGGTGACCGCCCGCGCGCTCCGGCGAAACCTATCAGCCGATGTGGATCAATTCCCCCAGGATGTCGTTGAATTGATGCGCTACTTTCAACCAGCAAAAACCGGGCAGAGAGTTCATGCGGTGCCAGGGGAGGGATTGAACGTGCCCATCTGGATTCTGGGGTCCAGCCTCTTTGGGGCCACACGCGCCGCAGAATTAGGTTTGCCTTTCGCGTTCGCATCGCATTTCGCTCCGGCGCAGATGACGGCGGCGCTCGCGATCTATCGGGAGCATTTTCGGCCATCCGCGCAGTTGGATTGCCCTTACGTCATGTTGGGGTTCAACGTTATCGCGGCTGACACCGATGACGAAGCGCGCTTACTCGCTTCATCCATGCAGCAGGCGTTCGTGAACTCGCGCAGCGGCCGGCCAGCGCGCCTTCAGCCCCCGATACGGGACTACGAGCAGGGGCTTATGCCACATGAACACGAGATTATCGAGCAAGTGCTGAATTGCTCGGCGATTGGTTCTCCTCGGACTGTTCGCGAGGGGTTGGAGGCTTTTATCGCTCGGACGGCAGCGGATGAACTGATGATTACATCGCACATATTCAGCCAGTCGGCGCGCTTGCGGTCCTATGCGATCACGGCCGAAATCCTCGATACCCTGAGCTGAGCCTGGCCTACGCTGGTATCATCAGGTGCGGAACTGTGCGTTTAAAGGCAAATTGCCACGAATGCGTTGACGGAGTGCGTGCCAGGTTCCCGCTCTTGAGGCAGGCGCTTTAGAGTTCGATCATGCCGTGGAGGTACAACCGTGCCCTGCCGGCGATCTTCACGCGATGGCCACCGATGGTGCACTGCATGTGTCCGCCGCGGGCACTGAGTTGTTGCGCACGCAACGTGTCCTTGCCCAACCGCCCCGCCCAATAGGGAGCCAATGTGCAGTGTATCGAGCCGGTTGCGGGGTCCTCATCGATGCCGACCGCCGGTGCAAATAACCGGCACAGGTAATCCACGTCACCCTCGCCGGGAGCGGTAACAATGGTTCCGCCGACCCCGACGTCCAGTTTGGCAAGAGCGGCAAAATCGGGCGAGAGCGCCCGGACTTGCTCAGCCTGATCCACCACCACGAGGTAATCGCGCGATTTCATTACCAGCGCAGCTTTCAAGCCCAGGGCTGGCAAGAGGTCGACGGGCGTCTCACATGGTTGGGGCGGCCGGGCGGGAAAGTCCATTTCAAAGCTGTCCTGGTGCTGAGCGACGGTCAACAGGCCGCTGAAGGTGGAAGCGAACCGGCCACACGTTGTGTTTGCGCAGCGCGAGCGCGTAGGCGGATGCCAAGGTCGCGTGCCCGCATAGGTCGTCCTCGACTTTGGGTGAAAACCAGCGCAAGTCGAAATCACCATCGGCGCGAGGCACAACAAAAGCGGTCTCGCTGTGCCTGTTTTCGGCCGCAATTTTCTGCATGATGCCATCCGCGAGAAAAGCGGAAAGGATGCAGACCCCCGCCGGGTTGCCTGCAAAGAGTTCACCCGTGAATGAATCAACGTGGCAATAGGGAATTGTCATGTCGTGCTCCTCTAAGCTACCGGATTCCTCCATCGAAATCTGCCCAAACCAGAGCGTGATCGGATGCACCGGTGACCCGACGTGTTTGTAGGTCCACCTCGCAGGTGCGGCAAATGGCGGCCAACGGAGCTGTCGCTAAAATATGGTCGATCCGCCACCCCCAATTGTGCCCGAAGGCGTTGCGGAAATAATCCCAGTAGGTGTACTGCACCCGATCGGGATAGAGTTTCCGAAACACATCAATGAATCCCCAGCCGACTGCGTAGCGATAGGCGTCACGTGCGTCAATGTGGAAGTCCGGATCGTTGACACGGTGATCAGGGTGGTAAACATCGATCGGCTCGGGCGCGACATTCAGGTCGCCCAGCCAGATTGCGGGCCTCGTTGGATCGAGTCGCTCGCTGGAATACCGGCGTACGCGGTGAAACCATTCCAGCTTGAAGACGTACTTGTCGGTGCCGATTTTGTATCCCTGCGGGACATACGTGTTGACGATGGGGATACCGTCCACTACGGTTTCGAGGATACGGACATCTTCGCTGTCGGGTCCCGCGCAGAAACCATAAAACACGGATTCGGGCTCGCGACGGGTCACAGTGGCGACGCCATTGTAGCCCTTCATGCCGCGGAATGCGACGTGGTATCCGGCATCGCGGAAGGCGGCGGCAGGAAACTCGCCATCGGACACCTTGGTCTCCTGGAGGCAGAGCACATCGGGTTTATTCGCCGCCAGACAGTCTACGACGAGCGGCAATCGCCGGCGGACCGAGTTGATGTTCCAAGTCGCGATTCTCATCATGCTGAATCGTCCCGAATGAAGATCATCGCCTCTGCGGCTGCGTGGGCAACAAGTGCCCGCCTTGCAATATGTATGCCGCGTCCGCCGTGCCCTCCGCTCCCGGATCACCGCCGGCCTCGCACTTGGCGGGGGTTGCTGTTCGGACTAAGATCTCCTTGCCCTCTGAGGAATCCCGGATGCCGTCCAACAGGTAAGCGATCGATTGCGGCGGCAGTGACGTTTGCGCCACGAGATGAAAGGACTTGTTTTCCAGTCTGTAGACGGCAAGCGCTTGGGCAGGCTCGTCGCGCAGACGGTCCTGAAGAACGATGAGTTCGGCGACGCCATCGCCCGCAAGGTCGGCAAAGCCTGCCACGATCTGGAGGTTCGCATCCCAGGGAACGCCGGTTCTGTCATGTTTCCTGAAGCGGTCTGCCATGTCCCGTCGGGAAACGGCCAGTCCGGAGGCGGCCAAGCCTTTCGGTAGCTGGCGCCGGCGCGGACGAAAACTTCGGGGTAAAATCGCACTGCAAAGATCCCGAACATGCAGCGCACGTCGAATGGCCGGCGATTCCATGCGATCAGCTCGTAGACTCCGTCGCGGTCGAGGTCGGCAAATTCATAATCGCTGGAGGTAAACAACTTACCGACGGATTGGCGATCAGGTGCGAGAATGTAGGTGGTGCCCCAGTAAGCGCCTCCCTGAATGTCGATTAGCACGGCAGGACTATCCCTGGCGTCTGGCGGTTGGAAAAAGTTGACCAGCATACCGGGGCCGCCATACAGCGTGAAGTCGCGAACCAACGCAGCCTCGGTTCCACGTTTGCCACGAAATATCTCGACGTGATGTTCGTAGTTGCCCGGCTCGCTTTCAAGATCCGCCCAGCCCATGAACAGTTCGATGTCGGCGCCATGGTTGAGCATTCCCAAAAGCTGGGGTACAGCCTTGCGGCGCACGGGGGGCAGGCGGATGAGCACCTGGTCCGAAGAGGAATCAGGGCCGAGGATCGTGCGTCCATCGGGGCTGAGCCGGTGACCAACGATTGTTTCTGAACCCGAAAGCGCGGCAATGGCGTTGGGCGTTCGATCATAGATGCTGGTCTGACAGAAACCGAAAGCGCCCAAAGCGAAAAACGTGAGAATGCGGGCGCACAGCATCATCGTGGAATCGAGTCTAGCATGTCGTTGCCGCCTAATCCAAGGTGGAGACGACATGGCTGCTGGGATGGTAAAGCGGCAGTCACCCTTGGCGGCACCGCCGCTTGTCAGGTACCAGACCACCAGTGCTAAAATCAAATCGCGAGCGGACTGATTAAAACACAGTCCCAATTCAATGTTCTATGGGAGAACCAATATGCCAGGACAGGCAAAGCCAAAAGACAACACTTTGCTAGAGATGGCCATCGTCGGCTATCAGAGCGAAGTTGGAAGGATCTCAGCGAAGATAGCCGCTATCAAAGTTCAACTCGGTGAGAGCGGTCCAGGCCGGCCAAAAGCCACGGCGCCCGGAACGGATCAGGCGAGTCCACAGAAGCGCCGCACGATAAGCAAAGCGGGCCGCGCCAGGATCGCCGCCGCGCAAAGAGCCAGATGGGCGGCGCAGAAACAGCAGCAGGTCCAACCGGAAAAGCCCAAGAAACGGAAGCTGTCGGCGGCTGGCAAGAGGGCAATCATCGCCGCCACGAAGAAGCGTTGGGCGGCTTACCGGAAGGCCCAGAAAGCTGCCGTATAAGCCCTGAGGTCGTTGACTTGCTCAGCGAAGAAACCCCAGGATCAGATAGGCCGAACAGCCACCAAACTCGCCCTTGACGGCGCACGAGACAGCGGGTTCTGTAGCGCCCGCCCAAAGCCTTCGAAGCGCACCTGCATCACGTCGCCTTGTTCCAGCCGCACGCCGTCTCCGAAGCTGAACGCATCGGCGCCGAAGAAGTGAATATGCAGATCGCCCGGCCGGCGGTGGAACTCGAACTTGAAGTGATGATGCTCAATGTTAGACAGGCGGTGGCACATCGCACTCTCACCGGTCCGTATATCGCGCGACCATAGAATCCGCTCGCCGCGATGCACCGATACCTCTCCGGGCACAAGATCGAAATCGCCGTCCACCACGAGTTCCGGGCCGATGGCGCAAGTCCGAAGCTTCGAGGCCGCCAGATACAGATAGTTCTTCCGTTCAAGCACATGATCGGAAAACTCATTGCCTGCCGTGAACCCGATCCGTCGCGGCGCACCCTCCGCATCGATCAGGTACACACCCGCCACTTCCGGCTCCTCACCGCCGTCCTCCGCGAATTCCGGAACAGTCAACGGCTCATTGTGGGCGCGCAGGACCGTGCCACATCCTTTGTAAAACCACTCGGGCGCGACCCCCACCTCCCCCAGCGCCGGTTTGCCACCATCGACGCCCGATTGAAACATGCGCGTGCTGTCGGTGACGGCCTGCGCCGCCGCATGCATCGCATCGCGATTCTTCGCGCTGGCTTTGTGTGTCAGCCCGGTACCGCTCACCAGGCATCGTGCGGGCTCGGAGGGGACATCGGCTGATGGACAGAGCCGGCAGCCAGCCCGGCCTTCGTACACGGCATCGTAGTCGAGAAAATCCTGCGACCTCCGCCGTTCGATCCCCTCAATGAGTGAAGCGCCTTCATTCAGACAGTCCGACGCCAAGTCATAAACGGACCCGCAGCCTTCCAGTAATCGAAGCCGGGGTTCTTCCACGAGAGCCACGCGGCGGCCGTCCGACCCTTCTAACTGTACGAGTCTCATTTACCAGCTCAGCTCCATCAAAGAGACACTCTGGCGCGGGAGCGAAAACTCCAACTTCATCGCGCCGGCTCGCACATCCACCCACTTTGGAGAGTCCGCGAGTTGCAACTGCCCAGCCGCTTCGAGCCTGGCGTACTGCTCTGGGGTCGGGCGCTGCGGAGATCCCATCGCCTTCCACGCCGTCCAGGCGTTGCTGTGGGTTTCGTCGATTCGATAGTGGCGAACCAGCACTCGCGTGTGCCGGACCGCATACTTCAACATGACCAACGGCTGAAGCCCGTGGTCCGCAAGTAGAATTCGGCCCTCAAGCTTTTTCCAGTCGAATGCGGGTTCTGGTTGGCGGCCGACCAGGAAGAAACCATCACGCTGGTTGATCTGCGCGAAATGCACGGGGAGCGGTTCGACCCCGCGTTCCCTCGGTTTCCAATTTGAGGACACGGCTGATTGCACAATATCGACCGCACCATCGCGGATCAGAGCGTAGGTACGCTGATCGGCTCCAAGCACGCTATAGGTGACTTCGCGCCCTTCGTCTCGGAGGAATCGGATACAACAGAGAAGCGGGCTGTAGAATGCGGAGTGGCGCGAGGCCATGATGCGAATGGGCATGCCCTACTATTCATACCGCAAGGGCGGTGAGTGGGTCCACCGACCGTCCTGAGTCTTGCAACCATCAACCCAATTCCATGGAGACCAATTCAAGACGGTTCGCCCGGATGGCAGGCAGTAGCATCGAGATTTTCTGAATCGGCGGCGAACATGCTGAACAACCGCATGCGACGGGCAATTGGAGCGCTCGCGAGATCGTCTGCCAACTGGCCGATTGCGAGGTAGCATTCGCTTTCCGGCTGCGCCGAACGCTGGCCGAAGATCGCCACGTGATGCAGCCGTTCGACCAGGAATCGTGGGCAAAGAGATATGCCGGCTACAGCGAGGGAGGCCGCGCTGGCCACGTTGTCGGCGCCGCGGCAATGGAACCTGGCGCTGGTGCGTTCGTTTTGCGCCGCAGACCGGGCGAGGCCCGTGAATCATCGCGCACGCGGCGACATGACGCTCGAAACCATCGCGGAAACGATGGGCGGCCATGATCGGAACCACCTGGAGCAGGTGGAAGAGTTCGCGGGCTAAGCGACGCGATCACCCCGGACGCTACCACCAACTTCGCAGCGAATCGGCACAGCGCTAGTGTAGGCACCGTGCGAGATGTGCAGTTTGTCGTAGAGCAACAAGAATCGTCGCGGCGGAATCGGGCCAAACTGCGGCTCGTGCCATCAGCAGCCATGATATACTTCTCTCACGCTCCGCAACGAGGTGCCACGATGTCATACGGTTACCGATTTCTCAAGGGTTTGCTCATTACCTTCGCATCCTTCGGGTTCACGCTGTACGCTGACGGCCTGACCCAGTCCTGTTCGGCCCCTCAATTCCCCCAAGCCACCGCCACCAAGATCGACTCGGTTTGCGGCGCGGTCGGCAGCGGTGGCCAAGAGGCCAACCAGAACCAAGCCAAGAACAACTTCTGCGCAACTGCACATGGCAAGCCGATCACCATCTCCGAAATGGTGACGCTCCAGCAGAAAGCGCAAGCTATCAAAGGCATCAACTTCGGCAACACCACTACGCACCCCCTGGCCAGCAAACCCGGTCCTGTGGTCAACCGGCAACCCCTGGTGGCTCTGGGCGAAGGCAAGGAGGTCGTTTTGCAGGGTTATGTTCTCATTGCCCGGCAGGAAGGAGCTGAAAGCGTAAACTGTGAGAACAACGTGCCGGACAACCCTGACTATCACGACATTCATATCTCGGTTGTGGATGCAGCGACCAGCACGGACGAGTGCTCCGGCGTCGTCGTAGAAATGATTCCGCATCACCGCCCCACAACGTGGACTCAGCCCAACGTCCAATCGGCCGCCGACAAGCACCTGCTTGTGCGGGTCACAGGTCAATTGATGTTCGACTCGTCGCACACGCCCTGCGTCGGCGGGGTCGCACAAGAGGGTGATCCCAAGCGTGCATCCCTCTGTGAGGTTCACCCAATCTACAAGTTCGAGGTATGCCCCAACGGCACCTGCGCCGATGGCGGCTGGAAGATCCTGGAAGACTGGGTACAGCCGGCGACGAACTAAGATCGCGGCACGATGGCAAGCCAGCCATTGCCACGGCAGCGTTATCGAGAGCAGCAAGCTGGCGGCCGGACGCATGGTATCCACGATCTTCCGGCTGGCAGGGTTTGAAGTGGAGCACGCCGGTGGCTACCCAGAGTGGAAGCCCGAACCGACCAGCGACATCGCGCGAAGGCGCAGGCCGTACACCAGAAGGTCCTGGGCAACACTCCCGAACTGGTCGCCATGCACGCCGGCCTGGAGTGCGGCGTGCTCGGCGAAAGGCATCCGTGTGTGCAGACAATCTCGTTCTGGCCGTATATCGTTGGATGTGCATAGTCCAAGCGAACGGCTGAAGATCTCGTCGGTGGAGCCGTTTTGATCTTTCCTGAAGGCGTTGGCGAAATGACCGCCGAGCCGTATGGGATATCACGGTACTCGCGCTGGCGATCTGCGTTTACCGGCTGATAATGAAACATCTGCGGCGTGGCCAGACAGGCGGCGACGATCTGCCTAACTTGCCCGGGCGGGGAGACTCAATGTGCCCACAAGACAACACAGGTCCCGAGCGGCGCGAGGTCGAAGTGCGCCACGCCCTCGGCACGACGGGGGGCATCGCCCCAAAGCGAAGTCGCCTTCAGGTCGCTCGGAGGCTGCACCGTGCAGGTCGTGTTCCGGGCGGCGCCGTTCGTCACGACGGAAAGATAAGAGTCGCCGTTGCGGAGCACGCGCAGAAGGCAATCTGCGTTGTGGGAGACGAGCGGGAATGAAGGTACGGGCGGCATTACCTCTTTGAGGAGGCTGGCGAGCGGAGCCGCGTCGCCAAACCATGCCCCCTGCCCAACCAGCGCGGGGATCCACACGACGCGGCCACCTTTGGCTAGCCGGCGATCGGTCGCCAGGACCTCGCCGTCATGCTGAGCGACGACTCGAGCCGAGCGATTGGTGACACTCGACAGCCATAGCCGAGCGGGCAGCGCCGGACGGCCATCGCCCATGGGTAATTCGACGGAATCGGCTACGAAGTGCACTTCTTTCCAAACCGCGCCGGTGAGGCGTTGCAGCGGAAACCCCGCGAGCGGCCACGCCTTGGCGTGCGGATCGTAGAAGCCGGTCAGGCCGGTGATCAGCAGCGTGTTGCCATTGGCGACGAAGCTCTCCAAGTTGCGGATCTGGGCCTCTGTGATCGCGCGCACGTCGGGTAGAATCGCCATGCGGGGCATGCCGTCGCGCGCGCTCCAGTCGTAATCGTCGAAGTGCTTGACGTGCGGCGGGACACCTAGACGTGCGAGCGCGGAGTAGCAGCCCAGCGCTTCAAGTACGTGCGCATTGGCGCCGCGACCCGGGTAATCGGTCATCGCATACTGCTGCTGCAGGCTCATCGTTTCGAGGCTGAGGATCACCGTCACCGGCGACTCCACGGGACGCGCCTGGTCGAAGAAGCTGGCATGCTCATCGATGGTCCGTGCGATGCGCTCGGCGGTCGTTAGCCGCACGCTGGGTTGCTGATCAAAGTCGAGCATCGACCATTCTGCGGCCTCGACGCCCTCGCGCCTGGCGTTGAGTAGCCAGAAGATGACGCGCTCGGCGCCTGCGCCGACGCTGGTCCAGACCCACTGCGCGATGTCGGCGGGCGTCGGGTCCATCGGCCGCGAGGCGCTATAAATGTTGTTACCGCCTTGCAATTCGGTCACCCAATAAGGCTTGGGCTCGACCGAGCCGGCGATGAGGTCGTTGACGTAGGAGACGCCGAGCGCGAAGCGTTCCCTCGGGAGCAGGCCGAAGTGCCAGCCTGGGTGGATCGAGCAACCGAGGGAGTCGAGAAAGCTTCGCCAGCGCGGTAGATCGTCGGAAATGCTGGCAAGATTGCCGACCAGTGCATGGGGGTTTACGTGCAACGGATGCGCCGGATCACGGCGGCGCACGACCGAGGCGAGCCAGGAGAGGCCGGCGGTCTGGTAGTCGCGCCAATAGGACGCCCAGTCGATCGCGCTATTCGCATTCCAACCGTTGCCGCGCTCGGCTGGCTTTGCCTCGTCGAAGCGGGTCAGAGAGATACCCCAACTCCGGTTCAGCCCGGCGACATTGCCGTAGTGCTGTTCAAGCCACGCAGGGTAGCCCTCTCGACGGCGAGCGGTTGTGGCGCGGGGGCCTGACCGGGTTCGTTCACCAGGAGCCACGTATCGAGCGCGGGGCTCTGCTTGTAACGCTCGACGATCTTCGCGATGTAGAACTCGGCGACCTTGCGGCTTTCCGTCGTGCCAACGATGCCTCCGCCCTGCGTGCCATCGCCGCGTCGGAAGGGCGGTGGACCGCTGGGCGTCAGGGTCGCGACGATCTTCACGTGATGTTTCTCAGCGGCACGAAAGGCGGTGTCGTAGAGCGTATAGTCCCACACATCCGGCGCACTTTCCAGGTAGCTCCACATCAGGAAGAGTCGCGCCACGGGCATGTCCGAGTTGGCGAGGCGCTCGAACCAGCCGTCGATCTCGGCCGCGGTCTGGCCGGGTTCAATCCAGACCTGCGCGCCCAGCAGCGGATGCTCGCGCGCCTGCATAAGGTTGGCAGGAAGGAAAAAGAAGGCGAGAAGGACGGGAAGGAAACGATACGGCTTCATGGAGGATTGGCCCCCAACATCTTCTCACGACGCACCGCTGGAAGCCAGGCCCGCCGGGTTAACAAGAAGCATGTAGCGACAAAACAATCGGTGCGAGGCTCGGCGGAGCTTCCCGGAACCGATTATGGCGAGCCACGAAAGCTCCCAGGCTGCTCCTCAATTCATGAAAAGTCATGCCTTGATCGTGAACCTGAATCGCATATCGTCGCTGAACCACTGCACGTAATTAGTTCCCCAACAGTTGTTGAAAAGACTGAAATGAATGCCCTTGGAGAGATCCGGCTGCGAGTTCGAGAAATAAATGGGTGATTTCTCTCCAAGCATCACCAATGGTGCATCAAGGCTCTCAATCGTAAACCGGCCGTGTTCATCCTGGTAGCCGAGTCCACTCGATAGGGCATGCATGTGTCGATTTCCACCGCGAACCACATCCGTGGGCGACACCAGTCCATCCATCTTTGAAAGCACCCAATTCTCCATGTGCGGCGCAACGGGGTTGAAGGTTAACCACATAGCTTCCGGCAGGCGGTTCGCACGCTTACCCAGCCAAGTCAAGTTGATATGGATCACCGGATTCGCTTTAGGAAGAACGAGATCCAAGTACAACGCCGCTGGCCACGCGGTGACAGCAGGCGCTGAGCCGCCACTGGTCCTCGATCCGCAAACGAGCCACGATTCGATGTTCGTGTTCATCCTCGCCCGACAGGCACTGTGTCAGCCTGGTCGTCCACACTCGGCTCTGCGCCCCAAACTTCTCGATGTTCGGTTTGCCGAAATCCTTAGGCGCCCAATCAGTCTGAACAGTTATATAGCTGGCGAGGAATTGATCGTAGTCGCCTTTTGAGAGCGTCTGGTAGCTGAACGACGCCAGCGGATGTTCGGCCGAGGACCATTCCCGGTTGCTGGCTTTGCTGCGCAATCGGGCGACTTCCCCCGTCACTGGATCGAGCCCTATCGTGAAATGAGCTGTTTCAATCGGCGTCGAAGCGTCGTGGGATTTCAAGTGAGCGGTCTCGGGTGCGTTTGGTTTTAGCCGCGCCATTCGCTCGCCGGCCTCAGCTCGGAGCGCTGGTGGGAACATCGCGATTCCTTGGTCAATGTCGGCGCGCTTCTCAATCCAACTGCCCGTAACCGTCCTGTACTGCGGTTGGTCTAGCATCTGCGCCAAAGCATCTGGTGTGTAGTGATCGAAATCCAGCCAGGTTTTAGTGTCGGTTCCCCAAGTGTGTTCGGCTGCCAGGGCAAACTTCGCGAGGAAGGCACGATCATCCTTATCCCCCGCCCGCAACTTGCCGTCATCAATCCATTCGGTTCGCAACCGAAGCATTTCCCGATATCGTGCGAGTTTCACGGGATCACTCGACACGCCATAAATCCAGGTGTCACCGATTTCCTGGGTCAGAACCGGTAGGGCTTTCTTATGAGGCTCCACGGCATTAGCGATTTCGGTCAGGTTCGAAGCTCGAATGTTCGCTTTCGGGAATTGTTCTCTCAGGTCTGCGTAGATCTTTCGAATTTCTTCCACGGTGTGTGGGCCTGCGTTGTCGCCACGAACCTCAACCGCCACGGCCAGGTCCGATTCGGGTAGGCGGACGACGCCACCGTACTCCAGGCGATGATACATCATCGTTACGGAAGCCCCGCTCGGGTCCCTCCAGACAAAGGCTGCAGGCACGTCGGGAGGAGTGCTAGCTGAGTTGACGCCAATATCCAGGAACGTCACGCCGTTCTCGGCGAGCGGGCCGATAATTCCCCGTGAATGACCCGGAACGTCAGTCATCTTCGCGCCCGTTGTTTTGCGCCCAAAACGGCGGTCCAGAGACTTCGAGAAGCCGATCGCGCCGGTTATCGCAGAACGGTTCAATAGCTCCGTTTGCCAGGTAAAGGGAAGAGCGTGCCAGGCAATGTCTCCCGCCACGATGGCTTGCTCCATTCGCTTACGCTCTTCCGCGTTCGCTTGCTCGAGATATTCATAGAGCAACCAAGATCCTGTCGTCCAGACGTACCGCTCCTCACCGGCCTGCCACAGTGCATTCGCAATCTGGATTGCCTGAGGGAAATATTGCTCGAAGTACCTTTTTATAACGGCCGCTTGCGTATCGATAAAGCCTACGTCCAGATGACACTTGAACATCACCAGAACTTGCTTGATGCTGAGGTCCGGCCCTTGTGCCTGTGCGGCATTGGACCCGCTGCTCCCGAATGCAACGCACCCCGCAGCCCCAACCAAATTCGAGACAAACCGGCGACGATTCATATGTCCACTTTAGCGCCGTCTCGGAGTTCGCGGTCTGGACAAGGCGCACAGCACGAAAGCCATTCTTTGACATCCGCTTCGCTGGGTGCAAAGCTGCCTGAAATTCAGGCACCTCACCGGCGAGCAGGCAGCGAGCCATGCGCACTTGTCGGTCTTTATCCGAGAGCGCGCCAGTGGCCAAAACGCCGCGACGACGCAGGAAACCGCCGGGGCGCGAGACAGCAAGACCGCCCAGGTGGTGGCCATGCTGCAACGGAAGGGCGGAGCCACCATTTCCGAGAGCGTGAAGACCATGGGCTGTCAGCGGCATATCCTCCGCGGTTTCATGGCTTGCGCGATGAAGAAGGCCCGGGTACGCGGTCGAGTTCTTCTGCGCCTACTCCACTCCAAAGCTGGTGTGTGCCTTCACGGATGCGAAACGTACCTCGACCTCCATGGTTGCACCGCCGGCGGCAAAATCCCGCAGAGGGCGCTCAGTCGCGTACATTCTCAGGGTCCTACAAGTGCGCCCACTTTCTGGCGATCTCCATTGACCTGACACGCAACAGGAACGCGACAGAAGATATGATACGCGCATGATGGCTCTTGCGTGAGCCGGGCCATCCAAAGCGCGATTCAGAAAAGGAGCGAGTGTGAAGAAACGTTCGACAGTGCTCTGGCTGGGCGCCACCATCGCAATGGCTGGCTTGGCCGGCCCCCCATTGGCCGCCGGCACGGGGCCGATCTTCCCGGCGCCGCGCGAATCGTCTACCGCGGCTGGCGATTTCGTCTTGGACCAAACCAGCATTATCGGCATTCCGGCCTCTCCCTCCCAGCAGGACTTGTTCCTGGCGCGGATGCTGGCCGAAGAACTTGGCGATCGTTTCGACATGCACCTGAAGATCGAGCGTTTGGAGCACCTTGCGCCCGCCAGGAAGCTAATCGTGATGGGTATCTTCTCCAGCCCCCTGGTTGCCGAGTATTGCGCCGGCCGTGCTTTGAAAGTGGATGCCCGCCATCCGGGGCCTGAGGGCTACATCCTTCGCACGGGTCCCGGGATCGTCGTAGTCGCGGGCAGCGATGACCGTGGCGCATTTTACGGGCTGCAGTCGCTGCGCCAGTTGGCCGTGGAGCACTCCGGGGCCCTGCACTTCGCCGGCTACGAGATCCGCGACTGGCCCACAAAACCCTTCCGCGGCTTCAAGCTCTACCTGCCGGGGCGTAACAACATCCCCTTCTTCAAGCGCTTCGTCCGTGACAGCCTGGCGCTCTACAAATACAACACGCTGATCGTGGAGATGAACGCCTCCATGCGGCTCGAGCGGCACCCCGAACTCAACAGTGCATGGGTCCGCTTCTCCCGCGAGACCAACTACTGGCGCCGCAACTATCCGCCAGGCGCGCCCCATGACTTTGAGATCAACTCCTCGCACCAGGACACCGCCGATGGCGGTTTTCTTGAGAAGGATGAAGTCGCCGATCTCGCCCGCTATGTCAGGCAGTTCCATATCGATTTCGTTCCGGAACTGCCATCCTTTACGCACAGCTACTACCTCTTGTCGGCGCACCCCGAACTGTCCGAGGTGCCTGGCGAACTCTGGCCCGACACTTACTGCCCCTCAAATCCCGAGAGCTACAAACTCCTGTTCGATGTCTACGACGAGTACATCGACCTCTTGAAGCCGCGCATGGTGCATGCCGGGCACGATGAGTTGTTCCAGCCCGTTGGCCTCTGCCCCCGCTGCCGCGACAAGGACATCCGCGAACGCTACGGAGAAGACGTGCGCAAGATCCACGACTATCTGGCCGGCAAGGGTGTCAGGATGGCCATCTGGGGCGACATGCTGCTCGAAGGCGTACGCGGCGTAGGCCTCCAGAAAAAGAAGGCCCCGGATGGGTTCGCCTACGACGCCCCCGGCGGTATGACTCGCGAACAGGTCGCGCGCCTGATCCCGAAAGATATCCTGATCTTCAACTGGTTCTGGTCCGCCTCGGGCTCGGAGTGGAACGCGAAACAAGCCGAGGGCTTCGAGGTGCAACTCGAAGAAATGGGGTTTGAAGAGGTCTACGGCAACTTCACGACGGGAATGGAGAACTTCGCCGCCCGGATCCGCCGCAATTCGATTCTCGGTGGCGCACCGTCAGCGTGGTTTGCGACTAACGAAGCCGGCTTCGGCAAGGACCTGCTGGCCGACCTGCTGAGCTGCGCCCAAGGCCTCTGGCGCGGAGACGCTATGGATGGGCGAGATCTCTCCGCCCTCGTCCAGCAGATGGTGCCGGACATCCGCATCCATTTCCGCGGACAGCAGCCGCCCAGCCTGACCGAGCGCAGTGTCGAGCCCGTCTCCATCGCGAACAGCTTCAACGCCGGTTTGACGGAGAAGACCCTCGGCGTGAATCTGACCGCGATGAACAACGGCACTGTCTGGCTCGGCAATATTCCGTTCGATCTCTC
>Ga0181518_10002141_pt1 | contig 19261 bp, 10 predicted proteins | sample PEATcosm2014_Bin_28_FD_119751 | JGI IMG/M metagenome (GOLD analysis project Ga0181518, IMG submission 119751) | Peatland microbial communities from MTU Mesocosm Facility, Houghton, MI, USA - PEATcosm2014_Bin01_60_metaG | ecosystem: Environmental > Terrestrial > Soil > Wetlands > Peat | place... | reverse complement strand
GAGCGCTTCGCGCCCGGTCCGAAGGCTCGGGCGGCCCGGGGGCGCGTCCGGGCCGAACTGGGCGTGGACGACACCACCGTCGTCGTGGGTGCGGTCGGGCGCCTGGTCTGGGAGAAGGGCTACGGCGAGCTGTTCGCGGCGGCCGCGCAGCTACGCCGGCGCTGCCCCGAGGTGGCCGTGGTCGTCGCGGGACCGAGCGAGCCGGAGAAGGCCGACGGGATCGGCCCGGCGGCGCTGGCCGCCGCGGAATCGTCCGGCGTTCGTTTCCTGGGGCACCGCAGCGACGTCGAAGACCTCTACGCCGCATGCGACATGTACGTGCTGGCGTCGCACCGCGAGGGCTTCCCCCGCTCGGCCATGGAAGCTGCGGCCATGGGGCTGCCCGTCGTCGCCACCGACATCCGCGGCTGCCGGCAGGTGGTCGAGCACGGGTCGACCGGCCTGCTGGTGCCCCCGCGCGATGCGACGGCCCTCACCGACGCCCTGGCCCGGCTGGCCGGCGACCCCGGTCTCCGCGCCACAATGGGAAGCGCGGCGGTCTCCAAGGCGAAACGGGATTTCGACCAGCGCCAGGTCATTGCGACGACGCTCGCCGTGTATGAAGAACTGCTCGAGCGCAAGGCGCCCAGAGGCGGGACTCAGAGCTAGAAGACCTTGCCCGCTCTACCCTTTCTGCCCTTTGAACTCGGGCATGGTGGCGTGCCCGTCGTGGGAGACCCCGCGCCCGCGCAGGACGACCAGCGGTGTCTGCAGCAGAATGCGCACGTCGAGGGCCCAGGTGCGATGTTCGACGTACCAGGTGTCGAGTGCGAACTTCTCATCCCAGGTGAGGGCGTTGCGACCCCGCACCTGGACCAGACCCGTCAGGCCCGGCTTGACCTCCAGGCGCCTCGCTTCCTTCGGCGAATACTCGGCCGTGTACGCCACGGGCAGGGGACGGGGGCCGACGAGGTTCATCTCGCCCCGGACCACGTTCCACAGTTCCGGCAGCTCATCGAGGCTGGAACGACGGAGCAGGCGACCGACCCGGGTGATGCGGGCGGCGTCGGGCTCCCCGGGCGAGCCGGGCGGGCGCATGGTGCGGAACTTCAGGAGGCCGAACGGCCGCCCGTCCAGCCCGGCGCGCTGGTGGACGAAGAGGAGGGGCCGGCCATCGGCGAGCCGCACCAGGACGGCGATCACGGCCAGCACCGGTGCCAACAGGATGGCCAGGCCGCCGGCGACAGCACGGTTCACCATGTCGGCGCAGTGGTAGCAGTGGTAGCAGTGGTGGGGGAGGCGGCGGTGCGGTCCATGGCGGCCGCCAGGGCCGCCGCAACGTCAGCCATGTCCTCGGGGGTGAGGAGGGAGTGGATGGGCAGGGAGAGAATTCGCCCCGCCAGGTCATCGGTCACGGGCACATCCGCCGGTTGGCCCCTGAAGATGGGCTGTCGATGCACCGGGGGGAAGTACACGCGGGATTCGATCCCCTGCTGCGCCAGGTCGTTGATCACGGCATCCCGCCGGGCCGCGTCGGCGCTAGCCAGTGTCACCGTGTAGAGCATGTGCACGTGGTCCCGGTCGTCTCGCACCACCGGCGCCTGCACGCCGGCCACCGGATCGAGGCGCCGATCGAGGTGGGCCGCCAACGTGCGCTTGCGGGCGAGGATGGCGTCGAGCTTGGCCGTCTGAGCCCGGCCCATGGCCGCCTGCATCTCGGACAATCGCCAGTTACAGCCCAAGACCGCGTGCTCGTAGGGCGACACTTGGCCGTGGTTGCGCAGCAGGCGCAGTTGGCGGGCCAGGTCGCCGTCGCCGGTCAGGACCATCCCACCCTCGCCGGTCGTGATGTTCTTGGTGGGGGTGAAGCTGAACATGCCCGCCACGCCCCACGTCCCCACGTGGCGGCCCCGGTAGCGGGCGCCGTGGGCCTCCGCTGCGTCCTCCAGGAGCACCACGCCGGCATCGGCGGCGAGGGCCGAGAGCTCGGCCAGGTCGGCGGGCTGGCCCCCGTAGTGAACGGCCAGGATGCCCTTGACCCGCGGACTCATTCGGCGGGCCACGTCGGCCGGGTCCAGGTTGAACGTGTCAGGGTCGACATCGGCGAAGACCGGTGTGGCGCCGGCGTAGACGATGGACGTGGCCGACGACACGAAGGTCAACGACGGCACGATGACCTCGTCACCCGGTCCGATGCCGAGGGCGGCGAAGAGCGCCACCAGGGCTACGGTCCCGTTGGCGAAGGCGACCCCGTGCTCCGCTCGGTGAAGGTCGGCGAACTCCCGCTCGAAGCCCGCCGTCTCGGGCCCGTTGGTGAGGATCGGGGTGCGCAGCACACGGGACACCGCCTCGATCTCCTCCTCGCCGACGTCGGGGCGGGCAAGGCCGATCCGCCACTGCGTGTACCCGGCGCTCACCCCTGCCATCCCGGCGGGCGTCTGTCCACGACCCGAGCCGGGCAGCCGACAACCGTGGTGTCCGCCTCCACGTCACCGATCACCACAGTCCCGGCGCCGACGATGGCCCAGGCACCGATCGTGTTCCCCTGCGTCACCGAGGCACCGATGCCGACGTCGGCCCCCTCGCCCAAGTGGACATGGCCCGCCAGATGGGCACCAGGTGCGACGGTGGCGAAGTCGCTCAGGCGCGCGTTGTGGCTCACGGTGGCCCCGACGTTGACGATGCCGAAACGACCGACCACCACATCCGCTGTCATGGCGGCATGGGCCCCCACCAGCGTTCCCTCGCCCAGCTCGACCCCCAATCCTACGTAGGCCGCAGGGTGGACGAGTGCCGGCGCCTCGACGGCCCCGGCCGATTGCGCCGCGGTCCAGGCCCGGCGCCGCGCTGCCGGCGCGCCCACCCCGATGGCCAGGGCGGCCCGGTGGCCGGACAACCAGCGATGATCACCGAGCACGGGCAACCCGAGCACCTCGAGGCCGTGCAGCGCGCTGTCGTCGTCGATGAAGCCGATCAGCCTCCAGCGGGTGCCGTCGGATGCCGCAGCCCGAACGATGTCGGCCACCTCTTGCCCCATGCCACCGGCGCCGAGGATGACGAGGTCACGGGCCGAGGACATGATCGACGATATCTCTGGGCTCGTGCATCGGTACGGCCTCCTCAACGAGCGGGAGCGGATGTCACCGGCACAACTCAGCCAGGCGGGTTCGGATCGCGATGGACCGCCTACCGCCTACCTCCCCCATAAGCCTGCTCGGACCGCCGGCGGCGGCTCACCAGAACAAGCATGCCGCCAACCCCGATGGCGATGGCGCCAATCGTGAACATCAGAGCGAGGTCGGCGCCGGTGAAGGCGATGGGGGAGGAGGAGGTGGTGGAGGGAGCGGTGGAGGGGGAGGCGGAGGGGGGGGTGACCGACGAGGCGCCGACGACCGGGGGGGTCGTCGGCACGGCCGTCGTCGGCGTGACCGTGATTGGTTGGGTGCAGGGCCCGTAGGGGCACGTCGCGGCGGCCGCCGGCCCCGAGACGAGCAGGAGGGCGCCCAGCAACGCCGTCGCGCCCAACATCAAAACCCCGCCCCACAGACCAACGGCCCTGTGCCTCATCAGGTGCCCTCCTGATTGCTGTTCCGGCCAAGAGGCTAACCCGAAAATCGGCCGGATGTAGCAGGTGGATCGGCTGCTGTGAGCGACCTGAGCACGAATTGGGCCTTTAGCTGTCCCCATGCATCAGGAACGTCAGTCCCTCGGCGACCTCGTCGGCGGGGAATGTGCCAGGACCCGTGACCGTCCACCCAGGAGTCGGCTGGACGCTCACGGTGTCCAGGTCAGGCAACACCATGGGCTGGTTGTACAGGGCGAGCCTGTAGCGCGGGCCCGGAGTGGTGACCCCGGTGAGGTCGAAGGTCAGCGTGACGCTGCTTTCGGGAGGGATGTCCACGTACTCGCTGTAGGCGTGGACGCCCAGCTCAGCCCCGTCGCTCACGCCTTGACTCCGGCCGTTGACGGTGGCTGAGCGCAACCCGAGCGGGCTGTAGAGGGTGAGCCACGTCTCGTTGGTCCCGGGCGGCAGCCCGCTGCCGAAATAGCTGCCGATCACCTCGCTCGGGAGGCCCTGGGCGGGGGCCCCATTGTGCAGGGTGATCGTGACCCGGGACGCCACCGCCCCGTTCGCCGGGTCGTAGGTCACCGCATCGGAGATGGAACGCCGCAGGTAGACGTCGATCTTGTTGTTGGCTGCGTTCTGGGTGGTCACGGCCAGCAGATCGTGGCCACGGGCGGCGGGGAAGGCGCCGGCCAGGCCGAGCCGGTCGAGCACGGGCTGATCCGCCTTGTCGAAGCTCCAGAACTCGATGCGCCCCTGACGGACGTCGGAGTTCAGTGCGTCGGACAGGGCACGGGGGCCGGGCAGCGAGCCGGTGGTCAGGCGGTGGAACTCGATCTTGAGCGCATCTTGGTCGTAGTCGTGCGCCTCTTTCTGGCTGCTCGGGAAGGCGGCGTACTGGCCCTCGAGGAGCTCGCTCGCGGTATTGGCTGAGGTCAACCTACCCAGCCCGGGTACCTCAATGGGCCCGGTGAGTCCGATCAGGGCCGCCAGCCCGTTGGGGTCGAGGGCGAGGACGCCGTCGATGGGGTCGCCTCCCGCCTGTGGGTAGAGCTGCCGAATGACGTCGGCCACCGTCGGCAGGTCGGGGGCGTAGCTCAGGTCCTGCATGAGCTTCTGGGGGTGGAAGGCGCCATAGCGGGCCAGGTAGTCGGCGGGCCCCGTCAGGTGGCCACCCCCCTTGGGCAGCGCCTCGTTCAGCTGGGAGATGTCACCCGACCGGGTCAAGGTGAGGTGACCCTGGTCAGCCGTGAGCTCGCCGTAGGAGGCGATCAACCCGCCCAGGCCGCGGCTCTCGGCGGAGTCCATGAAGGCGATGAAGTAGTGGCGGACGCCGTCGCCCCCGAGAAGGGAGGGTGCGGCCTGCACCAGCTGCGCGGCCAGCGAGGCGCTGGCCTGGGCCCCGAAGACCTTTGTGTCCAGCTGGTCCAGGCGGGACTGCACCGGCTCGACCAGCCATCCCGACTGCAGGGACCGGAGTTGCGCCGCGGCGCTCGTCAGCTGGCCGTTGACGATGCCGATCGGCCCGGCGAGGGCGCTGACCCGGGCGAGGTTCAACTGCCCGTCGGAATAGCGGAGCTCTTGGTAGTCGATTCCCGCCGCCTGGAGCGAGGCCGTGGCGGTCACGTCCCGCGCCACGGCCGAGGCCTGGCCCACGGCCTGGCGCTGCTGGGCCACCACCGGCACCAGGCGGGCACCGGCGGTCCACCAGCTGTCGGTGCTGGACGCGGCGGATGCGAAGTCCGTGCTCGCTGCCTGGAGCTGCGCCGCGCCATATCCGGTGGTGCCGTTGCCGATCGACCCCAGGGCTCCCTGCGCCTGGTCGATCCCCTGGCTGAGTTCGGAACGGGCCAGCAGGGCGCCCACGGCAGCCGGGATGGACAGGACGATGGCCAGCGTGATCAGGCCGAAGGTCCACCGGCGCACCCGGCGCCGGGCCGGCGCCGACAGGGTGCGCACGGCCCCCAACAGGCACGGTCCGGTCGCCGCCACGGCCACGAGCGCGGTGGCCCCGTGGAAGCCCATCGGGGGCCAGCGCAACACGACCTGCACGGCGAGGGCGCCGGTGAGCGCGCCGAGGAGCGCATTGGGCCGGCGCGGCAGCACGCCGGCGAAGGCGAGCAACAGCGCGGCGAGCGCCGGGACCACCAGCCAGCCCCGGCTCATGGCCACGGCGAGCACGCCCAGCCACAGCAGCGTCCCCCGGGGGGCGCGGGCGGCAGCCCAGGTCACGGCGGCGGCGAAGACGGCGGTATAAATCGGATCGACCACCGGAGTGCCCGAGGGGTGGCAGCCGGCCAGCGCGCCACCGATGGCAGCCGCCACGACCAGCAGAGAAAGAGGCGCCGAGGCCGCTACCCTGCCCCGGTCGGCCTCCACGGCGCACCAATATAGGGTGAGACCTCCCGGGTCGACCCTGCGCCCCACCGGCGGGCCGGACCGGTTCCGCTGCGACTCGGCCTGCAAGACCCCTAATCGGGAGCCTGCTGAGCGGCACCCCGAGTCGGCTCCGAGGCACCGAGGCGACCCTTACCCTCAATCCCGGTTGACAAGGATCAGGTCGAGTCATACCGTGCGGCGGCGGGTTGCAGCTGAATCCTGAAATGGCGGTCACGTGGCGCAAGGGGAGGCGACGCGATGACGAACGGGGTGAGTAGCACCGGGCACGATTCTGTTGGGCAAGGGGGCGGCCTCCGGAGACCGCGCTTCATCAGCGCGGCGCTGGCCGTGCTGATGATGGCGGCGCCACTGGCCGTGACCACCGTGGTCGCATCCTCGGCCAGAGCGGCGGGCACAGAAGCCCTCTACGCCTTTGGCGACAACACCGACGGGGCACTGGGAATCGGCACCACGACTGACGCCTACGTCCCGACGGTGGCCGCCCTCCCAGGGGGTGTGACGCCCACCGCCGGTGCGGCGGGCGGAGACCACAGTCTCGTAATCGGATCCAACGGCTTGCTGTATGCGTGGGGTCTCGGCACCGACGGTCAGCTCGGCAATGGCACCACGACGACTTCCTCGACGCCCGTCCAGGTTTCCCTGCCGCTCGGTGTCGTTCCCGTCGCGGTAGCTGCCGGGGACGACCACAGCTTGGCCCTGGGCTCCAACGGCACCCTCTACGCCTGGGGGTACAACGGGTACGGTCAGCTGGGCAACGGGACGAAGACCAACGAAGACACCCCCGTCACGGTGATCTTCCCCTCTGGGGTGACGGCCACCGCCATCGCCGCTGGAGAAAACTTCAGCCTGGCGCTCGGTTCCGATGGAAACGTGTACGCGTGGGGCGACGGCAATCTTGGCGCTCTCGGGCAGGGCAACCAGAACGTGTCGACCACCCCGCTGAAAGTCCCCTTGCCGTCGGGAGTCACCGCCAGCGCCATCGCGGCGGGCGGTCGATTCGGTATGGCCATCGGATCCAACGGCATCCTCTACAGCTGGGGAGACGGCGACATGGGCCAGCTCGGGAACGACACCACCACGTTCTCCTCAACTCCCGTGGTCGTGGAGATGCCCTCGGGGGTCACCGCCAGCGTCATCAGCGCCGGCGATGATCACGCCTTGGCGATTGGTTCGAACGATTTGCTCTATTCATGGGGCGAGGACACCGACGGCCAGCTCGGCAACGGCGCCACCACTGAGAAGAAGGTCCCGGTTCTCGTCTCCATGCCGACCGGTGTCACTGCCGTCGCCATAGCCGGCGCCTTGGACCACAGCCTTGCCATCGGCTCGGACGGCAACCTCTACGCCTGGGGCGAGGACGGAGCCGGTGAGCTCGGCAACGGTGGAACGACGAACTCCGATACCCCGGTGCAAGCGTCGCTCCCCACTTCTGCCCACCCACCAACCTTGGTGTTCGCCGGCGCGGCAGCAGATCGCGGCTTCGTGATCGCTCCGCCGGCCCCGACTCCGACCAGCACCACGCTCGGGTCGTCAGCGTCTTCGGTGTACTACGGCCAGACCCTGACCCTCACGGCATCAGTGAGCCCCACCGACGGTGGCGGCACCGTTGAGTTCCTGAACGGGGCCAGCCCCGTCCCCGGGTGCAGTTCGCTTGCGCTGACGCTGGTCGGCTCGAGCTATCAGGCGCTGTGCACCATCCCTTCGCTCACACCGGGCAGCTATAACTTCAGCGCCCGTTACGGCGGCGACGCCGGGTACGCCTCGTCGAGCACAACGACGGCTGTCGGCGTGAACGTTGCGCAGGCTCCGCTTGTCGTGACGGCCTCGTCGGCGTCGTCGACCTACGGCAGCACACCGCCGATCGTCACCGCGTCATACAGCGGATTCGTGAACGGCGACTCGACATCCTCGCTCACGAGCGGGGCCACCTGTTCGACCACGGCCACGTCGGGCAGCCCGGTCGGTCCCTACGCCACGTCGTGCACCGGTGCGGCCGATCCCAACTACGCCATCACCTACGACAACGGCACGCTCACGGTCGCGCCGGCGCCCTTGAGCGTCACCGCCTCCTCGGGGACGATGACCTACGGTGCCAGTCCGCCGACCATCACTCCGTCGTACAGCGGCTTTGTGAACAATGACAGTGCCTCGTCACTCACGACGCCCGCGACCTGTTCGACGGACGCGACTTCAGCGAGTTCGGTGGGCACGTATTCGACTTCGTGCAGCGGCGCAGCCGACACCAACTACACCGTCAACTACGTGAGCGGGAACATGGTTGTCGGAGCCACCCCGCTGGTTATCACCGCTTCGTCGGCGTCCACGACCTATGGCGCGTCTCCCCCCAGCGTGACCCCCTCCTACGAGGGCTTCGTGAATGGGGACGGCGCGTCCTCTCTCGGCACCGCGCCTACCTGCTCGACGACCGTCTCGCCGACCAGCCCGGTGGGCAACTACGACACCTCTTGCTCGGGGGCCGTCGATCCGAACTATTCGATCAGCTACGTGAACGGCACGGACGTCGTGGATCCGGCTCCGATCACGATCACCGCCTCTTCGGAGATGGCGGTCTACGGCTCCGCCGCGCCGTCGGTCACCCCGATCGTTTCGGGTCTCCAGAACGGAGAGGATTCGTCGGTGCTCGGGTCCGCCTTGACCTGCACGACCGACGCGGTGAATTCCAGCCCCGTCGGGAGCTACGCCACGCAGTGCTCGGGGGCGGCCGACCCCAACTACGCCATTAGCTACGCCACCGGCACCACCACCATCACGCCTGCGCCCCTCTCCATCACCGCTTCTTCGGGGACCATGACCTATGGGGGCGCGGTGCCCGCGATTACGCCCAGCATTTCTGGGCTCCAGAACGGGGACAACCCGTCGGTGCTCGGCGCGGGGCTGACCTGTGGCACGACTGCGACCAGCTCGAGCAGCGTGGGGAGCTACGCGAGCACGTGCTCGGAGGCGGTGGACGACAACTACGACATCAGCTACGTCAACGGTAGTGTGACCATGACTGCTGCGCCGCTTGCGATCACCGCGTCGTCGGGAACCATGACCTACGGGGGATCCGTACCCACGATCACGCCGATCGTCGCGGGACTGCAGAACGGAGACGACCCATCGGTGCTCGGCCCGGGACTCACTTGTGACACCGCGGCCGACACCTCGAGCCCGGCCGGCGACTACGCCAGCGCGTGCTCGGGAGCGATGGATGCCAACTACACGATCACGTACTTCTTCGGAGACGTGACCGTCAACCCGGCGATCCTGCAGGTGACGGCCTCTTCGGCCTCCGTCCCTTACGGCGTGAGCCCGCCGGCTATCACCGCTTCGTACTCGGGGTTCGTGAACGGCGACAACGCGAGCTCGCTCACGACGCCGCCGACCTGCTCGACGACGGCCACGTCATCGACTCCGGTCGGGAGCTACCCGAGCTCGTGTTCGGGCGCAGTCGATCCCAACTACACGTTCACCTACTCGAACGGGACCGTTCAACTCGTCGCCGCCCTGGTGGTCGTCACGGCGTCCTCGGCGTCGATGACCTACGGGGGCGCAGTGCCCACCATCACGGCCTCGTACTCGGGCTTCGTCAACGGCGACAACGCGGGTTCCCTCACCACGCCGCCCACTTGTTCGACGGCGGCCGAGTCGTCGAGCCCGGTGGGGCCGTACGAGAGTTCGTGCTCGGGCGCATCGGACCCCAATTACTCGTTCAGTTACGTCAACGGGTCCGTGGAGGTCGACCCGGCCCCACTGAGCATCGCCGCGTCCTCTGCCTCGGTCACCTATGGGAGCGCCGCGCTGACCATCACCCCCTCGTACTCGGGCTTCGTGAACAGCGACAGCGCGAGCTCCCTCACCACGCCGCCCGCCTGCTCGACGTCGGCCACGGCGTCGAGTCCGGTCGGGACCTACCCGAGTTCTTGTACGGGCGCAGTCGACCCCAACTACACGATCAGCTACGTCGGCGGTGAGGTGGTCGTCGGAACCGCGGTGCTCGTCGTGAGCGCTTCTTCGGACACCATGACGTACGGGGGGGCTCTGCCGACGATCACTCCCTCGTACTCGGGCTTCGTGAACGGGGACAGCTCGTCGTCGCTGACCGCAGCCGCCACCTGCTCGACGACGGCCACGTCGTCGAGTCCGGTCGGCAGCTACCCGAGTTCGTGTACGGGCGCGGTCGATCCCAACTACACGATCAGCTACGTCGGCGGCGAGACAACCATTGGCCTTGCTCCGCTGATGGTGACCGCTTCGTCGGCGGCGGCGACGTATGGGAGCGCGGCGCCGACCATCACCCCCTCGTACTCCGGCTTCGTGAACAGCGACAGCGCGAGCTCCCTCACCACGCCGCCCGCCTGCTCGACGTCGGCCACGGCGTCGAGTCCGGTCGGGAGCTACCCGAGTTCTTGCGCGGGCGCAGTCGACTCCAACTACGCGATCACGTACTTCGGTGGCACGGTCGACGTCAACGCGGCGAGTCTCACGATCACCGCATCATCGCCGTCGGCGACATACGGAAGTGCGGTTCCGGGCGTCACCGCGAGCTACTCGGGCTTCGTGAACGGCGACAGCGCGAGCTCCCTCGCCACGGCGCCCACCTGCTCGACGACGGCCACTTCGGGAAGCCCTGCCGGAAGCTACCCGACGTCGTGCTCGGGCGCGGTCGACCCCAACTACGCAATCAGCTACCAGGGCGGGAACGCTACGGTCGAACCGGCCGCGCTGGTCATCACGGCCTCGTCCGCGTCGATCACCTACGGTGGCGCGGCGCCCACCATCACGGCCTCGTACTCGGGGTTTGTGAACGGTGACGACGTGTCCTCGCTGACCACGCCGCCGACGTGCTCGACGTCGGTCACATCGGTGACCGCGGTTGGGAGCTACTCGAGTTTGTGCACGGGAGCGGTCGACACCAACTACTCCATGACCTACATCGACGGGTCGGTTCAGGTCACGCCGGCGCCCCTGGCCATAACGGCGCCGTCGGAGACGATGGTCTACGGGAGCGCCGTGCCGGCTCTCGGCGCGTCGTACTCGGGCTTCGTGGACGGTGACGACGTGTCCTCGCTGACCACGCCGCCGACTTGCTCGACGACGGCGACGTCGGCGAGCCCGGTGGGCTCGTATTCGATTGTGTGCTCCGGAGCGGTCGATTCCAACTACGAGATCAGCTACGTCGACGGCGGCATGCAGGTCACCGCCGCCGCCCTCATGATCACGGCCTCGTCCGGCTCTATGACCTACGGCGGGAGCGTGCCCGTCATCACCGCGAACTACTCGGGATTCGTGAACAACGACAGCGCGAATTCCCTCACCACGCAGCCCACCTGTTCGACGGCGGCCACGTCGTCGAGCCCGGTCGGCACCTACCAGAGCTCGTGCTCAGGGGCAGCTGACGGCAACTACACGATCACCTACGTCGTCGGTGAAATCGGTGTGACCGCCGCGCCCCTCATGGTGACGGCCTCTTCGCCGACCGTCACCTACGGGGGCCACGTGCCCACCATCACGGCCTCGTACTCGGGTTTCGTAAATGGCGACAACGCGTCCTCGCTCACGACCCAGCCCAGCTGTTCGACGGCGGCCACGTCGTCGAGTCCGGTTGGAACCTACGCGAGTACGTGCTCGGGGGCAGCTGATCCCAGCTACGACATCACGTATGTCGACGGGAGCGTGGCGGTCGCGACCGCCCCCCTCGTGGTGACGGCCTCGTCTGGGTCCATGACCTACGGAGGCACGGTGCCCACCATCACGTCGAGCGACTCGGGGTTCGTGAACGGTGACAACGCGTCCTCGCTCACCACACAACCCACCTGTTCGACGACGGCCACATCACTGAGCGGGGTCGGGACCTACCCGAGTTCGTGCTCAGGTGCGTCCGATCCCAACTACGCCGTGAGCTACGTCAACGGGGTGGTGGCCGTCGGAACCGCAACGCTCGTCATCACGGCCTCGTCTGGCTCCATGACCTACGGGGGGAGCGTGCCCAGCGTCACCGCGAGCTACGCGGGATTCGAGAACGGGGACACGGCGTCCTCGCTGACCAAGCTCCCGACCTGCATCACGACGGCCACGTCATCGAGCGGCGTCGGGACATACACCACCAGTTGTTCGGGTGCCGTCGACTCCAACTACACGATTGTCTACGTGGCGGGCGCCGTGAGGGTCAGCTCGGCCAACCTCACGGTCACAGCCTCCTCGGCATCCATGACCTACGGCGGGAGCGTGCCGGCCGTCACCGCGTCGTATTCGGGCTTTGTGAACGGCGACACCGCGACCTCGCTCACCACGAAGCCCACCTGCTCGACGACGGTCACGTCGTCCAGCCCGGTGGGTTCCTACGCTACGAGCTGCTCGGGTGCGGTCGACGCCAACTACGACATCACCTACGTGGCGGGCACGGTGGCAATCGACCCGGCCAACCTCACGGTCACTGCGTCGTCTGCGACCGTGACCTACGGAAACGCCGCACCGACGATCACGGCGACATACTCGGGCTTCGTGAACGGCGACACTTCGACGTCGCTCACTACGAAGCCCACCTGCACCACAGCGGTCACCGCCACCACCACGGTCGGGTCCTACGCCTCGACTTGCAGCGGAGCGGCCGATGGCAACTACACCATCAACTACGTGTTGGGGGCCGTGACCGTCACGCCAGCTGTCTTGACCGTCACTGCCAATAACCAGACGAAGGCCCTGGGAGCTGCTGTACCGGCTCTGACCGCCACGATCACGGGGTTCGTCGACGGGCAGACGCTGGCCACTTCGGGAGTGACGGGTCAGCCGACCTGCACGACGATGGCCACCACCAGCAGCCCCGCCGGGAGCTATCCGATCACCTGCTCCGTAGGAACGCTCGCGGCGGTGAACTATTCGTTCTCGCTCGTGGCCGGCACCCTGACCGTGACGGGCTCGACCACGGTCTGTGACCACGTCGGTTCGCTCGTCGTGGCGAACGGTGAGTCGGTCCTCATCCCGGCCGGTTGCGTCCAGGTCGGTACGGTCACCGTCGAGGCCGGCGGTTCCTTCGAAGCACAAGGAGCGATAATCGCGGGCACGGTGAGCTTCAACAGTGGCGTCACACTGCTGGTATGCAGCACAAATCTCGCGGGGTCACTGACGGCCGTTTCGGCGAAGGAACCCCTGATCATCGGAAACGGAACGTCCTCCTGCAACGGGAGCAATTTCGCCGGTGCCGTGTCGTTGACGTCGAACACCGCCGGCGTCACCGTGGAACAGGCCTTGCTAGTGGGCACCTTGACGATGAACTCCAACAGCGGGGGCGTGTCCCTCCGGGACTCAGCGGCTGTCGGTTCGGTGGCGGTCGAGAAGAACAGTGGCGGCGCTACCGTCGAGTCCAACACCATCGTCGGATCTCTGAACGTGACCGGCAACACAGGGACCGTTGTCGATCGACCCAACACCGTCGTGGGGTCAACGACCCTTCAATGACGGAAAAGGGCCACTGAAGTCCCGGCGAGCGGTGGTTCGGTTCTCGCGGGAGTCGAACAAGTGCTCGAACAGGCCCTTATGAGTCAGCCTTTAGGGCCACAATCCGACGGCCGCGTGACCAGGACTACCCACACAGAACCCGGATGCGCCTAAATGTCAGCGGTCTTGATCACGTTCAGTAGTTCACTTCGCATCACGCCGTGGTTTCGTTCCAACCGGTGATCACAGCTGCATCACCGGATTCGTCTTGGCGGCCACACGGCCTGTCGATCACCGTGTGGATTCTCTTGGGTGCGGTCTTCCTTTCCGAGGATCTTGGAACGTCGTAACTCCATTATTCCGTGTTGGCACCCTGGGCTGCGGTCAAACTCTGGGCCGCGGCGAGGGTGTCTTTGCGTCCAGGCCGAGGAACGACCGTCGAATCCTCCGAGCGGATTGGTTCATCTTCCAACCTGCTCGAAGACCGGCCGCCGCAACAAGTTGTACCTCGGAACGGCCAGATCGCGGTGGCAACAGTTGGGCGATCTCGTTTGACAAGGCACCTTCGTCTTGGGTCGGGTACGCGGCGAGTGGGCCGACGATTCGCCAGCGCAGACATCGGCGCCACGTTGCGGCGACGAGAGGACCGTTTGTATCATCCACAATCACAATCGCAACTGTGCCTGTCATCATCTGTCGGCAGTGCAGGATATCGGCGAGATAGTTGATTTTTGCCCCGTCGATATGAAAGGCGTCGTAGAGATAGCCCTGACGACGTAAGGCTGGAAGAGTCTTGAGGCTATTGCCCGACTCGAATGACACCCGATCGGGGAACTCGGCCTGGAGCCATTCGATCGCCGGCCGGACATAGGAGTGGGCACAGATGTCGACACCAAAATAAGTGAGTTCAGGGTTGGCGGTAAGAGCTGTATAGGCCGAATGGCCACCGTTAACCCCAATCTCGAGCAACCGGGTGTGCGATACGGCGACACTGCGGAATCGGTCACGCTTGGGGCGTAAGCGCGGGTCTGGGGGGCGGTCGACGAACGACGGGTCACGGTGGTGGTAGAAGAGATTTCCTTCAAGGGGAACCCCCGACTCGGCGATGACCCGATTCAGACGAAATAATCCATCCAACCACGACTCGGATTGCTCGATGTCGCCCGACGACTGGACACCCACCGGTTATGTCTCCCGCTTTGACGGTCGAACCGCATGGCGCGCATCGCTGGTTGCCCGGTAACGATGGCGAGTCGACGAAACTCCCTCCGCGACCGCCATCGGGACCGCGTCGGAGATTTGCGTCGGCGCTTGCCGGAGCCGCCACTCCCTACTGGCAGTTACCAACTTCACGGACCGAGCATACCGAACGGACGTGTCTGTGGCCGAGGGACCGTCAAAAGGCCGGGCGTCCACGCCCCTTGGTTTTGGAAGTGTGGTGAATCGATCTCGCTTGCCGCTGGGTGAGTACCCACACGCCCGGAGCAAAGTCCGTTGGCGGGCCTCGAAACGGCCAATGGACTACAACTAGTCGGAGGCATGCGACGTCAGGAAACACGTTTCGCATGACTCGTGGATCGACTCCAACGATCCATCGGGTTGCCTCTGCTACGTTGCCGCTCATGTGGGCCCCTGGTCGAATGCATTCGCCTTCAAGAAATCTCAAACGCATCATCTTCGTCGTGCTCCTGGTGGTCATTGTCTTCTTGGTTTCGACCGTCCGGCTGTTTGTGTGGCCCCCAAGCGATACTCCGTCGCGCGTCGACGCAATCGTCGCCCTCGGTGGTGACCCCGGGCAACGGAGAATGAAATCCGCCCTCCAGCTGGCGGAAGCCGGGTATGCCCCGACTGTTGTGATTTCGCTCGGAGGCGATCCCAAGGTGCGTTGTCCTCGCACGACGAAGGGAATCGAGGTGATCTGTTTCCGCCCCAATCCCGTCAATACGCGTGGCGAAGCCGAATTCGTCGCCAGGCTCGCTGCCCAGCGGCACTGGCATCGGATCATCGTGATCCCAGACCGTACGCAGACCACGCGTGCTCGGCTCTTGTTTAAGCGCTGCACACGAATCAGCCTTGAGATGGTGCCCATCCAGGATGATCTGTCCCAACTCTTCTTCGGTGTGCCATACGAGTGGGGAGCGCTGATCAAGGCGATGGTTTTCAACAGATCTTGCTAGATCCTGCCGAATCAGTCGGCGGAAATTTAGTCGCCAGTTGGCCCGGCAAATCGAGGTGAGTCACGCAGCGGGACGACCCAACCAGCGCTTGGATCTCGTGCTGACGAAGCACCAGGGATGTTTAGGTGTGACGGCGGCCTGAAGGTCCAGTTCACCAGTGAGCGGGAGAGATGGGGTAGGGATCGATTCCCCCCGGCGACCGCCCTGACTGGGAACAGTCGACTGGCTCGAGTCACACAAGGTGGGCCGTAGCCGCACGTATTCGAACTTCGCTGACCTGCGAAGAGGTATCCGGTCGTTGTTCTACCCGCCTATGACCCACTCGGTGTCAGACGCGCCCGCCCAGCTCCTGGGTGGGGGATCCCCGGTTTGGCTCAAGGGACTGACTTGCCACTCGCGAACAGCCATGGCGCATTCGGTCGAGTAGCTTCTCCCTTCGGCGAATCTGGTTCGGGCAGAGGAGACTCGATGGCAAGACGAGGGCCGCAATTGCTCCGTTGGCTGGCACTCGCTGTTCTGGCGGTGTTACTGGCGGCATGTTCAGGCAATCCGAAGGCAGCACCATCGTCGTCGGCGTCGCCTGCGGCATCGTCGGGAGCTTCCCGCACGTCCAGCCCGTCACCTCCGCCGATCACCTATCCGCACAGCTGGACGATCGGGTCCGTCGACTCAAGTGGAGCCACGTGGACGACGACAGTTGCGATCGCAAATGTGATCTCAGGAAATGCCCTTACAGCGTATTCAACGCTCTATGGCAATCCGTGCAGCTTGAATCCAACGACTGATGCCATCGTTCCGTTTCAGATCACGACGACCAGCACCACGTCTGGGGATTTCACTGCTAGTGGCGACCAGGAGCTTGAGATCGTGAACGCCTCGTTGGGTGTGGCGCCTGATGGTTCGGACTCCCCCAAGAGCGCGCAGGGTACACAGTCCAAGGCTGGTTTTGCTGCGGGCGAGGTATTGAAAGCCGCCGAGAGCTCGTCAAGTGGGCCGACGTGCTCCAATCTCGATCCGCCTGGTGAAAAGATGACCTTTGGCAACGACTCACTGACGAAGGGCCAGGAGGTGGTGCTTAAGGGCTACTTCGACCTGAAGCACTGGTCCGAACCAGCGCATTCTGACGGTGACGCCTCGTGGTTTCCCAACATTTGGATTCTCGTCCCCAGCAGTGGAGTCCTCCGAACCGGAAAGGGCTGGGAGACGACTTCGGTTAGCGGGCCTGCGGTAGTCAGTTTGTTGGACTACACACCCACTCCGACTTACAACCCCTCTGACAGCTACGACAGCAACAACGTCGGATACGGGTGGGTGTTCCCTATCGACGGCAGCAGCCAACCTGATTGCGCCAGTGCCTCTTCGACTTCACCACCAGGGTCATCGATGCCATCGATGCAGTCTCTCTGCGAAGCGTTACCAAAAGAGATTGTTATGGAGTACCTCAACAACCACGGGGAGATAACGAATGCGATCGCCAGATCACTTACCGGGATCACCTCCGAGAACTCGATGAACGACGTGTTCTATAGCCTTCGAAACAGCGGCGAAATCGAAATGGTCCCGGGGAAGAGCGGAAGTGCGTCGGCCTGGCGCAAGAAGGAGCCTGAATAGGGGACAACCCGACCCTATGATGCGGGCCTAATCTGACGCACCGTCAGATCCGGCGCGCCCGGGCGACCTGGAGGCAGCGCCAGAGCAACGGGCCTTCGTCAAGGAGGTCGAGGCCTACAGCGCCCATCTCGGGACTGGGGCGGCGATATCGCGCTCGAGACGTGCGCTGCCTCTGCCGGGTCACGCCTCGTCGGCCGGCAGGCGCCACCCGACCAGGGCGGCACGCAGGCGTGCCAGGGGAGCCTTGGGGGTCCGGTCCATGCGCACCAGGCCGTTGGTCTCCTGATACGTGTCCGTGAGTTGCGTCCAGCAGTAGCCGCTGATCACGGGGCTGTACAGCACGGCCCGGCAGAGCCCGCGGATCTGCTCGAGCCAGGCGTCGGTCGTCGGCGCATTGCCGTAGCCGTAGGCATCCGGTGCGTCCTCGTCCAGTGTGATGCCGCCGAGCTCGGACACCACGAGCGCCCGGGACTGCGGGTCGAAGCCATCGAGCGTCAACCTGTGGATCGCGGGCCCGACGGGACCGAACAGCTCGCGGACGCTCTCGGCCGACGCGTAGCGCGAGGAGAGGGTCGCCGCACTTTGTCCGTAGTCGTGAATACCGATCACGTCGCCGCCAGAGGTCCGCCAGCCGTCGTTGGCGCTGATGAGTCGGTCCGGATCGAGCGATCTCGTGAGTTCCGTCAGCGCTCGTAACGCAGCTCGTTGCTGCTCGTCGTGCATCAGGTCGGGCAGCCCCCACCCTTCGTTCACCGGGACCCATCCGATGATCGACGGGTGACTGCGGTCGCGGGAGATGACGCGCATCCACTCGGTTGTCCAGGAGACGACCGAGCTGGGCGAGAACTCGTGCGCGCTCGGGAGCTCCTCCCAGACGAGGACCCCCAGTTCGTCGCAGAAGGCGAGCCAGCGCGGGTCCTCGATCTTCTGGTGCTTGCGCACCCCGTTGAGGCCGAGCTCCTTGACCAGCTCGACGTCTCGACGTAGTGCCGCGACGTCTGGTGCGGTGAGCCCGCTGTCGGGCCAATATCCCTGGTCGAGGGCCATACGGAGGGTCAGGAGCTCACCGTTCAACCAGAGGTATCCGCCCTCGGACGCGAGGGTGCGGATCCCCACGTAGCTCTCGACCGAGTCGGTCCCGTCTGCCCCGACGTAGTCGACGGCGGCGTCAATCAACGTCGGTCGGTCGGGGCTCCAGAAGAGCTCGGACGGATCCTCCTCCACGGCCGAGGAGAGGTCGAACGTGCGGCGCACGCGGGCCCGGCCGTCGCGGATGTCCATGAGAGCGATCTGGTCGTCGACCAGCCGGCGGTCGCCCAGGAAGAGCTGGACCCGCAGATGGTCACCGGGATTCGGGTCACCCTGCACTTCGGCACTGAGCGAGACGGACGGGCCGTCGATGTCCGACGTCCAGTCGAGACGTGCGATGGAGGTCCTCGGGGTGTACTCCAACCAGACCGACTGCCAGATGCCCGTCGTGCGGGTGTACCAGATCTCATGGGGCGCCGACGTCCAGTCCTGCTTCCCGCGGGGAAGGTCTCTGCGCCGGGAGAAGTCGTCGGCCCGCACCACGATGTCGACCTCGCCGCTCTCGGGCACGGAGTGGGTGATGTCGACGGCGAAGGGCGTGTAGCCCCCTTCGTGAGAGGCGACCATGTCCCCGTTGACCCAGACCCAGGCCGCCCAATCGACCGCGCCGAAGTGGAGGATGACCCGGTGGCCGGACGAGCGATCAGCCGCCACCCGCCATGCCCGGCGGTACCAGCACCGATTGAGGTCCCCGGCGAACTGCACGCCGCTGCGTGCCGTCTCGGGGCAGAAGGGCACCACGATGTGCGCGTCGAACTCGACCTGGGAGGGGTGCTCCCATCGGCGGTCGGGATCGGCGGCGAAGGCCCAGGACCCGTCGAGGCTCTCCCACGCGGCACGCCGAAGGAGGGGTCGTGGAAATTGCTGATCTCTCATCTGATGCCCTGTCGTCCGTGGCTATCCCTCAAAGGTGCCCATGTCTAGCAGGGGGTTCGCAGTCTCCGGCGGGGCCCGCCGGCGCCATGCAGACCCTCGGGCCGTGCCGGCGTCGCCGTCGCCGTCG
>Ga0181518_10002139_pt1 | contig 19273 bp, 23 predicted proteins | sample PEATcosm2014_Bin_28_FD_119751 | JGI IMG/M metagenome (GOLD analysis project Ga0181518, IMG submission 119751) | Peatland microbial communities from MTU Mesocosm Facility, Houghton, MI, USA - PEATcosm2014_Bin01_60_metaG | ecosystem: Environmental > Terrestrial > Soil > Wetlands > Peat | place... | reverse complement strand
TGGGCAGCACTTCGCTTTGAGCGGGCAGGCGCGACACTCAGGCACGGAGCCGAGATACCGAAACGTGTGATCGACGCCGACATTGCCAGTTGTGGCCAGCGTCTTGCCCGCCGGACATGTATAAGGTCGCAAAAAAGATCCTGGATGCGTATTGGCAAAAGAACGGAGAAAAACCAAGGATCTACACCATCGACTTGGCCCGCCGGTTTATCGCGATCGCGAGGGAAACCAAATGCCTTAGCGAAAAGGAGTGCGAACAGCTCTGGGAAATTTGGAATTGTCTGAATGTGGAGAGGCCGGAGGAGGGCCTGACCGAAAAGAATCTCGCATTCTTGAGGAAAGTGCTTACGCCCGGTGTGTGGGGCAGGGTCGTCAGTCTACCGTTCGCGATGATGGAGGAAGCCCGACGTCAGCGGCATCGCCCGATCAGAGCGGCAGTCATTGCACAGTTGGCGGTAGCCATCGCGATTGAGACAGTCGCGCCGGTTCGCCTGGAAAATCTAACATCGATCAGGCTCGGAGTTAACCTGACCAAGCCGGACGGTCCGAATTCGGACTATTGGTTGCACTTCGCGCCGGAGGACGTGAAAAACACCGTCAGGCTGCAATTCGTATTCAAAAAGTACCTCACACAATTAATCGACGAATACGTGCAGGACTTTTGGCCGACGCTGCTTCGGGGTCGAAAGGAGGACTACCTGTTCCCGGGCCTGCGAGACGGTGCCAAGGGCAAGGTCTCATTTAGCGGCCAAATCAGCAAACGCATCTACAAGGCGGCCGGAGTAAAAATGACTGTTCATCAGTTCAGGCATGGCGCAGGCGCGATCATTCTCAAAAATCGACCCGGCGAGTTTGAGCTAGTTCGCCAAATTCTAGGCCATCGCAGCATTGCGACGACGATGCGTTGCTACGTCGGACTGGAAACGATCCAGGCGAGCGAGATCTTCACGAACATGGTGGTGGCAGAGATCAACCAGAGCTTATTGGGGGAGGACGATGACCAGGCCCGATGATGCAAGACTGCGAAAGCAGCACACATACCGCTCCCTGCCGGTTGCGGAGTGGCCCCATGCGGATCGGAGGGTGTGGGAAGAAGCCTGCCGTCCCGCGCTCCGCCTTGAGCCGGGAGGCAGGGCTAGCCACTTCGCAGAGGCAAGCCTGAAGGACTTCGCCGCCCGATACGGTGCGTATTTGGGTTCTTTGCAGAGGAGGGGAGTTCTCAACCTAAAAGCTGCCGCCGCAGCTCAGGTGACCAGATCAAACGTCAAGACCTACGTTGCCGAATTGAAGGCGAGGGTATGCGTATATCGCTTCAAGCTGGTCCAGCTGCGGTGGCCTGAAACGGCCGCGACCTGCGGAATTGTCCGGCCCATTTCGAACAAACGCGAAATCCCCTCGTGCCGTAGATCGTGAAACCGCAAATCTTCAATCCCTAGGATCTTGCAAGCGCGTGTGAATGCGGCGCTGATGGCATCAGTCGAGAAGGGAAAGATTTCTGGTTTCACGCGCGGCATCGATTTGGCGATCGCGAGTGCCTCGGGCGGAAGCTCGCAGTAGACATTGTTGCCGATCTTGTCGCCGGGATGCTTCATGTCGCGTACAAGAATGCGATCGTCATCAAGATCGTCCCAGCGTAGCAAGGTGATCTCTTCCTGCCGGCGGGTCGAAAAAATCGCGAACGCAACAATTTTCTGCATTGGGATAGAGGAGGGGCGTTGCGCTCGAACGCGACCAAAATGCTCCATGAGCCGGTCGAGCTCCTCGAGAGTTGGTCGCCGGCTGCGTTCGTTTGCTTTTTTGACCAGCCCGAGTTTTTTGACAACAATGAGGGCGTCGTCGAAGGCCTGTCGTGCTAGGGGGTAGCCCCAAGCCGGTCTTGCCAAGGTGAAGATGTTCGACAGGCTCGAAAAATAATTACCGCAAGTTTGTGGTTCGACATTCTCAGTCAGTTCGCGCGCAAAAGTTACCAGCGTGTTGGGCGTGATTTCACTGCACTTGGTCTCGCCGAGATCGCTGTTCTTGATCGCCTTGAGGACTTGCGCCCGCGTTCCCGCGATTGGATTTCTTGATTCTTCGATATAGCGGTCGATTACGGCGCCAAGCGTCGGGTCCTCCTTGCGCTCAAGTCCGCCTGGACTTTTGAGCTCGGCCTCGCGCCTAACGATCCAGGCATTCGCAGCCTGCTTGCGATCGAAAGTCTGCGCCTCGCGGTGAACGGTCACGCCGTTTTGCTTGATGACGATCTGCGCGGTATAGGCCTTCGAGTCGTCTTTGCGAGTTCGTACAGTTATCGTTCCCATCGGTAGGACTGCCCTTTTTTCGGGGTTAGAGTCGCCCTTGTGAGTTGGTTCAATTCCCGAGAAATCGGTGTCTTTTGGTACGACATTACGCGGTCAGTACGAATTTTGTAGTACTACAGACGGGAAAATAGGTCAAAATCGACCAAAAATGGTACGACATCAGACCTAATGGAAATTAACGAAGTGACTGATAAAACGGAACAATCACTACTAAGTCGGTCCCGCCGATTTTCTGTCGCTCCTATGATGGAATGGACCGACCGGCATTGCCGGTTCTTCCATCGCCTGCTGACGCGGCGCTCGCTGCTTTATACCGAGATGCTCACGACCGGCGCGGTGCTGCACGGCGATCGGGCGCGGCTGCTGCGTTTCGATGCGGCCGAGCATCCGCTTGCGCTGCAGCTTGGCGGCTCGGAGCCGCGCGCGCTGGCGGCTTGCGCGCGGATTGGTGCGGAGCTCGGTTTCGACGAGATCAATCTCAATGCCGGCTGTCCGTCGGATCGCGTCCAGGACGGCCGCTTCGGCGCCTGCCTGATGGCGGAACCAGCGTTGGTCGGCGACTGCGTGGCGGCGATGAAAGCCGCCGTTTCGATTCCCGTCACGGTGAAGTGCCGCATCGGCATCGACGAGCAGGACCCGGAAGAAGCGCTGGAGGCTTTTGCGCAAAACATCGAACAGGCGCGCGCCGACGCGTTGATCGTGCATGCGCGCAAGGCTTGGCTTAAAGGCCTGTCGCCGAAAGAGAACCGCGATGTGCCGCCGCTCGATTATGCGCGCGTCTACCGGCTCAAAGCGGCACATCCGCAGCTCACCGTCGTGCTCAACGGCGGCGTCGCCGGCGTCGAGCAGGGGCTCGCGCATCTGCAGCACGTCGACGGCGTGATGATGGGCCGTGCCGCCTATCAGGAGCCGTGGCGGTTGATCGCGGTCGATCCGCTGGTGTTCGGCGAGGATGCGCGCTTTGCCTCGCCGAAACAGGCCGCCGCGGCGCTGGCCCCTTATATCGAGCGCGAAATCGCGGGCGGCACAAAACTGCACGCCATCACGCGACATCTGCATGGCCTGTTCCATGCGGTGCCCGGCGCGCGCGCTTACCGCCACTATCTCGCCGGCGCTCCGGCGTCGCCACAAGCCGGCGCCGAATTCCTCGCCGCAGCGCTCGCGCTTATTGCCGACCAAGTCCTGGACAGCGACGGGGAATTGGCGCACATCGCCGCGTAATCCGTCATTCCCGGGCACCGCGAAGCGGTGAGCCGGGAATCCATAACCCCAGCCTATCGCAACTATATGCCGGAGCTCGTGCTGCAATGTTCGTGGATATGGATTCCGGGTTCCGCGCTGCGCGCGGCCCCGGAATGACAAACGAATGATTCTCGGCGTTCCGTTGAGCGAGTTGCTCTGGCTCGCGCTGGCCATCGTCGTCGGCGGCGTTATTACCGGATTGCTCGCCGGCCTGTTCGGCATCGGCGGCGGAGCGGTCATTGTGCCGGTGCTCTATGAGGTGTTCCGCATCCTCGACGTGCCCGACGCGGTGCGCATGCAACTTTGCGTCGGCACTTCGCTTGCGATCATCGTGCCGACCACGATCCAGTCCTATCTCACTCATCGCGCCAAGGGGCTGGTCGTGCCCGACGTGCTGCGGCTGTGGGCACTGCCGGCCGTGATCGGCGTCGTGTGCGGCGCGGCGATCGCGTATTTCGCGCCGGCGGCCGTGTTCAAGATCGCCTTTGTGGTGATCGCGACTTTCATCGCGACCAAATTTCTGTTTGCCGGCGACCGTTGGAATCTCGGCACCGATCTGCCCGGACCCCTGCCGATGCGGCTCTACGGTTTCGTCATCGGACTCACCAGCTCGCTGATGGGCGTGAGCGGCGGCTCGCTGTCCAACATCGCGTTGACGCTTTACGGCAAATCGATCCATCAGGCGGTCGCGACCTCGGCCGGCCTCGGCGTGCCGATCACCATCGTCGGCACGCTCGGCTATGTCCTCGCCGGCCTGCACGACCGCGCGCTGTTGCCGCCGTTCTCGCTCGGCTTTGTCTCGCTGATCGGCGTCGTGATCATGGCGCCGGTGTCGAGTTTCGCCGCGCCATATGGCGCGCGGCTGGCGCATCGGCTTTCGCGGCGGACGCTGGAAATCGCGTTCAGTATTTTCTTGCTGCTGATATCGGCACGCTTCCTGATCAGTCTGTTTTACGGATAGCCTTGCAGCACCAGGCGGTCGCCGCTGACTTGCCAGCTTTGCAGCCGGTTGAGGAAGCTCATGCCGAGAAGGCTCATCTTGAGCTGGCCGGGCTGCGCCACCAGCGCCTCCACCGAGCGCTCGACCAGGCCGCCGATGGCGATGCGGTCGAGCGTGACCGGCGCTGCGCGCGCGCGGCCGTTGGCGGTGTCGATATTGACGGTGTAGTTGAGCACTTCGAGCGGCAGCCCCGCCGCCTTGGCGTCGTCACGCGTCAGCACCACCGAGCTCGCGCCGGTATCGAGCACCATGGCGACGCGGGCGCCGTTGATTTGCGCGGTGATGGCAAAATCCCCGCCATTGCCGCGGCCGATCTCGACGCTCCTGCCATGCGACACCACGTGGCCGGGCACCAGCACGACCAGCACGCGGTCGGCGACCTCGTGCAACTCGAAGCGATAGGAATAGGCGACCACCAGGACGAGCCCGACCACGACCCATAACAGCGCCGCGGTGATGGCTTGCGAAAAGCGCTCGCGGAACATGGTCAGCACCGCGCCGCCGAGGAATACCAGGAGCAGGATTTTGTAGGCCAGCGAGCCGAAATCGCCGGTCGACAGTGGGCCGACCGTGCCCCCGGCATTGCGCGCCAAGACGATGAGAATGGCGATCAAAAGGCCAATCAGGAGCAGCAGCAGGAAGCGGTTGCGCACGGCGAGCGACCTTCTACGGCGTGGCAGACGTGGTTTTTTGCGCAGCCGTTCCCGGACCGGACAGCGCCGCGAGCCGCGACGGCAATTGCGCCATGATCCGCGCGCGCTCGGCCGGAGCGAAATCGATCCAGCGCCCGATCTCGTCGAGCGAGCGGCCGCAGCCGATGCAGAGGCCCAGCGTCGGATGCACTACACAGACCTTATTGCAAGGTGTTTCGATATTGGTTTCGGCGCTGGCCATGCACGGTCTTCACGGGATTCGCGCGGCACCATAGACAGCAAATTGGGCAACGCAAGCGCTACGCGCCGCCGTTGGCGAACAGCGCCCGTCTGGCGCGGCTGGTGCCGTCTTCGATCGTGGTCGAGACCTCCGCCTGCGGCTGCAGCGGCGGCGCGGCGTCGGAGATCGGCGCCAGCGCCGACATCACGCGCTCGGGCGGGAAGGTGACGATGACTTCGGTGCCGATGCGCAGTTTTGATTTGAGCGAGAACGTGCCGCCATGCAGGTCGATCAGGTTCTTGGCGATCGGCAGGCCGAGGCCGGCGCCCTGTTCGGCGGATTTGATCGAGTTCGAGCCCTGGCCGAAAGAGGCCAGCACGATCGGAATTTCTTCCTCGGGGATGCCGGGACCGGTGTCCTTGACGCTCATGTATTGGCCGCCCGAGGCGGTCCAGCCGACTTTGAGCCAGATCTCGCCGCCCTGCGGCGTGAATTTTATCGCGTTGGACAGAAGGTTGAGGCAGATCTGCCGCACCGCGCGCTCGTCGCCCCACAGCTTTGGCAGATCGGGCTCGAACATTTCGTGGATGGTGATGCCGCGATTGCCGGCGCGCAGCTTTAGGAGATGATGGCAATCTTCGACGACGCGGTTGAGCGAGACGGCTTCCTCGTTGAGCTCGTAGCGTCCGGCCTCGATGCGCGACAAATCGAGGATCTCGTTGATGAGGTTCAAAAGGTGCACGCCGGAATTATGGATGTCGCCGGCGTAATCCTTGTACGTCGGCACGCCGTGCGGCCCGAAAATCTCGGCCTTCATCACTTCGGAGAAACCCAGAATGGCATTGAGCGGGGTGCGCAGCTCGTGGCTCATCTGGGCCAGGAAGCGGGACTTAGCGATATTGGCGGCCTCGGCGCGGCGGCGCGCTTCGTCGGAGACCGATTTCGACTGCTCGAGCTCGCCGATCAATGCATCTTTTTCGGCGCGCGCTTCCAGCGTCGCGAGCGTCGTCGAATAGAGCCGGTAGGCGAGCAGCGAGAAATAGCCCTCGGCAGTCAGCGCCATCGCCGCGAGGATGTAATCGTGCAGCGTTCCCTTGGCCGCGAAATCGATGGCGATCGCGAAGGTGACCGGCAGCGTGAGCGCGAACACCGCGACCGGCAAGCTCGACGCCAGCATGCTCGAGATCGCCACCACGAGCAGCATGACGAACAGCATGAAGGTGGACGCCTGCTCGTCAAGGCCGACCGGATTGATCAGGATGAAGGTCCAGGCCATGCCGAAGAACAAATCGAGCAGGATGAAGCGCATCCGCCCCGAGCGCAGGTTCGCGGTGCCCGGCGTCTCATCGAGGAACAGCCGGCATTTGCGGATGATGACAAGATGAATGAGCAGTGCGCCACCGGTCCATACGCCGGACGTCAGCGCGCCGGTCCACAAGCCGGACAACAGCCCGATGGTGACGATCAGAAGCAGGATCACCGGCGACGCCGAGATGCGGTTCTGAGCGAATTGGCGGAGCAATTCGTAATCGAACACCGGCCGCGTGCCGCTGGTCGAGGTCAATCGATCGCGTGCCTCGCGCACGTGCTGAGACGCCAGCCGCCGCTTGGTCTGCGGCGCGGCGGCGGGGGACGCGAGCTCGTGCGCTTCGCTGATCGTATTGGGCATTGCCGTCCGGGGCTGGCGGGGCTGGCGATGAATCGCGACAAAAGTGGCCCAAATTCCTTAAGACGAGGCTTAAAGTGGTTAAGCCGCGGGGCGAAAAAAGCATTCGTTTACGCCTTCGCCGAAGGCGGTACCGGCAGGCTCTTCGAGGCGCCCTGGCGGCGCCGCACTGGGCGCGATAATGTTGTCGCCTCAAAGGGATAGAGAGGGGAATTGCGATGAAACTCTACGATGGCGGCCGCGCCCCGAACCCGCGACGCGTGCGCATTTTCCTGGCCGAGAAAGGCATCACGGTTCCCACCGAGCAGGTCGATCTCGGGCAATTGCAGCAGCGCAGTGATGCCTATACCGCGATCAATCCGATGCAGCGGGTGCCGGCGCTCGTGCTCGACGATGGCACCGTCATCGCGGAGTCGATCGCGATCTGTCGCTATTTCGAGGCGCTGCATCCCGATCCGCCGTTGTTCGGCCGCGGCGCGCTCGAGAGCGCGCTGGTCGAAATGTGGAATCGCCGCGTCGAGCTGCACCTGTTCCTGCCGGTCGCCACCGTGTTCCAGCATCTGCATCCAGCGATGAAGATCATGATCGATCCGCAGGTTGCGGCCTGGGGCGAGGCCAACAAGCCGCGGGTGACGCAGTTTTTGCAGTTCCTCGACGGCGAGCTCAAAACCCGCGCCTACGTGGCCGGCGCGGCCTATACGGTTGCCGACATTACGGCGATGGTGGCGGTCGATTTCATGCGCGTGTCAAAACTCGCCGTGCCGGACGATCTCGTCCATGTGCGGCGTTGGCACGACGCGGTGTCGGCGCGGCCGAGCGCGAAGGCCTAAGGTCAGCCGCCGGACTCGTTGCGCCCACAGGCACATGTTAAGCTGCAACGAAGTCGGAGGAGGGGCGCGATGTTCAACAGATCAACTGCGGTGTCGTTGACGGCGGTTTGTTACACGCTCTTCGTTGCCCCTTGGTCCCACGGCGCGGCGGCGGAAGGCGCCATGGCGCTCGGCGTCACCGGCAACATCACCAAAGACGGCTATGCGCTCGGCATCAACATCAATAGCGGCAGTGAAGCGGAGGCCCGCGACGCGGCACTCAAATATTGCCAGTCCCACGGCAGCGACGTCGCCCGCGCCAAATGCGAGATTTTCGCGACCTTCCGCGATCAATGCGCCGCCGAGGCCGAAGACCCGAAGCCCGGCACGCCCGGCGCCGGCTGGGCCATCGCCGCGGACAAGGCGGCCGCGGAGAAAATGGCGATGACGAATTGCTTGGCCACGGCTGGCGACCGCGGCAGTTTCTGCAAGGTCGTCACCTCAGTGTGCGACGGCAAATAGCGCGACGGCGCTCGGCGCTGCGGCAAATGCCCGCTGCGTTGCGAATGACGGCGGTTAAGCTGCTATAGGCGCGTCAATAAGGCGCCTGCGCCGGCGAAGCGGCGCGCGCAGCCGGTGACGGAACTTTCAAGGAGGCCCAGGGTGTCACTTAGCGCAAGACTCTGCGCAATCGCAGCGACGATGATCGTGGCGACGGCGGCCGTCGCGGCCGACGACTATCCGACGCGGCCGATCCGCGTGTTCAGTCCCTTTCCCGCCGGCAGCGCCTCCGACACCGTTAGCCGCGTCGTGCTCGATCAGGTGTCGCAAATCCTCGGCCAGCCGATGGTGATCGAGACCAAGCCCGGCGCCGGCGGCATCGTTGGTTTCGCCGATGTCGCCAAGGCCGATCCGGACGGCTACACGGTCGTCACCAGTTCGACCTCGCTCGGCACCGGCGCCGTGCTGCACAGCCATTTGCCCTACGATCCAGCCAGCGATTTCGTGCCCGTCGTCATGTTCGGCGTGTCGCCGAATGTCCTGGTCGCCTCGACCCAGACCGGGTTCAAGACGGTCGCCGACCTGGTCGCGGCGGCGAAGGCGAACCCGGGAAAGCTCACCTTTGCCTCCGCCGGCGTCGGCTCCTCCTCGCACATGGCCGGCGAGCGGCTTCGGCTTGCCGCCAATATCGAGGTTCGTCACGTGCCGTTCCGCGATCAGGGTCTGACCGAGGTGATGGCGGGACGTATCGATTATTATTTCATTCCGCTCGCGGCGGCGGCCTCCGCGCTCAACTCAGGCAAGCTCAACATTCTTGCGGTGAGCTCGCTCAAGCGCATCGCGTTGTTGCCCGACGTGCCGTCGATCGCCGAAGCCGGCTACCCGAATGCCGAGTTCAATTTTTGGGTGGGCATGTCGGCGCCGGCCAAGACGCCGCGGGCGGTCATCGACAAGCTGCACGACGCGACCGAGAAGGCGCTGCAGGATCCGGCGATGCACGAAAAGCTGGCGAAGCTCGGCGTCGAGCCGAAGCTGATGAGCGTCGACGCGTTCAACAAATTCTTCAAAGACGATCTGGCCTCAACCGTAAAGCTCGCAGAGGACGCCCACATCCAGCCGGTGGACTGAAGACGGACGATGGGCGCGGTGCTCAGCGATTGAGCAGCGCAATCAGGCTCGACGTGTCCCAGCGCTTGCCGCCCATCGTCTGCACTTGCGAGTAGAACTGATCGATCAAAGCCGAGGTCGGCAGATGCGCGCCGTTTCTGCGCGCTTCGTCGAGACAGATGTTGAGGTCCTTGCGCATCCAGTCCACGGCGAAACCGAAATCGAATTTGCCGGCGACCATGGTTTTGTAGCGGTTCTCCATCTGCCACGACTGCGCCGCGCCTTTGGAAATCGTCGCGATCAGCTTTTCGATGTCGAGACCGGCCTTTATGGCGAAGTGCAGGCCTTCGGCGAGACCCTGGACGAGGCCGGCAATGCAGATCTGGTTGACCATTTTCGCTAATTGGCCGGACCCTGAGGCGCCCAAGAGATTGCAGGCGCGCGCGTAAGCCGCGATCACTTTCTCGGCCTTGGCGAACGCGCCGTCGTCGCCGCCGCACATCACCGTGAGCACGCCGTTCTCGGCGCCGGCCTGGCCGCCGGACACCGGCGCGTCGACGAAATCAAAACCGCGCTTTTTCGCTTCGGCGTGAAGCTCGCGCGCGATCGCGGCCGACGCGGTGGTGTGATCGACCACGATCGCGCCTTGGCTCACGCCGGCAAAGACGCCGTCGTTACCGAGCATCACCTGGCGCAAATCGTTGTCGTTGCCGACGCAGGCCATGACGAAGTCCTGGCCGGTCGCGGCGGCTTTCGGCGTCGGCGCGCTCTTGCCGCCATATTGGGCGACCCATTTTTCCGCTTTCGCTGCGGTGCGGTTATAGACCGTGACCTCGTGGCCGCCCTTGGTCTTGAGATGCCCGGCCATCGGGTAGCCCATGATGCCAAGCCCGACAAACGCGACCTTTGCCATTGTTTCCTCCATTAATTGTCGGGACCGGTCATGGCCCGGCTGGCGGCAGGCCGTCAACGGGGGCGGGGCCGGCGGGGGGCGCGGGTTGACCGCTACCACAAGGGGCCCAAGGGGTTTATGTACGTCGCCATGGCAAGCCTCAAAGACGACGTTCTGGCCGCCCTGGCCAAAGTCGCGAGCCCGCAGGGCCAAAAGCTCACCGAGACCGGCACGCTGTCCGACGTCGTCGTCACCGACGGCAAGGTGTTTTTCTCGATCAGCGTCGATGCCGGCGCGGTGAAGGAATGGGAATCGGTCCGTGGGCGCGCCGAAGCCGCGACCCGCGCCGTGCCGGGCGTCAAATCGGCGCTCGTGGCGCTCACCGCGGAGCGCGCCAGTGGCGTGGGTGGCACCGCGCCACAACGGCGCCCGCCGATGCCGCCAGGAGCGGCGCGGCCTCGCGAAGGCGGCACAGGCCCATCTCCGGCCGGCATTCCCGGCGTCGCTTCGATCATCGCGGTGGCGTCGGGCAAAGGCGGCGTCGGCAAATCGACCACCGCGGTCAATCTGGCGCTGGGCTTGCGCGACCTCGGCCTGAAAGTCGGCATTTTGGATGCCGACATTTATGGGCCATCGATGCCAAAGCTCTTGGCCATCCGCGAAAAGCCGCAGACCATCGGCGGCAACCGGCTCAAACCCATCGAGCGCCACGGCATGCCGGTGATGTCGATCGGCTTTCTGATCGAGGAAGAGACGCCGATGATCTGGCGCGGGCCGATGGTGATGTCGGCGCTGACGCAAATGCTGCGCGAGGTCGAGTGGGGCACGCTCGACGTGATGGTGGTCGACATGCCGCCCGGTACGGGTGATGCGCAGCTCACAATGGCGCAGCAGGTGCCGCTCAAGGGCGCCGTCATCGTCTCCACACCGCAGGATCTGGCCTTGATCGACGCCCGGCGCGGCATCGCCATGTTCCGCCGGGTCAACGTGCCGGTGCTCGGCATCGTCGAGAACATGAGCACCTTCATCTGCCCGCATTGCGGCACCCGCTCCGACATTTTCGGCCACGGCGGCGCGCGCGCCGAAGCCGAGCGGCTCGGCGTGCCGTTTCTCGGCGAAGTGCCGTTGCATATGGACATTCGCGAGAGGTCGGATTCCGGGCAGCCGGTGGTCGCGACCGTGCCGGACGGCCCGCACGCACAAGCCTATCGCGCCATCGCCGCCCGCGTGCGCGACGGCTTGCAGGTGGCAAGCCGCCCGGCGCCGAAGATTGTGATCGAGGCTTGAACTTTTGTGCTGATTTTGATCAGCGACTGTCGCAGAGTTTTCGGCAGCCTAATTTTGTTCGAGAACCAGCACGTGCTTGTTGTTGTCCATCGACCACGACTTGAAACGCTGGAGAAACGATTGACCGAGCAAGAGGCTTCCGGCGACGGGCGAAACGCTGCCCCTCACGTTTTCGATTAAGATATCACCGACCTTCAACGACCTGATAACAAAGGTGCTGGTTGGCGCGGCCGAGCCGTCAGCAAGGACATATGTTTGCTTGCCGGTAAAATCGGATTTTTCGATGGTGCCTGCTCGGATAAGGGTGCCGACGACATCGGCGGCACCGCTGTCAACGACGAAATTTAGCGTAATAGCGCCGTTGATGAATACCGGCACAACGAATGTACCGCCAACGGATTTTAATGGGACCTCGGTGCGCGTCGTGTTGGATGGAGCTTCAGTGTGAGCTGGATTTGATGGGTCGTCAGTGCGAGCAGGATTTGATGATACTTCAGTGCTGGACGGATTTGTTGGTCCTTTAGGGGGAGTTGGACCTGACGCGGCACTGATCAGCCTGATGCCCTTGAGCGCTCCGGCCAGCGCCGCTTGTTGGAAGCTATCGATGGTGGCGGCGGTCAGAATCGTTTCCAAGACAATGTAACCGTGTAACGATTTGATCATGTTGATCTTCATCAACTGCGGCCCGATTGTGGCCCTGACCAAGCGGCTGTAGTAACTGTCTGCGGGAACGCCGCCTATCACGCCTTTTTCGTGCTTGTTGAACGGCTCAGCCTTGGCGGCGAAGAACAGCGTATTGGCCAACTCGTCCGGCGTCTTCGCCAGTGTCACTTCGTTCTCATGCATCAGCGTCAACGATATTGCCGCGGAACCGTCGAGCTCGATCACCAACATGCTTCCCGACTTGCCCACTCTGGCGGTCCAGATGTCCGGCAGATGAAGCAGGAAGGCGACTGGCCCGCTCTCCGGATAGCGCAAATCTTTGGCCGCGGTGATGCCGGCCGAACCGGCGGTAACCACGCCCAACAGCAGTAGAATTGCCGCCAAACGGCCAGCGGTGTCGATAAAGGATTGACTGTCTCGAATGGCACGCCCCCAACGCGAAGTCCGGATTTTGTTTGTTCCGCCGCAGGAATCAAATGGGGAGTGCCCGCGAAGCCGCCGGTGCCATGGCTTGGCTGCGCGGGGGAGGCGGCGGTGACGGCGATTGTGGTCGCCCGTCGCAGTGCTTAGCTAATTGGCTGGACTTCCGAGAATAGGCGCGGAAACGAGGATCGAACGGCCATGCGCAAGCGTACGATGATTTTGGCGACGGCTTTATTGGCAATACCGCTCACGGCAGCGTCCGCGGCGCCGGCGGTTCGGGCGGCGGCTTCGGTCGCGCAATTCGACGGCAATTGGAGCGTCTCGATCGTCACCGATTCCGGCAGCTGCGACCGCGGCTATCGCTACGCACTGCACATCGCCGACGGCAGGATTTACTACGACAATCCGAGTTTCAACATAAACGGCCAGGTCAATGCCCGCGGCCAGGTCAGCGTCACGGTCAGTGCCGGCGGGCAAAGCGCGTCCGGCACCGGCCGGCTGTCGCGCGATTATGGTGAGGGCACCTGGATCGGCCGCTCGGCGAGCGATCGGTGCTCTGGCCATTGGGAAGCCGAGCGCCGCGCCGGCGCCGGCTATTAGCGGATGATCGCCGAGACGTTTAGACCACCGCCCCCGAAGAGTCGCGGCGCAATACCTGTCCGGGCAGCGCCCCGGTGTGGGTCGCGTTCTCGACGACAATCGTGCCGTTGACGATGACGGTGGTGCGCGCGCCTGACGGAAATTGATGCGGATCGGCGTAGGTGGCGCGATCGGTGAAATCTTCGGGATCGAACAGCGCCACGTCGGCGCAAAAGCCCTCCCGCAGCAGGCCGCGGTTCTTGAGTTTGAGCGCGCGTGCCGTGGCGCCGGTCATTTTGTGGATGGCGAGCGGAAGCGGCAGCGCGTTCTCTTCCCGCACATAGTGCGACAGCACACGCGGAAACGTGCCGTAGAAGCGCGGATGCGGCAGGCCCTTGCCGACGGTGCCATAGGGCGCGACGCAATTGCCGTCGGAGCCGACCAAGGCAAGCGGCGAGGCGACGATGGTGCGGATGTCGGCTTCCGAAATCGAGGTCACCAGCACGCGGGTCGCGCCAAGATCTTCCGCGAGATAATCGCACAGCGTGTCGACCGGATCGGCGCCGCGCTCGGCCGCCAGTGACGCGATGGTGCGGCCGGAAAATTGCGGCAGGTGCGGCGAGATCGAGATCTGCACGCACTCCCACGACGGAATGCGGCCCCAATTGTTGAGCCCGTCGCGGTCAATGTCGGCGCGGATTTTTTGCCGCGTTTCGCTTTCGCCAAGCCGCGCGATCATGGCCTCGACACCGCCGGCCTGCACCCAGGGCGGCAAAATGTTCTTCAGCGGGTTCGAGCCCGCGGCGTAAGGGTAGGAATCGCAATCGACATCGACGCCGCGCGCCTTGGCGTCAGCAATCATGGCCAGCGCCTGGGTGGCCTTGCCCCAATTGTCCATGCCGGAGCATTTGAAATGCACGATCTCGACATGGACGCCGCATTGCTCGCCTACGTCGATCGCTTCCGCGACCGCCTCGATCACTTTGTTGGACTCGTCGCGTAAGTGGGTGAAATAGCCGGCATTGTGGCGCTTGAGCACATGGCCGAGCGCGATCATCTCGGCAGGCTCCGCATAGGAGCCGGGCGGCGTGAACAGGCCCGATGACATGCCGAGCGCGCCGGCATCGAGCGCGTCTTCCAGGAGCGCGATCATCTGCGCAAGCTCGGCCGCGCTCGGCGCCCGCTCCGCCATTCCCATCACCATCAGGCGCAGCGTGTTGTGGCCGACCAGCATGCCGGCATTCACCGCGGTGGGCGGAAAAGTTTGCAGATAATCCGGGAAGCTTGTTTCGCGAAACGGCAGCCACGGCGCGCTCGGTGAGAGATAATCCTTAAGCAGCTCGACTTTGCCGGGCAGCGCCGGCGCGACCGAAAAGCCGCAATGGCCGATGATCTCGGTAGTGACGCCCTGGCGCACCTTGCTTTCGGCCTTCGGATTGATCGGCAGCGTGAAATCCGAATGCGTCTTGATGTCGATGAAACCCGGCGCGACGGCGAGGTTTTGGGCGTCGATAGTCTTGCGTGCCGAACCGGCGATGCCAGGCCCGACTGCCGCGATCCGGCCGTCGGCGACAGCGACATCGCCGGCGACACCGGGATTGCCGGCGCCGTCGTATAAAGTGCCACCGCGGATCAGGATGTCGTGCATGCTTTCGTCATTCCGGATTGCCGCGTAGCAGCAAGTCCGGAATCCATATTCGTTGACCTGTGCCTATGGATTCCGGGTTCCGCGCGTTGCGCGGCCCCGGAATGACGTTCACGGCTTCATGCACAGCGCGAGCGCCGGTCCGGTCGCGCTCGAGCAGGTGGCGGCTTCGATGTCGGCGTTCCTGGTGATGGCGATGGTGCCGCCGGGGCAGGTCACCGAGATCAGTCTTTCGCTGGGGCCGCAGGTCAGATCGCAATTGCTGGCCTGGCCGCAGCCTGGTTGGCGCAGCGCGTGCAGGCCGCTCGTGCCTGGGGCGCCGGGGGGGCCTGCGGGACCGATCGGCCCGGTGTCGCCCTTGTCGCCTTGCGGCCCCTGCGGCCCGGCATCGCCTTGCGGCCCAGCCGGTCCTTGCGAGCCTTCGAAACAGCCCGAGAGCGCCAACGCGGCGACGATTGCGACAATTGGCAAAGCTGCACGCATGAAAAAATCCTCAGCCGGTGAGCGGCGATGAAAAGTTTCACCGCCGTGTGACGGAGTCAATCTGCCGGTGCGTTGCGATGGGATATCCGCGCTCGACTGCCGCCATTCAGGAGTGGCGCTTGCGATGTCGGGTTGGCGTTGCCCAGACCGGCGGCACAAAACCCGGATTGATGTTGCAGAAGCCACGATTACCGGCGATCACCTGTGGCACGCATTCCTCGACGCTGCGAAATTCGCAATCCCACTCCACGTCGCCGTCGCCGAGATTTTGCACCGCGCACCATCGCGCATTGCCATAGCTGCCGGCGTGGGCGGCCGGTAAGCCGACGCTTATCGCCGCCGCCACCAGGCCGGCCGCCGTCAGTGCGCTGATGCTTGTCATAGTTTCAGTTTAGGCCGCGGCTAGCCGGAGGCAACGCGAAACCCCGCCGATGCCGGTGAATTGATTGGGCCTTCGCCAACGCGCGGCGATACGCGCGAACTCACAAAAGACGAGGCCGCCAAGTGCGGCAGCCTCGGACGCGGCTTACCAGATGTAATGTGCCGCTGCGTAAAGCACGACGATGACGACGGCAGCCAATAAGCACAATTGCAGCGTCAAGTTATCGACCAGCCCGCCGCGCCCTTTGTTATCGCTCTGCATGGTCATGATGACCTCCCTCGCGGACGCCATCGCCTCAACGATGACTTGACAAAGCTGGGCCGAGCGGCGGCAAGGCGCATTGATTCAGATCAAAGAGAACCAAATAGCCGATCCCAAGACCGGATACGGCAAGTCAACGCAGTGACCGACGGCGGCGGCTGAAATGAACGAGGCCGCCAACTGAGGCGGCCTCTGCGCGGTTTAGGTCGAGGCGCCGCAATGGTATCGTAGGTGCCTCTGGGGATGTCAGATGGGGCGCAAGGTGACTGGATTCTTGGCACTGGCCGCCAGCTTGGTCGTGGGCCTGTCGGGGTTCGCTGAGCAGGCCAGCGCTCAAGAAAAGGAACCCACGGCGATCGTAGAGATAGGTGGCGCGGCCGAATGGGACTTGCCGAACGGTGCCTCCAGCTTCGGCCCTACGGCCGCAGTAGAGTTCACTCCGATCAAGGATTGGCTGGAAATCGAGGCCGGCGTCTCAGCGTTACGTGGTCACGGTCAAACCGAGTGGGGTTCCGATCTCATCTTCAAGAAGCCGTTCACGCTGTCCGACACGGTTGAGTTCATGATCGGCGTCGGGCCGGAGTGGACGTACACGACGGGCGGTGAAGGTGCGAAGGTCTCGGCCGAGATTGCGGCCGAGTTCATGATTTGGCCTACCAAAGACAGAAAGTTCGGCTGGTTCATTGAGCCAACCTACAGCTATGCGTTGACCAGCGATCACCAACAGTCGCTCGGCCTCGGCGCCGGACTGATGATTCCGATTCCTTAAAACGGACCACCCCGAAATTCAAAAGGGACCAGCGGGGATGGAAAGGGGCTGGTATCGGGTGGAATAAAAATCGAGGCTGCGGTGGCCCAACGTTCCCCGGGACCTGGTGAGCATGAACGACGAGGCCGCCAACTGAGGCGGCTTAGTCCATTTCCAGCCACGCCAATCCGGCACTGCGCAAACGAACCGGATCGCGCTCGCCCTTTTGGGCCGCGGCGATAATTCTCCCTGCGAGAATGCTGTAATCGACGTGGGGCTGTCTGGTTCTGTAGAGTTTTTTACATGCGGCGGCGAAAGCTTCGCCCATAACCCGCGTCGCCCGATCATCGAAGGCGCCGTCGCTTGATTTTATGAATGGCAGAATTGACGCCACGCCGCTACCCATGCCGCTACGCCCCCTACGCACTTGGACAGCGTATTTCAGAATAGGGACAGCATCAATCTGTAAATTACAAGTTGTGGAAACCTGCCGGCCCTGCGGTACTTGGCCTTATTGGAAATGCACGCCTATCTTCGTGTCGCCTATCCAAACGACCTTGCAAATTCGAGGCGGCTGAGACGGAATGATAAATTCGAACATGGAGGGGATTCCAGCGGTGGTCTGGACCTCAAGACACGCGCCGGTTTCCGAAAGATGCGCACTGCGCATGGGACCGCGTGGCTCCCGAGAAGAATCTTCCCGGATTTGAGCATCCGCATCCGCTTTGCTTTTCGGTGCTCGTCCATGGCTGCCACGGGGAAGAAGCCCCGACCGTGCGCGGGTCGGGGCCTCCCTGACATAAGGGCGACCGCCGGGGGCTCAGACGTCCCCCCCGACATAACCAGCGCATAATCGAAATTGATTACCGGTAAATTAGGACACCGCCCCTAATCTTTGTCTCTCCCAAGCACCTTGCCGGTTTTCGGGTTAACCAAGTGCACCTGCGTGCAAATCGTACAGGGAATGGACTCGTAGCCGCTAGCTTCGCCTTTTGTCGGATCGTCAGCGATCCAGCCTTGTACGTTCATGCCCGTATTTGGGCAGCGGAAGATGAATGGCGGCATCCTGCACCGCAAGTCGAAGAAGGCGGCCAGGATTCGGAGCCGAAATAGCCGCCAACCGAGGCGGCCCGCTATTGCCCGCGCTGCACAACTACTGTGTCGCCCATGGTTTCTGCCGCGCTGTTTTCGAGCGCGCGACCAAGGGTATCTAACTTATCAGCTTTTGCGTCCAGCTTTTCTGCATCGCAATGTTGTTGGGCAGCAATCGCTATTTGCTTGTCCGCATTTTCTTTTTGCATCGCAGCACCCTCGTGCTGCTTTTCCGCCAGATGGTGTTGAGTTTTAGCAAGATCGAAGCAATCCTCTGCCTTTTCCAAAAGAGTGTCGGCCGCTTTTTCAAGAACGATTTTTTCGATCTGCATTTTGCTCACTCTGGGTAATCCCCACCTGCTCATGTAAGGAAGATTGGGAGGCGGGGTATAAGTAGAGGTGCTTACAGCGACCAATTTTGTAGGCCCGAATGCAGGCCGAACTTCAAGGGAGGCGTCGCCGAACTGCCTAAGCCAAATGATGAGGCCGCCAACTGAGGCGGCCTCCGTCACTTTGGATTATTTCGTCGGCTTTGGCGGTTGGAGAAGGGCGTCCGCCAGTTTTATCCATTCTGCCGCCATCTCGCGCTGAATGGCCCGATAATTCTGACTCGGTGCCCTCGGCACCATTTCCAAACAATGCACCGCGTAGCTCGCGTACTCTTTGTGCTTGTCATTCTTCGGAACTGCCATGCCCCACTCCGTAAAGACTCTGCAACGTGGAAATCTGTCGCGTATCGCCCGGATGAGTCTGTGCAAAATTGACCACCTCTCCTCTAATTGGTGCGGACCTCTTTTTCGGCTTGCCTGATCCTCGCCAAGTCGATCTGTATTGCGGCAATGACAAGCCACTCGTGGGTTAGAAATTCCGCCTGTTCCTTAAATTGCGGGCATTCCTCGGCCGCTTGCACCTCGGCCGCTTGCAAAAGCAATAGGGCGCGATCCTGACAATGGTTTGCAATGCGCATTTCTGGCCTCAACTATCACGCAGAAATACTTCGGCTTGAGCCGGGCGGCAGTTACCTTGTCCGACGGATCGAGCCTAAATCGGGTTACGTTGACCACAGCCAAGGTGAGCGCCCAGAAAGTTGGTGGGTTGAAGCTGATGACCTTCGGCCAATGCAAAAGCAGGGGGTAACTTTAGCGGGTTCTAATTTTAGAGGCCGCCAACTGAGGCGGCCTCGGTTATTGGCGTTCGTGATCCCATGGCCGCCAATGGGTCGGCTCAAGCGGCATAGGACGATTGGCCCGTACATCGCGCCAGCCTCCTGAGCCGTCGTGCTGGCACGGGAAGACCAGCGCATGATATTCGCCATTGTCA